>Ga0307479_10001200_pt1 | contig 23623 bp, 19 predicted proteins | sample atmos_gasesECM4C_FD_203743 | JGI IMG/M metagenome (GOLD analysis project Ga0307479, IMG submission 203743) | Hardwood forest soil microbial communities from Morgan-Monroe State Forest, Indiana, United States - atmos_gasesECM4C_515 | ecosystem: Environmental > Terrestrial > Soil > Temperate... | reverse complement strand
TCGGTGTTTCCCACATACACGTAGTCTTCGTGAAAAGCGATCGCAAAGGGCCGCCGCATGCCGCCTACAAACACTTCTCGTTCCTGCGCCCCGCCGGTATTCTGGGGGTCTCGCAGCACAACAATCTGCCCTGCGCCCGTGTCCGCCAGGAAAATGTCGCCGTTGGGCGCGACCGTGAGCCAGCGCGGGTACTTGAAATCCTTGGCAAACACGTTCACGCGAAAACCCGGCGGTACGGTGGGCAAGAAGCCTGCGGGAGGCTTCGTGCCGCTGGGGCCGTTGCCGGCCGATTTTGTCTCGAAGGGCGGCGGCAATTTGGGCTTTTGCCCATGCGTCACTTGCGCCGGCAAACTAGCCGCGAGGAAGAGACTGAAAGCAGAAAGACAAGCGATTCTCGCAGGGATCAAGGTGGCCTCTCTCAATTCGGACAGTTTAATGCCGGCATGTGGTTGCCGTCTGCAAAAATGCCTTGTCCGATCTTCTCCGTTCCACTTTGACGCTGTCCTGTGCCGCCTGTTATCAGCCTCATTGTTCGCCGCGCTTTACGACTCCAGAAATCACCGGCACAGCGCTTCGAGCAGAACCTCTCTTTTCTTTTCGGCGAGCTGAGACAAGGGGTCAAGCGATGCTAAGTAGCCTGCCACGGCGGCTGCAGCCAGCAGAGCGAAGGCTCCCATTGGCAGCCACTGGTTCCCCGTCCAGCGCCCGGTGAGAAGAATGGCCGCAGAAATGGCGCCCATTGCAAACTGTGCGGCGAAGGCGATGAGCACGGCCATGCCGGACTGCCGCTGGCCGCGCATTTGGCCGAACTCGAGCTTGCGCGGAAAGTTGATGGAAGACCAGTTGGCCAGGATGAGCTGGCCGACGACCGTAAAGACGATGGCTGCGAGCGTGGCCGCCAGCATGGGAGGCGAAGGCAGTCCCAAGCGCCAGGCAAGCACAGCCACAGACAGGGCGATTTCCACACTGAGCACGAAAACCAGCATCAGATTTTTGCCTAGGAACACTTCGCGGAAGCGCAACGGGGCCATGAAGTAGGCTTGCATGCCGCGGCCTTCGTGGGCGAAGCAATTGTAAGCGGGCGCCATCAAAATGAGGATCAAGTAGGCGATCATCCCCGGAAAAAAAATCTCCCTGGAGACGGGGTGTTCCGCCGCGGTCGGATGCCTTCCCGCGAACTGGAGGCTGAAAATAAGGACCAGGGCCGGCGGCATCAGCAAGGTGAAAAATGCAAAGCTGTTGCGCGTTAGATAGCGGAATTCCTTGCGCAGGATGGCGGCTACCTGTGGCGAGAGCGCACGCAGGCGGTCGGGAGCCTCTTCTCTTGGTGCCGCGGTGCGCGCGGCCACAATCGCGGGCGCTGCCGTCTCGCTCAATTCTTCGCCCCGATATTGCGCGGCAAAGCGGCGCCAGAGAAGGGCGCTTAAGGCCACGCTGTAAACCAGAAGCCCCAGGGAGCCGAAAACAAATCCTGCGATATGAAGCTGCGCCGCCCCGGCAATCGCCTGGCCAGCAAGCGAAGGAGGGAGCCACGCAACGTAGGGAATGATCCGTTCAGCGAGCGGACGCAATAACGAGCCGTAGCGCTGGACCATGGGATTAATGAGATTCAGCGAAACCATCACGAGGATGAACAGCGCGAAAAAGAGTTCGCGGGTCCGGCGCCGCGCGAGCAGCCGTTCCAGCCAGGACCCGATCAGCCGCTCCAGCGTCACGTTGAGCACAGCGAAAAGCGCCACTACCAGCAGCATGGCGTAAAGGACTCCGGGCTTCGCCGCCACTGCACCCAGGGTCATGGACACTAGCCAGCAGACCGAAGCTACGGCGGCAAAATCCGCTAGACCATAGGCTAAACCGATGAGGTAGAACGCGCCGCGACTCAGTGGGAAACGCAGCAGCGAGCGAAACGCGAAATTTGCACCAAAACCCGCCGCGAAAATAGGAAAGAGCTGCCAGAAAACAAAAATGCCCCAGAAAAGCAGAGCCATCCAGTCAGGGTGGCCTTCGGACAGAAAAGCATAAGCCCCGGCAAAAAAACCGAAGCACAATCCAAGCACGAAGAGGCCGCCGAAGACGCCGCCGATAATCAGGCCGAGGAGGTCGAATCGATTGGTTTTTCTGCGCAGGCCGTTGCGCAGGATTCGCCAGCGCAGTCCGGCAACCAGGCGAATTTGCGTCAGGATGCCGGGATGCTGGGCTACATCAGCCATGAAAGTTCTTCCAGTTGCGGACGTTCCGTGCCACCCTGCCCGACGATGGAAAGAAACACCTGCTCCAGCGTGGTTTTTTCGCCGGCCTCACCGGAAATGCCGGCCCGCAATTCTTCCAGCGAACCTTGCGCGACCAGCTGACCTTTGTGAATGATAGCCACATGGCTACACAAACGTTCGACGATTTCCAGGACGTGGGAAGTCAGGAAAATCGTGGTGCCGCGTTCGGTCATGCGCCCAAGGAGAGCCTTGAGTGCGCCGGCGGCAAGTGCGTCCACGCCCTCGAACGGTTCATCCAGAAACAAAACGCGCGGCCCGTGGATGACGGCAGCAGCCAGGGCAAGTTTCTTCTGCATGCCATGCGAATAGTCTGCAATCAGCGTCTTCGGGCGGTCGGCAAGCTGCATGAAGTCCAGCAATTCTCCGGCGCGCCGCTCCGTGGTGCCGCGGTCCAGTCCGTACATGCGGCCGACAAACTGCAAATACTCCGCCCCGGTCAGCCTTTCAAAAAGGCCCATGCCTTCGGGGACGACGCCGATCTGCCGCTTGACTTCGATAGGATGCGCGGCGAAATCCAGTCCCAGAAGCTCCATGCGGCCCGAGGTTGGCGCGAGCAAACCCGTGAGCATCTTGATGGTGGTGGATTTTCCCGCCCCGTTTGGCCCCAGGAATCCAAAGAATTGGCCAGCCGAAACTTGGAGGTCGATGCGGTCAACGGCCGTCAAGTTTCCAAACGTCCGCGACAGCTTTTGCGTGCGAATGGCAATCTCCGGCATCACCCTTCCTCTCTCTGGTTCCGCATCAGGATGGAAAACTCTAGCACGATCTGGAAAACCCTCAGTCTGGCTTGCGGGGATTGGATCCCAAGGCGGTGAGCTGCTGCAATTCTTTGGCGGGCAAGGCGGCCAGCACCGCCGGCAGTTCGACGCGGAAAACCGCGCCGCCTTCCTGGCGGTTGTAGCAAAGAATTTTTCCGTGGTGCTCCTGGACAATGCCGAAGCAGATGCTTAGGCCCAGGCCGGTTCCTTTGCCAACCGGCTTGGTGGTGTAAAAAGGATCGAAGACGCGATGCGGCTCGCTGATCCCCGGGCCGGTGTCGGAAAACAGGATGACCACGCTGGCGCGATCGCGCATAGTCTTGATGGTCAGAACGCCGCCTTCTTGCGACTCCATGGCGTCCACAGCGTTGTTAATGAGGTTGAAAAACACTTGCATCAATTGATTCCCGTCGCCACGGACGCCCGGGAGGACAGACTCGAGCTGCAGTTCGATACGTGCGGCAGAAGGGCGCATGTCCAGCCCGCGAAGCTGGACGGCATTGTTGACGACGGTGTTGATGTCGAGAAGCGTGCGCTCGGCAGGAACCTGCCGCGCGAAGCTGAGCAGATTTGCCACCAGCGTTTTTGTGCGCCGGGCTTGCTCGCGGATTTTGGAGGCGATGGAACGCGTTTTCGGGGCCAGGGCTTCGTCGTCGGCCAAAAGATCCGAAAAGCCGAGAATGGCCGCTAGAGGATTGTTGATTTCATGAGCTGCGCCGGCAGCCAACTGGCCCAGCGAAACCAGTTTTTCGGTTTGCACCAGCTGGTTTTGAATGCGCTTCAGGTTTTCCAGCGCCTGTTCGGACTGCGCCAGCAAGCGCACGCGGTCGGCCTCCGCGAAGTGGCTGCGCACAAGAATCAGCCCGGCAAGCGGCAGTGCCGCCACTACCGTAGTCACCAGCCGGAAATCCCGGACCAGTGCGTCGCTATGATCGTAGTGCAAGGCATACAAAGCGAGCAGAGGCAAAGAGACCACTGCTGCCATGGCCATGCGGCTGGGCCAGCCATGGATGCCCCGCTCGGAATCGTCCGCTGAGCCGAAGCTGCCTTCCCCCGACGGTGCGCTGAACTCTGCGCGATGCAAGTATCCAATCAACCCGGCCAGCGCAAACCACAGGATGTTGGAGATCAACGGAAGGTCGTACAAGCTTCCTGTGTAATAGTTGCCGATGTCGTTCTGCACATCGATGACCAGAGAGCTGAGCATATACAGCGTGGATGCCCCAAGCAGATGGAAGTACACAGTCTTCCAGGCCCCTTGGCTGCGCAGCCATAGCAGAATTAGGCTGAAAACGATGACGGCGTTTTGTATGTTCGTGATGATATTGAAATTGTGATTGTAATTCGGGAGCGAAGGCGTGGCATAAATCCACGGCAGGACGAAGAAGATATAGACAAATGTCCACCACGTGAGCAGCAAGCTAAAATCCAGGTAGCCCAGGCGCGCGCGCAGCTCCCCACGCTTGTGATCGGGCTCCAGCGTGAGCGCCGCAATCAAGGGGATGCCCCGCAGGAAAAAAAGTATGTCCCCCGGGTACAGGCCGGGAAGTGGCTTATGCAGGTGAACTTCGTAATAGGCCCATTGGAATTGCCCGATCATCCACAGCGTGCAGCTGAGGGCCAGCAGCATCCAGAAGATATTGCGGCGCCAATAGGGCGTGCCGGCATTCAGGAGCAGCCCGGCGTTGGCAAGCAGCGGCAAGGTGCACTGCACTACGTTGCCAAATACCACGAGCGTTCGCGACCCGCGCGGCTGCGACAGCGACACGGCTGCGTAGAGAGCCAAAACCAGCAGCCAGATGCCAATGGCCCATAGAATCGTGCGGCGAGAGGTCATATTTCCCGTGGTCATTCCAGTATAGGGTGGCAAGCGCGAGCCGGCCCTGCAAAATTGCCCGGCTTGGCCTGACTATAAACCGGTTCGGAGTCGCTTTGTCTCGTTGAGAGCTGCCCGAGGGGCCATTTCTGGCGGAGGAGGAGGGATTCGAACCCCCGAGACCCTTTCGAGTCTAACGGTTTTCAAGACCGCCGGTTTCAACCGCTCACCCACTCCTCCATTTAGAATTGTACCCCGGATTTTCAGCGCGCTAGCGGCCTCTAAGACTATTTCGCTCCAGAGTTTTTCTCCAGGTCCACACTGCACTTCATTTTTTGCGATAAAGCCGCGATATCCACGTGCCCAAATCTTCTCCTTTTTGGCGCGTTTTCGCGCGCTTCCTGCCGCGTAATTGCTCCCAGCAATATACGCGCAATTGCATTTTCATAAGGGCCATTGACAGCCTTCCGGCCTCACCGTAGCATCGCCAGCACAGGCCGCTATCGCCGCAAAAAGAGCGCGCCGGAAGAGAGGCCCCTCATGAGCCTTCGCGACTTCATCGCCAAACAGTGGATTGACGTCATCGATTGGACCGAGCCGGAAGAAGGCATTCTGGCCTACCGCTTCCCCATGCAGGACCGCGAGATTCAGAACGGCGGCAAATTGACCGTCCGCGATTCGCAATTCGCCGTGTTTGTGAACGAAGGCAAAGTGGCGGACGCCTTCGGGCCGGGACTCTACACGCTCAACACGCAAACACTGCCCATCCTCACCTATTTGCGGAATTGGGACAAGGCCTTCAAGTCGCCCTTCAAGTCCGACGTGTATTTCTTCTCCGCGCGCATCCAGACTGACCAGCACTGGGGCACGCAAAATCCCATCACCATTCGCGACAAGGAATTCGGCGCCGTGCGCCTGCGCGGGTTCGGAATTTATTCCTATCACGTGAGCGAGCCCAAGACGTTTTACAGTAAGATCAGCGGCACGCGCGACATCTACCGCGTCCCCGATCTCGAAGGCCAGCTTCGCAACACCATCATCGCCAAAATGACCGATGCCTTCGGCGCCAGCAACGTGCCGTTCCTGGACATGGCCGCGAATCAGGGCGCGCTGGCCGAAAAAATAAGCGAGCAGCTGAAGCCGTCGTTCACGGATTACGGCCTGACGCTCGACAGCTTCGTTGTGGAGAACCTCTCCCTTCCCGACGAGTTGCAGAAAATCCTTGACCAGCGCATCGGCATGACCATGGTTGGCGATATGGGCCGCTACACGCAGTACCAGGTGGCGCAGTCGATTCCCGTAGCTGCGGCCAATGAAGGCGGCGGCGCCGTGGGCATGGGCGCGGGCCTGGGCGCAGGTGTGGCCATGGGCCAGGCCATGATGGATGCGGTGAAGAAATCAACGTCAGGCTCGGGTGGCGGCGCTGCCCCCGCTGCCGGCGCTCCCGCGGCCGAGACCAAATTCTGCAGCGAATGTGGCAAGCCCATTGCCCGCAGCGCCAAGTTCTGCCCCGAATGCGGCAAGCCCCAGGTCTGACGTTCTCGCGCCATGAACGGAATCGAGTGGGTTGTCGAGGCTTTCGGCTGTTCTTCGCAGGCTCTTCGCGACCCTGCGGCCCTCGAGAATCTTTTCCGCCGCATGATTGCGGAGATGAATCTCCGGCCCGTTGAACCTGCTCAGTGGCACCAGTTTCCCGGAACCGGAGGAATCACCGGCCTTTGTCTTCTCGCCGAGTCTCATATTGCCTGCCATACGTTTCCCGAGCACGGTTCGCTTTGCCTGAATCTTTTTTGTTGCCTTCCGCGCGCGGAATGGGATTTTGAGTCGGCTCTTCGCGAGCTGTTTGATGCCGCCGCCGTTTCCGTTCGCCGTCTGCAGCGTCCTTACGAGCTAAAGCACGAGCTGAAGCTAAAGCAGGCCGCCGGTGACTGACGCCACGCCATTCGCAGCTTTGCCTGTGGGAGATTCGCGATGACCCAGCCCGCCGCCAATTGCCCCAATTGTGGAGCCAAGATTGTTTTTCGCTGGTCCAGCAGCGTGCAGACGGTCTGCGAATACTGCAAGAGCATTCTGGTGCGTACCGATGTGGACTTAAAGAAAGTCGGCCAGGTGGCTGACCTGCCGCCCGACGGCTCGCCCATTCAGCTCAATACCGAGGGTCTCTACCGCAACAAGTCCTTCGTGGTTGTCGGCCGCATCGTTTACGAATACGATCAAGGCGCGTGGAACGAGTGGCACGTGATGATGAATGATGGCACGAGCGCGTGGCTTTCCGATGCCCAGCAGGAATACGCCGTCTCGCTCTCTTCGAAATTGCCCAATCTCCCCGCGGCTGCACAAGTTCAAGTCGGCCAGCAGTTCAATTGGAACAATCAGCCTTACACCGTGAGCGTCATCACCCCCGCGCATTATCGCGGCGTCCAGGGCGAGTTGCCGTTTCAATATTGGGACAAGACCGACGTCACCTTCGTCGATTTGCGAACGGAATCCGGAAAATTCGCCACGCTCGATTACAGCGATCCCGAGCCGGCGCTTTACTTGGGCGAGTTTGTGGAATTCGAGGACCTCAAGCTGAAGAACTTGCGCAGTTTTGAGGGCTGGTGATGAGCGCCGGCGCGCCTCCACTCTCGCAGCCCCCGCCGAAGCCGCAAGCCAAGGCGCTCAACTGCCCGAAGTGTGGCGCGGCCATCACGCTGCGCTGCTTCGGACAAGCCGAAACGGTTGTTTGCGCAAGCTGCGGCTCGATCCTGGACGCCAAAGATCCCAACCTGGCCATCCTCCAGCAATTCGAAAAGCTGACCAGCACCGTCAAGCCGTTCATTCCGCTGGGCACACGCGGCAAACTGCGCGGCACGGACTATGAGGTGATTGGCTTCCAGCGCCGCCATTCCACCGTCGAAGGCATCTCGTATTATTGGCACGAATACCTGCTCTTCAATCCCTACAAAGGCTTTCGTTACCTCAGCGAATACAACGGACACTGGAACGACATCAGCGTTTGCAAACAGCTTCCTGCGTGTGACAGTGGTTCAGCAAATTATCTTGGCGAGGTCTACAAGCATTTTCAAACTTCGGAGGCCAGCACAGATTTTGTCCTCGGCGAATTCCCCTGGCAGGTGCGCGTGGGCGAGAAAGCTGAAGTCACCGACTACGTTCATCCGCCACGCGCGCTCTCCAGCGAGAAAATGGACAAGGAGGTGACCTGGTCCATCAGTGAGTACATGTACGGCCCGGAAATTTGGGAGGCCTTCCGGCTGCCGGGCAGCCCTCCGGAAGCGGAAGGCGTCTACGAGAACCAGCCTTCGCCGATGACCACCAACGTCGGGCAAATCTGGGCGGCTTTTGGCATTTTCGCGCTCCTTCTCCTGGTGATGATGGTGGTCTCCGATTTGTCCGCGAAAAAAGACCCGGTCTTTCAGCAGACGTTTCATTGGGAACGCGCCAATGCCATCGGTGAACCTTCCTTTGTCACCGACGTTTTCGAGCTGACGGGCCGTCCTTCAACCGTCGAGGTGAAGACGTCAGCCCCCGTCAGCAACCAGTGGATCTATCTCAACTACGCGCTCATTAATCAAGACACCGGGCAAGCCTGGGACTTTGGACGGGAGGTCAGCTACTACTCCGGCTATGACAGCGACGGCTCCTGGTCCGAGGGAAGCCGCCACGACACTGTCGTAATCCCGACCGTGCCTTCCGGCCATTATTATTTTCGTATCGAGCCGGAGGTGGATCCTGCTGTTCCCGCCATGTCGTATTCGGTTGTGGTGACGCGCGACGTCACCGTACCCGGAATTTACGGCATCGCGCTTATTGCTTTGCTGCTTCCCGCCCTCGCGATTTCCTGGCGCTCCTATGCGTTTGAGCGCTCGCGCTGGTCGGAGAGCGATCATCCGCCCATGCAGATTTCCGGCTTGACCACTTCGGAGGACGACGACTGATGTTCCGAAAATTCTATCTCCTCTTTGGATTTCTGACCCTGGGCACCGCGGCTTTCGGCCAGTACCGTGGCTGGAGCCTCGACTCCGTCAACCAGCTCAAAAACGTTCCCAAATCCGTCCGCGATAATCCGGGCTCTTACCGCTCGGTTTACGGCGGCTATCACCACTACACCGGAGGCAAATAAGATGAATCTCCTTCCCCTGGGCAATATCATCGCGGCTCTGGTCTTTGCCTTTATCGGCATACTTGTGTTCGTCATCGCCTTTCTGGTGATGGACAAGCTCACGCCCTACCATCTCTGGAAAGAAATTGTGCAGGAGCACAACATGGCGCTCGCCATCCTTGTCGGCGCCATGTCCATCGGCATCTGCATCATCATTGCCGCGGCCATTCATTAGGTCCAGGCCATGGGCATCCTGCTGTTCATCTCTGTGCTGCTGGTGGCGGCCTGCGGGCTTATCTACGAGCTCGTCGCGGGCACGCTGGCCAGCTACCTCGTGGGTGACAGCGTGTTCCAGTTTTCCACGGTCATCGGCACGTACTTGTTTGCCATGGGCGTCGGCAGCGCCCTTTCCCGTTACATTCATCGTGGCCTGGCTCACCGCTTCGTGTGGATCGAGCTGCTCCTGGGCGTTGTTGGCGGATTTTCTTCGGCGCTGCTGATGCTGGCGTTTGCGTTTACGCAGGGCTTCGAATTGATCCTATACGCCCTCGTGATCGTGATGGGCATTTTGGTGGGCCTGGAAATTCCTTTGCTGATGCGCATCGTAAAGGATCGCTATCACTTTCGCGATGTTATCGCGCACGTCCTCACGTTCGATTATCTCGGCGCGCTTGGCGCTTCCCTTTTGTTCCCCATCCTCCTTGTGCCGCGCCTGGGCCTGGTGCGCTCCGCGATGCTCTTTGGCATGATCAACGCAGGCGTCGCGCTTTGGAGCACCTTTTTGTTTGCCGGCCAACTCACGCGCACGCGCGGCCTGCGCCTCGCTTGTCTCGTGGTTCTCTGCGGATTGGGCGCGGGCATTGCCGAAGCGCGCTACATTACTTCAACCGCCGAAGACAATATTTACGCCGACGAAATCATTTTTGCCTGCGACACGCGCTACCAGCATCTTGTCTTGACGCGCTTTAAAGACGATCTTCGCCTCTTCCTCAACAGTCATTTACAATTCAGCTCGCGCGACGAATACCGCTATCACGAAGCCCTCGTTCACCCCGGCCTCGCCGCCGTACCTGCTCCTCGCCACGTCCTGATCTTGGGTGGAGGCGATGGCCTCGCGGCCCGTGAAATCCTCAAGTACCCGCAAGTGGAAACCATTACGCTGGTTGATCTCGACCCGGACATGACCAAACTTTTCTCTTCTCATCCCATGCTCACGAAGCTCAACGACAAGTCCCTGCTTTCACCGCGCTTGAAAGTGATCAACGCCGATGCGTTTCCCTGGGTCGATTCCAATACCGACAGTTTTGATTTCATCGTCATTGATTTTCCCGATCCCACTAACTATTCGCTCGGCAAGCTCTACACCGTGGCGTTCTATCGCGCGGTGGCCCGCCACTTGAGCGCGCAAGGATTCATTGTGGTGCAAAGCACTTCGCCCATGTTCGCGCGCGATTCTTTCTGGTGCATAGCGCAAACTCTCAAGCAAGCTGGCTTGCAAACTTATCCGTACCATGTCTACGTTCCTTCTTTCGGTGAATGGGGTTTCATCCTCGCGGGAACGCATCAATACATTCGCCCCGCGGTGTTTCCTTCCGGACTCCGTTTTGTTTCCGCCGCGGGGCTCACTTCGCTTTTCCAATTTCCCCCAGACATGTCTCCGCTCAGCATGCCTCCCAATGAGCTCAACAGCCAGGTTCTGGTCCGCACCTACGAGAACGACTGGAAGGACATCAGTCATTGAAGCTCGGCCGCCGCAGGTTTCTGGGTCTTAGCAGCGCCGCGCTCGTCGGACTCTCCCTCAAGAGTGAAAAGAAGATTGCGGGCGGATTCGTCAACGATTCCTTCCAGATGGGCCATCTGCTTCGCGATCGCGCTGCTTTCCCGCCCGCCAGGCGCGTTGAAAAGTTCCCCGTGGTCATCGCCGGCGGCGGCATCGCCGGCCTCAGCGCCGCATGGCGCCTGCGCAAGCGCGGTTTCACGGATTTTGTCCTTCTCGAAATGAACGAGCAGCCCGGCGGCAACGCGCGCTGGGGCGAAAATGAGGTCACCGCCTACCCTTGGGCGGCGCACTACGTTCCCGTTCCTGGCCCGAAGGCCGCTTACGTTCGCGAACTCTTCGAGGATCTCGGCGTCCTGAAAAACGGCCAGTGGGAAGAGCGCTATCTCGCGTTTTCGCCGCAGGAGCGCCTCTTCTTGTACGGCCGCTGGCAGGAAGGCATCGAGCCGGCCGTCGGCCTTACGCCCAAGGATCGCGAGCAGTTCCAGCGCCTCGAAGATTTGTTCGCTGGCTTCCGCAAGAGCGGCTCGTTCACCATTCCCCTCGAACTGGGCCGCTCTTCAAAAGACGAAGCCCTGGATCGCATTTCCTTCGCGGAGTGGCTGCGCCGGCAGGGCTTCGATTCGCGCCTCCTCCTCTGGTATATGAACTACGCCTGCCGCGACGATTACGGCGCGCTCGCCGCCGACACTTCCGCCTGGGCCGGCATCCATTACTTTTCTTCGCGCGAAGCCGAAGAAAAGGGTCCGCTCACCTGGCCCGAAGGCAACGGCTGGATTACCCGGCGCCTCCTCGAGCGCGTGGGACAAAACATTCGAACCGGCCAGATGGTGCACCGCATCAAGCCTTCGCGGAGCGGCGCGAGCGTTTTCGCCGGCGACACCGAGTTTCAAGCGGAATTCGTCATCTTTGCCGCGCCCACCTTTCTCGCCCCCTACCTCTTCGAAAAGTTTCCGGAACTTCATGATTTCGTTTATTCCCCTTGGCTCACCGCCAATCTCGCGCTCGACCGCTATCCCGATTCGCGCGGCGCCGAGCCATCCTGGGACACCGTCTTTCTCGATTCGCCGACGCTCGGCTATGTGGACGCCACGCATCAAAGCCTGCGCACTTACCTCGACCGCACTGTGTGGACGTTTTACTGGGCTCTTGCCGAAGGCGCCCCTACGCAAAACCGCCAGCTTCTCCTCGACAAGGATTGGCTGTACTGGAAAGAAGCCATCCTTCACGACCTCGAGCGCGTTCACCGCAACATCCGCCAGTGCGTCTCGCGCATCGACGTGATGCGCATGGGCCATGCCATGGTCCGCCCTGCTATTGGCTCAGTTTTCTCCGATGAGCGCCGCCACCTCTCGCGCTTTCACGAACGCGTGCTCTTCGCTAACTCCGACCTCAGCGGCATTTCCATTTTCGAGGAAGCCCAGTACCACGGCGTGGAGGCGGCCCAGAAGGTCCTCGCGAAACTCCTGGGTTGACCCTGAGATGTATTTGCGATTCTGTTATCCTGGGGCTGGCAAAGTGCTTGTAACTTTCTCTACTGAGGAGCCACTCCCAACCCCTACAGCAGCGGTTCAGAGGACTCGATTCCCTGTATGCTATGCAAATGCCGGAGGCAGAACCCCCGCGGTGGATGGACAAGGCCGACGTCGGCACGGTCGCCGTCCTAACGCTTGACGACGGTGAGTGTTTAACAGGGGAGGTTCGCGATCTTAATGACGAGGGGAATGAACTCATTGTGGACGTTGTCTCCTCCAGCCGCACTCATCCGAACAGCAGTCAGCGAAGCCGCAGAATTCCTATCCGCCGCGTTGTCTCTTTTGAACCCCGACCACGTGCGGAGCAACCACGGCCATACTCCGATCCCTGCCGGGGCACGTCCTTTTCATTTGCACGCTTTGTCTTGATGGCGACGCTGTTCCTCCTGATAGTTGGTAGCTTGCCGCTATTCTTCCTCCTGATGAAAAGGCTCTATGGATTCCAAGCGGCATCGGCGACCGTCTACACGATCTTCGCGGTGTTCTTCACATTCGCCCGTACCGGAACCAGAACTGGAAAAGACCTCCCGCCTTATATGTTCACCTGTCCTGCCGTCCAGCCCCAGGTTTCTCGTCTGCTCTGGCGCCACCTCGGTTTTCTGGTTGCACTCTTCGCCCTCCAAACCCTGGCACTGGCGATCCGTCCGAACTTACCCGATTGGTGGAACACCGATAGGAAAGGGACACCATTCGAAATCGCCTTGCTTCTCTTGTGTTTCGGCCTCGGGTACGCTCAGGTTCTCACCAACCGGCGCCTTCTCGACCGCGCGCACCGGGAGTTCTCTCCTTAGGTCTGTGCCCATCTTTGAGGAAGCGGAATATCACGGTGTTGAAGCGGCGCAAAAGGTTCTTGCGAAGCTCCGCGGTTAGTCCTGATCGGAGTCGCCTGCCAGATTCTCACCAGCTGAGACTGCTTGAAATCGACTTTGTAACTTTTCTCTCTCTCCCGACTCTCACTCACGTGGACGGCTGAGGTGTCTTTGGCCGCGCCAAGAGAATCCTATCCTAAATTCCGGCATCCAATTCATAGAGATGCTCGTAAAATAGATGGGAAGCTCGACGCGCCCTTTTCTGGCATTGGAGAGATTGCAAATGTTGATTCGCAAGGCCCCGGATTTGACGTTCGCCGACGTGACGCCCAAGTCCGTTTACCTGGACCGCCGCAGATTCCTTCAGACTGTCGGGGTCGCCGGCGCCGCGCTCGCCGCAGGCCATCGGTTGCTGGAATGGGTCGCGCCTTCGCAAACCGCTTTTGCGGCGACAAAATTCAGTAGCCTAGTCAAAAGTCCCTTCAGCACCACGGAAAAGCAAAACTCCTACGAAGACGTCACGCACTACAACAATTTCTACGAGTTCGGCACGGACAAAAGTGACCCCGCGAAAAACTCCGGCAAGTTTGACACTTCCAACTGGTCGGTATCGGTGGAGGGCGAGGTCGCTAAGCCCCGTAAGTTCACCATGGACGAAATCCTGAAGCTCGCTCCCCTCGAGGAGCGCATCTACCGCCACCGCTGCGTGGAAGCGTGGTCCATCGTTGTTCCGTGGATCGGCTTTTCATTCAGCAATCTCGTGAAGCTTGTTGAACCCACGTCCAAAGCGCAATTCGTCGGCTTCCAGAGCTACTACGATTCGCGCCAGATGCCTGAGGGACGCTGGGCTGGCATCGAGTTTCCGTACGTCGAAGGACTGCGCTTGGACGAAGCCATGAACCCGCTCACGCTTCTCTGCGTGGGAATGTACGGAGAATCCTTGCCGAATCAGGATGGTGCGCCCGTGCGCATGGTTATTCCGTGGAAATACGGCTTCAAGAGCATCAAGTCGCTGGTGAAAATCAAATTCCAATCGAAAATGCCGCCGACGACCTGGAACCTCGCGGCCCCCAATGAATACGGCTTTTATTCGAACGTGAGCCCCAACGTGGACCACCCGCGCTGGAGCCAGGCCAAGGAGCGCCGCCTCGGCGAAATCTTCAAGCGCTCCACGCTCATGTTCAACGGCTACGGCGATCAGGTCGCCGGCATGTACAACGGCATGGACCTGAAGAAATACTACTAGGCCGGCAACCTGCGTATGCGCGCCCTTCTCACCAGCAAGTGGACCAAAGTCGCGCTCTTCCTTCTTTGCCTGATTCCGCTCGCCGCGCTGGTCTGGCGCGGCTTGCACAACGGGCTCGGCGCCAATCCCGTTGAGTTCATTCAACTCACCACCGGCCGCTGGACGCTGCGCTTTCTCGTCTTCACCCTCTGCGTCACGCCTTTCCGCAAGCTGTTCCATCTTCCGGACCTCATTCGTTTTCGCCGCATGCTCGGCCTCTTCGCTTTTTTCTACCTGTGCCTGCATTTCCTCACTTATCTCGGGCCGGACCAATCGTTCGACTTTTCTGCCATGCTCAAAGATGTCGCCAAGCGCCCCTTCATCACCATGGGCTTCCTGGGTTTCCTCCTGCTGCTTCCTCTCGCATTAACTTCCACCGCGGGTTGGATTCGCCGCCTCGGCGGCAAGCGCTGGCAGATGCTCCATCGGGCGATCTACTTCGCTGCGATCGCCGGCGTGATTCACTTTTATTGGAAGGTGAAGTCGGACGTGCGCGAGCCGCTCTTCTACGGCGCGCTCGTGGCCATCCTCCTTTTGTGGAGGCTGGGCGACTGGTATTTCAAGCGCCGCTCCGCCGCTGGCATCAAACTCTCGCCTCAGCAAGCCTCCGCCCATCCGGCGAGGTAATGTTCTAACTCATTCGCAGGACCGGTTGGCCGGCTTCGGCCGGCAAGCGCGTGCACATCCGCGAACCTCAGGAACCCTCCGCGCGGGTGCAGGCCGCCGGCGCACTTGGCAACACAAAAACCTGGTCAGCTTGAACTTTGGTTGAGGAAGTGGAGTGACGGGAGCATGTCCGGAACTAGTCTAATTAAGACTAGTCTAAATTAGACTATTCAGGCCTGACTATTCTAAATTAGAATAGTTAAGGTTGGGTTAATCGAAGCCAATTTCGGGAGCTTATTGCACGGTGTCCGCGGAGGCTTGCCGGCGGTCTTGGTCGTCGCCGAATTCCAATCCCCAGAAGCGCGGCGCGGGGGTGAGAAACTCGATGCCTACGCGCTGGCCCTTTTCCACCAGGTCGCCCAGGTACACCACCCGGCATTCCTGCTCCTCCTGGGTCAGCGGGTTCGTCAACATCAGCATCTCGCCGTTGAGCACTTCGTTCTTGAGCACCAGCAGTCCGCCATGGACGTTGACCACCACCGTCTCGCACGTCTCCTTGAATTTTTTCCGGTTGTGAGCCTTGCCTTCGGCCTGAATTCGGACGCGGTGAAAAACGCGTCCGCTTCGTCTTCGCGTCTGTGAGGTTACATCACGCGTCTGGGAGGTTACATCGCTCATACCGCCATCTTTAGCCGTCTGGCTTCAGGCGTCAATCTGGCCCTCCGTACAGGTGTTCTCCACCGGCAACCATTCGCGTCCCCCACAGGGTCAGGCGGGCACGCGCTGACGTGCTCCACACTGGGCCAGGATTTCGTCGAGCTCCGGTGGCTGGATCGGCTTCGTGAGGTAACCGTCCATTCCGGCCTCCAGGCACTTCTCGCGGTCGCTTTTCATAGCGTGAGCCGTCAGGGCAATGATAATTTGGTGCGCGCGGCTGTTTTTCTCTTTCTTACGAATCGCGGCCGTGGCCTCGAATCCATCCATCTCCGGCATTTGCATGTCCATCATCACGAGGTCGAAAGGCTCCTTTTCCAGCGCCGCCACCGCTTCCTTGCCGTTGCCCGCCACCACGACGCGATGTCCTCTCTTCTCCAGCAACCGCACGATCAGCCGCTGATTTACGGCATTGTCTTCCGCCACCAGGATCCGCAGGACCTCGGAACGCACGCGCTCTTCTCCGAGCGAGAAGCGGGTGACGAGTGGAATCCTGGGTTCCCGCTCGCGTGCGCCCAGCACCCGCGCAATGGCCTCGCGCAGCTCCGACTGGCGAATGGGCTTCAGCAAGTACGCAGAAACTCCCAGCTTCTGGCAGCGGTCAGCGTCCCCACGGTGGCCTGCCGAGGTAAGCATCATGATGGTGGCGGCCGAGAGTTCCCGCCGCTCACGAATGTGCTCCACCAACTCAAACCCGTCCATCCTGGGCATATGCATGTCCGTAACTATCAGGCCATAGGGTTTGCCTGCGTTCCGCCCAGCGGCCAGTTCGGCCAGGGCCTCGTCCCCACTCCGTGCGCTGACGGGATGCATTTCCCAGCGCTTCAGCATTCCTTCCAGAATCCGCAGGTTGGTTTCATTGTCGTCCACCAATAACGCTCTGACCCCGCGCAAATCCTCGAGTGAAGCAGAGCTCTTTGCTTTGATGTCATGGCCCTCTACAACGCCCATGCGTGCCGTGAAATGGAAGTGGCTCCCGTGCCCCTCTTCGCTTTCAACCCAGATTCTCCCTCCCATCATCTGCACCAGGCGGGTTGAAATGGTCAGCCCCAGCCCGGTTCCGCCGTACTTTCTCGTCGTCGAAGTGTCGGCCTGGGAAAACGGGTCAAAAATGAGCTGCTGTTTTTCCTGGGGAATGCCGATCCCGGTGTCGGAAACCGTGAAGTGCAAGGCTACGTCGCGGTTGTTCGCGACCTGCTCCGCCAACCGAGCTTTCAGGGCTACTTCGCCTTCGTGCGTAAACTTGATGGCGTTGCCTAAAAGGTTCAGGAGCACCTGGCGCAACCTGGTCGCGTCGCCGCGCACCATTTCCGGCACTTCAGGAGCGACATCGCAAAGAAGTTCCAGGCCCCTTTCGTCGGCGCGCACTGCGAGTGTTTTCAGAGCCGTCTCCACGGCGTCGCGGAGGTCGAAATTCGCATTTTCCAAATCGATTTTCCCCGCTTCAATCTTGGAGAAATCGAGGATGTCGTTGATCACCGTGAGCAAGGAGTCTGCCGAGAACTTCACCGTCCGCAGGTATTCCCTTTGTTCTTGTGTAAGAACGGTGTCCAGGGCCAGGTCCGTCATGCCCATGATGCCGTTCAGGGGAGTGCGGATTTCATGGCTCATGTTGGCGAGGAATTCGCTTTTGGCCTGACTGGCGGCTTCGGCAACTTCGCGAGCCTTTTGCATCTCTGCCTGGATTTTCTTGAGATGGGTAATGTCGTGGCCGATACCGACGAGTCCTGTGGCCCGTCCGTTTTTGTCCCGCAAGGGCACTTGTGTGGTCAGCACCTGACTCACGTTTCCCTGGGGATCCAGGCCGGCCTCTTCACGGTTGATCTCTGCCTGTCCCGTATGAATTATCCTCTGCTCGTCTTCGAAGAAAGTTTTTGCCAGTTCGGGCGGGTAGAAGTCATAGTCGGTCTTTCCCAATAGCTCGTCGGGCGTTTCAGCGCCCATTTGCCGGGCCACCGCAAGGTTCGCCACCAGAAACCGGCACTCCGCGTCCTTCACGTACATATAATCAGGCACGTTGTCGATCAAAGCGCGCAGCACCCCGCGTTCCTCGGAAAGAGCCTCCTGCGCCCGTTCGCGCTCCTGGACCTCTATTTTTAGCTCTTTGGTCCGCACTTCGACGCGGAGCTCCAAATCGTCCTTCGCTTCTTTCAGCTTGGTGTCCCGCTCCTGAATTCGCTCCAGCATGTCATTGAAGGAATGGATGAGTTTTCCGACCTCGTCGTCGCTTCGGGGAACTGCCCGCAAGGTGTAGTTTTCGTCGCGGGAAACTTTTCCCGCGACATTCGCCAAATGCTGTATCGGCTCCGTAATCAGCCGAAGGAGGCGGGAGGAGACCAGCAAGGTAGTGAAAACGGAAAGAACAAGAACAACAGCAGATATTTCGGTGTACTGCCGCATTTCCGCACGAAGTTCCGTAAGATCCGAAACGATCGCAATGGTTCCAATATTCTGTCCTCCCAGAAGGATGGTGCGGTACAACGTGAGGGATTCCCGTGAGAATCGCGCTCCATCCTCCTGCCAGACCGGCGCAGGCAAATTTGCATTCATTCCGGGCCGCCGGTATTGAGCGAAGATTTTCTTGGAACGGTCAAACAGGCAAACTGCCACGATGTGCGGCTCCGGACGGAGCGCGGCGAGCACGTCCTGAGCCGATTTTCGGTCTTCAAACGCCAACGATGCTGCGCTGTTTGCTCCCATAGTCTCCGCAAGCGCGGTGAGCTGCTCGGTTAAACCGCGCCGGAAACTTACCCTCTCGTAGAGTTCGAAAGCTCCCCCGGCAATCCCCAACCCGAGGAGCCCCGTACAAAGGACGACCAAGATCAATTTGTGCCGTATGGAAGAGTTTCTGAACAAATGCATGTTCAATTCCTTTTGGGTCCGCCGATGACTGTTCTTGCCAACGCGAGCAGCCTGGCGCTGATTTTCAATTTGGCTCTTTCCGCAGCCTCCAGGTTGATGTCGAAGCGAATCTTGTTCTCTTCGAGGGAAAAACCGATCATTCCGCTGTCGTTCACGAACTGCTCTGTTTCCCCGACGGTGAGCACAGGATTTCCCCTTAAACTCGCCAACTCGTCCTGAATGTGCCTACCTGCTGCCTTTCCCAGGAACGCGACGTGACATCCTTGCGCGGCGCCTGCTTCCTTCAGATGTTTCACCTGCAAGGAATGCGAGCCGATCATCTTGCCCTTGAAACTCGCTTCCAGAGCGCCTTGAAATGGGTCCTCGCCAACAGTGCAGTAAACGAGCGGGCTGTCGGCTTCCTGAAAAGCCCCTTCGGGCCATTCCACAAACTGCGCAAAATGAAATAGGAATGCGGCCTTGATCTGGTACTCTTCGGCTCTTGATTGCGCGCAAACTCTCCGAGGCCCTCCGATCGTTGCAAGGATCAGGAACGCCAGGCTCAGCACCGTGCCCGGCAATCGCGCACGCCCACGCCGCGGTCTGTCAATGCCGCGCCATACGCAAAATCGACGCATTGCCCGCTGCTCCACGAAATGCACCTAGAATCTCCAGCTGATCTTGGCGAAGACCTTCCGGACATCCTGCGTGGAAAGGTCCCCGTTTGTATCAATGAACTCCAAGTGTCGAGGTTCCAGCAAGTTCTGCCCTACGATGGAGATCTCTGTGCCTTCACGGGGCCTCCACCCGAAGCGCAAATCGCCCCGTGTGTAATCCCTGATTTGATCATTAGCGATGTCGCTCACGAAATAAATCGACTGATCAAATTCGAAGTTACGCGGAAGGTTCCATTGCGAGCGAACCTGAATTTGATGATCGGGGCTGTTTTCCCCGGACTGCGCTGCGGTGACGTCCATGCTGCCGACATTCGGTGTCAAGAACACCCAGAGAAGGGAATAGGCAGCATTCACCTTCCAACGATTGGTGATCTGCCAGCCAGCCGAGATTTCCGCGCCATACCCGTCGCCATGCATTTTGTTGCTGAAGAACAGAGGGATTACCAAATGCCCCGGTGCGGGGTTTGCGGCAAAGAAAGGGGTTCCGGGTTCGTTGGTGTTCAAGTCTCGATAATGGTTGTAAAAACTTGCGAAGTCGAAGGACAGGCGGCTCAAGGGCTGCACGCGATAGCCCAGTTCATAAGCCAGGACTCGTTCATTTTTAGTGTTCGGATCTCCAAGGATGGCAAGTACAGCGGGGCTCACTCCCGGACCAGGGAACGCCGCCACATCTGCGACGAGGCCGCGGTCGGCGCGATCCGGCGTGCGCTCAGCCACGGCCACGGAAGCCCAGATGGTTTGCTTTTTCGTTGGCGTCCAAAGCAGCCGGCCATTCGGCTGAGCGTTAAAACCGGTGTACGCGGCATGCTCGAGCTTTGTGCCCGCAATGAAATGCAGGCGGTTGGGAATGAGCGTTATCTCGTCCTGCACGAAACCGCTATAGAGAGACAAGCTTTCATTGGGAGGCAGAAACGAAACCTGGAACGTATTGCCGAACGAGCTGGGAGTTCGGCGATACTCCAGACCCCAGACGACGTCGTGGCGCGGACCCAGAGCAAAGCGATCCTGGAAGTCAAAGTCGAGCCATTGAGTGAAACCCTGCAATTTCCGGTCATTCCGCGTGTCGGCGGCATAGGAAAACTGGAGGGACATTTCCGATCGTGTCGAGTAGGTGCGGGTCCACCGGGCAAAAACGTTCCCGCCGCTTAAGGCCGTCTGCGTTACGACTTCCTGCGAAAAAGGCGGCGTCAGCATGGTTAAATCTTCTGCTTGGTGTTGATCGCCCTGATAGGCATCACCCTCAACCGTCAGGGCGTCGCGCCGGGAAAGCTGCCAATCGCTCCGGAAGCCCCCCTGAAATGCGTGCCACCCGTCGGTGTCCGTCACGATGTCGTCGGAATCCTTGGCAAACGGGCCACGATCAAACCCGTTTCCATAGATTCGATAATGCCCTTTCTGGCCCGTCTGTCCCCCGTAGCGGAAACTGCTGAAGCCGCGCTCCTGCAGGCCGCCACCCATGGTGACCAACCCACCTTGCGTGTCGCTCGCACTTTTCGTGATGATGTTGATGACCCCATTCACGGCGCCCGCACCCCATAGAGTTGCCCCGGGCCCGCGGATCACTTCAATTCGATCAATGTCATCCAACGGAAGGTTTTGTACCTCCCAAAAAACGCCGGCTTGAGCTGTCGAGTAGAGGCTCCGCCCATCGATGAGGACCAGTAACTTGTCGGAGAAGCGGTCGTTGAATCCCCGAGCGGCGATGGCCCACTTGCTCGCGTCAATACGGGCCACGTCCAGCCCGGGGACCATTCTTAGAAGTTCGGGAATGCTGGTCATCCCGGAACGCCGAATATCCTCCTGAGTGATTACGAAGATGGCTGCCGCAGTAGTCGAAAGTTTCTGCTCTTTCTTAGAGACCGAGGTCACTTCCACGTTAATCAAGTCTTCGATGCTTGTGGTGGTGAGATCTTTTGGTGGCGTTTGCCGTTCCTGCCCGAGCGTTGCCATTCCGGCAAGCGCGCAAGAGAAAAGAACTGCCAGCCTAGCCGGAGCCAGAGCTCTCGGTGTGGTCGCCGTGATTTCTTTGTGCGCGGACACAGGCCCCCCTGACCCCCTGTGGCCAGTGCACCTGGTTGACCAGAGCCAGGCCTTCTGATTAGCGCTAAAATCTTAGGGTTCAATAGGTTGAAGGATTGGGGCGATTCTAAAATGGGGCTCGTGTGCCAAAGCGAAGCAGCTGTTTCATTTCCTCTCGTACAGTACAGCGCAGGCTGTGCGCATTCCGAAAGGAACCATCAAGCCATTCCACAAACTGTCCAAAATGGAATTCATTTCTCTTCATGGGTCAGAACTGCCAGGAAATCTTGGCGTAGGCGCTGCGCTTGATTTGCCCGGACTGCAGGCTTCCGTTCGGGTCTTCAAATTCCATATGATGATCCTTCAAGAGATTCTGTCCTACGATGCTGAAAGAAACACGCTCCCGCGGCTTCCACGTCAGGTTGGTGTCCAGCCTCGTGTACGCAGGTATCTTCACGTTGCCGGATGGCCCTTGATTAGTCAGCGGGTCCACGTAGTACGCCGAGGCATCCCACACCAGCCCGCGCATCAACTCCAAATGAGAGCGAAGTTGCGCCATATGGTCCGGCGTGCTGCCTTCCACGAAGGCACGAGTTAGTGTGTCGGAACTGGTTGGCTGCAGATGTACGTGGTCGTCCGCATCAGTGAATCCCGGGTGGAGCGACCAGCGATCTGTTACTTTCCAATTTGCGGCAAGCTCGAAGCCGTGCATTTCTCCATACATGAGATTTGCGTACGTTAGTGTTTGAACGAAGTGCGGGGGGGGAGTGGGCTCAAAGAAAAACGAAGATGGCTCGGTGGTCTGCGCGTTGTCCCAGTCGTTGTAGTACGCGGCGAAGTCGATGGAAAGCCGGCGGCACACCATAGTCCGGTAGCCCGCCTCGTAGGCAATCAAGGCTTCATTCTTAAAATTAGGATTGCCCAGGAGCCTCAGCAAAGTACGCGTGCCGCCCGGCCCCGGAAAGGACCCGATGTTCAGAAGCAAGTTCGTATCGTTGCGGGAAGGTGTTCGCAAAGCCCTGGATACGGCGGCCCAAAACATGTGCCGGTCCCGCGGAGCCCAGGTGGCGCGAACAGTCGGCATGAGCCCGAAGCCCGAGTAGTCGTTGTGCTCGAGTTTAGCACCTACGGTGAGATACAGCCGTTGCGGTAGCAAAGCGATTTCGTCCTGAATGAACGAGCTGAAAAGCTGCAGAGCCTTGCTGGAGGGAACCATAGCCACTGTGAGGCTCCCTCCGATCTCGTCATTCGTATACCGGTAGCCAAAACCCCAAACGACTTCCTGCCTTCCGCCAAGGGCCAGGTGGTCACGAAAATCGAGGCCAAAAGTGTTGCGGATCTCCGGATTCAAAGGATCGTCGCGCCGATGTTGGTCGAAGGAGAACTGCAGATTGGAGTCGGAGCCATTGGAGTAGGTGTGGTCCCACGTGGATTCGAGAGCTCCGTCAGCCAAATTGATTTGTTCCTTCACGGCCACAAACCCGGGAGAGGTGATCGCAGGAAGTTCAAACCGGAATTCCCCCTCTCGTCCTGTTGATATGTCCCCTTCGAACATCAAGGAATCTTTCGGGACAATTTGCTATCCACCCGGAAACCCTCTCGGAGTCTGTGCCACCCGTCTGCCCCATTCTGGTCGTTCAGGTCCAGCATATTGCCCTGATTGAAGTATTTCGTATAAACGCGGAAGTCCGCTGCGCTGCCTAGCCTGCCGCCGTACTGAACCATTCCGAATTCCTTTTGAAACGTGCCTCCTCCGGCTTCCATCATGATGCCCGGGGTTTCTGAGGCTTTCTTAGTGAAGATACTGATGACGCCGGTCACCGCATTGGCTCCCCAGATGGAACCACCCGGACCGCGAATTACTTCGATCCTTTCGATATCAGCGAGGGGAAGATCCAGGGTGTCCCAGAAGACTCCAGAAAACGTCTGGGAGTATACGCTGCGTCCATCCACCATCACTTGCAGCTTGTTGGCGAACTGTTGATTAAATCCGCGCGAGCCAATGGCCCAAGTGCCGCCATTAATCTGAGCCACATCCATCCCAGAAACCATGCGCAAGAGGTCAGGGATATTGGTAGCCCCCGAGCGCTGGATGTCGTCCTGGGTGATAACAAAGATCGCGGCCGGCGTCCTCGAAAGCTTCTGCTCCTTCTTCGACACCGAAGTCACTTCGACGTTCATCAGATCTTCGATGCTTGTGGTGGTGAGATCTCTTGGCTGCGTTTGCCGTTCCTGCCCCCGCGTTGCCATTCCGGCAAGCGCGCCAAAAAAAAGAACTCCCAGCCTAGCTGGAGCCAGAGCTTTTCGTGCATTCGCGGTGATTTGTTTGTGCGCGGACACAAGTCCCCCCTGTGACCCCTTGTGAATCAGTGCACCTGGTTCACCAGAGACAGGCCTTCTGATTGGCACTAAAG
>Ga0307479_10001199_pt1 | contig 23623 bp, 24 predicted proteins | sample atmos_gasesECM4C_FD_203743 | JGI IMG/M metagenome (GOLD analysis project Ga0307479, IMG submission 203743) | Hardwood forest soil microbial communities from Morgan-Monroe State Forest, Indiana, United States - atmos_gasesECM4C_515 | ecosystem: Environmental > Terrestrial > Soil > Temperate... | reverse complement strand
TGCCAGCGATCAAAGGTCGCAACCCATCAATTTTGCGCCGGGAAGTAGCTAGCCTGCCTAGTCGAGCCCGCGCTCGTGGCTCAGGCGCACCATTTCCTCGACGAAGACCTGTTTTTGCTTGTCGTCCAGGCTCGAAAAAAGCGGCTCGGCGGCATCGGCGACGTTGCGCTGGTCTGCGGCGCGGTCGACGAGAAACTGGGCTTCGTTGCGCATCTGCTCGACGATGTCGTCGGGCGGATCGCGCTTGGCGCGCGCAATTCGCAAATTCAGCCGGTCGGCCCCGTTGTGCCCGAGATAGTGCATTGCGCTGCTGAATCCGGACCAGTTCTTCTCCTGCTCCGACGTCAGGTTCAATTCCGTCTTGATCCGTTCGATGTCGGCATCGTTTCCGGCGACGATCTGCTCGGCGGTGAGTTGCGGTTCACCCGGCTGGGTGAGCACCTCCACCGGCTTGGGCGCTTTGGCAACCTTGGTTGTCTTGGCTGTATCCTTGGCCGTTTTCGCGGCCGCGCCCGGCTTGGTGTCCGCCGGCTTGGTCTCGGCTTGCCTGGCGTCGGGTGTCGTCGCCTGCTGGTTCTTGCCGGTGCCGGTAATGGCGCCCGCGACGCCCGTGACCACGCCGACCACGCCGCCAATTGCGCCGCCCAGGACGCCGCCGACCGGACCGGCGGCCTTGTTGCCTTCGCGCGCGCCTTGCTGGACGCCCTGGACCAAGCCTTGCGCGTCAACCGTCCGCGGGCCGCTGAGCAGGGCAATCGCGGCCACGCCGAGCACGAGTGTCTGCCATGCACGCAGGCCTGTCGGGCGGGTCATTGTCTGCTCTCCGTCATCGGAATGGATGTTCTCGTTCGCTCGAGAGTCGAGCGCGGCAGGCGTCCTGCCCTGCGCGGCAATTTATCGTTTTCACAGCGAGGGTGTCTACCGCAGCGAACGCGTCGTCCACGACTGGGAAATGCGTTCCACGCGAGCCGCTTACGTGCAGCGCTTGGCCAAGATGGTAAGCCGATTTGTCCGGCGGTTGAGGGAAGCGTCGTGTGCGGCGCAATATCGCCGGGCTGTGTTCGCTCGCAAGGATTCGCCTGCCCACTTTTGACGCACCACGTTAGTGCTAGAAGCCTAAGCATCAGGTTTCTCGACAGAAGCCGTCAATTCTGCTCTGATCACCGACAACGAGATCTCCGCGGGACCTAATCCGGCTTGCGAAGCAAAACAACAAGAACGAGATTTCCTGAGCATTTCCGATTGGCCCACCAGGGAGGGAACGCCATGTCACGGAAGAAGCTTTCTCGACGGCAATTCGTTGCTGCGACCGCTGCCACATCGGCGGCGCTGATCACCGCGCCTTACATACGCGGCGCATATGCCGCAGGCAAACTATCGATCGGTTTCTGGGATCACTGGGTTCCCAATGCCAACAAGGCCTCCACCGATCTCTGCAACGAGTGGGCGGAGAAGCAGAAAGTCGAGATTTCGATCGACTACATCACGAGCCAGGGCAACAAGAACCTCTTGACGATTGCCGCGGAAGCGCAGGCGAAGTCGGGCCACGACATTCTCGCGATACCGACATGGTGGGTGCATGCCAATTCGGAGCAACTCGAGCCCATGAATGATATCATGGGACCGATCGTCGCAGAGAACGGCGAGGTCAACGGAACCGTCAAATATCTTGGTCAATCGGGCGGCAACTGGCTCGGCGTTCCGGCCACCGTCGGCAGCCAGATCAAAGGCCCCTGCTCGCGCATCGACCTGATGAAGAAATATGCCGGGATCGACGTGCAGGAAATGTATCCGGCCGGCGGCCCGCCCAAGGTGGACAATTGGACGCTGGATACGTTCCTGAAGGCGGCCGAGGCCTGCCAGAAGGGCGGCTTCGCCTTCGGCATCGGGCTTGGCGAAACCACCGACAGTGTCGATACCTGCGGTGCAATCTTCCAGTCATTCGGCGCCCAACTGGTGGACGCGAAGGGCAACCTTACGGTCAAGACCGATGCGGTGCGCCAGGCGCTTGAGTATTACAAGAAGCTGATCGCCTTCCTGCCGCCTGATGTGGCGGCATGGGATGACGCTTCCAACAACAAGTGGCTGATCTCCGGTAAGGGCGCGCTGATCATGAATCCGCCGAGTGCCTGGGCGGTGGCCAAGCGCGACGCGCCCCAAGTCGCGGAGCAGTGCTGGACCCACGGCTTCCCGGCCGGGCCGAAAGGCCGCTTCGCGCCGTTCCTGCCCTATTTCTGGACAGTATGGAATTTCTCCAAGAACAAGGAAGCGGCGAAGAACCTCCTGGTGCACCTGTCGAAGCCGTCTTCGATCGAGAAGATGGTTGTGGCAAGCGGCGGCTATGATCTGCCTTCGTTCGAAAAACTCACGAAGTTGACGGTTTGGGCGGAGGAAGGGCCGCCGAAGGGCACGCTCTATCACTACCCCGATCCCTACCACCACCAGACGCTGTCGATTGCAACGTCGCCGGCGCCGCCCAAGGTCGCACAACAAATCTACGCACAGGCGACCCTGACCAAGATGTGCCTACGCTATTACCAGGGCGAGGCGATGGAAACGACGCTCGCCTGGGCGGAAGGCGAGTGCGAAGGCTTCATGCGGACCTGATGCCCTTCGGATTGCGCCTCGGCGGCCCGCCGATCGCGGCCTGCCCGGCGCATCCACTCGAGCGGTCACCTGATTGGGAGCCGGCATGCGCCGGCTCTCCGGCGAATTATCCATAGGGAACCTGCACCATGGTTGATGTCGCATTTGAGCAAGGCAGCGTTGTTGGCGCGACGGGCGCACGCAAACCTTCCAGTTTGCGCAAGGCGTTGAAGCGGAAATCGACCGCTGCGTTCCTGATGACGTTGCCGCTGCTGCTCCTGATTTCGACTCTGGTGATCTATCCGGCGTTCTATTCGCTGCATCTGGCGACGCTGAACAAGTCGATGCAGCACTTCGTCGGGCTCGGCAATTTCGACTTCTTGTTCAAGCGAGAGACTTTTTGGCTGGTGGTGAAGCAATCGTGCATCTTCGCCATCACGGCCGTCGTATTCAAGGCGCTGATCGGATTCATCGTCGCGCATTTCGTGCACAACATTCCGGCCAAAGGCCAGCGCAAATGGCGCGGCATGTTGCTGGTGCCCTGGGTGATCCCGCCGGCCATGAGCACGCTGGCGTGGCTATGGCTGTTCGACCCGTCCTACAGTGCGTTCAACTACACGCTGGGTTTCTTCGGGATCGGACCGATCTCCTGGCTTGGCAATCCCTACTGGGCGCGCTTCTCGATCATCCTGGTCAACGTCTGGTTCGGCGCGCCGTTCTTCATGATCATGTATCTGGCGTCGCTGAAATCGGTGCCGGAACAGCTTTATGAGGCCGCCGCCATCGACGGCGCCAACTGGTGGCAGCGCATCTGGTACGTGACGCTGCCGATGATGCGCAACATCATCGCCATCACCACGCTGTTCTCGCTGATCGTTACCTTCGCGAATTTCGACATCACGCGCATCCTGACCGCCGGCGGACCGCTCGACCACACGCACATCTTCGCGACCTGGGCATTCCGCGTCGGCATCGAGGGCAGCGATATTCCGCTGGGCGCCAGCGTTTCGCTGTTCATGGTCCCCATCCTCGCGATCGCGGCGGTCTTTATCCTGCGCGACGTGAACAAACGCGGGAACGAAGCCTGATGAGCACGCTGGCAATCGACAAGGCCGGGCCGCGGCGCAACGTCAAATACGGCAGCATGAGCCGCGACCGCACCTGGGCGCTGCGCTGGTCGTACTTCTTCCTCATCCTGTTTGCGATCTTCTCGCTGACGCCACCAATCTATATGCTTATCACCTCGCTGAAGAGCAGCGCGGAGATTTCGGCGGCGACCAACCCCTGGTGGGTGTTCCATCCGACGCTGTCCAACTACATCGAACTGCTGACGTCGAACCAGTACCTGCGGTTCTTCCTGAACTCGGCGATGGTCTCGGTTTTCGTCGTCAGTATCACCATGCTGATCAGCGTGCCGGCCGCGTTCGCGTTGGCGCGGATGAAATTCTGGGGCTCGGCGACGCTCGCCACCGGCGTGTTCCTGACCTACCTGATCCCGGACTCGCTGCTGTTCATCCCGCTATTCAAGATGTTTGCGGTCATCGGCGACTTGACCGGGATTCAGTTGATCAATCGATGGTACGTCCTGTTGTTTATCTACCCGACGCTCACCGTTCCCTTCTGCACCTGGATCATGATCGGCTACTTCGCCTCGATTCCGAAGGAATTGGATGAAGCCGCGATCATCGACGGCGCGTCATGGTTCCAGACCCTGACCCGAATCTTCATTCCCGTGGCGATGCCGGGCCTGATCGCCGCCACGATCTTCGCCTTCACGGTTTCATGGGCCCAATATCTCTATCCCCTGGTGTTCACGACCTCGATCGATCAACAGGTGCTACCGGTCGGCATCATCACCACCCTGGTCAAGGGCGACGTGTTCAACTGGGGACAAATCATGACCGGCGCGCTGCTCGGCGCCGCCCCGCCGCTGATCATCTACGCCTTCCTGATGGACTACTACATTGCCGGGCTGACCGCCGGCGCGACAAAGGGTTGAAAACTCATGGCCGACGTGACTTTGCGTAAGGTGATCAAGCGTTACGACGACGTCGAGGCGGTGCGCGGCATCGACCTCGATATCGCCGACCATGAGTTCGTGGTGCTGGTCGGCCCATCAGGCTGCGGCAAATCCACCACGCTGCGGATGATCGCAGGCCTCGAGGACATCACCGACGGCGATATCATGATCGGCGGCGACGTCGTCAACGACGTGCCGCCGAAGGATCGCGACATCGCGATGGTGTTCCAGAACTACGCGCTTTATCCGCACATGACGGTGGCGGAGAACATGTCGTTCGGCCTGCGGCTGAAGCACTATCCGAAGGCCGAGATCAAGAGCCGGGTCACCGAAGCCGCCCGCATGCTCGACATCACCGACCTGATCGACCGCAAGCCGAAGCAGCTCTCCGGCGGCCAGCGTCAGCGCGTGGCGATGGGCCGGGCCATCGTGCGCAATCCGAAAGTGTTCCTGTTCGACGAGCCGCTCTCCAACCTCGACGCCAAGCTCAGGGTGCAGATGCGGATCGAGATCAAGAAGGTCCACCAGAAGGTGCGGACGACGACGGTCTACGTCACCCACGACCAGGTCGAGGCGATGACGCTGGCCGACCGCGTGGTGGTGATGAACAAGGGCCGGATCGAGCAGATCGGGACGCCCAACGATCTCTACCACAACCCCGCGACGCGTTTCGTCGCGGGCTTCATCGGTTCACCCGCGATGAACTTCCTGCCCTGCCGGATCGAAGAGGCCGGCGGCAACCTCAATATTCGCCTCACCGACCGCCTTTCCTTCCCGCTGCCGCCGGCGCGCGCGGCGCGCTATCAGAAGATGCCGCGAAACGAGAAGTTGCTGTTGGGGCTGCGGCCCGAGCATATCGCCGAGGCAAGACCGCATGCCGAGCCCGGCATCGAGGCGTTCGACGCCATGCTCGACGTCACCGAACCCATGGGAATGGAGACCCTGGTCTATTTCACGCTCGAGGGAAGCCAGGTCTGCGGACGGGTCAATCCCAGCGCCGGCGCGCGCGATGGCGCCCCGCTCCGATTGGCAGTGGACCTCAACAATATGCACCTGCTAAACGAGGAGACCGGCGTCGTCCTTTGACGGCGCGTTGAGACGCAAGGACAGGGGCCAAGGGCGGGAAATGGCGACCAACAAGAAGAAAATCCTGATCACTGAATCGTTTTCGCAAACAGGTCGGGCGCTCCTGAGCGAGCGGGACGACATCGACATGGTCGAGTTTCCCAACATGATTACGCCAGCGGATTTCGAGGCCATGCTGGAGCAGCATGCGCCGGTTCATGGCGTAGCGCTCGGCGCGACGCGGTTCGGCGAGCCGGAGCTCGAGGCCGCCGCCGACATGAAGGTGGTGACCCGGATCGGCGTCGGCTTTGATGCCGTCGACGTGCCGGCGCTCAGCCGGCGCAAGGTGCCGCTGATGGTGGCGGGCACCGCCAATTCGCCCTCGGTCGCCGAACAGGCGGTGTTCATGATGCTGACGCTGGCCAAGCGCGCGGCGGAGATGCATGCCATCGTCAAGGACGGCACCTGGGGTTACCGGCTCGGCAAGCTACCTTACGACCTCTACGGCAAGACGCTCTTGATCGTCGGCTTCGGCCGCATCGGCACCCGCACCGCGAAGCGGTGTCTGGCCATGGAAATGCAGGTCCTGGTCTATGATCCCTACAAGCCGGCTACGGAGATCGCAGCCGCCGGGTGCGAACCCGTAACCGATCTCGACGCAGCCCTGCCGCGCGCCGATTTCGTCAGCATCCATTGCCCGAAAACGCCGGAGACCGTGGGCCTGTTCGACGCAGCGCGCCTGAAGCTGATGAAGCCTCCCGCTTACCTGATCAACACCGCGCGCGGCGGCATCATCGACGAGAAGGCGCTGTATGATGCGCTTGCCTCGGGCAAGCTCGCCGGCGCCGGCCTCGACGTGTTCGAGCAAGAGCCGCCGCCGGTCGGTCATGACCTGCACGGCCTGCCGAACGTGATCATGGCGCCGCATGTGGCCGGGGTCACGCGCGAAGCGGTCGACCGCATGAGCGAGCAGACCGCGCGCAATATCCTGAGCGCGCTCGATGGCGAACCGATCCGCCAGAACGTCATCAATCCGGACGTGCTCTGATGCAGTCTCGTGCGGCCGGCCATCCGGCCGCGGCCCCATTCCGCCAATTTAGCATTTTGTATCAATAGGTTGCCTCATGGCTTTCAAGGAATACGGCAGCTACGACGCGGTTGGCCTTGCCGGTCTCGTCCGTAGCAAAGAGCTCAGCGCCAGAGAGTTGTTGGACGAGGCAATCGCCCGCACGGCAAAGATTGATCCACAGATCAACGCGGTGGTCGTGAAGCACTACGACTATGCGGAGCGGCAGATCGAGAGCGGCCTGCCCGACGGGCCCTTCACCGGCGTGCCGTTTCTTCTGAAGGATCTCGATCTGCTGCAGGGAACGCGCACGACGTTCGGCGCCAGCATCTACAAGGACGATATCGCCGATCATACCGGCACCCTCGCCCAGCGTTTCCTCGACGCGGGCCTCACCATCTTCGGCAAGAGCGCGAGCCCCGAATTCGGCTTGATGCCGACCACCGAGCCGCGCCTGTTCGGTCCGACCCGCAATCCCTGGAATCTCGCCCGCTCCTCCGGTGGTTCATCGGGTGGCGCGGGCGCGGCGGTCGCTGCACGCATCGTGCCCGTCGCGCATGCAAGCGACGGCGGCGGCTCGATCCGGATTCCCGCTTCCGCCTCCGGCGTGTTCGGCTTGAAGCCGACCCGCGCGCGCAATCCGAGCGGTCCTGATCGCGGCGAGGGCTGGGCCGGCTTTTCCTGCGGGCATGTGCTCAGCATCAGCGTGCGCGACAGCGCGGTCATGCTCGACGCGCTCAGCGGACCGGAGCTGTCGAGCCCCTATCGCGCCCCGCCGGCGAAATGGCCGTTCGCCGAGGAGATCAAACGCGATCCCGGATGCTTGCGCATCGCCTTTACCGACAAGTCGCCTTATGGCGACGCGATCGATCCTGAAGTCGCGGCAGCCGTCCGCGATGTTGCTTTGCTGCTTTCAAAACTCGGCCATCACGTCGAAGAGCGCGCGCCGCCGCTCGCCGCTGACCCCGCCGCTGTGATGTCGACGATCGTGGCCGCCAATACGGCGCTGAACGTGCGTTTCGCGGAGCAACGTTTTCGCCGCGAGATGACCGACAACGACTTCGAACGCCTGACACTTGCAAGCGCTCATAATGCGAGGAATGCGACCTCGACCGACTATGTCGCCGCGCAGCTCTCGGCGTTCAAGATTTCGCGCGCACTGGCCGAGTTCTTTACGACCTGCGATGTCTTCCTCGCTCCGACGCTGTGCACCCCGCCGCTTCGGATCGGTGAGCTCGATACGATGTCGCGGGACCTGTCGCATATCCCGCCGATCCTGCGGCGCTACATGCCTGGCACCGCCATGTTCAACATGTCCGGCCAGCCGGCAATGTCGGTGCCGTTGGCGTGGAATGCCGCTGGGCTCCCGCTTGGCATGATGTTCGCCGCCCGCCTCGGCGACGAGGCGACGTTGTTTCGGCTCGCGGCGCAGCTCGAGCAGGAGCGTCCCTGGAAGGCCAAGCTGCCGCCGATTTGCGCCTGAATCGAGCGAAAGCCTGTCCCGCACTTGGATAGCGGATGGGCGCCGGTTCGCTGTCCAGGAAAACGCGTCAAAACAGGAATTTGGAGCCGTTCCATTCCGATCCTACCGGAACGGAAACGGCTCTATAGCGTTTTCCAGCGAAGTGGGCCCCGGTTCGCGTAAAGAAAACGCGTTAAAACAAAAAGCTAGAGCCTCCGTTCCGATTCAATCGGAACGGAGGCTCTAGTCAAAACTCGGCCGTATTCGAGGTAATGCTAAAGGAAGGGAACTTGGCGCGAGAACCGCGGAGTTGTTTCCCGTTTCGCGCGGGAGTTACGGAGACCGGATCATTGGCCCAGAGCGACCCGACAGATGATGCGCTCGCGACGATTGCGAGCCTCTTCGAACCACCGGAGGCCCGTCGCGAGGCGGAAAATCCCGCTACCGCGCAAAGGCCCGCGACCGCGGGGAAGCACGCGACCGCGGAGCGGCTCGTCATTCCCAATCCGGTCGATGTCGATGGCTATTCCAAGACCGGCCCCGGACCGATCGCGGCAATCCGTTTCAAATGGACCGTCCGTAGCACCGAGAACGGCGACTACTATGTCGAGGAAACCATCGGTCCGAATTCGGCCCCCTTGGTCAACGGGCCGATGGCGAGGGAGGCGGCGATCCAGCTCGTGGACGAACGCGAGCGCGAGGCGAAGTTAAGGTTCGACCAGCTCCGAAGCGAGATGACGGGCCGCGCCGCCGCCGGCATGGCCCGCAGAAGCGCCAGCGAGGCGTAACGCCCGCACTTCCGAGCTCATTTTGCGAATGCCCGCCGTTATTCTATACCGGCGACGATTTGGCATTTCCCGCGAAAGAGAGCCCGATGCTTCGTCTCCTGTCTTGCCTCGCCGTCGCGTTGGTCCTGACGGCAACGTCGGTTCAGGCCCAGCAGCCTTCCCGCCTTGACGAGATCATCAAGCGCGGAAGCTTGCGCGTCGGCACGACGGGTGACTACCCGCCCTTCACCTATCTCGACAAGGCGACGGAGAAATTCCGCGGTCTCGACATTGATATGGCCGACGCGCTCGGCAAGGCGCTCGGCGTCAAGGTAGATTTCGTGCCGACCGCCTGGCCGCAATTGATGAAGGATTTCGAGGCGGACAAGTTCGACATCGCGATGGGCGGGATCACGATCACGCTCGACCGGCAGAAGAAGGGCCTGTTCTCGACGCCCATCATGCGCGAGGGCAAGACGCCGATCGCGCGCTGCGCTGATGCCGGCAAATACGCGACACTCGCCGATATCGACAAGCCCGGCACGCGCGTGATCATCAATCCCCGCGGCACCAATGAGCGGTTTGCCCGCGCCAATATCAAAAGCGCCGAGATCAAGGTCTATGGCGACAATGTCACGATCGTCGACGAGATCGCCAAGGGCGACGCCGACGTGATGGTGACGGATGCTTCCGAGACACGCTATCAGCAGAAGCTGCATCCCGGCGTGCTCTGCGCGCTGCATCCGGACCAACCGTTCGATTTCGCCGAGAAGGCCTACTGGATGCAGCGCGACGAGGCTTGGAAGGATTTCGTCGATCAGTGGCTGCATATCGCCACGGAGGATGGAACGTTCAAGAAGATCTATGCGGCATGGTTTGAATGAGGAAATTCTTGCGAAATTGCCCTGCCGGTGCATCCGGACTAGAATTGAACCAAATCCGCTAGCGTACGACTCATAGCATGAAAGTGATGTAGATCACGTTGCAGAAAAACGCTGCGGCGTAGGCTTGTATCGGGGATATCACCTGGTCAGGAGATCGCAATGAAACAGCTATTGGCTGTTGCCGCATTTTTGCTCGCCAGCAGCGCCGCGCAGGCCCAGTACAGCTTCCAATATGGCGGCCACACCATTCGGATCGATCCCGACCGTGGCACCGTCTCGATTCCGGGTGTCTACGACAATACCGGGCGCAAATCGAAGCGGGCGCGCACCGATCAGGAGTCGACGCACAAACAGCAACAGTCGCCGCAAGAGGCGAAGGTCGATCCGCAGGTCCAGCCTCAGCCGCAGCAGGCACCGGCCGACGCAGCCGCGACCCCGGCCGCGCCACCAGTCGCGCCTGCGCCTGCGAATGCTTTGCCGGAGCCTCCGGCCACCACTGCCAACAACGCCCCTGCCGATACCGCGGCTCTGCCCCCGCCACCAGCTCCGCCCGCGCCTGCGCCGCAGGCCCCACAGGAAGCTGCTGCGCCGAATCCGCCGCCCCCGCCTGCACCCGCTACGGTGGCTGCCGTTCCGCCGCCGGTGCCGGTTCCCATGGAGCGGCCGCAGACGCCTGCTCCCGTGACCGCTGCCGCACCCCGCGATCCCAATTCACCGCTCGGCGTCTGGCTGACCGAAGAGAAGGAAGGCAAGGTCCGCATCGAGCAATGCGGCGCCAATCTCTGCGGCTACTCGGTGGACGCCAAGTCGAACCAGAACGGCGAGCAGGTGCTGATCAACATGAAGCCGGCCAAGAACCTGAAATGGTCGGGCCGGATTCTCGATCCGAACACCGGCAGCACCTATGACTCCACCATCGCGCTGACTGGCTCTGCGACGCTGCGCGTACAGGGTTGCGCCTTCGGCGGCATGTTCTGCGGCGGCCAGACCTGGACCCGCGTCGACTGATAATCCTGCTGCTACGCATCAGCCAAGTCAAAGGCCCCGCCGTTTCGGCGGGGCTTTGCTTGGTGCGCCACGCTCGTCCGTCGCGCGTCGCTTCGCGCTCGAAAGCGCTCGAACCGGAAGCGCGCCCGCAGCCTTAGGCGTGACACCCATCACATTCTCTCGGCAACCGTTGTGTGACGATGTCCGCGTTCAACACAGGGGGACGTCATGGGACAATTTCGCAAAGCAACGATCGCCATCCGCATCCTGCCGCTGCTGGCGATACCATTCGCTACGCCCGCGGGAGCGGCGGGCTTCGACGGCGAATGGAGCGTTCAAATCGCTTCGTCGAATTCGGCCTGCGGCAATGGCGCGACCGTCTCGATCGGCATCAGCAACGGCCATGTGGCCTCGACCAACGCGATGATGAGCGCTTCCGGCCGCGTCGCCGACGCCGGCAGCATCAGCGTGACGCTCGCCAGCGGCATCAAGCGCGCGGTCGGCTTTGGTCACCTCACGGCGACGTCTGGATCCGGCACCTGGCGCGGCCCTCTTTGCTCGGGCACCTGGACCGCGCAACGAATCTGACGGACCGGTGCAGCGCTATCCCACCGGCCCGGAATATTCCGCGTCGGTCACGTGCTCCATCCAGGTCACGTGGTTGCCGTCCAGCGATTCCTGCATCGCGACGTGGGTCATGCCGGTGGTGGGTGCGGCGCCGTGCCAATGCTTTTCGCCCGGCGGAATCCAGACCACGTCGCCGGCCTTGATTTCGCGGATCGGCCCGCCCTTGGTCTGAACCCGGCCGACGCCGGCGATCACATAGAGCGTCTGGCCGAGCGGATGGGTGTGCCACGCGGTCCGCGCGCCGGGCTCGAACGCCACCCGGTTCGCGGCAACCCGGGCCGGCGCCTGCGGCGTGATGATCGGGTCCTGCAAAACCGTGCCGGTAAAACTCTCGGATGGTGCGCGCCGCGTCGGGCGCGAGCCGGCGAGATAGATCTCCATGGGTTGTCTCCCTTTGCTTATCAGGTTTGTTGGTTGGTTACTTCTTCGAAGCGGCGTAGCGCGCCTTGGTTTCGGCATTCATGGGATAAAGACCGGGCAGCGCCGCGCCACCATTCACCTCATCGACGATCCAGGCTTCCATCCGTTCCTGCTCGGGCCCTTCCGCCAAGACATGGTCGAGCAGTGCCTGCGGGATCAGCACCGCGCCATCCTGGTCCGCGACCACGATGTCGTTTGGAAATACCGCAACCCCGCCGCAGCCGATCGGCTCGCCCCAGCCGACGAAGGTGAGGCCCGCGACCGAGGGCGGCGCCGCATAACCGTCGCACCAGACCGGGAGCCCGGTGCCGAGCACGCCCTCGACGTCGCGCACCACGCCATCGGTGATCAGCGCGCTCACCCCGCGCTTGACCATGCGGGCGCACAGAATGTCGCCGAAGATGCCGGCGTCCGTAATGCCCATGGCGTCGACGACCGTGATGCAGCCTTTGGGCATGGCTTCAATCGCGGTCCGGGTGGAGATCGGCGACGACCAGGATTCCGGCGTTGCCAGATCCTCCCGCGCCGGCACGAAGCGCAGCGTAAAGGCGGGACCGACCAGCCGCGGCAATCCGGGCTTGAGCGGACGCGCGCCGCGCATCCAGACGTTGCGCAAGCCCTTCTTGAGCAGGACCGTGGTGATGGTGGCGGTGGAGACGCGGGAAAGGGTCGCAATGGCTTCGGGGGTCAGGGACATCGAATTTTGGGCTCCGGTTACGGACTGGTCGGCGAGGCGCATCTTGCGGGGCGCGGGCATCGCGTCAAGGGCGCGACCGTGCGTGCCTCCGGTTTGAACGGATAAGTCTGCCTTATCGCCCCTTATGCGATTAATTTATTGAATTTGCGAGCCGATTTTCGGCAATGCGAATTCCACTTGCATGCAAAACAAGCTAGACCTTGGGCCTGACAACCTCGTGAAACCATGGCCGCGACGCTTCCCCCGCCCCGCCTTTTGCCGAGTGGCGACAGTGCCATCACGGTGGAATTTTCCCGCAACATCGATGACGCCGCCAATTGGCGCGTGCTGGCGCTCGACCGCGCCATCGCGGAGGCGCTGGTTTTGGGCGTGACCGAGACGGTCCCGACCTATCGGTCGCTGCTGGTGCATTACGATCCCGGCAAGATCGATTTCAAGACGCTGGGCGAGAAGCTGGTCGCGCTGGCGCAGGTGCCTGCGCCGGCGGCTGCAAAGACGCGGCGCTGGCGTATCCCCGTCGCCTATGGCGGCGAGAACGGTATCGATCTGGAAGATGTCGCCAAGACGCTGAACACCACGCCCGACAACATCGTGGCGCGGCATATTGCCGGCGACTACCGCGTCGCCATGATCGGCTTTACGCCGGGATGGTCGTATCTCAGCGGGCTCGCGAAATTCCTGCACATGCCGCGCCGGCAAAATCCGCGGCTGCTCACGCCCGCCGGCACCATTTCAATCGGCGGCGTGCAGACCGGCATCCAGTGCCTCGCCGCCCCAAGCGGCTGGCATCTGTTGGGGCGAACCCCGGTCCGGACCTATCAGCTGCATCGCGAGCCCATCTTCCTCACCGAACCCGGTGACCTCATCACCTTCTTCCCCATCGATGCCAATACGTTTGCGGAGCAGGATCGCGCCGCCGAGGCCGGCGAAATCGTCGCCGAATTGATCGCCGCATGAGCAAGCTCGTCGTTGCTTCCATCGGGCCCGCAAGTTCCGTTCAGGACGGTGGCCGCCACGGCGCCCAGCGCTATGGCCTGACGCCGAGTGGCGCGATGGATCGCTTGGGGCTAGCCGCAGCGAACACGCTGGTCGGCAGCGAACCGTTCGCGGCGGCGATCGAGATCGGCCCGTTCGGCGCGAAGTTCACCGCACGCGACGGCGCGGTCTGCGTCGCGCTTTCAGGCGCGCCGCGCGGCGGTGACATCGCCGGGCGCGCGGTCATCGTCGATACCTCGATGACGCTTGCGGAGGGAGAGACGCTCACCCTCGGCTTCGCCAAGGGCGGCTCGTTCAGCTATCTCGCGATCGAGGGCGGCATCGAGGGCGAGCCGATGTTCGGCAGCCTCGCGGTCAATGCACGCACAGGGCTCGGCAGCCCCTATCCACGGCCGTTGCAGGCCGGCGACGTGCTGCAGACCAAAGCCGCAAGCAGCACGGCTGAACGCCGGATCGAGCTTCCTGCGGCCGCAACCGGACCGATCCGGGTTGTGCTGGGCCCCCAGGACGACGAGTTCTCGGACGACGCCAAGGCGCTGTTCCTGGGCAGCGAATGGAAAATTTCCGCAACCAGCGATCGCATGGGCTACCGGCTCGAAGGCCCGGTGATCAAACATCTGCATGGCCACAACATCGTCTCCGACGGCACCGTCGACGGCAGCATCCAGGTTCCCGGCAACGGCGCGCCGATCGTGCTGATGCCGGACCGCGGCACCAGTGGCGGCTATCCCAAGATCGCGACCCTGATCACAGCCGATCTCGGGCGGTTCGCGCAGACCCCGACCGGATCCGGCTTCCGCTTCAGGGCCGTCTCAATAGCGGAAGCGCAGGCGGAGCTGAAAAAATTCGCCGAATTGTTGCGCACCCTGCCCGACCGCATCCGCGGCATCGACAACTTCGACCTCAATATCGAGGCGCTGCAAGATGCTAATGTCGCAGGTCATGCGGTCAGCGCTGTCGACGCCGGGACGTGGCAGGTGCATGCTCCGGCGGATATGAACTGAGCCACGAGGAAAAGCGGGTAAAAAGCCATGACCACCATCGATCTCAACTGCGATCTCGGCGAAAGTTTTGGTCCTTGGGAAATGGGCAACGACGCCGCCATGATCGAGCTTGCGACGTCGGTCAACATCGCCTGCGGCTATCACGCCGGCGATGCCGATATCATGCGCACGACGGTGGAGCTTGCGAAGGCGCGCGGCGTCTCCATCGGCGCCCATCCCGGCTACCGCGACCTGCACGGTTTTGGCCGTAGGCCCTTTCCCGGCATGAAGGCGTCCGAAATCGAAAACCTCGTCGCCTACCAGATCGGCGCGCTGCAGGCGATCGCGACCGCCGCGGGCCACAAGGTCACCCATGTCAAGGCGCATGGCGCGCTCTCCAACGTCGCCTGCGAGGACGACTTGACCGCGCGCGCGATCGCCAATGCCATCAAGGCGGTCGATCCCAATCTCGTCTTCGTGGTGCTGGCCAATTCGCGCCTGGTGCAGGCTGGAGAGGCCGCCAACCTGCCGATGGTGAATGAGGTCTTCGCCGACCGCGCCTATGAGGACGATGGCTCGCTGGTGTCGCGCCGCAAGCCGGGCGCGGTGCTGCACGATGCCGAAGAGATCGCCGCGCGCGTGGTGCGGATGGTGCAGGACGGCGCGGTGGTGTCGGTGACCGGCAAAGTCATCAAGATGCGCATCGACACGGTCTGCATTCACGGTGACACGCCCGGCGCGGTCGACATCGCGCGCGACTTGCGCAAGGCGCTGAAGGATGCAGGCATCGGCGTAGCGCCGTTCAAGCGCGCGGCATGACAAATTTCGGCGAGCGGACGATACTTTAAGGCGCAAGAGAGCGGGACCAGCGCATGGATGTCTACCATTTCAAGAACTTCGAAATGCTCGATCCGGAGATCGGGGAGTTGCGCGGCGGCCACGAGCTGGTCGTCGAAGGCGACACGATCCGGGAAATCTCGGCCCAACCGATCAAGCTAGCAGATGCTAACATCATCGACTGCGGCGGCCGCACGCTAATGCCCGGCCTGATCGACAGCCATGTCCATGTGGTGCTGTCCGAGGTCGTGATCCGTAACCTGGAAAGCATGCCGTTGACGCTGATGACCGCGCGCGCCGCCGAGCTGATGCGCCGGATGCTCGACCGCGGTTTTACGAGCGTGCGCGACACCGGCGGCGCCGATTGGGGGCTGAAGGAAGCGACGGAAAAAGGACTGCTGCCGGGCCCGCGGCTATTCATCGCCGGACGCGCGATCGGCCCCACGGGCGGCCATAGCGACGGCCGCCGCCGCACTGACTTTGGCGTTCGCTGTCAATGCTGCAACGCCTTGTCGTTCTCGATGGGCATCGCCGATGGCATTTCCGAAGTCCGCCGCGCGGTGCGCGAGGAAATGCGCCAGGGTTGCGACCAGGTCAAGATCATGATGTCCGGCGGCGTCGCCTCGCCCTACGATCCGCTCGATAGCCTGCAATTCTCGATGGACGAGGTAAAGGCAGCCGTGGAGGAGGCGCAGGCCTTTGGCCGCTATGTGTGCGCCCACGCCTATACGCCGCAAGCCATCACCCGCGCAGCGCACGCCGGCGTGCGCACCATCGAGCACGGCAATCTGATCGACGAGGCGTCGGCAAAACTGATGGCCGAAAAGGGCATGTTCCTGGTCGCCAATCTCGTCACCTATTTCGAGATGAAGAAGCATGCCGCCGAATACGGCATGAATTCGGACATGCTGGCCAAGAACGACCTCGTCATCGACGGCGCGCTAAAATCGCTGGAAATCTGCAAACGGCACGGCATCCCGGTCGCCTATGGCTCCGATCTGCTCGGCCAGTTGCAGGTCGCGCAATCGGAGGAGTTTTCGTTGCGCGCCGAAGTGCTGTCGCCGGCCGAGATCATCCGCTCCGCCACCACGATCGGTGCCCAGGTCGTGCGGATGGAAGGCAAGATCGGCTGCTTGAAGCCGGGCGCCTTTGCCGATCTCATCGTCGTCGACGGCAACCCGGTGAAGAACCTAAAACTGCTTCAGGAGCAAGGCCGGCACCTTTCGGTGATCATGAAAGCCGGCCGCTTCCACAAGAACCGGCTGCACTGAGCCACCGATGTCCCCACAAATCCTGTTCAAGAATTTCGAATTGCTCGAACCTTCCTTTGGCGAGCTCCGTGCCGGATACGAGCTGCTGGTCGAAGGCGACACGGTCAAGCAATTGAGCGAGACGCCGATCAAAGCGCCGGGTGCAACCGTGATCGACTGCGGCAAGCGCACCTTGATGCCGGGGTTGATCGACTGCCATGTGCATGCCATCCACAGCGAGGTCAATGTCCGCTTCATGGAGATGCTGCCGCTGACCTTGGTCACCGCGCGCGCGGCGACGCGGTTGCGCGCCATGCTCGACCGCGGTTTTACGACCGTGCGCGACACCGGTGGCGCCGACTGGGGCATCAAGACCGCCATTGAAACCGGACATATCACAGGCCCACGGCTCTATATCGCGGGCCAGTCGATCGGCCCGACCGGGGGACATTCGGATTCGCGCCGGCGTACCAACCGCGGCGGCGAATGCGTCTGCTGCAACGGCCTGCAATTCAAATCCGCCATCGCCGACGGCGTCGACGAGGTCCGCAAATGCGCGCGCGAGCAGATGCGCCAGGGCGCCGACCACGTCAAGATCATGATGTCCGGCGGCGTCGCTTCGCCCTACGATCCGCTCGACAGTCTACAATTCTCGGATGGCGAAGTCAGCGCGGCGGTGGAAGAGGCAACCGCGTTCGGGCGCTACGTCTGCGCCCATGCCTATTCGGCCGAGGCCATCAGCCGCGCGGCGCGGCTCGGCGTCCGCACCATCGAGCACGGCAATCTGATCGATGATGCAGCCGCGAAACTGATGGCCGAAAAGGGCATGTACCTCGTGGCAAACCTCGTCACCTATTACGCCATGAAAGAACGGGCCGCGCAATTCGGCATGATCGGCGAAAGCCTCGCCAAGAACGAAGTGGTGTTGCAGGGCGGGCTGAAGTCGCTGGAAGTCTGCAAGCGTCACGGCATTCCGGTCGCCTACGGCAGCGATCTCCTGGGCGAGTTGCATTGGGACCAGTCGAAAGAGTTCACCATCCGCCAGGAGGTGGTCTCGCCGATCGAGATCATCCGTTCGGCGACCACGATCGGCGCCGAGGTGCTGCGGCTACCGGGCAAGCTCGGTACATTGCAGCCGGGCGCGTTTGCCGACGTCATCCTCGTGGACGGCAATCCGCTGAAAAACCTTGCGCTGCTTGGCGACCAGGGCAAACATCTTTCCCTGATCATGAAGGCAGGAATCTTGCATAAGAACCGGTTGAATTAAGAACCGGTTGAATTAGTCGTTCGTAGAGCATGATCCGGAAAAAGCCTGTCCCGCACTTGACGCGGGGTGGGAGCCGGTTTCCGAACAGATCATGCTCAAAACAAAGAAATGAGTTGGCGATCTTGACCGTCGTACCCGGATGGACCGCATCGCGCTTCGTCGGCCGCATGGCGCTTCGAACAGCGGCCGGCGCGTCGCTTGCCTATATTCTGCTGCCGATGTTCTTCGTGATCTGGCTCGCATTCTTCGCGCAGGAAATTCCGTCGTTTCCCCCGGAAGGCTACTCGCTGAAATGGTTTCGCGCCGTTCCCGGCAACGACAGGTTCGTCACGGGATTTCTGCTCAGCCTCGAAGTCGCTGTGGTGGCGACCGCGATCGGCCTCATCCTCGGCGTTCCGGCCGCGCTGTGCCTGGTACGGGGGCGCTTCATCGGACGTGAGGCGGTGAATAACCTGTTGTTGCTGCCGCTGATTGTGCCGGGCATCGTGCTCGGCATCGCGCTCTATGTCTTCCACGTCGAAGCCGAGATCGCGACCGGCTGGGAGATCATCGGTTCACTTGGCGGTCTGGTTGCCGGTCATGTCCTGGTCGCGATACCCTGGACGGTCCGCCTCGTCACCGCGAGCCTCATCGGGATGGATCGCGCTGTTGAGGAAGCAGCCCAAAGCCTGGGCGCCGATCGCCTGACCACGTTCCGGCGCATCACCCTGCCCGCGATCTTGCCCGGCATTGTCGCAGCCGCGTTGTTCGGCTTCATTGCCTCGTTCGGGAATCTGGAAATGAGCCTGTTCCTGGTCGGTCCCGGCCGCACCACGCTGCCGATCGCGATTCTGCAATACCTCGAATGGAAGATCGACCCGACGATTGCGGCGGTGTCGGTGCTGCAGATCCTGTTCATCGGCGCGGCCATGCTCTTGACCGATCGCTTCGTCAAGATCGGCCGCGTGGTCTGACCATGGCACGCCTCAGGCTGAGCGGCATCACCAAGCGCTATGGCGACTTCAAGGCTACCGATGAGGTCTCGCTCGACGTCGCCGACGGCGAGTTCCTCGTCCTGCTCGGTCCCTCCGGCTGCGGCAAGACGACGACCTTGCGCATCGTTGCCGGCTTCATCGAGCCGACGTCCGGCAGCGTGCACCTCGGCGAGCGCGATATCACTGCGCAGCCGCCATGGAAGCGCAACGCTGGCCTGGTATTCCAGAGCTACGCGCTGTTCCCGCACATGAGCGTGGCCGAGAACGTCGCGTTCGGCCTTCAGATGCGCAAGATGTCGAAGGCGGAGATGGCGCCCAAGATCACGGAAGCCTTGCGCCTGGTGCGGCTCGATCATCTCGCGGACCGGCTACCGCGGCAATTGTCCGGCGGCCAGCAGCAGCGCGTCGCGCTGGCGCGCGCGCTGGTGTTTCACCCCGATGTGCTGCTGCTCGATGAACCCTTGTCCAACCTCGACGCCAAGCTGCGCCAGGACGTGCGTGTCGAAATCCGCGAGCTGCAACGCAAGCTCGGATTGACCACCGTGATGGTCACCCACGACCAGGAAGAGGCATTGACCATGGCCGACCGCCTCGTCGTCATGAACGAGGGCCGCGTTCGCCAGATCGGATCGCAGCAGGATCTCTACGAACGCCCCTCGGAAAAATTCGTCGCCGATTTCGTCGGCCGCTCCACCTTCATCGATGGCCACCTGGATGGTGCCGAACGCTTCGTCTCGGCCGGCGGCCTCGTCGTCGCCTGCGAAGGCAGCGGCACCGGCAACGCTTCGCTGGCGCTGCGTCCCGAACGTCTGGCGCTGATGTCGGCTGCCACGCCTTCGATGGACAACAGCTTTCCGGGCGCTGTGGAATTCATTTCCTATCTCGGCTCGCAGGTGGATCTGCACGTACGGCTGTCGCCAAAGGAACGGGTCATCGTGCAGATCCAGAACCGGCCGGAACAGCCGCTACCGATGATCGGAGAACGGGTTCATATCGGCTGGAGCAAGTCGACAGGCCGTGTATTCCCATCATAATCTCGCTGCCAACCCACCACGCCAACGGAGGTGCCCACCATGACCCGATCGAAGTCCCGCCGCGAAGTCCTGCTCGGCGCAGCCGCGCTGGCCGGAACAGCCGCCCTGCCGCGCGCCGCGTCGGCCGGACAGGAGAAGGGCCGCATCGTCGTCGGAACCTGGGGCGGCGACTACGCCCGCCTGCTCCACAAGAACATCGAGGAGCCGATCCTGATCAAGGACGGCTGGGAGGTGGTGCAGGACCAGGCCGGCGATCCCGAACGGCGCTCGAAAATGCTTGCCGAGCAGCGGCTGCCGCGCGGCACGTCCGATGTGCAGGGCCTTTCAGCGCTCAACATGTTCCAGATGCACGACGCCGGCATCGTCTTGCCGATCGACTACGGCAAGCTCAAGAATGCCGGCAATCTGCTGCCGGCGATGAAATACCCATATGGCATCGGCCAGATCTATTCGGGCAAGGTCGCCGTCTACAATCCGAAGCTGATCACGACGGCGCCAGTCAGCTACAAGGACGTGTTCGATCCCAAGCACGGCGACAAGCTCGGCATCATCGATATCCAGTACCAATACACCCTGGTCTGCGCGGCGCTTGCCGCCGGCGGCAAGGTCAATGATATCGAGCCCGGCAAGAAACTGCTGTTGGAATGCAAGAATGCCGGCATGCGGATTTATCCGACCAACGAGGCGTTCGCGCAGGGCCTCAAGTCGGAGGAATTGGGCACCGGCGTGATGTGGAAAGCACGCGTCGTGCAATGGCAGAACGCGGGCATTTCCGTCGACGCCGTTGCGCCGATCGAAGGCACGCTCGCTTACGTCTCGGGCTTCGTCATTCCGAAAAATGCGCCCAACAAGGAAGGCGGATACGCCTATCTGGACGCCATGCTCGACAAGAGTGCGCAAGAGGCATTTGCCGTCGACATGGGCTACAACCCGACCGTCTCCAACGCCGTGGTCGCGCCCGATCTCAACAAGCGCATCGGCTTCACCCCCGACGAGGTCAAGAAACTCGTCGATCTCGACTACGACTACATGAACAAGTACGACGTCGATTTCAAGGAATGGTGGGACAAGGTGCTGAAGAGCTGAGCGGGCATCCACAAGCGATGGCCGCGAACGGTCCGAAGCAGTTCCAGACAGACGAGGCGCCGACGTCGTTGCTCTCGGCCACGATGCTGGTCGGGCCGGCCACGGTGTTCGTGGCAGCCGGTCTTTTGGCGCCGCTTCTGATCCTGTTCCGCTACAGCTTCAATCGTTTCGATCCGCGGCGCATGATGGTGGAGACGTTTTCGCCCGACAACTATGTCAAGTTTTTCGCCGATCCCTATTACACCGGCGTGCTGTGGACGACGTTGCGGGTGGCCGCGCTTTGTACGCTGGCCTGCCTTGTCATGGGCCTGCCGCTCGCTTACGTGCTCGCGCGCACCCAGTCGCGTTTCAAGAATGTGCTGATCATGCTGGTGGTGCTGCCGCTGTTCGTCGGCAATGCCGTGCGCGCGGCCGGGTGGATGGTCCTGTTCGGCGCAAAAGGCTTTCTCAACGTGACCTTGATGTGGGTGGGCGTCATCAGCGTGCCGCTGCAGCTCATGTATACCGAAGGCGCCGTCATTGCCGGCATCATTGCCGTCAATCTGCCCTACATGGTGCTGACCTTGCAGAGCGTGATCGAAGGCATCAACCGCAATGTCGAGGAGGCCGCCTTCAGCCTCGGCGCAAATCCCATGACGATGTTTCGTCGCGTGCTGTTGCCGCTGTCGCTGCCGGGAATCCTGGCCGGCACTATCCTGACCTTCATCCTCGGCATGAACGCGTATGCGACACCGGTCCTGCTCGGCGGCCCCAAATTCAAGATGATGGGACCGCTGGTGTTCGGCGAATTTCAGCTCAACAACTGGCCGTTTGGCGCCTCCGTCGCGTTCGTGCTGATGACCGCGACGTTGGGGTTGACGGCCACGGCAAATATCCTGGTACAGCGCCGGTTTCGGCGGTGACGATTGAAAGGGACTTGTGATGACGGTTGGCGTCGGCGGATCGACGGCGGAAAAGGAACTCGCCGCCATGAAGAACATGCGCGGGGACGTGCCGCCGATCGGCGTCGATGAGCGGTTGCGGCGCATCGCCCGGGCGCAGGCGATCATGCTCGAGAAGGGCATCGACGCGCTCTATCTCGATGTCTCCTCGAGCATGACCTATTTCACCGGATTGAAGTTCCGCCGCACCGAACGCATGCACAGCGCGATCCTCCCTGCGCGCGGCGAGATCGTCTATGTCTCGCCGGCTTTCGAGGTCGAGAAGCTGAAGACCATGACCTCGTTCGGCGACAAGATCGCCGTCTGGGAGGAGGACGAGGATCCGACCGCAACCGTCACCGAAACCGTGCGCGCGCTCGGCTACCCTAGCGGCACCATCGCCGTCGACGAGGCCACGCCGTTCTTCACCTTCGACGGACTGCGCCGCGCCGGCAACGCCTACACCTTCGTCAACGCGATCGACGTGACCGCTGGTTGCCGCATGATCAAGTCCGAGCACGAGATCGCGCTGATGCAGACGGCCAAGAACATCACGCTCGAAGCCCACAAGGCCGCTGCCCGCATCATGCGCGAGGGCATCACCACCACCGAAGTGCAGGCCTTCCTCACCGCCGCGCACCGCAAGCTCGGCTCGGAAGGCGATCCGCCCTTCAACGCGGTGCTGTTCGGCGAGGCGTCGGCCTATCCGCACGGCGTGCCCTACCCGCAGACGCTGAAAGACGGCGACATGATCCTGATCGATACCGGCGCGCCGGTCGATGGCTATCTCTCCGACATCACCCGCTCCTACGTGTTCGGCGAACCGACCAAGCGCCAGCGCGAGGTCTGGAACCTGGAAAAGGCGGCGCAGGCCGCGGGATTTGCCGCGGCCAAACCCGGCAACCGCTGCGAGGACATCGACATCGCCGCTCGAGGCGTCATCAACGGCGCCGGTTTCGGGCCGGGTTATGCGACACCGGGCCTGCCCCACCGCACCGGCCACGGCATTGGGCTCGACGTGCACGAATGGCCCTACCTGGTGAAGGGCGACAAGACCGTGCTGAAGCCCGGCATGACGTTTTCGAACGAGCCGACCATCTGCATCTACGGCGAATTCGGCGTGCGGCTGGAGGACCACATGGTCATCACCGAAACCGGCGCCCGCTGGTTCACCCAGCCGGCCCACTCGGTCGACGATCCCTTCGGCTTGGAGCAGTAGGGACACAAATTGCCCCGGGTTGTGCGGCGTGTCAGGCCGCCAACCTTTGATTGCGCCCGGTCACGGTCTCTCGCAACTATATTCGGGCGGGATCGCGCTGGGATCGGGATAAGCGACACAGTCCGTGGCAGCCAGCGTCCCGTGAGGCGGCTGGATCCTACTCGGGGCCTGGTACGGTCGAAAGACGAAGAAGATCGACAACGCAACCATCGCCCCGGCTCCCAATATGCAAATCCGGTGCAGCAGCATCGCAATATCGTGACATGACTTTGCGTCCAAAGCGCGACGGTTCCAGATGGAATCGATGTCACGCATTAGCTTATTGTTTGAGCATGATTTCGCACAAAAATTTCGCATACGTTAGCGCAGGGAAAACCGGTGTCTATCCATCGCTGGCCCAAGCCAAGGAAAAGCCAAGGAAAGGACCGTCCAGTGCAACACCCGACTTTCTATCGCACCACCCAGATCGATGGGCT
>Ga0307479_10001198_pt1 | contig 23632 bp, 14 predicted proteins | sample atmos_gasesECM4C_FD_203743 | JGI IMG/M metagenome (GOLD analysis project Ga0307479, IMG submission 203743) | Hardwood forest soil microbial communities from Morgan-Monroe State Forest, Indiana, United States - atmos_gasesECM4C_515 | ecosystem: Environmental > Terrestrial > Soil > Temperate... | reverse complement strand
GGGCTACGACGTCATGGACGTGGTGCGTGCCCTGGTCGACGCCGACTCGTTCTTCGAGATCAAGCGACTCTTCGCCCGCGAGGTGGTCACCGGCTGGGCGCGCATCGAGGGTCGCGTCGTCGGTGTGGTCGCCTCGCAGCCGCGCTTCAAGGGCGGTGTCCTCTTCGTCGACTCCTCGGACAAGTGCGCGCGCTTCGTCAGCGCCTGCGACGCGTACAACATCCCGCTGCTGTTCCTCGCCGACGTGCCCGGCTTCATGATCGGCACCGCGGTGGAGCGGCAGGGCATCATCCGCCACGGCGCCAAGATGATCGCGGCGCTGTCCTCGGCGACGGTGCCCAAGATCTGCGTGGTGCTGCGCAAGGCGTACGGCGCCGGGCTGTACGCGATGAACGGTCCCGCCTTCGATCCCGACGTGACCCTCGCCCTGCCCAGCGCCCAGATCGCGGTGATGGGGCCCGAGGCCGCCGTCAACGCCGTGTACTACAACAAGCTCGCCGACCTCCCCGAGGAGCAGCGCGACGCCCGCCGCACCGAGCTGGAGGACGAGTATCGCGACGACATCGACATCTTCAAGCTCGCCTCCGAGCTGATCGTCGACGCCGTGGTCGAGCCCGACCGCCTGCGCGACGAGCTGGCCCGGCGCTTCGCCGTGTACGCGACGCGGCGGCGCGACGGGGTGTCCCGGCGGCACGGGGTCTTCCCCGTCTAGACTCGCCCGCGTGTCGGGTGACCTCACCTACTTCTGGATCCCCTCGCCCGATCCCGAGGCGGGCGCCGCGTTCTACGGCGGGCTGTTCGGCTGGACGCTGGAGCCGCGCGAGAGCGGCGACGGCTACGGCGTGAGCAGCACCACGGTGTACGGCGGCATCGTCAGCGGCCGCGAGGGCACGCGTCCCTTCCTCTACTTCTCCGCCGACGAGGTGGGCGACGCCGCCGACGCCGTGCACGAGGAGGGCGGACACGCCAGCGAGGTGTCGGTGTTCCCCGAGGGCGAGAGCGTCGACTGCACCTACGACGACGTCGAGTTCGGCATCTTCAGTCCCGCCGTCGACGACGAGCCACCCGGATTGAGCGACGAGCCCGGGGACCTCGCCTACTTCACCATCCCGGTTCGCGACGCCGCCGAAGCGCGCAGCTTTTACGCCTCGGTGCTGGGCTGGGAGTACGAGCACGACGACATCGACGCGCCCTACCACCACGTGGTCAACTGCACGCCTGCCGGTGGCCTCTACACCGAGGACGACGGCCATCGCCCGCGTTCCTACTTCCGCGTCCTCGACATCGAGGCGTCGCTGCAGCGCGTGCGCGACCTGGGCGGCGAGGTCGGCATGGCGCTGGAGTCGGCGACCGGCCGGAGCGCCGACTGCCGCGACGACCAGGGCGTCGAGTTCTCGCTCTGGCAGCCGGCCGCGGGCTACTGAGGACGCCACGGTCGCCATGGGCGCGTCGCTCGACGACGACCTGCGCCTGGCGCTGCAGCTCGCCGACGCCGCCGACGCGATCACCACGCACGCCTTCCGCAGCAGCGACCTGCGCGTCGAGACCAAGCCCGACCTGACGCCGGTGACCGAGGCGGACCGCGGCGTGGAGCGGGTGCTGCGAGAGCGCATCGCGGACGAGCGGCCCGGCGATGCGGTGCTGGGCGAGGAGTTCGGCGCCAGCGGCGACTCGTCGCGGTGCTGGTACCTCGACCCCATCGACGGCACCAAGAACTTCGTGCGCGGCATCCCGGTGTTCGCCACGCTGATCGCGCTGCAGGTCGACGCGCAGGTGGTCGCCGGCGTCTGCAGCGCGCCCGCCCTGCGGATGCGCTGGTGGGCGTCGCGCGGCGCCGGCGCGTTCGCGGACGGGCGGCCCCTCCATGTATCTGGCGTGGCCAGGCTCGCGGATGCGCAGCTGTCCTACGACAGCGTGTCGGGATTCGAGGAGCAGGGGCTCGGCGAGCGCTTCCTGGCCCTGACCCGCCGTTGCTGGCGCACCCGCGGCTTCGGCGACTTCTGGTCGCACATGCTGGTCGCCGAGGGTGCGGTGGACGTGGCCATCGAGCCCGTCGTCAGCCCCTGGGACCTGGCGCCGCTGCAGGTGATCGTCGAGGAGGCGGGCGGCCGCTTCACCGACCTCGCCGGCATGGCGCGCATCGACGGCGGCAGCGTGGTGTCGAGCAATGGGTTGCTCCACGACGACGTCCTCACCGCGATGGGGCGGTAAGGGACGGGCGTGGCAGAAACCTGGGAGCACCGCTTCGCGGGCACCGAGCACGTCGTCGTCGGTCCCGGCACCCTGGCGCGGCTGCCCGACGAATGCGAGCGGCTGGGCATGCGCCGCGTGGTCATCGTCACCGGCCGCTCACTGCGCGAGGGCACTCCGGTCATCGCCGAGGCCGAGCGGCTGCTCGGTTCGCGGCACGCGGCCACCTACTCGGGGATGACCGAGCACACTCCCGCCAGCCGGGTCGCGGAGCTCGCCCAACTGCTGCGCAACACGTCGGCGGACGGAGCCGTGGCCATCGGCGGCGGCAGCCCCATCGACGGCACCAAGGCCGCGCTCTACGCGCTGGACGAGGGGCGCACCAGGCAGATCGCGGTGCCCACCACCCTCAGCGCCGCGGAGTTCACCCCGACGGCGGGCGTCACCGACGACGAGACGCGTCGCAAGGGCGGTGTCGCCGGGGATGCGCTCACGCCGCGCAGCGTGATCCTCGACGCGCAGATCACACTGCACACGCCGGAACGGCTGTGGCTGTCGACCGGCATCCGCGCCCTCGACCACGCCGTCGAGTCGGTCTACGCGCCCGAGGAGGACCGGTTTGCCATCGAGCTGGGCGTGCGCGCGATTGCAATGTTGCTGCCAGCCTTGGCTCGAACGCACGGCGACGCCAGCGACCTCGAGGCGCGGCAGGAGTCCCAGGTGGCCGCGTGGTATGCGGGCATGGGGCTCGCCGCCACCAGCATGATGCCAAGCCACCCCCTGGGTCGCGTCCTCGGCGCCACGTTCGGCGTGGGCCACGGCATCACCTCGTGCGTGCTGCTGCCCCCCTCGATCGAATGGACAGCGGCGCACACGCCGCAGCGCGTTGAGCCGCTGTGCGCCGTGTTCGGCGTTGCTACGCCCGCCGAAGTGGGCGGTGCATGCCGTGCCTTCGTCGCCTCCCTCGGTCTGCCCACGACGCTGCGCGACGCGGGGCTCGACGAATCAGCTCTGCAGCGCTACCTGGCGATGATCCCGCCGGAGTGGCACGAGATCGTCCGCGCCGCCTGGTGACGGGGCGGCGGATCCTCGGCGACACAAACGTGCCAGACGTCGGCTCACTCTCCGGGACACACATCGTGGACACCCCGTCCGACGTCCACGTAAATGGGCCCTCAAATTTGAATCGCGCGATCTCATCGCCGTGTCGCATTTCTACTCCGAATGCCAAATCGAAGGTGCAACGCTCGACAACGAATTCTCCGACGAGGATATCGCAACCACCGTCCGGGCGGCGAAGGGCTCGGCTGTCGTGGACTGGTCTATTCATCTTGAGACCTGATCCAGCCAAGCGTAATAACCCGGCAGTCCCGACGTGTCGTCTAAGGATGTGAGCGCCGACAGCTGTTGACTACGCCTGCCAAACGCATCGAGCGCATTCCCTTGCTCCATCTAATACCTAAGGTCACCCTCCGAGTACTGCGCTGTCGGATCGGCGATTCGCGCAGAGCCAGCGTCCCCGCCGCTCCAGGCCGCTGGTACACGATCCCAGCCCCATTGTCGGCCGCGCGGGGCGTTGCCGTTGCCACAGCTGACAATCAGCGACTTTGCTCCCGATAACGCCCCGGCGGCTTAGGTAGATGGTCGTCCGGCGGCCGGAAGATGGACACCCTATCCTCTGGACCACCAACCACCAGCAGCCCCTCGTCATCGTTCAACGTCCATGCCTCGAACTTCGGATCAGGCCGAACCATCAGCGTTCGGTCATCGGCAAACGTTACGACGAGTGCCCCACTCTTGCCGATGCGAATACCGCTCACGTGCGCAGTCCAGAGGCCCAAGACGGGTCCGAGGCCTTCGCGGTTGCGCTCGGGGTCGAACTCCGACGCTACGCCATCCGAATCAGTACAGCGAAACTGCCCTCCGACGCGAATTGACACCCTCAGGTCAGGGGCGATCTCGGGCGACACCAACTCGAGCGTCAGTGCAGCATCGATTACCAGCTGGCCAACCCGCACAATTGCGGGCCCCAGGTCGTACTCGTAGTAATCGCCGTTGTCGTGTAGCTTCATCCGCCATATTGCTCCAGCCAGGTGTAGTAGCCGGGTAGCCCTTCGGAGGAGCCTAGCCCGAGATGAGTTGCTGCTCGGCCTGCGGGATTTCCGGAACTTCCCTGTGCGTCGAGGGGCTGGCCACGGTCGTTGTAATACGTAAGATACCCCTCCGGATAGTCGACTGTCTGATCCATGATGCGTACGGAATCCGCGTTGCCAACCGCTCCGGGACGTTGGTAGACGATGCCGGCGCCATTGTCTGCCTCGCGGGCAACCCACCCGACAGGAACGGGGATATTGTAACCCTGGGGTGTGGACACCACGAGTCGTCCGCCGAGCCCCTCAATGACAGACGCTTCGGCGTCAGTCGCCGCAACCGTGACGCCTTCTGGGATGCGGACTGGCAGCTTGGCACCAGCAAAGGAGAGAGCCAAGCCGGCGATAAAGATGGCGGTGCGGTGATCTGGCGGGCCCTTGAGTGCATCGCACTGGTCCGTGCATTGGTAGTGGATGCCGCCACCGGAGTCCGTAGTCCACCTGTAGTCGACGACAACCGGGCTGAAGCAGTGCTCGGCATTACCGTTTCGCGCGCCCGTTGTTGGCTCGATGATGCCGAAACACCAACCGTTCGCCGATACCGCGTCATCCGATAGGATGTCATCGGTCTGGAAGAACTCGCACGCGTGAGAGACGTCGCCGCAAACCTCCTGCAGGTGGCTGCTCCCCGTCGCCGGAAGTGGTGCCCGAACCGTCACGTCATTCTGCTTGCAGAGGCGCGTCGAGCACACGTCGCTGACGACTGGTGCCTGTGAGCGCCGGTAGCTGGCGACGCGGGCCTGCTGCGACGAATAGCCCGTGCCCGCTGAGCAGTCCTCGTACTTACAGGGATCATGGCCGCTGGGATCGACGAGGTTGACGGGGTCGCCGTTGACGTAGTTGTACCGATTCGCTGTCATTGGATCCGTGCCCACACTCAGGTCCGCGCTGCTTGGAGCCGCGCGATACGAGTCCGGAGTCAGGAAGTCGGCCTTGGCCGGATCGTATGTACGCGAACCGAACTGATAGCGGCCGGTTGCGCTATCACGTCGCGTGCCTCCGTAGAAGTCGTCGCCGATTGCGCTGCCGGTATTGCACGGATTCGCGACCGAGCCCGGACTGACGGGCGTTCCGTAAGGATCGAACCGGACAGTGCAGGAGACGGCCTGTGTGGCACTCGTGAGTGCCGTCACGTTTCCATGTCCGTCGCTCCCCAGGTATTGCGGCGCTGGGGAACCGTTTTCAGTGGCTACCGCCTTCGCCCGTCCAGCCGGATCGAGTTCATATGCGGTATCGGTGCCCCCGTTGGTCTCCAGGGCGACAGCCGAACCGAGTCCCGCGAAGTGGATCGCCATGGTCCCCGAGGACCGCTGTCGGTCCAGCCCGTCATAGGCGTATGACTTGGTGGCTGCTGCCGGGCAAGCGGGCCCTCCAGAGGACTGGTACTGGGTGAGCCTGTAGAAGCCATCGTAGCTGTTGGTCGTGCAACCATCCGAAAGTAGGCCACCGGCGGGTGTGTATGTGAACAGGCTCGGCGTCAAGGCCCCGGCTTGCTGGGCCGTCGCAATGCTGTCGTCGGCGTTGTAGGTGTACGTCGTCAGAGTGCCGGTGTTCGGATCCGTATAGGTGAGCCGGTTGCCATCGTGGTCGTGCGAGATCGTCGGCGTAACGGCCCCGCAGGACGAACCCGGCGACAGCATCTGGAAGCCGTCGATGCGGCTTGCACCATCGTAGTGGTAGCAGAATGTCGATTGCTGTGGGGTGCCACCGGACGCGCCGGTGCCGCTGAACTTCTGTTGGGTGATCCGGTAGTCGGCGTCGTAGAGGTAGGACCAGTTGGTCAGGGTCCCACCGGCGGAGGTGGTCTGTACGAGGGACGTGAGGGTATTGTCGGCGCTGAACGTGGAAGTGATTGCCTCTCCGTTTGGATCCGTTTCCTTCTGGACCCGGCCGGCGGCGTCGTAGGTCCACGACGTTGAGCCCGACCCCGTGACAGCGGTGTCGGACATGCTGGTGGGCAGCTCGGCGTCCGCATAGCCATACGTGTTGAGGTACTTCGTGCTGGTCCCGTCAACGACCATGGCCTGAGCGGCAAGGGATCCGAGCCCGTCGTACGTCGACTGGGTTGTCCGGCTGCCATCGTCAACGGTCCGCGATCTATCGTCGAGGTAGTACGTGGCGGTCAGTGTGGAGCCGCCCTCGCTGGTGTCGCCGATGCTGGTCAGCTGTCCCGTTGGTGTATATGTGCTGGTGATGGAGCCACCGAGGCTCGAGGTTTGGGTGCTGAGTCTGTCGTTATTGAAGTAGCTGAAGCTCTCCGTGCCGCCGTCGCCGACCTGCTGGCCGGTAGCGTTGGTCGAGACTATCTGCTCCGACGCTTTGCGACCGCTCGCGTCGTAGCCGTACACGGTCTCGCGGCGCAGGCCGCCGGTCGGCGACACGGGCTGGGTCACCGTCGCTAGCAGGTTATCGAACGTGTAGGTATAGGTGGTAGGTGTCCCCGACGCATTGTTGGTGTCATGCGCGTTTGCCGATGGTGATGCAACCGACACACGGTTCCCCCTGGGGTCGTACGTGTAGGAGGTGACATCGCCGGCGGGGTCAGTCTGGGATGTGACCAGGTTGTCCGAGAAGTAGGCGGTCGTCGTGACCAGGCCCAGCGGGTCGGTCACCTGCGTCTTGTTGCCGTTGGCGTCGTACGCGTACGTGGTCACATGAGTGACCGCACCGTTTGGCTGGCCGGTCTCCTGATGCACCAGCTCATCGGAGAAGTACGAGGTGACCGTGGCGTTGCCGAGTGCGTCGATGGTCTCGACCAGCTTGGCGTCGGCGTCGTAGTAGTTGGTCTGCGCGGCAACCCGTGGACTGGCGGTGGAGCCTGGGCAAGTGGTCGCTGCGCCCGATGGGTTGGGCGTGCAGACCGTGCCCAGCAGGCCGTCGTTGGTGTACGTGTACGTGATATAGCGGTTGTCTGCTCCGGTCGAGGTGGGCAGGGTCACCTGGATTGTGTTGCCGTCGGCGTCGTACTGGAGCTTGGTGGTGCAGACGCCTACTCCGGACGGCCACAATGGCACGTTCGCTACGGACTGTTGAGGACTGACCCCGGTCGGGCATTGGCTCGTTTGCGTCGAGCTCAAGCCGAGGTCCGAGTGCCCGGTGCTGTCGTAACGCGGGACGTACTGGGCGATGGGACGTCCGTCCGCGTCGTAGTCGCGCCGCGACATGAAGCTGGCGTCAGGCGATGTCACCGAGGAGTCGAAGGCCCCTGGGTCGAAGACTGCGACGACGTGGCCGTCCTGATCGTAAGCGAGGTGGGTCCGGACGTTCGAGCCGCCGTCCGTGCTGGCCACGCCTGCCTGCGACGCTACCGCGTTGGTCGCTCCCGCGACCGTATCCACGGGCCGGTCGTCGGCGTCATAGCTGTAAGCCGTGACCTCCCCGGAAGGCTTCGTGACGGCAGTGACGTTTCCCGACGGGTCGTACTGCCAACTGGTCGTCTCAGAGGTCGAGGCGTCCCGCTGGACCCCCTCGGTGGTTCGCCGATCCGTGTCGTCATACGTCCGCGTCGTGGTGTGGCCGTTCGGGTCGACGACTTGGACGGGGTTGCCGTCTGAATCGTAGTTCGTCGTTAGGGTGTTCGCCGCTCCCCCAGCCGTTCTGAAGGTGGTCACGGTAAGCCGATGCCCGGCGGCGTCGTAGGTATAGTGGATCCCGTACACCGACGACGCGTTGCACACGGCCACGGCCAGAGTGAACTGATTTGGTGGGCATGTGTCTGTCACGTTGCCGTCCGCGTCGTAGACCCACGCCGTCTCCACCGTCGTGAGTGTCCCGTCATTGCGAGGCACGAGCTGGGTCTGTCTGCGGTGAGCGGCGTCATAGGTCAAGGTCGTCGTCTCGTGGTTGCCATCCTGACTGGCGATGACGTTATCCTCGCCGTCGTAGCTCGTCGTCGTCGAGCAGGTGATGAGGCCGACAGGGATCGGCGCGTCAGACACCGTCGAGTCGTGGCAGGCGGGGGGCACCGGCACCGAGCCAGAACCCGGCCAGGATCCCCGAGTCCAGGCGGTTGCGGTCAGTCGGTTCACGCTGTCGTACTGTGAGGCGGTGACGTTCCCGTTGGGGTCGGTCATCGAGGAGCGGTTGCCGAACTGGTCGTAGGTGTACCTCGTCGGCTTCCCGACTTCGACCGGGGCTTGATGCGTCAGGAGGCTGTCGTTGGCGTCGAACGTCTCAGTGATGTCGTAGGCCGAGCTGTTCGAGGCGTTACCACGCGGCGGCCGGACCACCGTCTGGTTGCCGTTGGCGTCCACGCTGTAGGTCGTGAGGTTCCCCAACGGATCCGCCTGGGAAAGAACGTAGCGCCATGGGGCGGAGAGGGCCGTCGAGCCGCTCCCATGGAGTATCTGAGCGTAATTGGACCCGTAGGTGGAGAGAGCATCCGTGAGGGCGTGCCCGGCAGTAGCGTCGCGCTCGTACGTGCGAACGATGTTACCCGCGCGATCGTAGGCGAAGAGAACGAAGCGACCGTAGGGATCCGCAACACCCTTGAGCCACCCGCCGGCGGAAACAGTGCCCGAGAGGTCCGGGTCCGAGTCCTGATAGTACGCATAGGTGTAGGACGGTGGCGTTGTGCCACCTTCGGCGATCGCCTTCGGCGTCGTCATCGTCACCCTCTGCCCGTACGTGTCATACGTGTACCGGGTGATGGCGGGGTTGGAACCGCTGAGCGGAGCGTTCGCCTCGCAGACGTTGCCGGTGTTTGCCACCGGGCTGGCGGGGTTGCTGCACGTCCCGCCTGCCGGCGGCGCTGCATTGGGATCGACAGCGTCGTTATCGTCCACCAGGTAGCTCGTCAGGTACTGTGCGTACGACGATCCCGCTGCGTTGCCGCGCGGCGTAAGCCCCTGGGTTAGATCGCTGAGCGCGAAGAGCGTTGTCGGCGCGGTGCGGCCGGTTGGCGGTCCCGCCGAATTCACCTGTCCGACTCCGGCTACAGTGTCATCGTAGGTCACGACGCTGCCATCGGCCTGGAAATACTGCGCGTGATATCCCCAGGTCGTGGCCAGCGAGCCTTCGCTGGGCACGCCCGTCGTGACGATCTGACTGAGCGTCCGTCCTTCGTCGTTGTACACGTAGCTCGTCGTCTTGTCTGGAGTACTCGAAGTCAGTGAGCTGATCGTCTGTTGGCAGAGTTGGTTGTCGACCATGCCCGATGGCTTCACACAAGCGCTCGCCGTGTTGTCCCACGTGTACGTAGCGTGGTGCTGGTAGATATTCGACGTCGTACCCTCGTCGATCTGCGCCACGCGCCCGGAGTCGTCGACCCCTGAGAACTGCTGACGTTCTGTGCCGGTGTCAGCGTCGAGACTCGCGGTGAGGTCGCCGGTGGAGTAGGTGAAGGCTGTCGTGTTCCCGTCGCGGTCGACCAGTTGCGCAATGCGCGGCAAGCCAAGCGTTACCGGGCCATACATGAACTTGGTGAGATTCCCGCGAGGGTCCGTTGACGAACAGATCTGATTGGCGGTCCCGCCGCAACCACCATAGGTGTAACTGAGGTGGGTGCCGTCGGGATTGTCCACGCTGATCAGATGTGCGGGCGTCGCAGTATCGAGGTGGTATGTGGTCGCGCGACCGGCCGGGTCGGTCAGCGAGATTGTCTGGCTCGACGGATAGCTGAATGAGAAGCTACGGCAGGTCGGCGCCAACGGCAGCGAGCACGACCGTGGCTCGTAGACCTGGAGCAAGCGAGGGAAGGGCACTCCCGCGGGAGGACTGGACTCGTACACGTAGCGGAGCTCGTTCCCGTTGCCGTCCGCCATGTCGACCTGCCGTCCATCCGCAGTAAACTCGAGGCGCACCCTGTCAGGGCGCTCGGCGCCATACCCCAGGATCTTCGAGACGCACATGGTTGAACTACACCCGGACGACGTCTCAATGTAGCGCCACAGTGCAAGGTGTACCCCGGCCGGGGCGCTGTACAGGGTATCGATGCCGACCGAGGTATAACCGGAGTCGAGTTGAAGGGTTCGCGGAGCAAACGTCGGCCCCACCGCAGGCAGCGCCGCGCTGCCTACGCTCCCCGCGATCGCGAGTGCTCTTGGCGTGAAGACATGACGCGTGCCGTCCCGATCGACGAGCGTCACGCTCGCCGCGGCCGGCACGCTCTCTGCTGTCGGCACGTATAACCCGGCAGCCGACGCGTCGGAGATATCATCTCCGGCGTCGGCGACGTTGAGCACCCAGCCAGCGCCGATGCTCCCTGGAAAGGACGCGAGGAGATTGTCCTGGCTGTTGTATGTCCTGCGGACCACGTAAGCGAGCTTCCCGTGCCCGCCAACCGTTGTACTGTCTTGCTGCTGCAAGACGAGGTTGCCGTTCGCCACATTGACGGAGGCCGCGGCAAGCGGACCTGTGGGCTTCGTGATGTACTGCCAGTACCTTTCCAGGCCGAGCCCTGTGTCACAGACGGTGATCGGCACCGAGGCGGTGCCGGTTCCAACTCCATTCGTGGCCGTTGCCGCGTTGGTCACCACGGAGCAGGCCCGATCTACTCCGGTGGTGATGGCGCGGTACACCAGGCTCGTCGTTCGCAGAGGCGACACACTAATGCCCCGGACTGTGAGTGTGTTGCCATTGAAGACGCATGCGGGGGTCGTAGCGGCGTTGCAGGATTGACCTGCGAGCTTCACCGAGCCGGGTATCGGTGCGAGAGAGGGAGGCAGTGAATCGGTGATCGTAACCGGTGACTGCGTGTTGTAGAGGTTGGTCGATCCGAGAGTGAGGGTGTACGTTGCGACCTCCCCCACCGAGTACAGTCCTCCCGCTCCTCGATCGACGGTCTTGGCCAGCAGAGGTGGCTGCGGTCGGTCGAATGCCCAGGTCTCAGCGTTCACCCCGCCAGGAAATGTATTGTCCGGGTCGCTGCTGAAGGCGAAATCCGTGTTACGGGTAACGTCGTGAACAAAGACCGGATTGGTCCCTGAATACGCGTTCTGTGGGCCCGGGACGTAGGCCTCTGCTGCGGCTTGCACAGGCGACCACAACTGTGACTGACCGTCCCATAGCCATGTCCTACCAGGAGTGGTTGCGTTGAGCAGTACCACGCCGCCCAACCCTGGGTCATACACCATTGGCTTGCCTGCTCCGTCTGGAGGAGCGCCATAGACGAAGGTCCAGTTGCTGCCGTTGAAGAGCCACGTGACGGTCGGGCTGGTCGTCGTGTCAGGGTCCACTCCGACCAACATGACGCACCTCGAAACGGGGTCGTACGCCATCCCGATAGGAGCAACCACCGATGGGGGCGATGTTGCCGGGTTGACCTGTGCCCACGTGGTTCCGTCCCAAGTCCAAGTGTCCGTCAACTGAATGTTTGAACAGAAGTTCACCAGCATTCCGCCGCAGTTGGGGTCGTGAACGTGGCCGCCAAAGAGCACTGACTTCCCGATGGCGGGATCGTAGGCGAACCCTGCGCCGATGCGAGGTGGTGGCGACACTGCCGGAGTTGCTTTCGTCCACGTTGATCCGTTCCATAGCCAGGTATCGCCGGTCTCAAGCGACGTGTACCCCGTGTCACACCATGACTGGTCCTCACCGCCGTTGGCAGGCATGAACTTGCCCCCGAACATGACGACCTGCTGGCGTGCCTCATCGTATGTCATCGCTGTGTCGTACATTCCTGTTGGCGACGTACTCGGAGCCTGCTTCGTCCAGGTCGTCCCGTCGAATGTCCAGGTATCCGCAGATCCCGATGCCCAGCCGCCATTGGACACCTCCCCGCCAAACAGCACTGTCTGGCCTGTCGCGGCATCGTAGGCTCCTGAGCCGCAAGCGACTCTTGGCGTGTTCGGCGGTGTTAGTTGCTCCCATATCGGACCGGACGGATTGGGGGTTGTGACGCTCGTCGCGGTGGTACTCGGGCGGTACGTAGCGCTGCTACGCGATGCGGCGGGTCCGATTGCTGCCGACGCAGAGGGGAGCGTTGCCATTGGCGTCGGAAACGTCGGCGCCGTGGGACTGGACGCGCGAGCGGGAGTGGCATTGGCGATCTGCAAGCCGGCAGGGACAACGACCGTTGCAACCGATACACCCACAAGCCAACGGTGAGTCCACGTGCGGCGGTGCCCACGGCTATGCGCCGCCACCGGTTCGTGGCGTCCCACGCTCTCTCTCCCCGTCTGTGTCGTCGTGAGCACTGTCACCCCCCTCGTCTCTCTAGGTGTCCATTAGCGAGCGATGTACTGAGTAGCGAACGCAGGATCGCCTTGCGCGCCAGCCCCAAACACGACGTCGGAGCCCCTCTTCCTCTACAGGTCTCGAACGTAGGCGAACGCGCGTAGACGGCCTTGATTGCACGGCAAATCCACGAAGGTTGTCTACTTGCAGCGCCCGTACCCCCCAACACCTCCCTCGGGCGAGATGACCGGAGGGCTGCACCTTATACCGAGGCTGACCTAAAACCGACTCCCCGTCACCGAGTCGTTACGTTGGCTTGGGTGCACGGCTCGGACGAAGGCGCAGTCGTCAAGGATCCGCGAACGGACCTTTCGCCGAAACGGGTCAAGCCAAGAAGCCTCCGACGGCGGGGCCCCGTGCTGGACGAGGCGGCAGACACGCTCAGTGAGCGCCGCGCGAGCCCGGCCGAACGGTGGGCTTCAATGCGTTTGATTGGCTTTTCGTCCAGACCGCGGTGGCCTAACCGCCGCGACTGGCCGGGCGGTCGTGCCACTCCCCGTTTGACCCTAGGTCTGCACCGTGGCGCCCAGCGGGTGCGCGGCGAGGAAGCCGAGCAGCCGGGGCAGCGCCTCCAGGGGACGCTCCATGGCGTAGACGTGTCCCGCGCCCTCGAGCTCCTGGTACTCGGCGCCGGGGATGTGCGCGGCGATGTAGCGCCCCGCCTCGACGGGGATGACCCGGTCGGCGCTGCCGTGCTGCACCAGGGTGGGCGCAGAGATCTCGCCAAGTCTGTCAGCAACGTCGAAGGCGCGGCCGCTGGTCATGTCGCCCATGGCACGCACCGTCGCCTCCACCGCGGCGGCGGGCGGCGCGCCTGCGGAGGCGAGCTGCATGAACATGTCGCGCATCGTCGGGTTGTCGCGCAGGAAGTCGGGGCTGAACACCGCGGGCAGCACCAGCTCCATGCCCGCGGCGGGATCGGTGGCCATCATGCCGATGCCGCTGAACAGGTCGAGCACCGCCTGCGGCTCGGCGGGGAAGAAGCGGATCGGCGCGGGCGTGGTGGCGCCGAGCGCCAGCGACTGCACCATCTCGGGATGGTCGAGGACGAACTGCTGGGCGATCATGCCGCCCATCGACTGCCCGTGCACGTGCGCCCGCTCGGCGCCCGCGGCGCGGAGCACCGCGGCCGCGTCGCTGGCGAAGGTCTCGATGCTGAGGTCGTCGAGCGGCGCCTCGGTTGTGCCGGTGCCGCGATTGTCGAAGTAGATGGCGCGGAAGCCGGTCAGCAGGGGCAGCATCGGCGTCCAGGCCTCGGCGCTGAGGCCAAAGCCCATCAGCAGCAGCAGCGGCTCGCCGCTCCCGCTCTCCTCCCAGTGGATGCGCGCGTCGCCGTTCTGAGCGTAAGGCATCGCTGAAGCCTACCCGGTGTGGTGGCGGTGCGACAATCGCCGCCGATGCCCGACGCACCGCTCTTGATGATCCCGGGGCCGACCCCGGTGCGCGACGACGTGCGCGCTGCGCTCGCCGAGCCGGTGCGCAGCCACACCTCGCAGGAGAACGCCGCGACCATGCGGCGCATCGCGGAAGCACTGCGCGCCTGCTTCGGCACCCGCGACGCGCGCGTCCACGTCTTCGCCGGGTCGGGAACGCTGGCCATGGAGGCCGCGGTCGTCAATTTCGCCGCGCCGGGCGAGCGCATGATCGTCTGCAGCCACGGCTGGTTCGGCGACCGCTTCGCCGAGATCGGCGCCGCCTTCGGGCTCGACGTGGTCAACCTCCAGGCGGCGTGGGGCACGCGCCTCGACCCCACACACCTGCAGCGCGCCTGCGCCGAGAAGCAGCCGAGCCTGGTCACCATCACCCACGTCGACACGTCGACGGGCGCTCGAGCCGACGTCGCCACCCTGGCGCGCATCGCTCGCGACGCCGGGGCGATCGTCGTCCTCGACGGCGTCTGCGCCACCGCCGGCATCGAGGAGCGGATGGACGAGTGGCAGGTCGACGTCGCCCTGTGCGGTGCGCAGAAGGCGCTCGCCGTGCCGCCTGGACTGGCCATCCTCGCCGTGAACGACCGCGCCCGCGAGCGCCGCGAGAGGCTCAGCCGCATCGCCGCCTACTACGCGGACCTGCGCCGCTGGGACCCGGTCGTCGACGACCCCACCCGCTACTTCTCGACCCACGCCACCGGCCTGCTTCGCGCCCTCGAAGTCGCGCTCGACGCGGTCGCCGCGGAGGGGCTGCCGCAGCGCTTCGCGCGCCACGAGCAGGTCGCCGCCGCCATCCGCGAGGGCTTCGCCGAGCTCGGCTTCACGTCGATGACCGACAGCGAGGCCCTGGCCTCCACCCTGAGCGTCCTGCGCACCCCCGACGGCGTCGACGAGGCCCGCTTCCGGGCCGGCATGGCCGAGAAGGGCGTGATCGTCGCCGGCTGCCTCGGTCCCTTCGCCGGCAAGGGCATCCGCGTCGGCCACATGGGCGAGGTCGGCATGGCCGAGGTGCGCCGCACCCTGGACGCCGCCGCCCATGTTTATCGCGCCTCGACAATCCCAGCGTAGCCTCGGGGGCGAAGGGGTACCCTGACCCCAGCGCCCGCGCGCACCGGCGACCGCAGCCGGCCGGCGGACACCAGGAGCACCACGACAACCATGTGGCAGAACATCAAGACGGCCTTTCTGCTGGCCCTGCTCGACGGCCTTTTCCTGCTCATCGGCGGCGCCGTCGGCGGACGATCGGGGCTGATCTTCGCGGCAGTGATCGCGCTGGTGCTGAACGGCATCACCTACTGGAAGAGCGACCGCCTGGCCATCGCGGCGGCCCACGGCCAGGAGGTCAGCCCGCAGGAAGCGCCCGAGCTGCACCGCATCATCGACGAGCTGTGCGCCGAGGCGGGCATGCCCAAGCCGCGCGTCTACATCACCGACGACCCCTCGCCCAACGCCTTCGCCACCGGCCGCAACCCGAGCCACGCGGCGGTGTGCTGCACCACCGGCATCCTCAACCTGGTCACCGAGCGTGAGCTGCGCGGCGTCCTCGCCCACGAGCTGAGCCACGTGCGCAACCGCGACATCCTCACCGCAACCGTCGCCGCGACCATCGCGCTGGCCATCTCCTTCATCGCCCAGATCGGCCAGTTCGCCCTCTTCTTCGGCAACGTCGGCGGCCGCGACGGCGAGGACGGCGAGAACATCTTCACCCTGCTGCTGCTGGTCATCCTCGCGCCCATCGCGGCCGCGATCATCCAGCTGGCCATCTCCCGCGCCCGCGAGTACCAGGCGGACAGCAGCGGCGCCAAGCTGAGCAGGGACCCGCTGGCCCTGGCCAACGCGCTGCGCAAGCTGGAGCAGCGCACCCAGCAGGTGCCGATGCAGGTGGCCCCGGCGATCGCGCCGCTGTACATCGTCAATCCCTTCGGGGGCCGCAAGGTCAGCTTCGGCAACCTGTTCTCGACGCACCCGCCGATCGACGAGCGCATCGCCCGCCTCGAGCGCATGGCGACGCAGGGCTGAGCGGCAGCACCATGTGGCGCCGGCGGTAGCGCCGCAGCACCGCGTGGACCAGCACCTCCTCGACCTCGTCCAGAGCTTCGGCTACCTGATCGTCTTCTTCGGCGTCGGCATCGAGTCGCTGGGCGTTCCCGTTCCCGGCGAGACGGTGCTGATCATCGGCGCGGTGCTTGCCGCGCAGGGACATCTGCACGCGCCGGCCGTCGCCGCCGTCGCCGCCGCGGGCGCGATCCTCGGCGACAACACCGGCTACTTCGTCGGACGTCACTGGGGCCAGCGCCTGCTCGGTACGCGTCTCGTCCGGCGCGTCTACGATCCGCGCCGCGTCGCCGTCGCCAATCGCTTCTTCGAGCGCCACGGGTGGACGGCGGTGTTCTTCGGGCGCTTCATCGCCATCCTGCGCATCTTTGCCGGCCCACTGGCGGGGCTGCACCGGATGCCCTGGTCGCACTTCGTCCTCGCCAACGCGTCGGGCGCAGTGGTGTGGGTGGCCGCCGTCATGACCGCGGGACTGCTGGTCGGTGGCAGCCTCGACCGGCTCATCTCCTTCATCTCCAAGGCGGGCTACATCGGGCTCGGCCTCGCTGTGCTCCTGGTCGTCGCGATGATCCTGCTGCGCCGGCGGCGGCGGAAGCGCGAGATGCGCGAGGGCGAGCGCCTGCTCTCCGCCCCCGAGGAACGCGCTACCGACTGAGCGGCAGCGCGGCGCGAAGGGTGCGCAGGTCGCCGCGCGAGAGCAGTCCCAGGACCACGGCGACCGCCGCGTAGGCGACGCCACCGGCAACGGATGCCGCCACCAATGCGATGCGTCCCTCGTGGGGCAGGACCTCGAGCACCAGCACCAGCGCGGCGCAGGCGAGCGCGTAGGCGATCGGCCCGCGTGGCCGCAGTGGCCAGCGGAACTGCCAGTACGCGGTGGCCAGCAGGGTCAGCCCGACGCCGACGGCGGCGACGTCGAACGCGGCGCCGGCTGCGACCAGCGGTCCCGCGCCGCCGTGCGACACGCCGATGGGGATCAGCACCGCGAGCAGCACCACCTCGACCACCACCGCGCCGAGTGCCAGCAGCGCGGGCAGGCGGTCGCGTCCCGACGCCTGCAGCGCGCCGACGAGGAACGTCGACAGCGCCAGGAAGGTCGTCCCGATTGCAATCGTGCGCAATGCCGGCGCGGCGGAGACGTAGGACGCGGGGAGGAACAGCTGCAGCACGTCGTGCGGCTCGGCGATCATCACCAGGCTCAACGGCGTGAGCAGGGTGAGCAGGAAGAGGATGCCCTTGCGCACGTACAGCGCTGCGCTCTCCGCGTCGTCTCGCAACCTGGCGACATGAGGGAAGACGGCCGTGGTCATGGCGCTGGCGAAGAAGTAGGGGATGCGCGCCAGCGTCACCGACGCCTGGTACAGCGCGGCGTTGTCGTTGGAACCGCTCGCCGGCGAGAGCAGCTTGACGGCGAACAGGTCGACCGAGGTCAGCAGCGCCATGCCCGCGGTGCCGACGAACAGCGGCACCGTCTCGCGCACCAGCGACCAGCCGCCGAAACCGCGAGTCTTGAGCAGCGGCAGGGAGCGCAGCGACCACAGCGAGTAGAGCGTCGACACCACCATGCCGACGAGGATCCCCACCGCGGCGCCGGTCGCGCCCCAGCCGGCGGCGGCCAGGGTGACGCCGAGGCCGATCTTCACCGTCGTCTCCAGCAGGTTGGTGAAGGCGACGGTGCGGAAGCGGAAGAGTCCCTGGAGCCCGCCGCGCGCCACGGTGTTGACGCCGCTCAGGCTGCAGGTCACCGCGGCGAGCACCACCGGTGTCGCCGACTCGCCACCGAGCTTGAACGCGCCGGTGGCGGTGAGCAGCAGCAGCACCAGGCCGAGCAGGCTGGCGAGAATGAGGTTGCCGACCATGGCGCCGCGCAGCACCGCGGCGCGCTGCGCCTTGTCGGCGTTGCCGCTCAGTCGCCGCGTCGCCGTCCAGGGAAATCCCGACGCGGTGAACCACGCGGTGAAGAACAGGAAGCTCTGGGCCAGGGCGAGGACGCCGTAGTCGGTGCGCGCGATGATGTGCGCGGTGGCCAGGGTGAACGCGTAGTTGCCCGCGCCGACGACCAGGAATGCGGCGGCGAGAACCCCGCTTCCTCGCGCAGCGCTGGTGGTCGGCTGCTGGCCGTCACGCTCCTCAGGCTGCACAGTCACGTCGGAGTGTACGCGGCGATTGCGCGCCGTCTAGGGAGTCGTGCCAGGCGGGTACTGGGTCGACCAGGCCTGCAGGAAGGTCAGCTGCTCCAGGCTGAGCTCGCCGTACAGCTTCGACTCCTGCACCGCCAGCGGCATCGGCCAGCCCTGCTCCGCGTAGCGGTAGAGCGCGACGAACATCCCCACCCGCTCCGCCCCGGAGTTGTCGTGGACGAAGATGGGCTGGTTGGCCAGGCCGGCGGCGAAGCAGAGGAAGCTGCGGGCCTGGTCGGGCGTCGGCGCCAGGCCGCTGCCCACGGGCAGCCACAGGTACCCGAAGTGCTGGTTGACGAAGCCCGAGTAGGTGGTGTCGTCGGTGGTGCGCACGTCGACCACGCTCTTCCAGCCGTGCGCCTTCAGCCACGTGAAGCCGGGTTCGTCCGGCGTGCCCCCTCTGGCCAGGATGCCCGGGGCGACCACGGTGAAGTTCGTCGCCCACTGGCCGACCGGCGCGCCCGCGGGCAGGTTGCTGCGCGGACCCAGCGGCGGACCCGGGCTCGCCGGCGGGGTGATGGTGCGCGCGCACGCCGAGGGCGTGGCCGCCGGCAGCGGGGTCGCCGACACGGCCCCGAGCGGGCTTGCGGTGGGGGGAGCGTTGCCGCCGCCACAGCCGGCCAGCACGGTCGCCAGCAGCATCGACGGGAGCAGGACCCTGGCCAGGACAGGTGGCATACGCCGCCGATTATCACCAACGACCGTGTCGCAGGAGTCACCCCGCTGCCACCACAGTGCAACGAGCACACGGGACGTGCGGGGAGACGAGGCTATATTGGCCGGAATGGCCCGGAACAGCGAGACCGCGCCGTCCGAGCCCTCCCCTCGGCCAGGAACGCCACCCGAGGAGGGTGGCTCGCGCCTGCGTGAGCACTTCCGCGAATCGATTCGCGACGCGCTCGCGGGGGTTGATGTGGATGCGCTGCAGGGGCGGGCGAGCCTGCGGGTGCCGTCGGAGGTGACGGTGTTCACCCGCGAGGCGGTGGCGGACCTGGAGGTCGAGCTGGCGGCGCTGCGGGCGGAGCGGGAGGAGCTGAGGAGGGGCCAGGGGGTGGTGGAGGCCTCCGTCGCGGCGGTGACGAACGGGGCGGTGGCGGCTTCCAGCGTGGCGTGGTCGGTGGCGAAGGCGATGGAGCCGGTGGGGGAGTCGCTTGCTGCCGAGGGCGTGCTGGGTGCGGCGCCGGTTGGGAACGACGCTCCTCCTGCCGCTGTCTCCCCGGCGCCTGAGACTGTTCCCGAAGCCGAGACAGCTGAGGCCGAGACAGCTTCTGAATCGGTGCCGACACCAAGAGAAGTCCCGGCGCCGGAGGGCGTCCCTAACCAGCGGAGAACCTCGCCAACGGCGCCGAGGTCAAAGCGCCCCGCCACTCCGGCGGCCCGCCGGCCCACACCCCTCAGCGAGTCGGAGCTCGAGTCCGTGGTCGCCCCCCTCCTCACCGAGCTCTCCAACCTCCGCGCCGAGGTCCGCCTCCTCCGCGGCGACCCCGACACTCCCCTCGCCGCCCGCCCAACCACCAACCGCCAGCTGGTCAAGCTGGTCGCCGGCGTCCTCCTCGGCTTCGCCCTCATCGTGATCGCCCTCGCCGTGGTCCTCAAGGCGTGAACCTCGCCGTCCCCGGCGTCCGCCGCCGCCCCGCGCTCCCGCAGGCCCCACCGCAAACGCTGCCCTGGGTCTCACAACCGCGCCCGAGAGCGCAGCACCGCGTCGCAACCGCGCTCGCCTCCATCCCGCCGAGCGTCGCCATCTCGGCGCTGGTCCTCTTCGCCCTGGCGCTGTTCGTCAACGGCTTCCGCCACACCGTCACCCCCGACATCCACATCGACGAGATGATCTACGCCAGCACCGGCCAGAACGTCGCCACCGGCAAGGGGCTGACGGTGCAGGACATGCCCTTCTTCTGGCAGCCCCCGCTGTTCTTCCTCATCGAGGCGCCGATCATCCGCCTCGCCGGGCTGAGCAGCAGCGGGGTGATGGACGTTGCCCTGCAGATGCGCCTACTCAACGCCGGACTTGGCGCGGCGACGGCGCTGGGACTGTTCATGCTGGGCTGGCGGCTGCGCGGCATCTGGACCGGCTGGGCCATGGGCCTGCTCTACATCAGCGATCCCTTCGTCATCCGGGTGACCCGGCGGCTGTACCTGGAGCCGTTCGCGGCCATGTGGATCCTCTTCGCGCTGTGGTTCTGCTGGTCGTCGTCGGGACGCTGGACGTGGAAGCGCCGCGCCATCGCCGGCGTGCTCTTCGGGCTCGCCCTGCTGAGCAAGGAGCTCACCTTCTTCGCGCTCGGCGTCCCCATCCTGCTCTGGCTTCGCAAGGAGATGAGCTGGAAGGAGCCGCTCGGCATCATCGGCTTCGCCGCGCTGACGTACGCGATCTATCCCGTCTGGTCGTACGCCGTGGGCTGGGGCGGCCAGTTCCTGAGCCTCAAGCAGTTCCAGTACGACCGCCTGGTCGGCGTCTTCCAGTACACGGGCTGGAACCGTCCCGGGGTCAGCTTCACCCAGGCGCTGGTGGTCAACGCCGCCGACTACTGGACGAGCTACCTGTGCATCCTGCTCGCCGTCCCCGCGATGGTCATCCTGTGGCGGCGCAAGGACAGGGCCAGCCGCTTCCTCAGCTCCTGGACGCTGGTCACCTTCGTGTTCTTCGCCGGCCTGGTCAAGTTCGGCACCCTCAACGACCAGTTCTTCTACTACCTGATGATCCCGGTGCTGGCCAGCGTCGCCTACGTCTACTCGTTCAACATCCCGCAGCTGCTCAGCGGGGCGCGGCGCGCCTGGCGGCGGGCAGATCCGGTCAGCCTCGTCTACAACATCAACGTGGGTCTTGTGGTGCTCGTCGTCGGGCTGCTGGTGATCCGGCCCAACGTGCAGGTGTGGACGCAGCGCTTCGCGGTGGAGAACGACGACGGCTTCATCCGCATCAGCGGCATGCTGCGCAACATGGTGCCGTCGGGGGCGCCCATCGCCCTGCCGGGAGCGGGGTCCGACATCCTCAAGTTCGTCTACCCCAACAACGACTACCAGCTGCTCACCGAGGCGAGGCCGGGGGTCCTCGCCGGTCGTCAGGTGCAGTGGTACGTGCTCAGCGACAAGGACATCTGGTTGAAGAACAACCTCACCCAGCAGCTCTACGACCTGATCCGCAGGAACGGCACGGAGCAGTGGGGCGTGTCCGAGCACACCTTCTGGCACATCGGCATCTGGTACGTGCCCTACCCGGACAGGTTGGCCGAGGCGCCGGCGCGCGTCAGCGTGGTGAGCGACCTCGGGTTGTATGCACGTCGGGCTTGACGCGCGGTTCAGCAGCGCCCGGTACGACGGCGTCGGACGCTACGTCGCGGCGCTGCTGCGCGAGCTGCTGGCGCTTCCCGACGCGCCGGACTGCCTCGCCGTTTGGCCCCGCGACGACGATCCGCCGCGCCATCCGCTGCCCGCGCCGAACGGGCACCTCACCGCGCTGCGCCTGCGCCGCGGCGGCGCCCCGGAGTCGCCGTGGGCGCAGCTGGAGCTGCCGCTGGCAGCGCGACGCGCCCATCTCGACGTGTGGCACTCGCCGTTTCCCGCGGTGCCGCTGCTGGTTCCGGCGCCGGTCGTCGTCACCCAGCACGACTGCATCCCCGAGCGCTTTCCCCAGTACTTCTCGCGCGCCCATCGCGCCATGTACCGCGGCGGCGTGTGGGCGTCGGTGAAGCGCAGCCGCCTGGTGATCACGCCGAGCCGGATGAGCGCCGACGACCTGACCCGCTTCTACGGCGTCAAGCCCGAGCGCATCCGCGTGGTGCAGCACGGCGTCGACCTGCCAGCGCCGCCCGAGCCTGCTGCAGAAGCGGAGCGGCGCGCGCGACTCGGAGTTGGGGACGGATATGTCCTGATCGTGGGCCGGCCGCGGCCGCACAAGGGATACGCGGCGCTCGTCGAGGCCATCGCCGCGCTGCCTTCTGACGACCGCCCCGTGGTGGTGCGCGTCGGCCGTCCCGACCCGCGGCTACCCGACGGCCACGAGGCGGCGGCGGCGCGCGGCGGCGTGCGCCTGCGAGCCCTGGAGGGCATCGACGACGACGACCTGCTCGCCCTGTACCGCGGCGCCACGCTGGTCGCGGTGCCCAGCGTCGTCGAGGGTTTCGGCTTCCCCTTGCTGGAGGCGCTGGCCGCGGGCGCGCCGGTGTTGTGCAGCGACATCCAGCCGCTGCGCAGCGTCGGTGGCGACGTGGCCCGGTATCTCCCGACCGGTCGGTCCGGGTGGCCGCAGGCGATCCGCGATGCGCTCGGCGACGGCGCCTGGCAGGCGCTGGCGCGCGGCGAAGGACCGCGTCGCGCCGCGGCATTCTCCTGGAGGGCTTCCGCAGAGCAGACCCTGGCCGTGTACCGTGATGCCGCCGCGTGAAGAACGTCCTGCTGCTCACCTCGCACCCCGTCGCCCCACCCTGGAACAGCGGCGACAAGAACCTCGCCCGCACCCTGCTCCTCGGCGACACCGGGGTTCGCTACACGTTCATCGGCGACCGCATCGACCCCACGCCGTGGCCGCCGCACCACGAGCGCGCCGCGCTGAACTTCCGCACCTCCATCCCCACCGCGCGCGAGAAGGGACGCATCGTCCGCTGGCTGGCGCTGCATCCGCCTGACGTCGACCTGATCCACGCCGTCATCACCTTCCAGGGCAACCTGGTGACGCAGCGGTTGCTGATGGCGTTGCCCGCGTTGCGGCGGCGGCCGTTGCTGCTCACCTGTCCCAGCGGCGAGGTGCTGCCCGTCGAGGCGCTGCGGCGGGCCCGCGCCACCGCGGTGCTGTCGCGGCGCACCCAGCAGATGCTGCGCGATCGCGGGGTGTCCGAGGTGCATCTCATCCCGCCGGGGGTGGATCTGCGGCGGTTTCATCCCGAGCCGATGGAGGCGGCGGCGGCGATGCTGGGGTTGCAGCCGCGGCCCACGCTGCTGTTCGCGGGGCATCACGATGCGGGCGGGGGGCTCGATGCGGCGCTCGCCCTGGCGGGGCGGCTGCGGTCGCGGGTTGGGGATCTGCGGTTGCTGGTGGGGATGCGGCTGCGGCCGGGGGAGGATGCGGCGCAGCGGGGCAGGGAGATGCGGGCGCGGGCTGCGGAGGTGGGGATCGAAGGGGAGGCGCTCGTCGAGCTGGGGGCGATTGCCAATATGCGGGCGGCGATATTGGCGTCGACCGCCGTGGTGTTTCAGCCCACGGTGTTGGGGATGAAGATGGAGCTGCCGATGACGCTGCTGGAGGCGCTCGCTTGCGGGCGGCCGGTGGTGATCAGTCCTGTGGCGCCGTTGGATGAGATCGTCGACAGCTCACCGGCGGTGACGGTGGGGGATCCCGATGAAGAGGCGGTGATTTCTCATCTCGAGCGGTTGATGGGGGATGGGGGGTATTGGTCGCGGTGTTCTGAGGCTGCCCGCGAGCTCGCAGAAGACCGCTATTCCGCGGATGTGA
>Ga0307479_10001196_pt1 | contig 23637 bp, 21 predicted proteins | sample atmos_gasesECM4C_FD_203743 | JGI IMG/M metagenome (GOLD analysis project Ga0307479, IMG submission 203743) | Hardwood forest soil microbial communities from Morgan-Monroe State Forest, Indiana, United States - atmos_gasesECM4C_515 | ecosystem: Environmental > Terrestrial > Soil > Temperate... | reverse complement strand
TAGTAACGGAAACGCTTCGTGAACGGTAAAACTGACAATTTCGGAAAAGTTCTGCTGTTGGTCGCGCATCCGGACGATGAAACTATCGGCTGCAGTGGCCTTCTGCAACGCGCCAAATCAGCGCTGGTCGTCTTCGCAGTCGATGGCGCTCCTCCCCATTACGGATTTGAAAAAAAATATGGGTCTCTCCAACAATACTCCGACACCCGCTTCTTGGAAGCTTCCCACGCGCTGCGAGCTCTTCCGCATTGTTCGTTCCGCAGATTAGTCAGGCAGAATGGGGCACATTTCGTCGACCAACATCTTTTCGAGCAACTGCCCGAGGCATTGACGTCGCTTAACCAATTTGTGCCCCGCTTTTCACCAGATTTCCTCGTCACGCACGCTTACGAAGGTGGTCACATCGATCACGACGCGTGTCATGTTTTAGCCGAGCATATCGCGCGTGCGCACGGCTTGATGCTTACGGAGTTTCCCTCCTACTGGAAGGCCGAAGATGGCCGAGAAATCTTCCAAGAGTTTCGCAACAGCCGGAATGACGACGTAATCCTGAAGCTCTCCGAACAAGAAATAGAACTTAAGCGCCAAATGCTTGCGTCGTATCGCACACAGCAAGGGCTGACATCGGTCTTCCAAATTCACACCGAACGATTCCGCCCTGTGCTTCAAGAGAGCCAAACGGAATGCACCTGGGCGAACTATGCCTTCGAAAATCGACGAAGACGCTTAAAGGCGAAATTATTCTTAGCAAAGGTTGAGCAACTCAACCGATCGGAAATCGCGATCGTTAATGATGAATATACAATCGAAAGTACCTAATTTTTGGCGGGTGAGATTCACGGGAGAACGAAACCCAAGAGAAATGTAGCCTTGATTTGCCATTACAGGAACACCATGAGGAGATTCTATGGCTAGCCTAAGCAACATCATCGATGTCCACTCGCATATCATTACGGATCTCGGATCGCAGGCTCCGATGGACAAGTTGCCGCCTTGGTCGATCGAACAGTCTTTGTCACTCATGGATGCGAATGGAATCTCTGCATCAGTGTTATCGCTGCCTGATTCGGCCAGTCACGCGAAAGGACCGGAGGCCTGCCAACTCGCGAGGCGAATCAATGAACAACTGGCCGACATCGTCTCAAAACATCCCAGGCGCTTCGGAGCGATGGCGACGTTACCGGCGCGGGCGCCGACAGACGGTGTGCTCGAAGAGATGGCGTACGCACTCGATACGCTGAAGCTTGACGGCGTCGCGACCACGACAAGCACCGATGATATCTATCTTGGCGACGCCCGTTACGACCCATGGTTTGAGGAAATGGACCGCCGTGCGGTCACCCTGTTTGTCCACCCAGTCCCGGCCAAGGCATCTCGTTCCGTCGATCTCGGCATTGACGTGTCGATTTTGGAGTTCATGTTCGACAGCACCCGCATGCTCACCAACATGATCTTCAGCGGAGCCAAAAGTCGCTTCTGGAAGATCAAGATCATTTCCACCCATGGCGGAGGAACGATTCCCTATTTGCTGGCGCGTATCGAAATGCTTGAAAAGGTCTTCGGTCCCGGCAATGGTCGCGTCCGCCTAGGTCCAGAGGAGATTCGCGAAGGTCTGGCCTCTTTCTACTACGACCTAACAGCAGCAACATCTCCCGCGCAGCTCTTCGCTCTACAGCAGATGGTGCCGACCTCCCAGTTGTTGATGGGCTTCGATAATCCATTCATGCCAGCATGGACACTTCCACCCGCCATTCAGGATATACAGCGCTGGAACGGCTTCAGCGACAAAGACGTTTCTTCCCTCGCTCGTCGGAATGCGGAGTGGCTCTATCCCGCTCTCGCTGTCCGCATGCAGCGGTCTAAAGCCGCCTAAAAAAGCCCTACGGCCATGACCTGCTGGACAATGCGAAAAAAGAAGAACTTTCCCCCGCTAAGGGCAGTACACAAAGTGCATCACTTTGCTTGGTCGTAACATCACAAACGAGAAAGGAGAAGTTCAATGTCATACGTGACTGTTGGTAAGGAAAACTCGAGCAAGATCGATCTCTACTATGAAGACCACGGATCCGGTCAGCCGGTTGTCTTGATTCACGGATATCCACTGAGCGGCGCGTCGTGGGAAAAACAGCTGCCGGTTCTTTTGAACGCGGGACACCGGGTTATCACCTATGACCGCAGAGGGTTCGGCAAGTCGAGTCAGCCAACAAGCGGCTACAACTACGACACGTTTGCCGAGGACTTGCACAAACTGATCACACATCTCGAACTACGTGAATTCGCGCTGGTCGGTTTTTCAATGGGTGGCGGCGAAGTGGCGCGCTACCTGGGGAAATACGGATCAAAGGACGTGAGCAAGGCGGTCATTATTTCCGGAGTCCCGCCGTTTCTTTTGAAAACGCCAGACAATCCAGAGGGGGTCGACGGCAGTGTCTTCGAAGGAATACAGAAAGCCATCACCGCGGATCGTTACACGTTCTTCACGGAGTTTTTCAAGAATTTCTACAACACCGACATCCTTCTCAACAAGCGCGTTAGCGAACAGGTCGTGCAGGCAAGCTGGAATGTGTCCGCCGGCGCCTCAGCTACCGCCAGTCTCGCTTGCGTGCCAACCTGGCATGAAGACTTCCGTGAGGACGTGAACAAGATTGATGTGCCAACGCTGGTCATGCACGGGGACGCGGACAGGATTCTGCCCATCACCGCCTCGGGGACCCGTACTGCCAAGCTAATCAAGGGAGCGCGCCTATTGGTAGTTAAGGACGGGCCGCACTGCATAACCTGGACACACGCGGACGAAGTGAACGCCGAGCTGACCAGCTTTCTTGGAAAAGCTACAGCTAAGCGCGCAGTCTAGACCACTCGAAGCAGCCAGCATGGACAACTTGGAAAATTCGGATTTTATGAGGAGCGAAGGGACCAGGAAGTCGGCGATAACAGAGAACAAAGAAAAGTGAAGGAGAAATAAGATGCCAGAAATTCGTAAGGAAACCGACAGTCTCGGCGAAGTAGATGTTGCAGCGGACAAACTCTGGGGCGCGCAGACGCAACGCTCGCTGGAGCACTTCAGTATCGGTAAAGACCTCATCCCGCGAGAGATGATTACGGCATACGCTACCTTGAAGAAAGCCGCCGCCAATGCCAACTTCGCTGGCAAGCGGCTCGACGACCTGCGCCACAAGTTAATCGTGCAAGTCTGTGATGAAATCCTCGCTGGCCAGCATCACGAAATGTTCCCCCTGCATGTGTGGATGACCGGCAGCGGAACGCAATTCAACATGAACGTGAACGAGGTGATCTCCAATCGCTGTTGCCAGATCGCTGGCACGCCGCTTGGGAGCAAAACCCCGGTTCATCCCAATGACCACGTCAACATGGCCCAATCGTCGAACGACTCCTTTCCATCCGCAATGTGCATCGCCTCGGCCGTCAACGTTAAGCAACGACTCATCCCGGCGGTGAAGGCGCTACACGATGCGATCTCCGCGAAGGTCGAAGAGTGGAAGGACATCGTCAAGATCGGCCGCACCCACATGCAAGACGCCACGCCACTCACTCTCGGCCAGGAATGGTCGGGCTACGAGGGCATGCTCGCGGACGATCTCGACCGGATCGAGGATGCACTCAAGAGTGTTTATCGTCTCGCCCTCGGCGGAACGGCGGTGGGCACCGGAATCAATTCAGCGCCCGGTTTCGCCGAAGCAGCTGCGGCCGAAATCGCCAAGCTCACCGGCCTGCCGTTCGTCACTGCGCCCAACAAGTTCACGGTGCAGGGCGCTCACGACGCGCAGATACAACTTTCTGGAACGCTGCGCACACTGGCCGTTTCACTCTACAAGATCGCCAACGATATCCGGCTGATGTCATGTGGCCCGCGAGCGGGCTTCGCCGAACTGAAGATTCCGGAGAACGAACCGGGCTCTTCGATCATGCCGGGCAAGGTAAATCCCACTCAGGCCGAAGCGCTCACGATGATCGCCGTGCAGGTGATGGCCAACGATGTCGCGGTGGGCTTCGGAGGCGCCGGCGGTTATCTGGAGATGAATGTCTACAAACCCTTGATCATCTTCAACGTCACGCACTCCATCACGATCATGACCGACGGATGTACCAACTTCCGCAAATTCCTGGTCCAGGGAACCACCCCCAACGTGAAGAAGATCAACGAATACGTGGAGCGTTCGCTGATGCTGGTGACGGCGCTCTCGCCGGTCATCGGTTACGACAAGGCTTCGAAAATTGCGCACTACGCGCTGGACAACGACCTCACATTGAAGGCCGCCGCGTTGAAGCTCGGCTTCGTGACAGAAGCCGAATTCGATCGCGTGGTCGATCCGAAAAAAATGGTCAAACCCTATGTGGCAACGGCTGCCGCCTGATCGAGAAGTAGAAAAAACGCAAAACCATGAATTAAAAAAAAGAAAGAAAGAGAGGAAATGAATATGACTAGCACTACCAAGCGCGGAATCGAATTACTCCATGAACCATCACTCAACAAGTCCACCGCTTTCAGCGAAAAAGAAAAACAGACGCTCGGTCTTGTTGGCCTCGTACCCGACGTAACGGAGACCCAGGAACTACAGTTGCAACGCGTGATGTTGCAGCTCAGCAAGAAGGACACAGACCTCGAACGCTACATTTATCTCAACAATCTACTCGATCACAACGAAACACTTTTCTATCGAACGGTCATGTCGGATCCGGCGCGCTTTCTGCCGATTGTGTACGACCCGACCATTGGCGAAGCATGCCTGAAGTTCGGCCACATCTACCGTCAGCCGCGCGGCATGTATCTCTCGATCACTCGACGTGGCAAGGTGAAGGACGTTCTGAAAAACTGGCCGCAGAAAGATGTTCGGTTTATCTGCGTCACGGATGGCGGCCGGATTCTGGGCCTGGGTGATCTGGGCGCAAACGGCGCGGGCATTCCCATCGGCAAGCTGCAGCTGTACACCGCCTGCGCCGGAGTGCCGCCGCAATATCTGCTACCCATGTACCTCGACGCCGGTACCAACAACGAACAATACCTCCACGATCCTCTATATCTGGGAATGCGCAAGACGCGCCCGGCCACCGCGGATCTTTATTCTTTTGTCGATGAATTTGTCGAAGCAGTGCAGGAAGTGTTCCCGAAATGTTGCATTCACTTCGAGGATTGGACCGGTGCGGACGCGGTGCACCTTCTCAAGCGCTACCGCGACAAGTACTGCGTCTATAACGACGACGTGCAAGGCACGGCGGGGATCACGCTCGCTGGGATGATCAACGCAGCGAAGATCAAAGGCACAAATCTGAAAGACGAAAAATACTTGTTCCTTGGCGCCGGGTCTGCCGGCATTGGACTTGCCGATTTGCTCTGTTCCGCGCTCGTTGCGCAGGGCATGAGCCTCAAGGAAGCTCAGTCCCGCGTCTACATGTTCGACATCAACGGCCTGCTCGAGGCATCCCGCGCAGACCTGCTCGATTTTCAGAAGCCGTATGCACACCAGCATGCGCCAACGCGGGATTTCGTCGCTGCGATCGAGAGCATCAAGCCGACCACGATCATCGGTGTGAGCACGATCGGTGGCGCTTTCACGCAAAAGGTCGTCGAGACGATGGCGAGAATCAATGACCATCCGGTGATCCTTGCGCTATCCAATCCCACCGAGCACGCAGAATGCACGGCCGAGCAGGCCTACACCTGGTCAAAAGGCAAAGCGATCTACGCAGCCGGTGTGCAGTTCGCACCGGTTCACTATAACGGTCAGACATTTCTGCCGGGACAAGCGAACAACTTCTACATATTCCCGGCGGTCGGCATGGCGATCTTCGCTACGCAGGCGAAGCGAGTCACAGACGAGATGTTCATCGAGGCTGGGCAAGCGGTGGCGGATCAGGTGCCGTCCGAATTGCTCAAGCAGGGACTCTTGTATCCGCTGCAGTCAAATATTCTCGAGGCCGAGATTCGGACGGCCGCGCGGGTTGCAAAACTCGTGTTCGACTCCGGCCTGGCTACCGTTCCTCGTCCAACCGACATGGTTGCGTTCATCCGCAAGCAGGTCTACAAGCCGGAATACGTAAACGAAGCGGAAGGTCTAGCCGCTAGCGCCTGAGAACAAGTGCGGCGAACCTGGTTGGTTCGCCGCACTGTCACTTCGTCTTAACAATCCACCAGCTTTGTCATCGGAACGCCAGACCAATCGTCATGGGCTGTGAGGAGATGTGTTGCTTGTGCGTTCAACAATGTCGGTTCTTTTTTTTCTTGTTCTCGGCGTTTGCCTGCTCGCTCTTCCGCTTCGTTCTCAGACTCCGCAAGAGGAACCGGTTCCCGGTCCGGACAGTCACGAAACGGGCCAGGGCCCGCATGGCCACCTCTTCGGGGACTGGGGCGGCGAGCGCACCCGGCTGCTGGAGCGCGGCGTGAAATTTGATTTTCAGTACGTCAGCGATTCCCTCTGGAACCTCAAGAGCGAGCAGCAAGAACGATTTGCGAGTTGGAACCGATTCCGCGGAACAGTCGACGTCGATCTTGGCACGTTGATCGGCCAGCAGGGATGGTATTTCCATGCGACCGCCCTGTGGCAGGGCGGCGGCAATCTCGGAGCGTATCTAGGTCTTCTGACCAGCCCCAGCGGGATGTCCAGCGCGAATACCTGCCGCCTCGATTCGTGGTGGATCGAGAAGCGCTGGCTGGGTGAACGCATCACTGCGCGCGTGGGCCAATTCGCCGGTCAAGACTTCTACGGAGCCCAACACTACGCGGCGTCTTTCATCTTCGAGCCGATGGGCTATGCGTTGGGTAATCTGTTCACAGACTTGGAGTCCTTCGATCCTCCGTCAACGCCAGCGATGGAAATTCGCGTCGCGCTGACTCACAACTTCTACGTGAAATCGATGGTGCTGGCGGCGGTCCGCTCGCCTTTTTCACAAAACCCCACGGGACTTGTTCCGCAATTCAACGGAACTCCGATGAGCGTTTCGGAGATTGGATTTACTCCGGGGAGCAAGGCTTCATCCGTGCGGGCCTTCGACAATGTCGAGACCCGAAAGGGATATTCCGGGCTCTACCAGTTCGGCGCTTCCTACAATCCCGGAAAGTTTACAGCGCCGGCGAGTGCGACACCGCGGTCGGGTAACTACCTCTTGTACTGGATAGCGAGCCAGGCTCTCTGGCGAGTGGACCCAAAAGAAGCGAGAGGTTTGGATGCGACGTTCGCGTACGACTGGAGCCCTCCGAGCCTCAACCGCAACTACACGTTGCTGACCGCCGGATTGCGCTTCAACGAACCCCTACCTCTGCGCATTCACAACACGATGTCGTTGGGATATGTGCGAAACAGTTTGAGCCCACAGTTCCTCCCACCCGGCGCGCCTTCATGGAAGACCGAGCAAGGCGTTGAGTTCAACGCTCTACTCGACGTTTTACCAATGCTGCTTTTACAGCCAGTGGTTCAGTACTACGCGAACGTCGGAGGAGGCCCGCAACGCGCGGTGGTATTCGGATTCAGAACAAAAGTGGAGTTCTAGGAAACGCGGAAAGGAATCTTTCATGAACATCGGCGGCCTTGTGGGGGCACTGCTCCCGGTATTTTTTGTTTTGGCACTCGGTTATATTGCCGGCAAGCGCAATTCTTTCGATCCTGATCAAGCTGCCGGGTTGAGCAAGCTTGCGCTTTCTTTCGCATTGCCGGCTTCTTTGTTTGTCAGTATGACGGACATCCGTAAGGATCTCCTGCTACAGCAAGGTCGCCTGGTTCTGGCATTGATTCTTTCTCACGCTGGTCTTTTTCTAGTCTCATGGCTGGCTCTGAGACGTGTGCAGTCTTTTCGAGGAACTCCTTCAATCATCTATGCACTCATGCTGTCGACCTCCGCTACTCCTGTGTTTGGCCTTGCTGTTCTTGAACCTCTCCTGGGGCCCACCAGCGCGGGGACTGTCGGACTTGTGGCCTTGGCAATCAATCTGACAGTACCGCCGGCAGTCGTTCTACTGGAAATGGATGCAGCGGCAAAGCATCAGCAGGTCTCTACTGATGCTTCGAAGCAGAGCGCCGTACTGACGGGAATTAGTGCTGGCCTGAAATCACCACTGCTATGGGCGCCTATCCTTGGAATCGCTGTTGTCCTCGCGAGTATCCATCTGCCAAAAGTGGTAGCAAGCTGTTTTGAACTGATTGGCTCAGCAACTTCCGGTGTAGCGGTTTTTGCTGTGGGTCTCATCTTGGCGTCTCATCCGGTTCGCCTTTCCCGCGGGGTCTTTGCGGGTTCGCTCGCTCGAATCACGATTCAATCCGCCGTTCTGTTTGCCCTATTGCATCTGTTGCACGTCGTCAGTCCCTTCGCGCGAGAGGCCCTGGTGTGCTGCAGTTTTCCGTTAGCTACCGTAGTCGTGCTCTTTGCGGCGCGGTACAAAGCAGCAGAATCTGAAAGCGCATCGATGCTTTTGATCTCCACGCTCGCCTTGGCCATTACGGTGCCGGTCGTACTCTGGATCAGCAGGTGATGGGAGCTCGAAGTTGTATTGCTCAAGGTCACTATACGGATCTAAATAAGGGAGCTGTGTAAGCCACAAGGGGAAATTGTGCCCACGAACATCCGCTTAACTGACACGTGGCTTTCTTTTAGCCTCGCCTTTATTGGCGGCTATGGCGACGCGGCGAGCTTCGTTCTCGCAAAAACGTTCACCGGGCACGTGACCGGAAATTTGGTACTTGGCGCAATTGCTGTAGCGGCACAGGATTGGTGGGCTATGCTCGGACATCTCTCGGCCATCGTCATTTTCTTGTTAGGAGTTGTTCTGAGTGTGTTTATCGCACGGCCCTTAAAAGTGTGGCCATCGTGGCCGGTGCTTCCTACCATCATGGGAATCGAAGTAATTCTGATGGTGGCCGCGGCGTTGGCGTTGGCATCAGGCATTGGCGCCCGCGTTGAAATATTTGTGATCTTCGTGTCCCTAGCACTCGGGCTGCAAAATGGAGCGTTTCGTCGCGCCGGTGGCGTCAGCGTTCACACAACTTATCTCACTGGGATGATTACCAGCCTGATCTCCACGGAAGCAGAAAAATACGCTTCTGGATCGGCTCCCGCGACCCTGGCGACCCCCGATCCCAAAATAGATCTTCGATGCAGAATCTGGATCGCATTTGTTTTGGGAGCCGGAATTGGGGCGGCCGCGGTGTTTCACTTTAAGGCTTTCGGAATACTGGGTGCCGCGGTGCTTTTGATCGCGCTAATCCTGTACTCGGCAAAGGGCTCGACTATGCTTGATGCTTAGTTTAGCGCTGACACGTCCTCGATCAGATTTTTATGGTCTGACCCACGTCGAATCATCGGTCGAGGTACGACCCGCCGAGAATTGGTAAAGTACCTTTCCTCTCGAGTTTGGACTGGGAGTGTCTGAGGCCCGCGCCTCACGCTCGACTAGCCTGCTCATGATGGCGAACAAAAAGCTTGCCGACAAGCCACACATCAGCACACCGCTGATGCTTTCCACTGGGCCCAAGGTCCGCCACATCCGCGGAAGAACGACATCACCATAGCCGACGGTCGCATAACTGGCAGCCGAAAAGTAAAAGGCGGATTCCCATACTGGAAAACAGAGCCAGCGGTAAAAGGCAGTCCACAGCAGAATCTCCAGCACGTGCAAACAGATGAACGCAGTCATCAATCGCATTACGAGCATGGCGGAACGGATCGCCCCTATTCTGAGAGCGCCGGGCGCAAAATTGGGCTTTGCCCAAGAAATCACCGCCGCCAACCCGGCGCACTGCAGCGAGAGCGTAAGCGTTACGAGCACGATCGCCACGCTGGTTTCGCGCAGAAAAATCATTGGCGCACCTCATCACGGCCGAAAGTACTTTGTCCACGCGTTCGTCGGCAACTTCTACGGCAGTCCGAATTAGTCGTGGCCGCAGACTCTTGAGTCGCGGGACTCATTGTTGTTGCCAGCCTCCACCGAGATTGCGGTAAATGCTGACCAGACCCAAGAGTTCGTTCAACTGCGCCTGAGCGAGCCCCAACTCCGCATCAAAATAATTAGTTTCGTTCGTCAGCACTTCCAAATAGCTGGTGGCGCCGCCTCGATAGCGCATCTCAGAAAGATTTGCCGCCTCTTGAGCGGAGAGTGCCAGTTGTTGCTGCTGCTCTCGGAATTCCCGGTCCTTGCGATACTCGACCAGCGCGTCCGAAACCCCACGAAAAGCCTGCTGAATAGTCTGCTCGTAGATCAGCAGCGTTTCCTGTTGCCGAGCTTCGGAGAACCTCACGCCGGAGCGAATTCTTCCGCCGGCGAAGATCGGCTGCACCAGTGATCCCCCGAAGCTCCACAACCCAGCCGGACCGGTAAATAGGCTGGTAAGCGCGGAACTCTGAAATCCGCCGTCCGCAGTCAAGGTAATCTGTGGGAAGTACGCTGCTTTCGCTACTCCAATTTGCGCGTTGGCCGCCATCAATTGCGCTTCGGCCTCGCGAATGTCGGGCCGCCGCTCCAGCAAGGTGGAAGGTAGCCCAGCGGGAACGTCTGGTGAATGCGGTTGATCGGTCAACTTCGTTCCGCGCGCGATAGGCCCGGGATTGTTTCCCAGCAGTGTGCTGATGAAGTTTTCTTGCTGCTCGATGCGGCGCTCCAGATCGGGAATGGTTTCGGCCGCCGTGAACACCAACTGCTCCGCCTGCCGGACGTCCAGCATGGACGTACCGCCGCCTTTTGCCAGCACCTGCGTCAGTTTTAGGGAGTTCTGTCGCGAAGCCAGCGTGCGACGGGAGATTTCCAGCTGCAGGTCGAGTTCACGAAGCTGGAAGTAAGCTGCGGCGACGTCGCTCACCAATGTGCTGATGACCGCTTCACGCGCCCACTGAGTGGCTAGCAGGCTTGCCCGCGCGGACTCGTTTGCGCGGCGATACTTTCCCCAGAAATCGAGATCCCACGCCAATGAGAGATCGACCTGGTGAGCGCTTGTCTCGTATTCATGGAATAATTTTGTACGCGGAGAGCGTTGATCGAACGATTGAGCTCCGGTATTAATCGTGGGCAACCCGTCGGCGCGTGTGATGCCGACTTGCGCCTGGGCTTGCAGGATTCGTGCTGCTGCAATCCAAACGTTGTAGTTCTGCCGGAGCGCAGTGTGTATCAGGTCTTGAAGCTGCTGGTCCTGGAACAGCTCCCACCATTTTTGGTCGCCGAGCGATGCCGTTGCAGGCTGTGGTGCCTCTTGCGGCTCAGCTCCACGGTATGTATCAGGAACGCTTACGCTCGGTCTCTTATAATTCGGCCCGACAGCACAACCAGAACTAAGATGCATAACCAGAAAAAAAACGGCAAGCCTTCTCACGTCAGTCGGCCTCCGACGGGCTGGGCTCCGGAACAGCGGGAAGGTGTGCGCCGCCGCGGCTTTTCGCCAAACGCTCGACCAAAACGAATAGCGCCGGAATGATGAATATGGCAATGCCGGTGGCGGCCAGCATCCCACCGATTACGGTTGTGCCCATAACCTGACGTGCCACCGATCCCGCGCCGGTCGCTGCCCAAAGCGGCACGCACCCCAGAATGAACGCAAAGGACGTCATCAAAATCGGACGGAGACGAAGCTTTGCCCCTTCGAGTGCAGCATCGACCAGAGGTTTTCCCTTTTCGAATTCTTCTTTGGCGAACTCCACGATAAGAATCGCGTTCTTTGCCGCCAAACCAATGAGCATCACCAATCCGATTTGCGAGTAGACGTCGTTTTCGATTTGCACCATGTAAGCCGGATAGAAAGCACTGAGCACGGTCCGGCGCAGCCACAACACCCCAAAGGCCCCGAATACCGCGACAGGCGTGCTCAGGAGAACGCTAAACGGCAGCGACCAGCTTTCGTACAGCGCCGCCAGAATCAGAAACACAAACAATAAAGAGAAGCCGAATATGACTGACGCGGGCAGCCCTTCTCTGGCCTTCTGCTCTTGATACGACATGCCCATATAGTCAAATCCCATTTCACCTGGCATGGTCTGCTTGAAGACATCTTCCAGGGCCGCCGTGGCTTGGTCTGAGCTATATCCGGGCGCGGCGCTGCCATTGATCTGGGCTGACCGGTACTCGTTATAACGCATCGTGAATTCAGGGCCGGAGCGCGACTCAAACGTCGTCAGCGCGGACAGTGGAACCCTCTCACCCTGATTGTTACGCACATAGAACTGCCCGAGATTCTCCATATTCGAACGGTAAGGCGCTTCGGCCTCCACATACACCTGCCAGGTACGGCCAAAATCGTTGAAGTAGTTGATGAACAGCCCGCCCATGAAAGCCTGAATGGTCCTGTAAACATCGCTGATGGCCACGCCTTGCTTCAAGACTTTCTCCCGGTCCACCTCCAAGAACTTTTGCGGCACGCTAGGTAGAAAGGAGGTGGATATCGAGCCAATTTCGCGACGCTTGCGAGCGGCCGCCAGAAACTTCGCCAGGTTGCCTGCCAGAAACGGGATGTCCCGCCCGGCGCGGTCTTCCAGCACGAACTGAAATCCGCCGGATGTGCCGACTCCAGGGATTGCCGGCGGCGAGAAGCTGAAAGCGGTTCCTTGCGGAAGCTTGCTAAGCTGCTGGTTCAAGCGCACCTTGATTTCCTGAAACTGTTCCGTTCTGGTCTTACGATCACTCCAGGGCTTAAGCGTGACGAAAAAGAAGCCGTTGTAAGTAGTCCGCACAAAACTGAGCAAACTGAAGCCAACAACACTCGTGGTGTATTCGACGCCTGGCGTGTTGGCGAGGATTTCCTCAACCTGTCTCGCCGCCGCGCTGGTGCGCTCCAGCGAAGTCGCGTTCGGAAGGTCCATGTTGACGTACACGTAGCCCTGGTCTTCATCCGGCAGGAAGCTGGATGGCACGCCGCTGCCAAAGAGAACTCCGGCAAGGCCGCAGGCCACCAGCAAGACCAGCGCCCACGCGCTCTTCCGAATTAGCCCGCCCGATACTCGAACGTAGCTCTTGGAGGTGCGTTCGAAAATGCTGTTAAACCATTCAAAAAACTTTCCGAGTGGCCCGTGGCTTTCCTTCTTTGGCCGGAGCAGTAGCGCGGCAAGCGCCGGGCTTAGCGTGAGAGCGTTAAAAGCCGAGAGGATCACCGAGATTGCGATGGTCAAGGCAAATTGCTGGTAGAGCCGTCCGGTGATGCCTGGGATGAAGACAGTTGGCACGAAGACCGCTGAGAGAACCAGCGCGATACCAATAACTGGGCCCGAGAGCTCTTGCATTGCCTTTCGAGCTGCGTCCTTGGGAGCGAGACCCTCGTCGATGTGGCGTTGGACGCCTTCGACGACAACAATGGCATCGTCCACCACTAGGCCGACGGCCAGCACCAACCCGAACATGGAAAGGGTGTTGATAGAAAAGCCGAACAGTGGAAAGAGAACAAAGGTCCCCACCAGCGAGACGGGAACCGCCAGCATGGGGATCAGCGTAGCGCGCCAGTCCTGCAGGAATAGGTAGACCACCAGGATCACCAGTACGATGGCAATCAAAAGAGTTTCAATAATCTCCTTTATGCCTTCGGTCACCGCGGTCGTCTGGTCAAGCGATATGGCGTAATCCATGTCTTGCGGGAAACGCTGCTTCATCTGGGCCATCAGCTTTCGCACGCCTGCGGCCGTTTGAACGGCATTAGAACCGGGCAACTGGTAGACCGGGATAACGATGGCGGGCTTGCCATTCAAGCGGGAGATGACGCTGTAGTCCTGTGCGCCAAGTTCGACGCGGGCGACGTCTTTCACACGAACGGTTCCGCCATCCGGCGCTTCGCGCACGATCACGTTTTCGAATTGCTCAGGGGACGTCAGGCGGCCCTGCGCAAGCACGGAATAAGTGAATTGCTGATTCGCGGAAGCTGGTTCCCCACCCACCTGACCGGCGGGATTGACTGTGTTCTGCTGCTGCACTGCATTGACGATGTCCGTGACCGTGATGCCCAGCTTCGCCAGTTTGTCAGGCTGTACCCAGAGCCTCATCGCGTACTGCCCCGCCCCGAAAACCTGCGTCTGGCCGACACCGTACAAGCGGGCGATGGGGTCGTTGAGGTTGATATAAGCGTAGTTGCCAAGGAACTTGGTATCGAAGGTTCCCTTCGGGGAAAATAGGCCGACCAGCATGAGCGGAGCGGTCACTGACTTTTTGATGGTGACCCCGTAGGTGGTAACGTCCGGCGGAAGCTGACCGGCAGCCAGTTGCTCGCGTGACTGTGTGAGGATGAGATCGGTGTTCGGGTCCGTCTTCAGGTCAAAGTCCACAACCATGGTGGTTTGTGAGTTGCCGGTTGCGTTCAGCGAGTACATGTAGTTCATGTTGTCCACGCCGTTGATTTGCTGTTCGATGGGCGTGGCGACGGATTGCTCCAAGGCCTGCGCGTCCGATCCGACAAAGTTGGCCTGCAGCTGAATTTCCGGTGGAACGATGTTCGGAAACTGCGCTACTGGCAGGCTCGTAATGGTGACCGTACCCACAATCACCGTAAGGATGGCGATCACCATCGCCACGATCGGTCGGTTGATGAAGAACTTCGACATTGCTCAGTTTCCTTCCCCGGAAAGATGTACCGGCTTGGGCGCGACGAGAGTCCCTTCCCTAAGTTGTTGCGATCCCGCGATTACAACTTGTTCACCCGCTTTGAGGCCTTCGTCAATCACCCACATCGTCCCGACGGTTGGTCCCGGTTTCACCGCGCGCATGCTAACTTTGTGGTCGCTGCCGACCACGGCCACCTGATAGCTTCCCTGTGACTCCGAGACGGCGCTCTGTGGTAGCAGCAGTGCGCCTTTTTTCATATTGGTTTCGACACGCACACGTCCGTACTGGCCGGGACGGAGAACGTTGCCGGGATTGGGAAAGGCTGCGACGATGCGGATCGTCCCCGTGTTTGGATCCACTTGCCGGTCCGCGAGCAGGATTTTGCCTTTTTGAGGGTAGATACTCCCATCCGTTAGAATCAGCTCAAGTGAGTTTCCGAAGAAACGAATCGTGTGTTTGCTTGAAATTGCATTTCCTTCTTTTTGTACCAGGACGTATTCCCGTTCGCTGATCGGGAAATATGCTTTGATCGGTTCCACTTGCGAAACCGACGTCAGGATGGAATTAGGACCTACAAGGTTCCCGATCTGGACTTGTGCAATCCCCGCAATTCCATCCACCAGCGAAGTGACTTTTGTCCACTCCAGGTTGAGTGCCGCTTGCTCCACGGCTGCCCGGGCCGATTCGACCGCAGCTTGAGCGCCAAGCTTGGCCTGAACCTCGTTATCTAATTGGCTCTTGGCGATGGCCATGGCTTCGGCCAGAGGTTTGTCACGCTCAACATCAAGTGTGCTTTTGCCAAGTTGCGCTTGCGCCTGCGCTAGATCGCCCTTTGCACGGTCGAGGGCAGCCACGAAGGGCCGCGAATCTATTTCAAACAGTACTTGGCCTTTGCGAACGACCGAACCTTCCGTGTAGTTTTGCTTGATTATGTAGCCTGAGACCTGCGGCCGGATCTGCGCGTTCACATATCCGTCCAACGTCGCTACCCATTCGCTGAATACCGGCACATCGCGTTGTTCTACCGTAGCCACTTCGACCTCCGGCATAGGCGCCACTGCTGCTGCCCGGCCGCGGTTGCACCCCGACACAAAAATTCCGACGGTGGCGAGGACTGTGAAGACGGCACCAGAGCGCCGTCGCGACAAATAGCTAAATACCGAATGGACGACCTCACTCACTGACTTCTCCTTGTATTCCCTAACTCCTAAAGGCGGAATTTCCTGCCTTCTCCAAGTTGGATCGACTGTCTCTTCTTGCGCGATGCGTGTGTGTATGTGACCGCAGCCACTGCGAGCGCTCCGCCGAACACGATTACTAAAATCATGAGTATCGTCATTGGATTGTCCTTTCCTTTCTTGCCCTGTGCTCAACGTCAATTTCCGTCTCCGGAGTTCGAGCTATATTTCCGCCGAAGGCCATCCCGCTCTCGTCTGAAGAGAGCTGCGTTTTGGAGTTCGTATTCGGCCTGGAGCCAATCCTCAAGCTCACGCCCTGGCAGGCCCCCGCGCTCCAGATAAATTTCGTAAGCGCGTCGCTTGATCTCGCTGTGATTTACTGCTTGGTTCGCAGAGGTATTTTCTGCACGAAGTTGAACGGGGCTTGCGTGAAGTTCCAAAGTCTCATTTTTCTTGCTTTTCGAAGTCATACAAGTCCTTTCGGTTCTGAGCCGATTGTTCGATTTCAGCGTGTGCACCCGGCCATCTCCGCGCCACGGGTCCCCGACGGGGGAGTCGGGGCTCGTGGCTACAATGACGGCATCGCTGGTTCAAAACCAAAAAACGATACCGGCGGAGGCTTGGGCAGCGTAGGCGGTCGCGCCGGAGTTTAGTGCAGCCAGCTCAAAGCCCGGGCCGCCTTGGCCATCGCTTCTGCGGCGATCACCGCTACCGCAAGAATCATTGCAATCACCATTTTCCGGATCATGTTTCTCTTGCTCCCCGTGCTGGATTTTCCCTAACAACGACAAAACACTTCGATAAAAGACAAATTGCTCTACCGTCGAAATATTCTGCCGTCACGGATTCAACTGAGTGAACGATGCCTCCGCCCGGTAACGCCGTCCGGTGCTGAGACACACAGAAAAATCACAATCGCCAATACAGCGAGAAACCGAAACGTCACCGTATGGCCCTCCCTTACTTCCCCGTTTAACCGCATGCATTGCAGGTCACCTGATCTTCCGCGATAGGTGTCGTGTCGTCACCGATTCCCCGTGGCCTTTTCCGCGCTGCTCGCCAAGCTGGTTCGACAAACTGTTTCAATTTCTCGCGCAATCTCCTTCTTCCGTGAAACATCCGGCTCTTCAACGCGGTTACGGAAATTCCCAGGATTCGAGCGGTCTCTTCCGATGATCGCTCATCAAGCTCGCGCAGCTGGATTGCCCTCCGTATCCCTGGCGACAACTCCTTCATAGCCACGGACAGCATTTCCATCGACTCTCGCTGTGAATAGATCGCTTCGGGATCTGGACTTGAATCAGGAACTTCCAGAGCGGTTGTGGTTTCCTCATTCTCGTCTGCATCGTCGATCAACACTTCCCGATGCCCGCGAATTCTCCGCGCGAACATCAGAGCTTCGTTGATGGCGATACGCGTCAACCACGTAGAAAAGGCGGATCTCCCTTCAAAGTTGCATAAATGGGTGAAAGCTTTTTGAAAGCTTTGCTGCACGATATCTTCTGCGTCTTCTCGCGTGCGGGTGATGCGCCGCGCAACGAAGAAAATCCGTTGTTGGTGACGTTTGACCAGGCTGTCGAAGGCGTTTTTATTCCCGTTCTTCGCGGCAGCAACGAGGGATATGTCCCCTTTGCCGGGCATACCGTCGATAAAGGCGATCGCTGCTTCCTCTCGGTCGATGTTCTCCGTGAGTTTCATTCTCATGATTCAGCTCCTTGGACGCTTCGCCTTGCGCACCCGTGTTGCAGGAAGTGCCTGGTGTAGACACCGGTAGCGATGAATTGCGCGCCCTCCTTCGACATGCTTCGCAAGAGCCTCTCGCCCTTCTTATCGATGAATGTGACTTCATTCAGATCGACAACGCACTTCAGGTTTTCGTCAGGTCGATGGGTCTCTTTCCAGGTCCTTCTCAGTTCGCTAACCCACAACCCGACTAAGCGGCCTTGCAAGGTCCATTTCTCTTCTGTTGGCGTTTCGGTCCTGGTGATTTTCAACACGTCAATCTCTTTCGTTTGGGGAGTCGCTTCGCTCCTCATTTCAGCGTTTTCGTCAGAACAACCATTGAGCATCCATTGCCCCGTTCAGGTGCCCCGTTCAGGCCTCCGCATTCCACTTATATGGCAAGCGACCCACGTTCAGGAGTAATGCATTACCAAGGCCAATACGCAGAGGGTTCCAACGTTGCGCAACTTATTGATTTGCCTTGGGATGGCGGACCGAAATTCCGTTCCCGAGATCACCCTGCCAGCTTGGCACTGCCGTCTTTGCGGTAACCTGCCCGTTTTTTGGCGCAACGGAAAAGACTGGGTGAGAAATCGTTTTGGAATTGAACGGAGGGGAGGTCAGCTACTTACTGCTTACGCGGAATCGCGGACAATTCCGAGTTTGTGAATTCTCTGCTGGAGGGTGGAGCGCTTCATTCCAAGCTGGACTGCAGCCCCGTTGGGACCTGCAACAACCCAATTGCTCTGTTTAAGAGCTTTGAGAATCTGTTGACGTTCCGTTTCTTCCAAAACATTCTCAAGAGTGCCATTTGTCGAAGTCGACGCAGCGGACTTTTCTGCGCCGGGGTCGCCCTTGGGAAATTTAAGATTACTAACATCGACGCTAAGGGCGGGACCCTCCGAGATGATTACGGCGCGCTCAATCACATTCTGAAGTTCTCGTATGTTTCCCGGCCAATGATATCGGCGCAACGCCTCCATTGCCGCCGACGGAATCGTATCAATGGCCTTTTTCATACGTCTGGAAAACTGCTGCGTGAAGTGCCGCACCAGTAGCGGAATATCCCCCTGGCGTTCGCGCAAGGCCGGAACATAGACGGGAAAAACGTTCAGCCGAAAAAAAAGATCGGATCGGAACTTCTGTTCGCTCACCATCGCTTCTAAATCACGGTTCGTCGCGGCAATCAACCGCGCATCGGTCCGAATCGTGCGCGAGCTTCCCAGTCTCTCAAATTCCCTTTCCTGCAGAACACGGAGCAGTTTGGTTTGCAATTCCAGGGGAATTTCTCCTACTTCGTCCAGGAAAATCGTGCCGCCATTGGCCACTTCGAAACGCCCGATGCGCTGCGCGATGGCCCCCGTGAATGCTCCTTTCTCGTGCCCGAACAGCTCGCTTTCCAGCAAACCCGTCGGAATGGCTGCGCAGTTGAGCTTGACGAAGGCCTTGGAACGCCGTGAGCTCAAATCATGAATGGCTCGCGCGATCAATTCCTTTCCTGTGCCTGTCTCGCCGTAAATCAGGACCGTCGAGTCCGTCGGCGCTACAGTTTCCACGTGTTTGAGGACTTTGCGCAGAGAGGAACTATTTCCAATGATCTGAGCAAAATTCATTTCCGTCCGGATTTCATCTTCCAGATACAGCTTCTCTTTGGACAGCTGTTCTTTGAGCTCTCGAACCTGTCCAAAGGCAACCGCATTCTCCACGGCAATGGCAACCTGGTTTCCGATCTGGGTCAGAAACTCGATATCACCAGCGAACGCATTGTCCTCATATTTGATCACCCCGAAGGTGCCCAGCACCCGACCTCGGCTAACAAGAGGAAGGACGCAGACCGTTCCAACTTCGGCTCCCGCGGTGTCCTTCATTCCCTGCCGTCTCGCCTCCTGGACGCTACCGCACCAGGGTTTGCCCGTGCGAAAGACCGCTCCCGAGATATCTTCATCCATGGAGATAAGGCTCTCTTCTTGGACGGATTCGTCGCTGAAGGGGAATTCCATGGCGTAGATCCGCAAGTGTGTGTTGTCGGTATCGGGAAGAGTAATGCCGACGCCATCGCAGCCCATGACCCGACGCGTGCTGGACACTACGGCTCGGAGAAGATCCCGCAACTCCAGATTCGAGACTACTTGATTGGTCAATTCAAGGAGCAATTCCAGACGCTCGTTCTTTTTAAGCAACTGCTGCTGCGAGGCCTGCGCTGCGTCAAAATGCATCGCATTGTCGAATGCCAAAGCGATCTGGTCAGCCACCACCGAAAGAAAGCAAACTTCTTCGGCGCTATAAACGTCCGGAGTCTTGCTGCCAAATGTCAGCGTTCCGACTTTGCTATGGGCTGTCGTTAGGGGGAGAGTACACAAACAGTGGACTCCGTATTTCTTCAAAACCTCTTGGAGTTTGGAAAAGCGACCGTCGTGGGTTTCGTGCGAGGTCACCAGAGGCTCTTGATTCTGGTAGACCCACCAGGCATCGGATTCCTCCATGGTCAGGTCGGGGTCTGGAGGGATAGCTGTTTCTGTTTTCGCGTCGATAGAATGCCGGTGAAATGTATTGGATTTCTCATCACGAACCGTCACACAGATATAGTCAAACGGAACGACCCGGTGCAACTCCTTCACCAGAGCGGCAAATAGCTCCTCTGGATCTCGATACCTTCCGATCGTATTCGATACGCCCACGAGCGATTCGAACCGCGTAGAAGCTGAAAGCCGAGACCCCTCTGCAACTTTCTCCGCTCGCATCGCAAACCCTCAGAGACTGTCGTTTGAGGGTTGGATGTCGCAAGTCCCGAGCGCGTTATAAGCTGAAAACCAGTAGCATGGCGCTCGCCATTGCCGCGAGACCACTAGCGCAAATATCCCCAGGTGTGCAGGCGATCGGTGTCTTCCACCCACCGGTCGCCGATGTCCGTGCGGTAATACATGTTGGGAATGAGCACGTTTTTGATTCTGGAATAAACTTGCGATTGGGCCCGCCGCATGGTCGGTCCCAGGCCCACCACGATCAAGATTACTCCTGAGGTTCCCGCAACAAGCCACTGGCCATTCACTTGTTTTACGTCCTCGATGTGAATCTCATCCTGTGGCGGCTTTTTGAAGACGATCACAGAATCCTTAGAAAAGGAATCGAACGTTTCGTCATCGTCAAAGGGAAAAGGCGGCACGACGATGCGCACGCCAATTTGAAAGCCGCTGCGCGTCTTTAGCTTGGGATCGTTGCCATCGGCTAAGTCGAGAAAAAATTGGCCAATGGGCGTCAGCATTCCGGCCTGCCGAATGCTGATCGTGGGATATCCAAACCGCGAGGTGAACTCTAGTGGATAAATACCGTGATTGTTCACGATGCAATTTACATCGATGTATCCGACGTACCCTTCGGAGGCCAACACTGGCTCCATTTTTAAAAGTGTTTGATTAAATAATTGGTTGGGGCCGGTCCAGAACATGGAAGTACCCATTTCGCCGGTGGACGGCCCAATATCGCCGGGAAAAAGTTTCTTGTGTTCAAAATTTACATTGATGGGGTAAATAAAAGTTTTTCCGTTGAAAAAACCCCCAACCGCCACTTCGACGCCAGAGACGCGCCGCTGCAATTGAAAAACCTTGATTTCATCCGAAAGCGCCTTCTTGTAAGCCTCCAACATGCGGATTACATCCTGGCCATCATCTTCTTCGCCCACAAACAGGCGGCGCTTCATGTTTTGCGCCTCTCCGCTAGGTTTGATTACGTAACGGCCAGGGTTTTGCGTCACGTGGTCCACGGCGTCATCAAAGGAAACAAATTCGCCGTAAGGAATAATATTTACGCCGGCTTTCTTTAGCTCTTCCTGTCCGAAGGAGCGATCATCTTCCAAACGATCGGAATAGGGCGTTCCGCCGATTACTTTTTTACCTTGTTGGCGAAGCGCTTGTGCTTTTTCACCTTGCCCTAAGGTGTCGTCGAAAATGAGGATGTCGGCCCACTCGACATCTTTCTCCCAGTCTTTGGACTGGGCGACAAAGCCATCGCCGATGTCCCGCTCTTTCTTATCACCGATGAAGTAACGAACTTCATGACCTTCCTTGGAAACCTGCCAGGCGATGTCGCTGATCAGCCCCGTCAGCGACACTAATAGAAAGTTTTCTTTTCCATCCAGCTCCCCGGAACTTAATAAAACGAGCTCAAGATTCTATACGAGCCCCGCGCTTTGAAATGTTAATGATGTATGACTGTCAGCTATTGTTGGTCATCTGCCGGCGACCTCGTTTCACGCCCGCGTGCTGGCAAAACTCCACGATTTCGAGTATGGTTCTACCTCCCCCTCAGAAAAGCCAGGAGCCAGATTATGCCGAATCCCGAATTGCAGAATGGCGCGCTGATCACTCGAGACGCCCACGTAGCGCTCGCGGAACTCAAGATACTTGTGGATTGGGCTGCGGAAAAACTTCGCACCGCCGAACGCGAAACCGTGGGTGTGGCCATCGGACATGCTCACGACGAAAATCCGCTTCGAACATTGCAAGACGCGGCAGACGCTCTGCAATCACCAAAATTCGAAGCCGCAGTGTCGCTTGCAAAAGAGAAGATGCAGAGCGCCCTCAACTGGCATCTGGGTCTGCAGCGGGCATAAACGACGCGGCCACGCCTTCTGCCCAGCGAAGCAGAAGAGACCTGTCTGCAAGCCGTCCCCACGGGAACCGCCGGGGTGCCGAAACCTCCAGTTACACATCAGAAGTTACGCTATCGTCGGCGGATTCCTGCGCGGGATGGTCCGACGCCGTCATCCCCGGTGTACTCTCGATGTCTTCTGGAACTCGCGCCGCGTGCACCCGATGCGCGCCATCGGCGGTACCCGCAACTCGCAATAAATGATCCTGCGCGTTAACAGATAGTCCAGCTCGATTCGTGCGCAGGCGTAAGTATGTGCCATTGGAACGTAGTAAGCGCGATTTACAGTTATCCGACAAATAGACCCCTAAAATTTCTGTACATACGCGCTCGCGAATCGCTGCATCTTTCAGCGGAAACAATACTTCCACTCGCTCGTAGAGATTCCGCGGCATCCAATCGGCGCTGCCGAGATACACGTCGGGCGTTCCACTATTCTCAAAATAAAACACTCGGCTGTGCTCCAGGAATCGCCCGACGATACTGCGAACTCGGATGCGATTGCTGAGCCCGCGCAACCCGGGCACCAGTGCGCATTGCCCCCGCACGATTAGATCGATCTCTACGTAATATCGAAGATCGAATTTTCCGGTATGCAGTACGGCAAGGAACATGGTGGGACAGATAGAATTTTTTTCGGTTCAATGACCTAAGTTCGGTCCAGGTCCGGTCCAAAAACAGGCCATTTTAGGGGCTAAATTTCAGCAACTTGTCCGTGTAAAGCCAACCGACCAATTTTGTGCGTTCGGACTCACCCTTTACAAAACGTTCCGGAGACATGGTTTACAACTCCTGACTGGATTAATCCAGTCAGGAGTTGCCGATGCCATGGAAGGAACGGTCGATCGTGGAAGAACGCATGCGATTTGTATTGAGGCTCAAGGACGGGGAGAGCATGTCCTCGGTGTGCCGGGAGTTCGGCATCTCCCGGGTGACCGGTTACAAAATTTATGAACGCTACAAAGAGTGCGGGCTAGAAGGTCTAACCGACCGCGCGCGAACTCCCTACCGCTACGCCAACAAGCTTCCCGCCCAGCTCGAAGCAATGATCGTCACTCTGCGACGGGAAAAACCAACCTGGGGCGCTCGCAAGCTTCGCGAACGGCTGCTTCGCAAGTTACCCAACGAGGTTCGCGTACCGGCCTGCAGCACCATCCACGCCATCATGGACCGCCATGGGCTAGTGACTCGACAAAGGCGCTCCCGCACGAAAACCGAAGGCACTCCTTTATCCCAAGGAAGCGCTCCCAATGCTCTGTGGTGCACCGACTACAAGGGCGAATTCATGCTCGGCGATAAAAGGTATTGTTACCCCCTGACCGTTTCCGATCACGCCAGCCGTTATCTTTTGCTCTGCGAGGCCATGGAGTCGATCAAGGAACAGGGAGCCTTTACCGCTTTTGAGTGCTTGTTTAAGGAACGCGGCCTGCCCCAAGCCATCCGTTCCGACAACGGCGTGCCCTTCGCCTCTCCCAATGGTCTCTTCAACTTAAGCAGACTCGCCGTTTGGTGGCTGCGGCTCGGCATTACCATCGAGCGCATCCAGCCCGGCCATCCGCAACAGAACGGCCGCCATGA
>Ga0307479_10001195_pt1 | contig 23644 bp, 19 predicted proteins | sample atmos_gasesECM4C_FD_203743 | JGI IMG/M metagenome (GOLD analysis project Ga0307479, IMG submission 203743) | Hardwood forest soil microbial communities from Morgan-Monroe State Forest, Indiana, United States - atmos_gasesECM4C_515 | ecosystem: Environmental > Terrestrial > Soil > Temperate... | reverse complement strand
TGTTGTCGATGTAGTTCTGCACTTGCACGTTGTGACCTGCGTAGAGCAGCGTTCGCGCCATGGTGTCGCCCAGCACCGCGTTGCGCACATGTCCGATATGCGCGGCCTTGTTAGGGTTGATGCTGGTGTGCTCGACGATGATTTTGTCTGCACCGCTGCTGCTGGATCCTTGCTGCTGCGTGCTTTGTTTCTCGATAGCCTCCCAGAATGCCGCGCGGTCGAAGTACGCATTCAAGTAGCCCGCGCCGGCAATTTCCAGCCGCGCGATGCCGGGCACCGGCCCGAGGCTTGCGGCGATTTCCTGCGCGATCTGTCTCGGAGCCCGCTTGAGGCGCTTGGCCAATTCAAACGCGACCGGAGAAGCCGCTTCACCCAGCTCCAGTTTGGGTGGCCGCTCCAGCACCACCGGTAGCTCAACGCCGTATTTCTCCCGGACATGGCGCTCCAGCGCTTCGCGAAGGCGTTTTGTCAGTGCGAGATACATGTGGAGTGCGGCGGTCTTGCCGCCGCTCTTGAGGTTTACCGCCTTCTCCGCAATTCAAATAGAAGCAAAGACTTTGCGACCCGTAACGCGGGTGCCACAGTATAAGGAGCATGGTTCATCTGGTCAAAAAAATGTCCCTCGCTGCAAGCTCCGTGATTTCAACAACAACGCAGTTATTGCACCCACGGGCAAAGATAATGATTGACTACTATTCACCAATCGGCTATAGTTACGACTGGAAATTTACGCGCTACGGCAATTGCAACCGGTTTTAATCCCCAAGCCAAGAACAAAACCCACTTCGTAAGTTCTTTCTTCTTCTATTCTTGCAAGCCGATTCGCGCAAACGCTTTCTTTTGTGACTGATCCACAGACAGCAGGGCGGCGGGGTGTAGGCCACAAAAATCATTTCTGAGGCGTAGGGTTCCTCGGGCCACCCTCGTTTGACACTCTTTCCCTCCGCCGATACTATCAATTTGCACCTGGCGGAGATTCCTTCAAGCGGTAGTCCCACCGCGTGGTGGCGTACTTCCATGAAACTCGCGTATTTTGATTGCTTTTCGGGCATCAGTGGGGACATGACCCTGGGCGCGCTGCTGGATGCCGGCTGCGACCTGGAGCACCTCCGCGGCGAATTGCGGGGCTTGCAGGTGGCGGGCTGGGAGCTAGCGGCTGAGAAAGTCTGGAAAAATGGCCTGGCCGCCACGTACGCTCGGGTGAAAACGGAGGATCGGCAGAAACATCGTTCCCTCAGCGCGATCCTGGAAGTCTTGAAGAATTCGCAGCTTGCGGCAGAAGTGCGCGACCGGGCGGCCACTATCTTTCAGAAGCTGGGGGAAGCCGAAGCGCGCGTCCATGACGTGCCCCTCGAGAAAATCCACTTTCACGAAGTGGGAGCAGTCGACGCGATTATCGATATTGTGGGTGCGTGTGTCGGCTTTCACGCGCTAGGGATAGAGCGGTTTACCTGCTCGGCGCTGAACGTTGGCGGCGGGACGGTGAGGATGGCACACGGCACGCTGCCGGTGCCTGCTCCGGCGACGGCGAATCTGTTGCAAGGCAAGCCGACGTATTCCAATGGAGTGCAGCGCGAGTTGGTCACGCCGACCGGTGCGGCCATTGTGGCCACCCTTTGCGATTCCTTTGGGCCGCAGCCGCCGATGAGCGTATCCGCCATCGGCTATGGAGCGGGCACCGCCGATCTGGAAGGACAGCCCAACGTTCTGCGGCTGATGGTAGGGGAAGCGGCGGAAAAAGTCGTCCCTGGTTTCGACCAGGAGATTGCTGTTATTGAGGCGAATCTCGACGACATGAACCCGCAAATCTACGGCTATTTTCTGGAGAAGGCGTTGGCGGCGGGCGCCCTCGATGTATTCACCACGCCAGTGCAGATGAAGAAGAACCGGCCGGGGACGCTGCTCACGGTTTTGTGTCAACCTGCGGACGCGAGCACGCTGATGGAGCTGATTTTCGCGGAGACGACCACCTTCGGGGTCCGGAGTTACCGCGCCCAGCGACGGACGCTGCCGCGGGAATCGGTCAAGGTCAGCACGAGTTACGGCGAGGTGCGGGTGAAGTTGTCTCGGGTAAACGGGCGCATCCTGCATGTAGCTCCGGAGTACGACGACTGCCGCAAGCTTGCGGTCGAGAAAAACGTTCCGTTGCAACACGTCATCAATGAGGCCTTGCAGCGGTACGCGGGTGGCGGGAGTAGGGCGAGCGAAGAACCGCGGGGCAAAGAGCAGCGGGGCGAAGGTTGACCAGATTTTAACCAGGTTGCCGAGTTGGGGCGCAGCGGTGCTGCGCCGCTACTGAGTCGGGGAGTAATGGCGCAGGAAAAACCCAAGTTTTATTTGACCACGCCGATCTATTACACGAACGGCTTGCCGCATATTGGGCACACGTATACGACCGTCGTGGCGGACACCGTTCGGCGCTACAAGCGCATGCGCGGTTACGACGTGGTGATGACCACAGGCACGGACGAACACGGCGTCAACGTCGAGCGCGCCGCGAAGAACGCGGGCGTCGCGGAGTCGGAATTCGTGGCCAAGATGGCCGATGCCTGGCGCAACCTGTGGGACGAACTGGGCCTGGCCGCTGACGAATTTATTCGCACCACGGATCTGAAGCACGTGCGCACGGTGCAGTGGCTGTTCCGCCTGTGTCGCGAGAATGGCTACGTCTACAAAGGCCACTACACCGGGCAATACTGTATCTATGACAACGCTTTTGTGACCGAGGCCAAGCCCGGCGACCCTTGTCCGGATTGCGGGCGGCCTACGGAGACACTCACCGAAGAGAATTATTTTTTCAAACTCTCGGCATTCCAGAAACCCCTGCTCGACTTTTATAAAAAGAACTCCGGCTTCATCCAGCCGGAAACGCGGCGCAACGAAATCATCAGCTTCGTCGAAGGCGGGCTGAAAGACCTCAGTATCACGCGCACCACCGTCCGCTGGGGCATCCCCGTGCCGGGCGAAGAGCCGCACGTCTTTTACGTTTGGTTCGACGCGCTCACCGCCTACCTCAGCGCGGTTGGCGGTCCGGAATATGACCGCCGCGGCTTCTGGCCGGCGGATTTGCACCTGGTCGGCAAAGACATCATTCGCTTCCACACCGTGTACTGGCCGGCATTCCTGATGGCGGCGATGCTGCCGCTGCCTAAACAAGTGTGGGCGCACGGGTGGTTCTTGATTGACGCGGCGAAGATGAGCAAGTCCAAGGGGAACGTCGTCACCGCGCTGCCGATTGTGAACGTGCTCGGTATGGACGCGCTGCGCTACTACCTGCTGCGCGAGACGGTGTTCGGCCAGGACGGGAACTTCAGCTACGACGCACTGGTGACGCGGTACAACAGCGATCTCGCCAACGGGCTCGGAAATCTAGCCAGCCGCACTCTGACGATGATCGAGAAATACTCTGACGGGAGAATTCCTGCATTCGTCGGCGAAGACGGCCGTGGCTCCGAAACAGCCGTCGCGACAACGGCAAAGTCTGCGATCGCCAAAGTGCTACAGTCTTACGATCAATATGCATTTGCGCGCGCTCTGGAAGGGATCTGGGAGATCGTCGCGGAGACCGACAAATACATTACCTTGCAAAAGCCGTGGGAATTGGCGGAGAAACCCGGAGAAACAGCCAAGCTGGCGAATGTTCTTGCCACCGCGTTAGCCGCGATTCGTGTTGCAACGGTGCTCGCGCATCCGGTGATTCCCGCTTCTACACAAAGAATCTGGGAACAGTTGGGGCTCTCAGGCAAGTTGGACGAACAGCCGATCGACCAACTCGAGTGGAGTTATTTGCAAGCGGGCACGAAAATCGGAAAGGTCGGCCCCGTTTTTCCCCGCATCGACAAACAAGAAGCCATCGAGAGGATGGAAGCCATGGAACAAGAAGCGCAGAAGCAACCCGCGCCAGCCGCGGCGAGCGCGGCCGCCGCAGGAGGCTCGAGCACTACCTCGGCCCCAGCGACGTCGGATAAAATTGGAATTGACGATTTCGCGAAGGTAGAGATGCGCGTCGGGCAAGTCAAAACCGCGGAGCGCATCGTCGGCGCGGACAAATTGCTGAAGCTGACCGTGGACATCGGCGCCGAAACTCGACAGATTTGCGCAGGTATCGCGCAATATTACGAGCCGGAGGCATTGATCGGGCGCAAAGTCGTGGTGGTGGTGAACCTTGCTCCGCGGAAGCTGCGCGGCGTGGAATCCAATGGGATGATTGTGGCGGCGTCCGTGGGACCGGAGGGGCGGCCGGTTTTGGCCGGGTTTGCCGAAGATGTGGAAGTGGGGGCGCGGCTGAAGTAGTGCAACGATTCCTGCCTGGGCGCACGGCAGAAATGGCTGTGCCATCGGGATCGGTTGACATGGGTGCTAGCCCTTGACGGCTGAAAAGCGGCGGCAAGACCTCCGCACTCCAAAATGGAACTGATTGATTCGCACGCGCACATTGATTTCCCGCAATTTGATGAGGATCGCGAGGCGATGCTTGCGCGGGCTCGCGCCGCCGGAATCACTACGCTGCTGGCGATTGGCTCGGGGCGTGGGCCGGAAAAGCTGGACGCCGCGATTCCTTTCGCCGAGCAGCACGATTGGATTTACGCCACCGTGGGAACGCACCCGCACGAAGCGAAGGACCTTACGCGTGCGCATCTGGAGCAACTGGCAAGGTTGGTGAAGCACCCGCGGGTGATCGCTTATGGCGAAATAGGCCTGGACTATTTCTATGATCATTCACCGCGCGATGTGCAAGAACGCGTGTTCCGTGAACAAATGGAGCTCGCCACAGAAGCGAAACTGCCGATCATCATTCATTGCCGCGATGCCTGGCCGGATTGCATGAACATTCTCGAGAGCGCCTGGCGGCCCACGGGGCTGGGGGGCGTTCTTCACTGTTTTACCAGCACCTTGGAAGACGCGAAGCGCGGCGTGGACATGGGGTTCCTGATTTCTTTTGCAGGGAATTCGACGTATCCGAAGGCGCAGAACCTTCGCGACGTGGCGAAAGCTTTGCCGCTCGAGAATCTTTTGATCGAGACAGACTCTCCATTTCTTGCGCCGCAAGCCTATCGTGGCAAGCGCAATGAGCCCGCCTACGTAGCTGAGGTAGCGAAGGCCCTCGGGAGTGTGAGAAACTTAGCCGCAGAAGAAGTAGGGACGGTAACGGCGGCAAATTTTCGCCGCTTTTTTGGTCTTGCCCGGCCGGCAACGTCTGCGGCCAATTAAGAGTTGCGCGCCAGGAGGAAGGCCATCGCGCTGCTTACAGTACGAGAAATCTTTGACCTGGTCCGGGACGATCTAGTTCTGGTGGAGCATGAATTGAGGCGGCAAACCGCCGCTGCGTTCGAGCCCGTCTCGGAAATTACTAGCTACCTTCTCGGAGGCGGCGGGAAGCGGCTGCGTCCTGCGCTGCTGCTTTTGACGGCGCGGTATGCCGGTGGCGACGCGTCCAGCAGGGCGAGCGCGATTCGCCTGGCTGCGGTGGTCGAGCTGCTGCACAGCGCCACGCTGATTCATGACGACGTCATCGATAGTGCGAACACGCGGCGCGGCAGGCCCTCGGCGAATTCGCGATGGGGCAATCATCGCAGCGTGCTGGCGGGCGACTGGCTCTATATGCTCGCGTTTCAGATGGCCCTGGAGGAACGCAACTTCCGCGTTCTAGATATTCTCATTGACCTCACGCAGAAAATGGTCGAAGGCGAACTGATTCAGCTCGACAAGATCGGGCGCATCGACGTAACCGAAGAAGAAGCGCTGCGGCTGGCGACCTACAAGACGGCGTGCCTGTTTAGCGGGTGCGCGCGGTTGGGCGCCGTGCTCGGCGGACTGGAAGGCGCTGAAGAAGAAAATCTGGCGGAATACGGGCGCTATTCGGGGCTGGCGTTTCAGTTGATTGATGACCTGTTGGATTTTACGGCTTCCACGGAACAGCTTGGCAAGCCGGTGCTGAGCGACTTGAAAGAGGGCAAGGTCACGTTGCCCCTGATTTACGCCATGGATAACGGCCACCGGGACGCCCGGGAGTTCGTGGCGCGGGTGCTGCACGAGAAGGAGTTTGATTCCGTGCGACCGCAAACGATCGTGGCCTTGGTGCAGGAGTCTGGGGCGTTGGAGCGGGCACGCAATTTGGCGCATGAATATGCGCGGCGCGCAAAAGAGTGCCTCAACGGCCACAGTGATTCAGAATATGCGCGGGCGTTGTTGACCTTGCCGGATTTTATTTTAGAGCGCGAGAATTAGAATCAAATAGGAAGTAGACGACCGATCTTGCCAGGCTGGAGCACAGCGGTGCTGTGCGCCTACACAGAAGTAGCTTCATCCCGTCAAAGATATGCTTCCGTTCAAACTGCTTTATCACGATAAATACGATCTGAATTTGGGGCCGCATGTTTTTCCTTCGCAGAAGTTTCGTTTTATTGCTGAAACATTGCTGCGCGAAGGCGTTGCAACCCGCGAGGATCTTCTGCAGCCCACGCCGGCCAGCGATGAAGACATTCTTCGAGTACATAAGCCGGAGTGGGTTCGTAAGCTGAAGACGGGAACCCTTACAGCGAGCGACGTGATGCTGCTGGAGATTCCGTATTCGCCGGAACTGGTGGAAGCGGTGTGGTTAGCTGCGGGGGGATCGATTCTGGCGGGACAGCGCGCGTTGCGGGATGGCTTTGGGGCGAACCTCGGCGGCGGCTTCCACCACGCTTATCCCGATCATGGCGAAGGCTTCTGCGCGATTCATGATGTTGCCGTGGCCATTCGGCGCTTGCAGGCGGACAAGGCGATCCGCAAGGTCATGGTCGTCGACACCGATGTGCATCATGGAAATGGTACCGCGGCCATTTTTGCAAAGGATCCCTCGGTCTTCACCATTTCCATTCATCAAGAAAATAATTATCCGGCGCACAAGCCGCCTTCGAGCATCGACTTGAACATGATGGATCGCGCTGACGATGACGAATATCTCGGCACACTGATTCCAGCGGCGCAGAGAGCCATGGATGAATTCAAGCCGGAGATCGTGTTTTACGTGGGAGGCGCTGATCCGTTTTGCGAAGACCAGCTCGGGGGTCTGTCACTGACCAAGAAAGGTTTAATGGAGCGAGACCGCCGCGTGTTTGAGGAGGCGCGACGCCGCGGTATCCCGGTGGTTACAACATTAGCCGGCGGGTACGCGCGGCGAGTGGAAGATACCGTGCGCATTCATGTGAATACGATTTTGGCGGCGCGCGAGGTGGCGGAGAAGTTTCCGATGAAGACGGCGCAGAGCGGGTGAGGGGCAGCGTGGTCGTGAACGGCGGCGCCAAATTTCACATTGAGGTCCTTCGTGCATCCTCATCGGATGCACCCAGGATGACAAGCGATCAACCCTGCGGTACGAGATCCGGCTGGGTGGCGGAACAGCCGTGAAAGCGGCGGCAAGACCGCCGCACTCCAAGTTTAAGAGGCGCGGACGCGGATTTCGCCGGAGATGGTGTGGACTTCAACGCGGCCGCCGCCATTGCCCACGCGAGCGCGCAGGGAATGCCTGCCCTGCTCCTCGATGACAATGGGGATGTCGGCCTTGATCGCGCCGGAGACGGCATCGGCGGCGAGATGGAAATTGGCGTTCTTCGGCACTCCGAGTTGCACCAAACCCGAGGTAGTCTTCAGATCCCAATAACTGTTTGAACCGGGATCACCCTCTACTTTGACCTCGCCTGAAGCCGCGTGAGCTCTCACGTCTTTATTGGCGCCCTCAACATCGACGGTGCCGCTGGCGCTGGAAGCTTCGACACGTCCTCCCGGTTTCTTAATCTGGGTGGAACCGGAAAGCGCGCTGATCCGCACGTCGCCTTTGATATTCGAGGCCACGACGCTTCCGGAAGCACTGTTTGCGCGCAAGTCGTCATTAATGTCAGAAGCCAAAATGCTTCCGCTCAGGGTGGAAAGTTGTGTCTGCTTCTCGATGTGATCCACGTCAATGGAGCCGGAAGCGGATTCCACTTTGAGGGGGCCGCGGACGTTGCGGATGGATTGCGAACCGGAAAGCACGTCGGAGCTTATTTCGGTGTCACGAGGTGCCTCGATCACATAAGAGATGCTTACGTTACGGAAGTGGCGGATGTCTTGACCGATGCGGATGACTTCGCCGTGCTGCTCGATGGGCGGGTTGTTAACGATTTCATTGACGCGCTTTTCCGGGCTGTCGAAGCCGAAGCCGGAGGCGCGTACTTCGGCATGGATATGAACCTTGCCACTGCCGCTACCGGTGATGGAGACATCTCCGGAGGCGCCGTTCAGTTCGATGCGTATCGGACCGCTGACGGACAGGGTGCGATCGAAGTTGCCGGTGGCGGCGGGCCCCATGGCGCAGCCCCATGCAACTAGGAGTGCACTGGCTAATGTGATCGAAAAGCCGAAGTTGCGGCGTTTCATTCGTCCTCCGCGCACAGGACCCACCCTCACAAACGAGGGTGGGCATCCAAGCCTCACCACAGAAATATACGCAAATCTGAGGGATTATGTTCCCAATGGAGTGCGCTGCTCAAGTACGTTTGCGAGAGGAGAGGCTTTCGTTGAGGGAACCTTGGCGGTAGCCTTCCAGATCGAGCGCGACGTAAGTGAAGCCAGCTTGCTTGAGACGATCGGAAATGGTTGCGGCCATTTCGGCAGAAAGGGCGCGTGGGAGTTCATCGGGAGCGATTTCTACCCGCGCGAGTTTGTCATGGAGGCGTACACGAAATTGGTGGAACCCCAGTTCACGCAAGGCGGCTTCGCCGCGTTCAATCAGGCTGAGGCGTTCGGGCGTGACCTGCGTTCCGTAGGGCACGCGCGAGGCGAGGCATGCGGAGGCCGGGCGGTCCCAGGTGGGCAAACCGGCGCGTCGGGAGAGTTCGCGAATTTCGGATTTGCGCAAGGCGACCTCGAGCAACGGCGCGAGCACGCGATGCTGTGTTGCGGCGCGGTGGCCGGGACGAAAGTCCAGGGTGTCATCGGCGTTGACGCCGTAGGCGGTTGCAGCGAAGCCGCGTTCTTGCGCTAGCGTGTCGAGAACAGAAAAAAGTTCGTCTTTGCAAAAGAAACAGCGGTCCGCTGCGTTGGCACGGTAAGCCGGATTCTCCATTTCGTGCGTCTCGACGAATTCGTGATGGATGCCGAGAGCGTGGGTGAATTCTTCGACCGCGGCGCGATCATGGGCGGAAAAGCTCGGAGAGAGGGCAGTGACGGACAATGCTCGCTGACCCAACGCCTTCTGCGCGGCCCACGCGAGATAGGCGGAATCAGCGCCACCGGAAAGCGCGACGATGACAGAAGAAATCTCCCTGAGTCGCGCGAGAAGCTGACGCTCTTTTTGTTCCGGCGAAAGTGCAGACGGCTCGGCTGCGCGAATTGGAACAAATGCAGGCATCACTGTGAGTATAGCGCAGAGTTCGGATGATGGGCGTTCGTGTTGGATATGCGGGATGACCGCGCTGGACACAACGAGCTCCGCTCAGACTTTGCGGCCCAGCTGACGACGTAAAAGCGGCGGCAAGCCCGCCGCACTCCAAAGACCGCAGGGCGCGCAATCCGCCCTGCGCTACAAGCCTCTACTTGAAATCAAGCAAGACGTCGACGGCGCCTTTTTCGTCGTCGTTCTGGAGCCAGTGGCCGACCTCGTCGTAGTGCAACGGAAGATCGCCGAAGACTTCTTCATGATGCGACTGCAGCTTGATCAAAAAATCTTCGTACTTGGTTTTGTCGAGGACTTCGCCGTCAGCGATCGGCCACGCCTCGCGGAGGCGTTTTTCCGCGGTGATGGACAAGCCGGTGATGACCAGCTTTGAAAAGTGATACGCCTTGCCTTCTTCAATCCCAATCTTATAGCTCACCGTGTGGTCTTGATCGTTATACGTGGCCGCGGGCTGAACCTTTGCTTCGAGGTAGCCGCGGTGCCCATAAGCTTCACGGACGTGATCCCAAGCTGCTTCGATGGCCATGCCGTCGGCAACCTCCCCGGGCTTAAGTCTGACCGCGGTGGTGAGCGCATCCGATGGCATGACGGAATTGCCGGTCCATTCAACGGCCTTCCAGTGATATGTGGCTCCAGGGTCAACGGGAACAAAGACGGGAATCTGCTCCGGGAGTTTCTGATTCGGGTTGCCGCTAAGCCGCACTTCCGGAGGTCCCAGCTTGGCGCGCAGGAATCCTTTCTGCTGGAAAATTGGACGGACTTGCTCGAATAAGAACAGATCGATGGCCATTCGCGAATACGGCTTGCCCAAAAGATCGGAGAGCGCTTGCTGAATGGCGCGAGAAGAATTTAGAGAAGGGTCGCCGAACTCAAGGCGCGAAATGCGCAAGGATGCGCCATCGATGTGAAACTCCTGGATGGAGCCTTCACCAATGGGATTGACGAGCACGGTGTGGTCTAAAGCAGCGGTGAGGCCGTGCGCGGCCACGTACTCGCGGAGAGCGTCGGCGGCTTGATCGACAACGACGCCGTGAGCGGGCAAAGTGCCATCGTAGAAAGCGAGTCTCTTGCGTATGGCGTCGTGCAACTCGCTGTCGGCGAACCAGGGAAGATTGTCGAAGTAGGCGGGAATGCGGGGCGCTTCCTCCACGTGAAAGGTGACCAACAGGCCGTCGGTGCGCGTTTGAAAGTTGTAACGGACTTTCGCGAACAACCCGCTTTGCACCAGCTTATCGGCAGCGGCTTGCAGATCGTCGCGACCCGCTGGCGCACCGGTCTGCAGGCCGCAGAGGGCGACGAGTTGCGGTTCGGGAAACGTTTTGAGGCCGTCAGAATGAATTTCGCGAACGGGCGCCGTGGGGATCGCAGGGCTTTGGGCGAACGCGGTTGCAGCGCTGAACGAAAGCAGCGCGGAACAAAGGGTCAGGGGCGCGCACCAAGGACGAGGCATATTTGTATCTTACCGAAATTGGATGCGGAGTGCGCTAAGGCGTGTTGTATGTTCGCTAGAAAAAGCGGATCGCGAAGACCCTAAAGATCACGCCAAGCTGGGGCACAGCAGTGCCGTGTCCTACAAAGGCTCGAATCATTCCACGGTGACGGATTTGGCTAGATTGCGTGGTTGGTCGACGTCGCATCCGCGGCGCACGGCTATGTGATAGGCGAGCAACTGCAGAGGAACAATCTCCAGCATGGGCGAAAGAAGCTCAGGAGCTGGCGGAATTTCGATGACATGTTTGGAGACTTGACGAGCCAGGCGATCGCCGGCGGTGACGATGGAAATGACGATGCCATCTCGCGCCTTCACTTCCTGAATGTTGGAGACACTTTTTTCATAGCGCGTAACGGAGTCCGGGTCGGATTCGTCGTGCGTGGCAAGGACGACGACGGGCAAATTTTCGTCGATGAGCGCGTTGGGGCCGTGTTTCATCTCCCCGGCCGGGTAGCCCTCGGCATGGATGTAAGAGATTTCCTTCAGCTTTAACGCGCCTTCCAAGGCTATTGGGTAATGAATGCCGCGGCCGAGATAAAGAAAGTCCGTCTTACGAAAGAATTGGCGAGCCAGCGATTCGTATAGCCCGGTCTCATCGCACTGCAAGATCGTTTCGATTTTGTGCGGGATGCGGGTGAATTCCTGAAGCAGGGCCTTGCCCGCTTCGCTGGTCAAGGTGCCGCGCAATTCGCCGAGATGAATGGCCAACAAGAGCAGAGCGGTTAGCTGCGAGGTGAACGCCTTCGTTGAGGCGACGCCGATTTCCGGGCCGGCGTGAGTAAGAATGGTGCCCGCGGCCTCGCGGGTGACCATCGAACCCATCACATTGCAAATCGCGAGTGTCGGTGAGCCCTTGAGCTTGGCTTCGCGCTGGCCGGCAAGCGTGTCGGCGGTTTCTCCAGACTGGCTGATGCAGACGGTCAGCGTGCGATTGTCGAGGATGGGGTCGCGGTAACGGAATTCGCTGCCGTAGTCCACTTCCACCTGCATGCGCGCGAGCCGCTCGATCATGAACTTTCCGGCGAGCCCGGCGTGCCAGCTGGTGCCGCAGGCGACGATGCGCACTTGCTGGAAATCGCGAAATTGCTGCTCGGTGATTTGCATATCGCCGAGAAAGATTTTTCCGGTGTCTTGCGAGATGCGGCCGAGGAGCGTGTCGCGCACGGCGCGCGGCTGCTCAAAAATTTCCTTCTGCATGAAATGTTTGTAGCCGCCCTTTTCCGCCATGATGGGATCCCAGGCAACGTGATGCGCGGGACGGTTGACCGGACGGCCGTCATGATCCATGACGGAAACGCCTTTGGGAGTCAGGACGGCAATATCACCATCGGCAAGGAAAAAGATCTGGCGGGTGTGCTCGAGCAGGGCGGGAATGTCGCTGGCGACGAAATATTCGCCATCGCCCAGCCCGATCACAGAGGGCGGGCCCATGCGAGCGGCGACAATTTTATTGGGATCCTTGGACGACATAAATACGAGAGAATAAATGCCGCGAAGCTCTTTCAACGAGCGACGCACAGCCTCTTCCAAAGGCGCGTTTTTCGCGTTCTTCTCGACAAGATGCGCGACCACTTCCGTATCGGTTTCCGTGACGAACTTGTGGCCTTCGCGCTGTAGCTCCTCTTTGAGCTCCAGATAATTTTCGATAATCCCGTTGTGGACGACCACGAACTGGCCGGTGCAGTCGCGATGCGGGTGGGCATTTTCCTCGGTGGGTCGCCCGTGCGTGGCCCAGCGCGTGTGGCCGATGCCGTAGGCGCCGTCAATGGGCGATTTCTGCAGGGCTTCTTCGAGATTGCGCAATTTCCCTGACGCGCGGCGAACCTCCAACTTGCCGTCTTGCGTGACCACGGCCACTCCCGCCGAATCATAGCCGCGGTATTCGAGCTTGCGCAGGCCCTCGATAATGACAGGCATCACTTTTTTGGGGCCGATGTAGCCGACGATGCCGCACATCCGCGATTTCTCCTGAGAGACTACTTCCACGAGAAGCCTAGCACGTTACGGGCCAAGCTTGCCCGCAACACGGGCTGCGTAGAACTGGCTAGTCAGCTTGTTAACTCGAGCGGTTATTCAACGATCTCGAAGCGATATTCTTCGATGACCGGATTGGTCAAGACGTCTTTGGAGATGCGCTCCAGCTGCTTTTGAGCTTCATCGCGGCTCCAGCCATCCAGATTGAGGACGAAAAACTTGCCCTGGCGGACGTCCTTCACCTGCGCATAGCCGAGGCCGGAAAGGGCGTGCTGGATGGTTTGGCCCTGGGGATCGAGTACCGTGCGCTTTGGCATGACCCAGACGTGTGCCTTCATGGAGGGATTATAACATTGCGACGATGTAGCTGGAGTCTGGGCTGCTTCAAGGATCTTGAGCGGTGAGCGGAAAAGCCGCAGGGCGTCCGGCTGCTGCCCGGACCTGAGCATGGACTCCGCCCCGCGCTACAGGACTTCGCTCCGATGGATGGCCTTGCTCACAAGTCAGAGTGTGAAGAAGAACTGCACATTCGCGACGATGCTAAAGGTGTGAAAGCGGCGGCAAGACCGCCGCACTCCAAATTAATTGAAGCGACGCATCGCGATTTTTGCTTGGTCCTCAGCGAAGGCGTGGTCGAAACTCATCTGAACCAAGTGCAGTAACTCGCCTTCGGTCAGGCCCATTGCCGCTGCATCGTGGTATTCATTCAGCAGGGTCGTGTGAAACATGGCGGGGTCGTCCGTCGAAAGGACGATCGGAATGCCGTGGCGCAGCAGCTTGGGCAGCGGATGCTCCTGGATGGCGGCTTGTTTTTGCTGCAGTTGGAGAGCGAGCGCGCCAGTGCGAACGTTGCTTTGCGGGCAGATTTCCAGCGGGATTCTCCGCTCGGCGAGAAGGTCCATCAGGGCGGGATCATGAATCGCGGCGATGCCGTGGCCTATCCTTTCCACGCCGAGCAATTCAATGGCTTCGCGGATTTTGGCGGGGCCGCCAACTTCGCCGGCGTGCATCAAGCGGTGCAGCCCAAGCTGCGCAGCTTTATCGTAGACCGGCCGGAACTCCTTTGTGCCCAGGCTGAGTTCGTCTCCGCCGATGCCGAAGGCCACAATGGCGGGACAAGCGCAGCTTTGCGCTGCCTGCAAAACGCGCATGGCCGCTTCCGTGCCGAATTGCCGCACCGCGTCGAAGACCCAGTTCAGGTGCAAGCCGCGCTTCAGAAAGTCTTCGCCCGCGCGCAGGATGGACTCGAAATTCGCTTCCGGATCTTGCTTCCGCAGCAGCATCACGCCAATGGAAATTGTCACTTCGGCATAGACGACGCGCTGAGCGAGAAGCTGCTCGGCAAGGTCGCGAGTAATTAGCGCATAGTCCTGCGGGTCGCGCAGAAAGGAAGTCACCCATTTGAAGGCTTCGAGAAATCCAAGAAAATCGTGGTACGCGTATCGCCCACGCACTTCTTCTTCTCTGACTCCAAGGCGGTGACGCGCAGCCAGCGCGCAGACGGTCTGCGGCTGAATGGAGCCTTCCAAATGGAGATGCAACTCCGCTTTGGGAAGTGCGCTGAGGCGTTGCAAAAAGGAAGACGAGAGCATCCGAGAAACTAGTGCGGCAATGCAGGGCGTCCCGCGTTGGTCCACGCGGTCAGCCAATAGGAGCCGACGTCGCTGGCGGCGTCCGTAAGCTGACGAATCAAAGTGGCTGCGGACGCATTGTAGAAGCGGTCGAAGTATTCGTCGCTATAGGACTTCACTTCAAGGTGGGCGTTGCGGTCAGAGAGCAGAATATTCTCCAGCCAGCTATGTGAGCTAAGGCAGGCCTCAAAGGCATGGTCCGTAGGGTCGCTGATGAATGCCGCGTCATTGGGACGCATTGGAAAAAAGGAAGAGAAGCGCTCGACAAGGGTCGTGCCGAAGCGCTCGTTGATGCCTTTTTGCTCCGTCAAGTGGCCGTCGAAGTTTTCTGTGGTGTTGAACGGATCGTGGGCTTCGGCGACATAGCTGGCGAGGATGGCCGCGTCCAGTTTGACTTCCTCCCAGCGGCCAAGCTTTATCGCTTCCGTGAGTTTCTGGCTGTACACACCAATCTCCCAGGGGAGCAGGCCGGTGGATTCGATCTTCGATTTGCCATACTTGCTGACGGCGGCCTTGTAGCTTCTCGGAAGCGCCGTGAACGGGAATCGCCCGTACTTGTCGAGAAAAATGAAATGGTTATGGCGTTCCGCGGGAATCTTCAGCGCTGCGTCCAGAGGGTCGGTCACATGTTGCAGGAGCGAAGAGCGGTTGGCCTCGAAAAACGCGCGAAGGTCGTAGGGCAGCGTGTCGATGGCCTGATTGAGGACAAGCTTCTGGCCTTCGGGTCCCCAGGCGAAGGTGTGGCCGGGTATCAAGAAAACCGCAGCTATAGCGGTAATTACGATAGCTCTGCGCTGGTTTGGCGTTGGCGTGAGCATCAAATCACTGACTCTCAGCTGATGGAGTTTCCGCTCGCAGCGTGCTGTGCTTCCGGCTATAAAGAAGGTAAATCACGAGGCCAATGACAAGCCACACGAAAAAACGAATCCAATTCTCCAGGGTCAGGCTGGCCATGAGGATCACGCAGGTCACGACGGAAAGAATCGGGACTAGCGGCACGAGCGGCACACGAAAACCTCGCGGCCGGTCGGGTTGCGTTTTGCGCAGGATTAGAACGGCGACGGCGACAAGGACGAAAGCGAAGAGCGTACCAATGTTGGAAAGATCGGCGAGTGTTCCGATATCGAAGATGCCTGCTGGGATGCCCACGGCGATGCCCGCGACCCACGTCGCCACGTGCGGCGTACGGAAGCGCTTGTGGACTCTGGAGAACGCCGCAGGCAGCAGGCCATCGCGAGACATGGCAAACCAAACACGCGCCTGCCCGTATTGATAAACCAGCAGAGAGGAAATCATGCCCATGAGCGCGCCGATGGTTACCCACCGCTGCAAGTTATCGAGTCCGATGTTGTGCAGCGCGGTGGCCACCGGAGCGGCGTCGCCTTTGAAAATCTGATACGGCTGAATGCCGGTGAGGACAACGGCCACTCCCACGTAAAGCGTAGCGCAAACGAAAAGGGAGGCCAGAATTCCGAGTGGCAGATCGCGCTTGGGAGTCCTGCATTCTTCCGCGGCAGTGGAGACGGAGTCGAAGCCGATGTAGCTGAAGAACACAATCGCGCCGCCGGTGAGTATGCCCTGAAAGCCGTTGGGCGCGAACGGATGCCAGTTCGCCGGAACGATGTACTTCGAGGCGAACACGATAAACACGAAAATCGCCAGCAGCTTGATTCCCACCATGACGCTATTGGCTTCCGCCGATTCACGAATGCCGATGACGAGAAGAATGGTCAGCGACATCACGATCAGAAAGCCGCAGATATTGAAGTGCGGGACCCATCCCGTTGCCGGTGAATATGCGGGACTGCTCAACACGTCGGGAAGGTGCAGACCGAACGTGCCAAGCAAGCTGTTGACGTAGGCGGAGAAGCCCACGGCGACGGCCATATTGGAGACCGCGTACTCCAGAATTAGATCCCATCCGATAATCCAGGCCACAAGCTCGCCCATGGTGGCGTACGTGTACGTGTAGGCGCTGCCGGCGATAGGAATCATGGAGGCCAGTTCGGCGTAGCACAGCCCCGCAAAACCGCACACGATGGCAACGAGAAAAAATGAGAGGGCGATGGCCGGTCCGGCTCCGGGGCGGCCGGACATTCCCGCGGCGTGCGACCCGTGCAACAGCACATCCAGCACCGGCGCCTTCAGCAGAGAGGGAACCTCAACTTGTTCCCCTGCTGCGGCAGTGCCGGTTAGCACGAAAATCCCTGTGCCAATGATCGCGCCAATCCCCAGGGCTGTCAGGCTGATCCAGCCGAGCGTTTTCTTCAGGCGTTTTTCGGGAAGTTCCGAATCGGACAGCAGTTGATCGATGTTCTTACACTTGAAGAGCGGCGTTGCCACCAAGCACTCTCCGATTACGTTCGTGTCCGCCGAAATCCCGACCAGCGCGGGCGGTTTGAATCGAGATGATGATGGGACTCACTGTATCCCGAGCGCGCCCGCCGCCGCAATACCGCTTGCGGCTACATTTGTTCGAGGTGCGCGTAGCGCTCGACGAACTTCTTTGTTCCCCGGCCTGGGAAGCTGACGGACAAGCGGCGGTCTTCCTCTTCACCTTCGACGCCTACTATGGTTCCGACGCCGTAGTCGGGATGGCGCACTTTTTGCCCGAGGAGAGGATTGTCATTTGCGCCGCGCCGCACCGGAGGGCGTGTGTATGCGCTGGAGCCGCGCGGTTTGCGGGCTTCCGCGACTGCCGGCACAGGTTTGCCTCGCACGCGACGGAGAAACTCTTCGGCGGAATAGGAATACTCGGGATCAGGTTCGTACCGTCGGGTCTGGCCAATTTCGGCCATGGAGCCGCGCACGGTTTCGACCAGTTCGCTGGGAATTTCTGCTAGAAAACGCGATGGGAGCGATGCGCGGAGCTGTTGCTCATTGCCGAAGACTCGCCGGTAAACGGCTCGCGTCAGAGTCAAGGAAGTCCGCGCGCGGGTCATGCCCACATAGACGAGGCGACGCTCTTCCTCGACTCCTTTGTCTCCTTCGTTGAAGGAACGGATGTGTGGGCAGATGCCTTCTTCCATTCCGGTGAGAAAAACATGATCGAATTCCAGGCCTTTGGTGCTGTGCAGCGTAATCAAAGTGACGCCCGGTTTGCCTTCGTAGGAGTCGGCGTCGCTGACCAGAGCGGCGGCATCCAGAAAGCTGACGAAGCTTTCCCCCGCTTCCATGCTTTCCGCGACGGCGCGAGCGAGTTCTTCGAGATTCTCCATGCGCGCCACGTCGTCCGGTGTATTGCGGTTGCGGAGCATTTCCATGTAGCCGGTTTCGTCCAGGACGGTGCGGAGGAAGTCGGCCGGGCTTTGTTTCGCGTAGGCTTCCTGCAATTTGGCGATGAGTTCCTGAAACGCGCGCAGGGGAGCAACAGCGCGGCCACCCGCAGCCCCGGAAACAAATTTCTCGATGGTTGCCCACAAAGTCGAACCGTCCACGCGAGCGGTTTCCTGAAGAGCGTCTACGGTGGTTTTGCCGATTCCGCGGGGCGGCAGATTCAGAACGCGCAGCAGAGAAATATCATCTTCCGGATGCACCGCCAGGCGCACGTAAGCGAGAGCGTCTTTCACTTCCGCGCGATTGTAGAAGCTGAACCCGCCGACCAATTTGTAGCGAAGGCCGCGGCGGCGGAAAACTTCTTCAAACGTGCGTGATTGAGAGTTGGTACGATACTCTACCGCGCAGGTGTGCGAAGAGTCTTCGCCGAGAATGCGCTCGAGCTCGCCGGCGACAAACTCCGCTTCAGCGTGTGCGTCGCGCCCCTCGAAATATCGCAGCTTGGCGCCAGCACCATTTTGTGCGCGAAGGGATTTGCCGAGGCGCTCCGGGTTATTGGCAACGACGGCGCCGGCGGCATCCAGGATCTGTTGCGTAGAGCGGTAGTTACGTTCGAGCTTGATGACGCGGGCGGAAGGGAAGTCGCGCGAAAAACTCATCAAAATGGAGACGTCCGCCCCGCGCCAGCGGTAAATCGACTGATCTTCGTCTCCAACAACGCAAATATTCTGCTTGGGGCTGGTGAGCAAACGCATCAGCTCATACTGGACACGGTTGGTGTCCTGATATTCGTCAACGTGAATGTACTGAAAACGATTCTGCCATTTCTCGCGGACGCCCGCTGACTCTCTGAGAAGCTTCGCCGAGCGCAGCAAAAGATCATCGAAGTCCAATGCATTGCTTTGACGAAGCAATTGCTCGTAAGCCGCATATAGGTCCGCAACACGGCGAGCGTCTTTGTCCGTGGCTGCCGCGCGCATCATCTCCGGCGATTGCGCATGATTCTTGGCGTAGCTGATGCGCGCGAGGACATGACGCGGGGTCAGAGCATCATCGTCGACCTGCAGTTTTTGCATCGCCAGCTTTATCGCTGAGATCTGGTCATCATCGTCGTAGATCGCAAAATCGCGGGGGAGCCCGGCGTGGGGCGCCTCCTTGCGCAAAAGCCGCGCGCAAAGGGAATGAAAGGTAGAAAGCCACGGTTGAGCCGGCGGCACTCCGGCGCGCAGGAGCAAATCGGAGACGCGGTTGCGCATTTCCTCGGCAGCTTTGTTGGTGAAGGTGACAGCGAGAATGGATTCCGCGGGTACACCGCTGGCGATAAGGTGTGCCATGCGAAACGTGATCGCGCGCGTTTTACCGGTGCCGGCGCCGGCGAGAATCAGCACAGGGCCTTCGGTTGTTTCCACAGCGGCGCGTTGTTCTGGATTTAGTTCGTCAAGAAGATTCGGCATGGTCCCAGTTGGTGAAAATGGTGCGCTTTCATGGTAGCCGACCGAGGAAGGTGACGCAAACGGGCGGTCGTGGATTACAGTCGGGCATTTTTCGGCAAGTCGTTGCGGACCGCTTTGCTCGCGCAGAAACGGGCAACGAGGGTGTCACGGGTTCCCGCTGGCGGCGAGATCGATATCAAAAAAGGTTAGCGCGCGATTGCCTCGCATGAGCACCACATCCGGAACGTACAGGTGCGCGGTCTGCAGAAGGTCAAATTGATTTCGCAAGTCAAAGTAAAGGAGACCCTCAACAGTGCTGTGCGGGGCGATGACGCCAGTCGGTACCGCTGCGTTTTGCGCCTCCTTTTGTAATTCGGGAACCTTGCTCTTTCCGCCGGACGGTACCGGCACGGGTAAGGGGAGTCTGCTGCGCGAGGTGGGATCCTTCGCGGGCTTCGCGACTGCCTCGGCCAGTTCTTCCGGTGTCATAGCCTCTAGCTCTTGCACATTATCGGCATCGAGGTGAACGGTAAGGCGGATGCGCGACAGGCCGACCCTCATGCTGTCGTCCGAATCGTTGCGAAAAGAAACCTGAACCGCGAGGATACCGGCGGAATATGGCGATTTCTTTGGGAATTTTTCTTTGTACTTTGCGGGATCGGTCCAGGGAAGGGCGGAAATGGTCAGCCCCTCGTGAGACTCCAATGATGCGGTGCGCAGGGATCCCTGCGGCACGGCTCTCATCCTGAACGGTTGCCGCGGCAGCGGATCGCTAGGCGCAGGTGGCGGTGAATACTGGGCATACAGACTTGTTGCAATTCCACACAGTAGGCCGAATGGAATCGGCCTGAAAAGATTTCGCATGAGCTTATAATAGGCGCTTCTCATCTTTACGCCTTCGATTCCGAGGGGGGCGCGCAGGGTTGCCCTGTCGCGAAGGCCTGTGCAGGCCGGCAGGTGCGGACTGGAGCCACGTTTCGTGTACTGGATGTACAGCATGTTAATGGGCCTTGCCGCCCTTGCGCTTTCGCCCTATTGGGTTTTCCAGGGATTCCGTAATGGAAAATATTTCTCGAACCTGGGGCAGCGACTCGGTTTTTCGTTCCCCACATTGCAGACCCTCGATCCCCACAGGAAAGGCGTTATTTGGATTCATGCAGTTTCCGTTGGAGAAGCGCTGTCGGGAATGACTTTGGCGCGCCGGCTGAAGGAAAGGCATCCAGATCGGTCCCTTATCGTATCAACGACGACCATCACCGGTCAGCAACTCGCTCGCGAAAAGATGCCGTTCGCTGATGCGGTGATGTACTTTCCGTTGGATTGGGCTTTTTGTGTACGTCGGGCGCTAGCTGCGGTCAAGCCTGCCATTGTGGTCGTCCTCGAAACCGAAATTTGGCCAAATTTTTTGCGTGAAACGCAACGACGCGGGGTTCCCGTCATTTTTGTGAGCGGCCGCATTTCCGATCGTTCTTTCGAGCGCTATCAAAGATATCTTAAGAGAGTCGGCTTTTTCCTGAGGCCTTTTCTGGAGAGCGTATTGGGTCACGCCAGCGCGTTTTTGATGCAGAGCGAGAAGGACGCCGAGCGCATTCGCTTTCTCGGTGCGCCGCCCAAACGCGTTTCGGTCGGCGGCAATCTGAAATACGACATGGAGGTTCCGCCGCCAACGCCCATTGCGCAATGGCTGGAAACCGAAGCCCGGCGTATTGGCCGCTCTCCTATCATCGTGGCCGGCAGTGTGGTAGCTAGCGAAGAGCCGTTAGCCTTGATTGCGTTTGGTGTTCTGCAAGGAGAGTTCCCGCGAGCCCTCTTGGTTTTGGCTCCGCGGAAGCCAGAGCGCTTCGAGGCCGCCGCGGAATTCATTCACGAGTCTCGCAGGAGGTTCCTCCGCAGGTCGCAGCTATCGGTTGCCGGACTTGGGGCGGTCCCAGTGGGAAACCATGTCGCAAAAGGCGCTGCGACGAACGGCTCGCTGCCCGATGACGTCACCGTAATCCTGCTCGACAGCATCGGTGAGTTGGCGTCGGTCTATCGTGTCGCTGACGGCGCTTTTGTGGGCGGCTCGCTTGTTCCGTCGGGTGGGCATAACATTCTGGAGCCCGCGGCATTCGGCAAAATTCCGGTATTTGGGCCATCGATGGAGAATTTTGCGGAGGTTGCCTCTCGGTTTGTCGGCGCCGGCGCGGCCATTCAAGTCGAGAATCCCGAAGACGCGGGCGTGGCTTGGATTGCACTGCTGCGCGATCCGGAGCGCCTGAACCGCATGAGCGGCAATGCCAAGCGGCTGGTCGACAGCAGCCGAGGAGCAACCGAACGAGCGGTCGCGGAGATCGCGAACTACCTCAGTGCAGGCACTCGAGGGAACGGATGAAACTTTCCAGGGCGCGCGTGATCCTGCACCCCTTTTCCCTTGTCTATGGCTGGTACGTCGAAAAGCGCAAGACGTTTTACGCGAAGGGCTGGCTGAAGCAGAAGCGACTCAATGGCACGGTAATCAGCGTTGGAAACCTCACTGCCGGCGGAACGGGCAAGACGCCGATGGTGCTGTGGCTGGCGGAAAAATTCGTGCGCGAGGGCAAGAACGTAGCGATTCTCAGCCGGGGTTATCGAGGCTCGCACGGAACCAGCGATGAAGTGCAACTCCTCAAGCAGCGTCTTGGGACCAGGGTCAGGTTTGGAGTTGGGGCGGATCGTTTCGCCCAGGGGCGCCGGCTCGAGCAAGAACAGGTGGTGGATGTCTTTCTTTTGGATGACGGATTTCAGCATCTGCAGCTGGCGCGGGACCTGGACATATTGATGCTCGATGGCTCTCGCAAGCTTCGGGATGAATCGCTGCTGCCTGCCGGGTTGCTGCGCGAGCCCATAGCCGCGTGCCGGCGTGCTGACATTTTGGTCGTTACGCGAAAATTCGAGCGGCCGAACATCGAGGCTCGCGACGCTCACAAGTTCGCGATTTTTTACGCGCAGACTCGCCTGCTCGGATTTCGACAACCTGGATATTCAACGGAGCCGCTCTACCTCAGCGAAGTTGGCCCTGGTCCGTTCTTTGCTTTTTGTGGCATCGGTAATCCTGATGCTTTCTTCTCGGACTTAAGCCACTGGCACGTTCCTGTTGCCGGCACTCGGGCATTTTCTGACCATCACAAATATTCGCGAAAAGATTTGGCTAAGCTGGAGCGGGCAGCCGAATTGTCCGGAGCGAAGGCGCTCATCACGACGGAAAAGGACGCGCAGAACCTGCCTCCCGAAGGATGTCATCTGCCCTTGTGGCTGGCCGTCATTGATTTTGTTTTTGGGGCGGAGAGCGAACTCTTGGCGGCTATCGACCGAATCTTGGAATGTCGTCGTGGAGTCGCGGCGTGAAGATTCTGATGCGGGCGACAAATTGGGTCGGTGATGCGATTCTGTCGCTTCCCGCACTGCGAGCCCTGCGTGGCGCTTTTCCTGCTGCACACATCTCGATTCTGGCGCGGCCCTACGTTGCGGAACTTTATCGAGGGCAGGGAATTACAGATGCTTTGCTTCGGTATGATTCGAGCGGCGAACATGCGGGCCTCAGGGGAAGAGAACGCTTAGCCAATCAATTGAGAGCGGAGAAATTCGATGCCGCTCTTCTGTTCCAAAACGCGTTTGACGCGGCTTGGCTCGCCTGGCGCGCGGGAATCCCGGAGCGAATCGGTTATGCCCGCGATGGACGTGGAATTTTATTGACGAAAGCCGTCCGTCCGCCAAAGCCAGGCGAGATCCCAGCTCACGAACAGTTTTATTACCTGGAACTGCTCCGCCGGGCAGGCTGGCTCGACAAGTACACGGCTGAGAGATGCATAGCGCTGCGAGTCGAGCAGCAGGCTCTGCAGAATGCTGAGTGCGCTTTGGTGCAGGCTGGCGCTCAACCCGGCAAGCTGCGCATCGCCGTTGGTGCGGGAGCATCGTTTGGTTCGGCGAAGTGCTGGCCCCCAATACGGTTCGCAGAGGTCGCCACTCGCTTGCGTGCAGATTTCGATGCTGAGATCATTCTCTTCGGCGCCGCAGCCGAAGCGGGGGTGGCGGCGGCGATTTCCGCCGGAATGCGTCACAAGCCCATTGATCTAACAGGGAAAACCTCCATCGCTGATCTGCCAGCGCTGCTGGCGCAATGTCATCTCTTCATTGGGAACGATTCCGGCGCGATGCACGTGGCCGCGGCTGTGGGATTGCCTGTGGTCGCCATTTTCGGACCGACCGATCCGGCGGGCACCGCGCCAGTGACTCCGCGCTGCACGATTGTGCAAGAGAAACCTCATTGCAGTCCTTGCTTCCTCCGCCGCTGCCCCATAGATCATCGCTGCATGAAACGCATTACGCCGGAAGCGGTGTTTTCTGCCGCGCAACTTTGGATTCGCTCTGCGGAGGTGTGTTCTGCCTGATTCCGGTGCCCTGCGTC
>Ga0307479_10001194_pt1 | contig 23657 bp, 4 predicted proteins | sample atmos_gasesECM4C_FD_203743 | JGI IMG/M metagenome (GOLD analysis project Ga0307479, IMG submission 203743) | Hardwood forest soil microbial communities from Morgan-Monroe State Forest, Indiana, United States - atmos_gasesECM4C_515 | ecosystem: Environmental > Terrestrial > Soil > Temperate... | reverse complement strand
AGCGCCACCTTCTCTGCGAGGAACGCCTGCAACCGGCTCTCCGCCGAAGCCAACGCTCGCGAGTCCATGGTGCCATCGTACGCTCCCCCGAGCGGAATGGCAAGATTGACTTAACGGAGTAATACTAAGGGCGCATCCAAGTCATCGATGATCCGGCGGCGGCGACGGTGGCTTTGGGGCCCATACGGAGTCGGGCGGCGTTCAGCAACGAGCTCACCGAGGCCATCACGAAGCTGGTTTCGAAGTACCACGATGAATCCGCCCCCGGCGGCCGCGCGCATCGCCTGGTGGTCGTGGCGCACCCTCTGCCGCAGAAATCCGATCCCAAGGAGCCGCCATGAGCGTGAAGAAAGAAGCCTCCGGACGCCGTTCCGTCCAGGTCGAAGTCGAGGTCCCCGGCACACCGGAGGAAGTCTGGCAGGCCATCGCCACCGCGGGATGCGAATGAGCCAAGAGAGCGCCCCGCTCATGCATTCGCCGCGGGGCTATTCGGTGCGCAGGGCCACCACCGGACTGACCTGGGTGGCCCGCCTGCCTGGGAAGTAGGCGGCACCCAGGGCGACCGCGGCAAGAAGCGCCGCGACGCCGACGAAGGTCAGCGGATCGGTCACCGTGACCTTGTAGAGCACGACCGAGATGTACGAGGCCGCCACGCGCGTGACGGCGAGCGCCAGCACCATGCCGAGGCCGATGCCGAGCGCGGCGAGCAACCCGATGTCCCACACGATGCGCAGCAGCACCTGCCTCCGCTGGGCGCCGAGCGCCATGCGCAGGCCGATCTCGCCCGTCCGTTGGGTCACGGAGTAGGAGGTGATGCCGTAAACACCGACGATGGTGAGCGTCAAGGCGAGCACGGCGAGGGCGCCGAGCAGCAGGAGACCGAGGCGGTTCTTGGCGATGGATTCGTTGACCACGTCCTGGAGCGGGCGCACGTCCGAGATCGGCTGGCTGCGGTCCACGGCGTAGTCAGCGCCGCGAACTGACGCCGAGAAAGCGCGCGGGTCGCCCTGGGTGTGCACGACGCCCCACATCTGAGCCGGCATATAGAAACGGGTGACCTGATCAGGCGTCATGAAGAGAGTGGGGTGGGGCTCGGAGGAGAGCCCCGAATGACGGAGGTTCGCCACCAGGCCGACCACCGTGATCCAGGGCGAGTCGCGCGTGTCCTTGCGCTTGAAACGCTTGCCCACGACCTCTTCACCCGGCCAGTAGGTGTTGGCCATGGCCCGGTCGATGACCGCCACCATGGCCTTGTCGCGGGTGTCTCCCGGCAGCAGGAGGCGGCCCTTGTCGAGGCGGATGCCGAGCGTTGCGAAGTAGCCCGGCGTCGCGGTCCGCCCAGCGACCCACAAGAGCTTACCCGGCTCCGGTTTCGGCTTGCCTTCGAGGTCGACGGCAGTGATGCTGTCGGCGCCGGCCATCGGCAGCTCCGAGACGAGCGCGGCGCTGTCGACGCCCGGGATGGAGTTGAGGTTGCGATCGAGCCGGCTGTAGAAGCTGCTGAGCTGCTCGGGCGCACGGTCGGGCGGCAGGTTGAGCTTGAAGGTGAGGACGTTAGCGACCCTGAAGCCGGGATCGACGGCCATCAGGCTGAGGAAGCTGCGCAGCAGCAGCCCGGCGCCGATCAGCACCGAGACCGCGATCGCCACCTCGGCCACTACCAGGCCCGCCCGGGTGCGCCGGCCGTAGGCGGTGTCGCCGCCAGCCCGGGTGCCTTCCCGCAGCGTCCCGGCAAGGTCCGGCCGCGTCATCTGCACAGCGGGAAAAAGACCGACCAGTAGGCTGGTAAGCACACAGAGCAGCAGAGTGAACAGCAGCGCGCGAAGGTCGAGGGAGAAGCTGGCGGCCCCGGCAAGCCCGGCGGGGATGGTCGTGGCACAGAGCCGGAGAAAGCCCCATGCCAGGAAAACCCCGAGCAGGCCACCGATCAGCGACAGGAGCCCGCTCTCGAACAGGAGCTGGCCCACCAGGCGCCGCCGGCCAGCGCCGATGGCGGTGCGCAGGGCGATCTCCTTCTGCCGCGCCGCCGACCGCGCCAGCTGCAAGCTGGCCACGTTGACGCAGGCGATGGCGAGCACCAGCGCCACCGCGAGCCAGAGGATGAGCAGGATGGGCCGCAGCCCCAGGGTCATCTGGGCGGTGATCGGCACCAGCCGCAGGCTCCAGTCCTTGTCGGTCTTGGGATGCACCTCGCCGAGGTGGCGGCAGAGCGCGTTGAGCTCCTCCTGCGCGGCCTGGCGCGACACGCCCGGTTTGAGGCGGCCGATCATCAGGTCCGAACGATTGCCGCGGTCCTGCTTGTCCGCCGCGGTGTGAGCGCGCGGCAGCCAGATGTCGGGATAGGACGCGAACCCCATGTACGACGGCATCTCCGAGGTCAGCGGGAACGCGAACCGCGGCGGCATGACCCCGGCCACCAGGATCGGCTTGCCGTTGAGGACCACCTTGCTCCCCACGACGTTGCGGTTGCCGGCGAACCGCCGCTGCCAGAAGTTGTAGGAGAGCACGGCGGCCAGGGCGTTGCCCGGCGTCTCGTCGGCGGCGTCGAGCGTGCGGCCGACCTGCGCAGAAGCACCGAGGACTTTGAAGAAATCGGGTGTCACCCGCACGGCGCCGAGCAGCTCGGGCTCGCCCTGACCGGTGAGCGCCAGCCGGTCCTGCTCGACCAGAGCGAAGGCCGCGAACGAGCCTGCGGAGCGCTGGAACTCGTAGAGATTGGCCGAGGACTGGGGCAGATCGTCGGAGCCGATCAGCTTCGCCATGTCCGCGTTGATCCCCCAGACGACCATCACCCGGTCGGGGTCGCGGAAAGGCGACGGCTGCAGCAGCACCGAGTCGACCACGCTGAAGATCGCGGTGTTGGCGCCAATGGCGAGCGCCAGGGTCACGATCGCGGCGGATGTGAAGCCGGGCTGCTTGACCAGGCTGCGCCGGGTGAAGCGGAGGTCTTCAAACAAGCGGCTCATGGTTCAACCTGCCCTCCTGCACCCAGCGCCGCCTGATTGATCTCGCGCGCCGCGCGGTTGCCGGACTCGAGAGCTCCTTCCTGGGTGCGAGCAAACAGCGACGTGTGTTCCCCGGCGAAGTGCACGCGGCCCTCCGGGACCGCCAGCTCCGGCATCCAGCGCGAGAACTGGGTCGGTCGCCACCAGGCGAAGCCGCCACCGATCCATGGGTCGTCGTGCCAACGGAAGGAGATCCCTCCCTCCACCTGATCCTTGATGCCGGGGAATATCTTTTCCAGATGGGTGACGGCCAGCGCGATCTGGGCGTTCTCGTCCATGGCGCCCACGCGCACTGCCTCGGGTCCGCGAATGAAGCACTCCAGGATGCCCCGCGTCTGGTCCTCGGCGCGGACGGCCGGGTGCTCCAGGACGAGCTGGATCGGCAGGTCGGTGCCGGAGTCGCCGAGATATCCATGCTCCGACCAGATGCGGCGCCTCGTCTGCAGGAAGATGCGCGTGATCGGCATATAGGTGAGCTCAGCGAAGATCTGCCGCTTGCGGGCCGGCAGCGCGGGAGTGAACTCGATCTTGCGCAGCGCCGGGACCGGGGCCGCGCAGACCACATGGTCCGCCGCCACCGTCCGCTCCTCGCCGCGCTGGAGGAAGACGACCTGCACCCCGCCGGGCTGGTGCAGGACCCGGGTCACCGGCGCACGGTACCAGATGCGCTCGCGGAGCGACTTGGCGAAGGCGTTCGGCAACCCGTCCGAGCCGCCGACGATGTAATGCCCTACACCGATGCCGCCGACCTGGCTCAGGGCGATGTCAGCGACCAGGCGATGCAAAGCCGAGCCGTCGCTCCAGCCGTTGCCATAGTGGGCGCAGACCGACATCAAGTGGATGGCTCCTTCCGAGGCTCCCTCGCGCCGCAGGAAGTCGGCAAAGGTCATCTCATCGTACTCGCGCCAGCGGTCGAGGCGCCATCCTGGGGCAGTCGGGTCGCCCAGCTTGCTGCCCATCGACAGGATGTAGCGCTGGAAGATCTCGCCGATCCCGATCTGCTGCTCCTCGGCGGTCAGGGCCACCGGCCAGACGGGACGGACGCCGGGCTTGATCTCCAGGCGCTGGCCCTGGATGAACAGCACTACGGTCTTCCGCGGGCGGACCGGAGTCGCGATGGCGAGCCCAAACTCCTTGACGTAGCGGACGACGTGCCGGTAGCCGTCGCCGTAGTCTACCGCGCCGGCTTCTACATAGAGGCCATCGGCAAAAGGCTCGCGCAGGGTGCGGACGCGGCCGCCCGGGCGGGGTTGGGCCTCGAGCACCGTCACCTCGTGTCCGGAGCGGACGAGCTCGTAGGACGCGGCGAGGCCGGCCAGCCCCGCTCCCACCACGACGATCTTGCGCCGCGCGCTGCCGAGCGGCAGCGCAGCGTCTCCGGCGAGCGCGATGGCCGGGCAGGCGGCGAGCGCGGTCGCCGCCCCGCAGAGATAGGCGGTGCAGCTCAGGAAATCACGCCGGGTGGGCCCTGCCAAGCCTTTCAAGGTTCTCCTCCGAGGGTCGTGAAGAAGGCGTCCGGGACGCCGTTGCGACCATCGGGCCACACCAGATAGGTGCGGTCGCGCCCGCCGACGATCCCCAGGTAGTCGCCGAAATTGGCGAAGAGATAGCCGGCCGAATCGAACTGGGCGCCGCACCAGTCGCTGGTCGCGGAGGTGACACGGACGGGCTGGCCGAAGGTGGCGCCACCGTCGGCGGAGCTCACCCACCAGGCGTCGACCAGTGAGCGGGCCTCGCCGGCCCGCCATAAGCCGGAGCTGAGCTGCATCGGACATTCGAGCCCGCCGCGGCCGGAACCCTGCCTGGTTTCACGGCTCTCGAAATAGACCACGTCGAGGGTGCCGTCGGCGCGGACGGCGGCGGTCGGGAAGAAGCGCTTGACGCCCGTCCGCGGCACCGCGGGGCCGAGCGGCACCGGTCCGCTCCAGAGATGCCCCTGGTTGTCGGACCAGACCATATAAACCTGCGAGGAGAGCGGGTTGTAGACCTTGGGAGAATAGGCGTCGTTGGCGCAGCTCGTCTCCTCCACGGTAGAAGCGTAGACGACATAGATGCGCCCGCGCCACGGGCCGTTGCGCGCCACGGCCAGGCGCGGAGTATCGTTCATCACGTCCTTGCTGAATCCGGCCGGCGCGTTCTCGGAGATCGAGTTGGCAGTCGCGATTTGGCGCGGGTGGCTGAAGGCTCGGCCGCCGTCGAGCGAGCGGGAGAAGCCGAAGCTCACCGTCGGCGCCGTCAGGTTATTGAAGGTATGCCAGTTGACCTCGAGCTCAGGGCCGAGCTGCCATGCCACGTAGAGCTCGCCTGACGGTCCGAGGGCAATATTGGGAGTGAACTGGAGGTGGGCCCAGGAGCCGCAGCGGGGGTCCTTGGGATCCGCGGTGTTGAGGGTGTCGTCGGCGGAGACCAGCACGGGGTCGGACCAGGTGTCGCCGCCGTCGTCGCTGTGCATCAACTCGATAGCGCCGCCGGACGCGCCGCGCCGGCCGCACATGTAAGCGAGGTCGGTGAAGGCGACGTAGACCTTGCCGCTGCCGTCCTTGGCCGCGGCCACGTTGGGGCCGCGCCAGTATTCCATCGAGCCGGGTGCCGGGCCGAGGTAGCGAGTGTCCGTCCACTCGAAGCGGCCACCGGCAAAGCGGCCGCGGTTGAGCAGGATGCCGACCTGGCCAAGGAAGGGGCCGGCGTTGTCGGCAAGCCGCGCCCGGCTCACCAGGTAGAACGATTCCTGGTCGCCGCGCAGGCCGCGATCCAGCCAGCCGTGGCCGCCTGCCATGTCGGCGGCGGTGCGCGGCGGCGCCCCAAGGTCGGTCCAGGTCCGGCCGCCATCGCTCGAGGCGGCGACGCCGCTCAGCCCGGAAGGCTCGCGCGGTGCGCACCGCCGATTGAACGGCGGTCCGCAGAGGCCTTGCATGTCGTCCCAAGCGGCCACCAATCGGATACCGTCTTCGCTGGCGGCCAGCGCATTCCCCACCCGTCCGTACTGGCCGTGCTGGGGCCCGTTGACCAGTACGTTGACCCCCACTGTCTGAGGACCACCTTTCGCCGCCAGCGCAGCGGAAGCCAGCGCGCAGGCGAGCGCTCCCGGAACCAGCATCCAGCCGCGGCCGCGGGGCCGGCGCGTCAGAGGTCGCTCCCGACAAAACTGATGGCAGATTTCATGCAAATAGCCAATCATGCGTCGTCGAATATGTTCTTCAGCACAGATTTTGTATTTCTATGCACTCTTTGCTAAGATTCATAGTAGGGTTTGGGCCAGTTCAAGTCAAGGCTGAGCTCCATGATCAGGTATGGTCGAAAAGCCCTCCGCATCGCTGAATGCATCGCTGAACGCATCGCTGCCAACCCCGATTGAACAGCGCCTGGTCGAGATCTGGGAAGAGGTCCTGGATCTCGCTCCCGGCAGCGCCGGGTTCGATGATGACTTCTTCGCCAAGGGGGGCGACTCGCTGCGCGCGGCACAGCTGACAGGCCGCATCCTCGAGCTGACGGGAGTCGAGGTGCTCCTGTCCGAGGTGTTCGAGGCGCCGACCCTCGGTGCCCTGGCCGGGCTGCTGGCGCGGCTCGCGGCCACCGGCACGGACGAGCCGCTGAGCCGAGTCGCGCGCGACGGGCCGCTCCCGCTGAGCTCGCCGCAACGGCGTCTCTGGTTTCTCGACCAGCTCGAGCCCGGCAATCCCGCCTATAACCTGGGCATCGCGGTGCGCTTTTCCGGTGCCCTCGAGCCGGCGGCCTTGGGCAGGGGGCTGTCGCAGATCGTGAGCCGCCACGAGGCGCTGCGCACCGTGTTCCAGGTCTTGGGCGATGCTCCCATGCAGCTGGTGCGGCCGGCAGAGGCGACGGCTGCGCCCTTGCCCGTCATCGAGCTCGCTGCTGCCGGCGCGAGCGCCGAGGCCGGTTGCGCTGCGGGAGCTGCCGCGGGGTCTTCATGGGTGAACCGGGAGCTCGCCCGGCTGGAACGAGAGCTGGCCAGCCGCCCCTTCGACCTGGCGCGCGGACCGCTGCTGCGCGCTCACCTGGTGCGGTTCTCACCGCGGCTGCACGAGCTGCATCTGGCGGTGCATCACATCGTGGCGGACGGCTGGTCGTGCGGCGTCCTGCTGCGCGAGCTGACGGCGCTCTGCTCCGGCCCCGGCGGGGAGCCGCCGCCGCTGCCCGAGCTGCCGCTGCAGTACGGCGACTTTGCATACTGGTCGGAGCGCCGCCTGGCCGGCCGGGCGCTCGCGGAGAAGCTCGCCGCCGTGAAGCAGCGGCTTGGCGGCGGCCTGCCGGTGCTGGCGCTGCCGTTTGACCGGCCGCGGCCGCTGCTGCGGAGCTATCGCGGCGCCCACGTCAACCGGCTGCTGCCGCGGACGCTCGCGGCCGGCCTGCACGGCGTGGCTGGCGCGCACGGCGCGAGCCTTTTCATGGTCCTCCTGGCCGGGCTGTCGGCGCTCCTCGGCCGGCTCGCTGCCGAGGACGTTGTGATCGTGGGCACGGCCTCCGCCAACCGCGACCGCGTCGAGCTCGAAGAGCTGATCGGGCTGTTCGTCAACACCCTGCCGCTACGCGCCGACCTGGCCGGCAATCCGCCGTCGACAGAGCTGGTGGCGCGGATGCGGGCCGTCGTGCTCGCCGCGCTCGATGCCCGCGAGGTGCCGTTCGAGCGCCTCGTCTCCGAGCTGGAACCGCAACGCGACCTGTCGGTATCGCCGCTGGTCCAGGTCATGTTGGTGCTCCAGAACGAGCCCCTGGAGGTGCCGCCGGCCGGCGGCCTCACGGTGACCGGCCGCGAGATCGACAACGGCACGGCCCGCTTCGACCTGGCGCTGTTGCTGCGCGAGACCGAAGAGGGCCTGGAGGCGGTCTGGAGATACAGCCGCGACCTCTTCGACGCCGCGACCGTCAAGCGCATGGCGGGGTGGCTCGAGAGCCTGCTGGCAGGCATGGCGGAGTCGCCGGGACGGCGGCTGAGCGAGCTGCGGCTGCTCGGCGCGGCGGAGCGCCACCAGCTCGTCTGCGAATGCAACGCCACCGAGGCGACGCTGCCGGACCAGGAGCGGTGCCTGCACGAGCTCGTCGAGGCGCAGGTCGACCGCACTCCGGAAGCGGTGGCGGTGAGCAGCGACGGCGCGATGCTGACCTACCGGGAGCTCGACCGCCGCGCCAACCGGCTGGCGCACCGTCTGCGCCACCTCGGGGTCGGCCCGGACGCGACGGTGGCCGTGGCGCTCGACCGCTCGCTCGAGCTGATGACCGGGCTCCTCGGCGTGCTCAAGGCCGGCGGTGCTTTCGTGCCGCTCGATCCATCCTATCCGGCCGAACGGCTCGCCTTCATGGCCGAGGACTCGGGCGCCACGGTGCTGGTCCGGGCCGCTCCAACCCGGCCCGCCTGGACCGCGAGCATCCCAACGCTGGTCGGCGTGGCCGAAGGCGGCGCGGCTGCCGCCGGCGACAGCACCGAGCGGGCGCCGGTCGAGACGTCGCCGCAGGGCCTCGCCTATTGCATCTACACATCGGGCTCGACCGGCCGCCCCAAGGGCGCCGCCAACACCCACCGCGGCATCGTCAACCGTCTGCTCTGGATGCAGCTCGAGTACGGCTTGGCGCCCGGCGAGGGGGTGCTTCAGAAGACGCCGGCAAGCTTCGACGTCTCCGTCTGGGAGCTGTTCTGGCCGCTGCTCGCCGGTGCGCAGGTGGTCTTCGCCCGTCCCGGCGGCCACCAGGACAGCGCCTATCTTGCCGAGCTCATCGAGCAGCGGCAGATCACCACCCTTCATTTCGTCCCCTCGATGCTCCAGGTCTTCCTCGAGGAGCCACGGCTGCGGCGGCTGACCAGCCTGCGGCGGGTGATCACCAGCGGCGAGGCGCTGCCGCGCGAGCTCGAGCAGCGGTTCGACAGCGTGCCGTGGGCCAGCCTCCACAACCTCTACGGCCCGACCGAAGCGGCGGTGGACGTGACCTCCTGGCGCTGCCTCGCGGAGCCCGCGGCTCGCGCCGTGCCCATCGGCCGGCCGATTGCCAACCTGCGGGTCCACCTGCTGGACCGGGTGGGCGAGCCGGCGCCGCTCGGCGTGCCGGGCCATCTGCACATCGGCGGCGTCGGGCTCGCACGCGGCTACTGGCGCCGGCCGGAGCTCACTGCTGAGCGCTTCGTCCCCGATCCCTTTGCCGGACCGCTCCGCCCGGGAGAGCGCCTCTACGCCACCGGCGACCTGGCGCGCCGGCGCGCCGACGGCGCCATCGAGTTTCTCGGCCGCATCGACCACCAGGTCAAGATCCGCGGCGTCCGCATCGAGCTGGGCGAGGTGGAGGCCGTGCTGGGCACCCATCCCGGCGTGCGCGACGCGGTAGTGGTGGTGCGCGCCGGCGCGGCCGGAGAGCAGCGGCTGGTGGCTTACGTGGCGGGGCAAGGCCGCGCCGCGGCGCCGGACGTGGAGGAGCTGCGGCGCTTCCTGGCAACCCGGCTGCCGCAGACCATGCTGCCGGCGGCGTTCGTGGTCCTCCCCGCCCTGCCCCTCACCCCGAGCGGCAAGGTGGACCGCAAGGCGCTTCCCGCCCCCGTCGACGGCCGGTCCGCCGCGGCCCCGTCGATGCTGCCGCGCACCCCGGTCGAGGAGCGGCTGGCGTCCATGTGGCGCGACCTGCTGGGCGTCGGGAGGGTGGGCGCCGACGACGACTTCTTCGCCCTGGGCGGCGATTCGGTACAAGGGGCCCTGTTCGTCAACCGGCTGCAGCGCGAGCTCGACGAGGTGGTCTACGTCATGTCGCTGTTCGACGCGCCCACCGTCCAGCGGTATGCCGCGTATCTCGAGCGGAGCTACGGGGACGGGCTGTTGCGGGCCGGCTGGATCGGGGGCGCGGCGGCGACAGTGCCGCCGGAGGACATGGCTGCCGATCCCGCAGACGCGGCCGAGGTCGCGGCGCTCGGGCGCTCGGTCGCGGCGCGTTTCTCGGACCGTGGGCCTGCCGCGGCGGGCCGGCCCGCCGCGATGGCGGAGCGCAACCCGCCGGCGGTCTTCCTTCTCGCGCCCTTCCGTTCCGGCTCGACTCTCCTGCGAGTGATGCTCGCCGGACACCCCGGCCTGTTCGCGCCGCCCGAGCTGGAGCTGCTCGGCTTCACCACCCTGGGCGAACGGCGGCGAATCCTCGCCGGGAGGGACGGCTTCGCGCGCGAGGGTCTGGTGCGCGCGGTCATGGAGCTGCGGGCGTGCGACGCGGCGACGGCTGCGACACTGGTGGCCGAGTGCGAGGAGCGCGACGAGCCCACGTCTGCCTTCTATCGTCGCCTTCAGGGGTGGGCGGGCGGCCGTATCCTGGTGGACAAGACACCGCGCTATTGCCTGCACCTGCCGACCCTCGAGGCCGCCGAGGACTGGTTCGCGGCGCCGCTCTACATCCACCTGGTGCGCCACCCGGCCTCGACCGTCGAGTCCTATCTCGAAGCCCGCATGCACGAGGTCTACCGCCTCCCCTTCGAGCCGCGGCGACAGGCCGAGCTGGTATGGCGCATGGGACACGGCAACGTCCTCGAGCATCTGGCGGCGGTTCCTGCCGCGCGCCAGCATCGGGTGCGCTTCGAGGATCTGGTCGGCGACCCACGGGCCGCGATGGAGCGGCTCTCCGCCTTCCTGCGCATCGACTTCGATCCGGCGCTGCTCACTCCTTACGCCGGGGAGCGCATGACCGGCGGTCTGCATGCGTCGGGGCGCATGATGGGCGATCCCAAGTTCCATCAGCACCAGGGGATCGACGCGGCCACCGCCGCCCGCTGGCGCACCGCACCCGCACTGGCGCGGCTCGCCGCCGCCACCTGGAGCCTTGCCCGGGACCTCGGCTACGCGCCGCCGGCAGCCCGCGGGCGACCCGTGCGGCACCCGCCGAGCGGCGGCCGGGACCTGCCGCTTTCCTTCGCTCAGCAGCGGCTCTGGTTCTTCGAGCGGCTGCTGCCGGGAACGAGCGTCTACAACATGCCCGCGGCGGTGCGCCTGAGTGGCCCCCTAGCGGTCGCCGCGCTGGCGCGCGCCTGCGCCGAGGTCGAGCGCCGCCATGAAGTGCTGCGCATCGCTTTGCCGTCGGTCTCCGGCCGTCCCCGGCAGGTCGCCGGCCCCCCGCGTGCCCTGCCGCTGCCGGTCGTCGATCTGGGCGGGCTGGAGGAGTCGAGGCGGCGGGCGGAGGTCGGGCGTCTCGCCGACCAGGAGGCTCACCGCGCCTTCAGTCTGGAGACCGGGCCGCTTTGGCGCGCTCGTCTGCTGCGCCTTGCCGCCGAGGAGCACTGCCTGCTGGTCAATCTCCACCACATCGTCTGCGACGGCTGGTCGGTGGGAATCCTGACCCGTGAGCTGGCCGCCCTCTATGGCGCTTTCCGGCACCGGCTGGCTTCGCCTCTCGCCGAGCTGCCGTGGCAATACTCCGACTTCGCGGCCTGGCAGCGGCAGCTGCTCACCGGGCCGCTTCTGGAGGAGCTGCTGCACTACTGGCGGGAACGCCTCGCCGGGCCGCTCCCGGTCCTCGCGCTGCCGGTCGATCGTGCCCGCCCGGCGGTGCCGGCGTTTCGCGGCGGCCAGGTGCCGGTGGAGATCACGGTGGAGCTGGCCGAGGCCGCGAAAGAGCTGGGCCACCGGGAACGGGCGACGCTGTTCATCGTCCTGGCAGCTGCATTCCAGGCGCTCCTCGCGCGCTACACCGGCCAGGAAGACATCCTGATCGGCACCGCCGTGGCCAACCGCAACCGCGCCGAGCTCGAGGTCCTGATCGGCGCTTTCGTGAACACCCTGGTGCTGCGGCTGGAGCTGGCGGGCGATCCTGACTGCCGCTCGCTGCTGGCCCGCGCGCGACGGGTCTGCCTCGAGGCCACGCGCCACCAGGAGCTGCCTTTCGAAAAGCTGGTCGAGGAGCTGGGCGTCGAGCGCTCCTTGGCGCGGACGCCGCTCGTACAGGCGATGTTCGTGCTGCAGAACGCACCGCCCGCGGTCCTCAGCCTGCCGGGGCTCGCGGTCGAGCGCCTGGAGGCCGGCACCCGCACCGCCAAGTTCGACCTGGCCTTGAGCCTTGCGGAGAGGCCCGGCGGCGGGCTCGCGGGGACGATCGAGTACGACGCCGACCTCTTCGACCGGGCGACGTTGACGCGCTTCGCCGGGCACTTCACGAGCTTTCTGACGCTGCTGGCCGCCGCGCCGCACTGCCGGCTCTCGGCATTGCCGCTGTGCTCTGAAGCCGAGTGGCACCAGCTGGTCGTCGACAACGCGATCCCGGCTCCGCCGCCCGTCGACACCACCGCCGGCGAGATATTCGCGGCCACGGCACGCCGGCTGCCCGAGGCGGTGGCGGTCTGCTGCGCGGGGCAGAACCTGTCCTACGGCGAACTGGCGGCGCGGGCCGAGGCTCTCGCAGGCCTGCTGGTGCGGCTGGGGGTGGGGCCCGAGGTCCTGGTCGGCCTCCATGCCGGACGCTCGCCGGCGTTGATCGTCGGGCTGCTCGCCGTGCTGTCGGCCGGCGGCGCCTACGTGCCTTTCGACCCGGCATTCCCCGCGGCCAGGGTGGAGACCATCCTCGAGGATTCCGGCGCCGCGGTCCTGCTGACCGAGCGGGCGCTGGCCTCCGGCTTGAGCAAGCAGGTGAAGGACAGGCTGCGGGTCGTCTACCTCGAAGACGAGGTTGCAGCGGTCTCCGCCTCGAACCCCGGTGCCGCCGCGAGCGCCGGGTCGCCGCCTCGCCGGCCGGCACCTGGGAATCTCGCCTACGTCATCTACACCTCCGGCTCGACCGGCCGCCCCAAGGGGGTCGAGCTGAGTCACCGCGGCCTGGTCAACCTCCTGGCATCGATGACCGCGCGCCCTGGTCTCGTCGCCGCCGACGTCGTGATGGCGATGGCCACGCTCACCTTCGACGTATCGGTTGCCGAGCTGCTGCCGCCGCTGGTGGTCGGCGCCCGGATCGAGCTGGCAGGTCGTGAAACGGTCGGCGACCCCACCCTCCTGGCCGCCGCCATCGACGCCGCGGACGCCACCCACGTGCATGCCACGGCCACGGTCCTCACCATGCTGCTCGACGCCGGCTGGCAGGGGGGCAAGGGGGTCGTGGCGCTGTGCGGCGGCGAGGCCGTCCTGAGCCCCCTGGCGGCGCGCCTCCTGCCCCGGGTGAAAGCTCTCTGGAACTGCTACGGCCCGACCGAAACGACGGTCTTCAGCCTCATGTGTCCCGTCACCCGCGCCAGCCTCGGGGAGCATCGAGTGCCGATCGGCCGGCCGCTCCCCAACACCACGGTCCACCTGCTCGACCGCCACGGCAGCCTGGTGCCGCTGGGAGTGGCGGGCGAGGTGGTGATCGGCGGAGTGGGGCTGGCGCGCGGCTATCGCGGCCAGCCGGACCGTACCGCCGAGAGCTTCGTCCCCGATCCTTTCAGCGGGCCGGGGGCCCGGCTCTACCGCACCGGCGACCTCGCGCGCCGGCTACAGGATGGCAATCTCGAATACCTCGGCCGTATCGATCAACAGGTCAAGGTGCGGGGCGTGCGCATCGAGATAGGAGAGGTCGAGGCCGTCCTCGCGGAGCATTCGGCCGTCCGCCGGTGCGCCGTGGCCGTGGCGGGGGGCGAGCTCCCGGCCGAGCAGCGGCTTGTCGCCTACGTGGTCACGACGCCCGGCTCGGGAGTCGCCTGGGAGGCGCTGCGGAGCTTCCTCGCCGACCGGCTGCCCGCGGGCATGATCCCCGCGGCGGCCGTCTTCCTCGACCAGCTCCCCCTGCTGCCGAGCGGCAAGGTCGATCGCCGGGCCCTTCCCGAGCCTGGCCGCGACCGGCCGCGTCTCGCCGGCGCCTATCTGGCACCGCAGGACCAGCGCGAGGACCTCATCGCCGAGGTGTGGCGCGAGGTCCTGAGGCTCGACCGGGTGGGGGCCGAGGACAACTTCTTCGATCTCGGCGGCCACTCGCTGCTCGCGGTGGAGGTGCACGCGAAGCTGCGGGAGCGCTTGCGGACGGACTTCCCCTTGCTCGAGCTGTTCCGTCATCCGACGATCCGCACCCTTGCCGCGTGGCTCGGCGGCCAGGCCGCTCCTCGCGACCGGCTGGCGGCTCTCCATCCCGCGCCGCGGCGCGACCTGGCGGCGCCGGACGGCTCTCCCGAGGACGTCGCGATCATCGGCATGGTGGGCCGTTTCCCCGGCGCCGCCGATCTCGACGCGCTATGGCGCAACCTGCGCGGCGGCGTGGAGTCGATCTCTTTCTTCTCCGAGGCCGAGCTGTTGGCGGCAGGCGTCGCCCCGGCCATCCTTGCCGACCGCCGCTACGTCCGCGCCCGCGGCGCGCTCGATGGCATCGAGCTGTTCGATGCCGCACACTTCGGTTTCAGCCCGCGGGAGGCGGCGATCACCGATCCGCAGCAGCGCCTGCTGTTGGAGTGCGGCTGGGAGGCCCTGGAGCAGGCCGCGCTCGATCCCGGCAGGTTCGCGGGGCGGATCGGGGTCTACGCCGGCGGCGTCATCAGCACCTACCTGCTGCTCAACCTCCTGCCCCATGCGCCCGCAGCGGACGAGGCCTGGCAGGTCGTGCTGGCCAACGACAAGGACGCGCTGGCGACACGCCTCGCTTACAAGCTCGACCTGCGCGGGCCCGCGGTCGCGGTGCAGACCGGCTGCTCCACCTTCCTCGTGGCGGTCCACCTGGCGCGCCAGGCGCTGCTGGCGGGCGAGTGCGAGGCGGCGCTGGCGGGCGCGGTCTCGGTGCGCAGCCGGCAGCTTTCCGGCTATCTCTGGGAGGAGGTCGGGATCTTGTCGCCCGACGGCCACTGCCGCCCTTTCGATGCCGCTGCCCGCGGCACGCTGTTCGGCAGCGGCGTCGGAGTGGTGGTGCTCAAACGCCTCGCCGACGCTCTGGCGGACGGCGACACCATCCGAGCGGTGATCAAGAGCTCCGCGATCAACAACGACGGTTCCGATAAGGTCGGCTTCACCGCCCCGAGCGTCGAGGGGCAGGCGGAGGTGGTCGCCCGGGCGCTCGCCCTGGGCCGTATCGATCCCGAGACGGTGAGCTATGTCGAGGCTCACGGCTCGGCTACTCCGGTAGGTGATCCCATCGAGGTTGCCGCCTTGACTCGCGCCTTCCGGGCGGCCGGCGCAAAGCGGAGCGGCTACTGCGCGATCGGCTCGGTGAAGAGCAACTTCGGCCATCTCGATGCGGCGGCGGGCGCGGCAGGGCTGATCAAGACGGTCCTCGCCCTGGAGCATCGGGAGATCCCCGCCAGTTTGAATTTCGAGCGGCCGAACCCGCGGATCGATTTCGCGGCTAGCCCCTTTTTCGTCAATGCCCGGCTCCGCGCCTGGGAAAGCGGCGGCGCGGCGCGGCGTGCCGGCGTCAGCTCGTTCGGCATCGGCGGCACGAACGCTCACCTGGTGCTCGAGCAGGCTCCCGAGCCGCCGGCGCCGGCGCCGGCGCGGCCGCTCAGCCTGCTGCTGCTATCGGCGCGGACGGCCGGGGCGCTCGACGGCATGCGGCAGCGGCTGCGCGAGCACCTGCTGCGCCATCCCGACGCCAGCCTGGCCGATGTCGCCTATACCACTCAAGTCGGGCGGCGGGCCTTCAGCCACCGGCAGGTGGTGGTCGCCGAGACCGCCGCCCGGGCCGCCGAGCTGCTCGCGAGCGCCGATCCGGCCGCTGTCGCGCGCGGTGTCGCGGCTGAGCGCCGGCGGCCGGTCGCCTTCCTGCTGCCGGGGCTGGGAGAGCACTACCCCGGCATGGCAGGAGCGCTCTATCGCCGCGAGGAGGTGTTCCGGCGCGAGCTCGATCGCTGCGCGGCGCTGCTCCAGCCCGCCCTCGACGTCGACCTGCGCGAGCTGCTCCTCCGTCCCGAAGGCGACGGCGAGGGCACCGCGGCCGCCGCCGGCCAAGGGTTCGATCTGCGGCGACTGGTGAGGCGAGCGGGCGTCGAGGAGGGTCCCAGGCAAGCTGTCCTCGCGCGGACGAGCATCGCTCAGCCAGCCCTGTTCGCCGTCGAGTACGCGCTCGCTCGGCTCTGGATGTCATGGAACGTCCAGCCGCGGGCGCTCATCGGTTACAGCCTGGGAGAGTACGTGGCGGCCTGCCTGGCCGGCGTGCTGTCGCTTGCAGATGCCGCCGCGCTCGTCAGCTTGCGGGCACGCTTGATCGAGCGTCTACCGCCGGGCCGGATGCTGGCGGTCGCGACGTCCGAGGAGCGGCTGTTGCCGCGGCTTGGGCCGGAGCTCTCGCTGGCCGCGACCAACGGCGAGGAGGAGTGCGTGGTCGCCGGCGCGCCGGGGGCCGTGGCCGAGCTCGAGCGGACGCTCGCCGAGCTGGCGATCCCGTCGCTGCGGCTCCCGACCACCCACGCCTTCCACTCCGCCTTGCTCGAGCCCGCCGCCGCCGAGCTCACCGCGGCGGCGGCGAAGGTGGCGCTCGGAACGCCTTCCATCCCCTATGTCTCGAACGTGACCGGACGCTGGATCACCGCCGAGCAGGCGCGCGATCCCGGCTACTGGGCGCGCCACATGTGTCAGCCGGTGCGCTTCGCCCCCGGCCTCGAGCTGCTGCTTGCCGAGCCCGATCTCATCCTCCTCGAGGTGGGGCCCGGGCAGTCGCTGGCGACTCTCGCCCGACGCTCGGCCGCGAGGACCGAGCGGCACCTGATTGTGACCAGCTTGCGCCATCGCGACGAGCGCCAGCCGGATTTCCTGGCGACGCTTTCGTCCCTCGGCCGGCTCTGGGCGGCCGGCGTCGAGATCGACTGGCGTGCGTTCGCCGGCGCCGAGCGCCGCCGCCGCGTCCCACTGCCGACCTATCCATTCGAGCGCCGCCACCACTGGGTGGAGCCGCCGCGCGAGGGACTTGGCACCGGCGCGGGGTTGGCGGCGAGCCTCGGCGGCGCGGTCCACCTCCGCGCCTGGCGGCGCTCTCTGCCGGCAGCCGCCCCCGCCAGCGCCGCCGGCATCTGGGCGGTGCTCCCGGGCCGCGCCACGCTTGGCGAGGCGGTGGCGCGACGGCTGGAGGGCCGCGGGTGCGAGGTGGTGCGCATCGCGGCGGCGACCGCCGAAGCGGGCGTGGCCGAGTTGGTGGCGCGTCTGCGGACCGGCGGGCGGCAACTGCGCGGCGTCCTCGACCTGCGGAGCGCGGATGCGGCGGTGGCGGACCTCGACGAGGAGTGGCTGCAGGGCTTCGCCAGCCTCGCCAGCCTGACCCGGGTCCTTGGGGGGTCTCCGGACAGGGGCGGCACGACCCTGGCGGCGGTCTCCACCAGGGCGCTCTGGGTGACCGGCGAGGAGGAGATCTGCCTGGGCAGGGCGCCCCTCCTCGGCTGGGCTCGAGCGGCGCCGCAGGGCAGCGGCGCGCTGCGGTGCCGCCTGTTCGACGTCACGCCGGCGTCGCCGGGGAGTGGGCAGGAGTCGGCGTTGGCCGAGCGTTTGGTGAACGAAGTCCTGTCGGGGGCCGGCGAGCCAGTCGTCGCCTGGCGCGGCGCCGCGCGCTGGGTGCCGGCGCTCGAGGCGGTGCCGCTCGCCGTGGCGCCGCCGCTTTCCACGCCGCCGCCGCCGTCCCGGGAAGGCTGGCTGCGGCCGGGAGCGACCTACCTGCTCGCCGGCGGCCTCGACGGCCCGGCCTTGAGCCTGGCGCGGCAGCTGGCGGCGGCGGGGCGACCGCGGCTGGTGCTGGTGGCGCCGCCGGAGGGCGGGGCCGAGCTGCGGGACCTGGCATGGCGCGAGCTCGAGAAGCTCGACGCCGAGGCCATGGTGGCGCCGGCCGATCTCACCAGCGAAACCGCGGTGCGAGCGCTGCTCGACCGGATCGAAGAGCGATGGGCTCCGCTGCACGGCATCTTCTACCTGGCGCCGCCGCCGTCCGCGGAGGAGGAGCGGGTCCGGCAGTGGATGCGCGGCGCCTGGGTACTCGACCGCATGCTCGGCGACGGCCGGCCGGCCGGCTTTTTCGCTCTGTTCTCCTGGCCGGAGCCGCCGCCGGGTGGCCCCGCGCCGGCCGAGCGGTGGGCGGCCGGCGCCTTCGCCGACGCGCTGGCCGCTGCACGCTGCGGGCGTGGCGGCCGGCCGGCGGTGGCGATCGACTGCGGCCGCGGCATCGACTGGGCGAGCGCTCGGGCGTTCGACCTGCTCGGCCGCGTGCTCTCGCACCCGGCGGCGCCGCAGGTCGCGATCTCGCTGCCGATGCAGCTCGAGGCCGAGCCGCGGCCGGAGGCAGCGGCCGAGCCGCAGTTGGCGGCAGCGCCGGCTGCCTCCGCCACGGTCCTCCCGGACGACCCCGTCACCCTGCACATCGCCGCCATCTGGAGGGAGGTCCTGGGCATCGCCCGAGTCGAGCCGCACGACCGTTTCCTCGACCTCGGCGGCGATTCGCTCGCGGCCATGCGGGTGGTGGCGCGCTTGCGCGAGGCCTTCGGCGTCGAGCTGCCGGCGCGCGCGCTGCTCGAAGCGCCCACCTTCGTCGCGCTGCGGGCAGCGGTAGCCGAGTCGCTGGCCGGGCAGGGCTTGCGGCCAGACCTCGGGGTGCCGCGGCAGGAGACGAGCCTGCTGCCGCCCTTCCGCCGCCGAGAGGCGAGCGGGCCCGCTCCGCTCGGGTTCTTGCAGCGCCAGCTCTGGTTCCTCGACCAGCTCGCCGGCGACAGCGCGGTCTATAACCTGCGCGCCCAGGCGCGGCTCTCCGGCCGGCTCGACCGCGGCGCCCTGCGGCGCGCCCTGGCGGAGATCGCGGCCCGCCACGAGATCCTGCGCACCGTCTTCTCCGAGCAGGCGGGCGAGCCGGTGCAGGTCGTCCTCGCCACCGCCGACGCCGCACTGCCGCAGATCGATCTCGGCACGGTGCCGTTTGAGCGCCGCGACGGCGAGCGGACCCGCTGCGCTTCGGCCATTGCCGCCTGGCGCTTCACCCTGGCGCGGCGGCCGCCTGCGCGCGTGGTCCTCGTGCGTCTCGGGCCCGAAGAGCACCTCCTGGTCCTCAGCGCGCACCACATCGTCTACGACGGCGGCTCGGAGCGGGTGCTGTTCGGCGAGCTGGCCGCCCTCTACGATGCCTTCACGCGGCGAGCCTCCTCGCCGCTCCCGCCCCTGCCGGCCCAGTACTCCGACTTCGCCGCGTGGCAGCACCAGGCGGTCGCCGGCGGCCTCGAGGCGGATCTGGCCTACTGGCGCCGCCAGCTCGCCGACCCGCCACGGGAGCTCGACCTGCCGGCCGACCGGCCGCGCCCGCCGACCGCCCGCTTCCGCGGCGCCTCTCTGGCGTTGCCGCCGCTGCCCGCCGCGCTGCACGCGGCGCTGGCCGGCTTCGCGCGCCGCGCCGAGACCACCCTGTTCACCGCCCTGCTGGCGGTTTTCGACATTCTCCTGCTGCGCCATACCGGCCAGGTGGACCAGCTGGTGGGCACGCCGGTGAATGGGCGTCACTGCCGCGAGCTCGAGGGGCTGATCGGCCCCTTTGTCAACACGGTGGTGCTGCGCGGCGATCTCGCGGGCGATTCGAGCTGGCGCTCGCTGCTCGGCCGGCTGCGGCGCACCGTGCTCGAGGCACTCGAGCACCAGGCGCTCCCGTTCGAGCGCGTGGTCGAGGAACTGCGAGTGGAGCGCGATCCAGGCCGCAACCCGCTCTTCCAGGCAGCCTTCGCCTTCCACGCCGCTCCGGTCGTGCAGCTCGCTCTGCCCGGGCTCCTGCTGCGCCTGGAAGACCTCCCCAGCCGGAGCTCCATGTTCGACCTCTTCCTGTATCTGCGGGAACGGGGCGGCGTGCTCGAGGGAGGGCTGGAGCTCGACACCGATCTGTTCGACCGCTCGACCGGCGAGCGGCTCGCCGGCCACTACGCGGCTCTCCTGGCAGCGGCGGTGGAGTCTCCTGACCGCCCGTTGTCGGAGCTGCCGCTGCTGCTTGCAGGCGAGCGCCAGCAGCTCCTCGTGGAATGGCTCGGCGGGCTGGCGCCGGCGCCGTTGCCGCAGTGCCTGCAGCGGCAGTTCGAAGCCGTCGTGGAGCGGACACCGGAGACGACGGCGGTGAGCTGCGTGGCCGCGAGCTTGACCTATGGCGAGCTCAACCGGCGTGCCAACGGGCTGGCCCGGCACCTGCGGCGCCTGGGGGTCGGGCCGGAGGTCCCGGTCGTCCTCTGCCTCGAACGCTCGCTCGAGCTGATCGTGGCCGTCCTGGGCATCCTCAAGGCCGGGGGAGCCTACGTGCCGCTCGATCCGAGCTCTCCCGGCGAGCGCCTGCGCTCGACCGCCGGCGATGCCCTGGCCGGGGTCGAGCGTCCGCTGGTGGTCACCGAGCGGGCCTTCGCGGAGCACTTTGCGTCGGCGCCTGGCGGCCCCGGGGGAGTGCGGCCCTGGCAGCTCCTCGTGCTCGACGAGCCAGGCGAGGCCCTGGACGCGCTCGACGGTCGCAACCTGCCGGAGAGCGTGCCGCCGCAGTGCCTCGCCTACGTCATCTACACCTCGGGAACGACCGGCAGGCCGAAAGGGGTCCTGCTCACCCACTCCAACGCCGGGCGCCTCTTCGAGGCGGCGGCGAGCCGGCTCGTGTTCAGCGCTGGCGACGTCTGGACGCTGTTCCACTCGGTGGCGTTCGACTTCTCGGTCTGGGAGCTCTGGGGCGCACTGCTCCATGGCGGCCGCCTGGTCGTGGTGCCTTACTGGGTGAGCCGCTCTCCCGACCTGTTCCACCGCCTGCTCGCCGACGAGGGGGTGACGGTCCTCAACCAGACGCCCTCGGCATTCCGCCAGCTCGTCGAAGCCGACCGGCAGGTGCCGGAGGGCCCCTACCGCGTCCGCGCCCTGCGCGAGGTGGTGTTCGGCGGCGAGGCGCTGGCGCCGGCCTGCCTTGCCCCATGGATCGAGCGCCACGGCGACGAACGGCCGCGGCTCGCCAACATGTACGGGATCACCGAGACCACGGTCCACGTCACCTGCCGGCGCATCACGGCCGGCGATCTCGAGGGGCCGCCGCGCAGCCCGATCGGGGCCGGGCTCGCGGACCTGCGCCTGGTCGTCCTCGACGGGCGCGGCCAGCCGGTACCGCTCGGCGCGGTGGGCGAGCTCTACGTCGGCGGCGCCGGCCTGGCGCGCGGCTATCTGCGCCGGCCAGAGCTGACCGCGGCGAGGTTCCTCCCCGATCCATGGAGCGAGGAGCCGGGAGGACGGCTCTACCGCAGCGGCGACCTGGTGCGCTGGCGCCCGGCGGCCGGGCTCGACTTCCTCGGCCGGGCGGACCACCAGGTCAAGATCCGCGGTTTCCGCATCGAGCCGGGGGAGGTCGAGGCGGTTCTGGCCAGTCATCCGGCGGTGCGCGAGTGCGTGGTGGTGGCGCGTCTCGATGGCCGGCAGGAGCTGATCGCCTACCTGGTGCCACGCGGCGACGCGGTGGCGCCGCTCCGCCGCGACGCCTCGGATCTGCGCGCCTTTCTCGCCGCGCGGCTACCGTTCCCGATGATCCCGGCAGCCTTCGTAACCCTGGCCGCCCTGCCGCTGATGCCCAGCGGCAAGATCGATCGCCGGGCTCTGCCGGCACCGCGCGAGGAAGAGGAGAGGGCTGGAGAGGCCGCCTCGCCGGCGGGCGCCGATCCACTCGCGCAGCTGGTGGCCGGCGTCTGGGCCGAGGTCCTGGGACGCGAACGGATAGGGATGGACGACGACTTCTTCGCCCTGGGCGGACAGTCGCTGCTGGCCGTGCAGGTGGTCTCCCGCCTGCGTGGCGTGCTGGGCTGCGAGTTGACGCTGCGCCAGCTCTTCGAGGCTCCCACCGTCGCCCGGCTGGCGCACGCGGCACGGGCGAGGCGCGCGGCCGGCGCGGCGGTGCCGCCGCCGATCGTCCGCCTGGCGCCGGAGGAGCGTCAGGGGGACCTGCCTGCCTCCTTTGCCCAGCAGCGCCTCTGGCTGCTCGACCAGATCGAGCAGGGCAGCGCGGCCTACAACCTGCCGGCAGCGGTGCGGCTGAGCGGCGAGGTGGCGGCCGGGGAGCTGCGTCGCGTCGTGGCCGAGGTGGTGCGCCGGCACGAAGCGCTGCGCACCACCCTGCCTGCCCGCGCCGCGGGGCCGGTACAGCACATCGCGCCGCCGCTCGGTGCGGCGCTGCCGGCGCTGCCGCTCGCCGACCTCTCGGGTCTGCCGGGCGCGCGGGTGGAGGAGGAGGCGCGCCGTCTTGCTCGGATGGAGGCCCGGCGAGGCTTCGATCTCGAGCGCGGGCCGCTGCTGCGCCAGGCGCTGCTGCGGCTGGCCGGGCGCGACCACCTGCTGCTCATCACCCTGCACCATGTCGTCTGCGACGGCTGGTCGTTGGGAGTGCTGATGCGCGAAGTCGCCGTGCTGGCCGCGGCCTTCGCTCGCGGTCTGCCCTCGCCGTTGCCGGAGCTGCCGGTTCAGTACGCGGATTTCGCGGTCTGGCAGCGGCGCTGGCTCACGGGTGAGGTGCTCGATCGGCAGCTCGGCTATTGGCGGCGCCAGCTGGCAGGCGCGCCGCGGGCGCTGGAGGTGCCCACCGACCGTCCGCGGCCGGCCGTGCCCTGCCACCGTGGCGGGCTGCGTGACACGGTCATCTTTCCAGCCATCGCGCAGGCAGTCGCCGCGCTCTGCCGGCGGCAGGGGGTGACGCCTTTCATGACCATGCTCGCGGCCTGGGCCGTGCTGCTCGGCCGCCAAGCGAGCCAGCAAGAGGTGCTGCTCGGTACGCCGGTGGCCGGACGCAACTGGCGCGAGGTCGAGGAGCTGATCGGGCTGTTCGTCAACACCCTCGTGCTGCGGGTCGACCTCGCGGGCTCTCCGAGCTTCGGCGAGGTCTTACGGCGGGTGCGCGAGACGGCGCTCGACGCCTTCCTCCACCAGGGCCTGCCCTTCGAGCGGCTGGTCGAGGATCTGGCGCCGGAGCGCGACCTCTCCCGCTCGCCCCTGTTCCAGGTCCTCTTCAGCCTGCAGGACGCTGCCCTGTCGGATCTCCGGCTGCCGGGGCTCGAGCTGCGCCAGCTGCCGGTGGACACTGGCACGGCGAAGTTCGACCTGACGCTCAATCTCGGGGCCAGCGGCGGCGGATTCGCCGGCCGGCTCGAGTACGACGCCGAGCTGTTCGACGCCGCGACGGCCGAGCGCCTGCTCGCGCACTACCAGCGGCTGCTGGCGGCGGCGGTCGAGACGCCGGAGGCCGGAATCGGCGAGCTGCCGTCGATGTCGGCGATGGAGCGCCAGAGCTTGCTGCGGGAGCACAACGACACGGCGGCGGTGTTGCCGGCGCAGCGGTGCGTGCACGAGCTGCTGGCGGCGCAGGCGGCGAGCACGCCGCGGGCGGTGGCGGTGCGCGGCGGCGGTCAGGCGTTGCGCTATGGCGAGTTGCGGACGCTGTCCGGCCGGCTGGCGCGGCGGCTGGCGCGGTCGGGAGTCGGGCCCGGGGAGCTGGTGGGGGTGTGCGTCGAGCGGACGCCGGCGCTGGTGGTGGCGCTGTGGGGGGTGCTCGAGGCGGGAGGGGCCTACGTGCCGCTCGATCCCGGTCATCCGCGGGAGCGGCTGGGTTGGATGCTCGCCGACTGCCAGGCGCGGGTGGTGCTGACCGAGCGGGCGTTGGTCGGCGTCCTGCCGCCGCACACGGCGCGGGTGGTCCTGCTCGACGATGAGGCGGGCTTGGGAGCGGCGGCGAGCGAGGGCGAGGGGACGGCGACGGCAGTGGCGGCGACGGCGGCGCTGCCTGCGGTTGCGG
>Ga0307479_10001193_pt1 | contig 23659 bp, 20 predicted proteins | sample atmos_gasesECM4C_FD_203743 | JGI IMG/M metagenome (GOLD analysis project Ga0307479, IMG submission 203743) | Hardwood forest soil microbial communities from Morgan-Monroe State Forest, Indiana, United States - atmos_gasesECM4C_515 | ecosystem: Environmental > Terrestrial > Soil > Temperate... | reverse complement strand
TCTCGCCGTGCTCGTGGCGCGTCTCGTTGGCTTGCACATCGTGCACGCGAACAGCTTACGATCGCGCGACAAAGATTGATGCCTTGAGATTCTTAAGTCAGCGCTTTCGTAACCTTAGCGGGAACAGCATCGAAACCTGTTCCCGATATTTTCGATAGTTGTCGCCGTAGAACCGAATCAGGTCGCGCTCTTCGAATTGGATGGCGACAAGAATGTAAGCGGTGGTCATGATCGCGAAGAAAAGGTGCCCGCTCGTCATTCGCGGTGTGGCCCAGAAAGCAATGATGAATCCGAGATAAAGCGGATGGCGAACCATTTTATATAACGTCGGCGTCCGAAACGGCGGCGGTTCATCGTGTTTACCGAGCAAGTAGTTGTAAACCTGCTTCATGCCGAAGAGACCGAAGTGATCGATGAGATAAGTTGAAACGAAGACCAAACCCCAGCCGATCCAAAAAAGACCCGTCAGCACAGCGCGTCCGTTTGGATTGCGCACGTCCCAGATGATCCCTTTCATCGGTTCCCATTTCCAATAGAGCAGCAACAAGATCAGGCTCGCGAGCAGGACGTAGGTGCTGCGCTCCACCGGCTCGGGCACGATTTGTTTCCACGCCCGCTTGAACCATTGCCGCGCCATCACGCTGTGCTGCACCGCGAACAAACTGAGCAAGACAGCGTTGATGATGAGCGCACTGGTCAGCGGCGCCGCCATTCCCGAATCAATCGTCTTCGGGACGACACCGATGTTGCCGACGAAAGCGATCGCATACAGGAATGAGACCAGGAAGATGAGGTAACAAACTAACCCGTAAACAAACGCGATAACTCGACCGAGCATATTGTCTCCTTTCGTTTACCGACTGGGTCTGCGCCGCATAGGATGACAACCTACACCTTCGACCGCAAGTCTAAAGCGAGAGCGGTTATTGAACCTCGTAGCGAACAGTGTCGATCAGCGTGTCGTTCAGATAGATGTCGATCTTGTACTGGCCGCGCGGGAATAGCTTGCTGTTGGTGTTGGAAAGAGAGAAATCCGCCCGCGGATTTGGCATGTCCAAAATCAATTCCTTTTCCCAAAGTTTCTGATTAGTCACGCCGCCGGCATCGAGATTCGTCCAAACGGTTTTGACATGCGCGCCCGAATTTCCTTCGCTCAGCGTGACGAGGATATGTTCGGGATTATCGGCGCGTTTGAAATTCTTCACCGTTTTTAATTCGTCACCTTGTTCGCGAGCGAGCGTGATCGATGTCACGCGGACGTTCGCTTGAGGAGCGCTTTTTTTCGCAATGACTTCTTCCTTATTTGACGCCGATTCGGTTTCGTTGAGATCAATCGTTTCTCCGGTCTCAGCAATCTTGACGTCTAGTTTCGAAAAACGCCATTGACCTTCAGATTTTGTCGCGACCGCATAAATCGTCGCTTTTCCTTTTGGCCCAGAGATCGGAATCCCGATATCGGCTTCGCCGGATGGTCCCTTTACGTTGGTCTTGCCGGAGGCGAACATTCCTTCTTTGATCGGAGTTCCGAGTGCGGTCACGACGCGTCGATCGCTTTTCGCTCGAGCAACGGCAATTTTGTACGCGTCCGACGATTTCATGACGCTGAAGACAAGAAAGACGATGCAGGCGACGAAGAGCACGAACATGACGACGAGGGTCAGGCATCCGGTCGGGACAAACCATTTCCAGTTTCGGGTCCACCAGTTTCCGTGTGGCGGTTGCGGCGTTAATGGTACTGGCGGTGGTGTTGGGTCCATTGAATCTTTCTGTGCGTCAACCAACCCCAAGTCGAGAAATTTCTGATCGCTTCGATTTTTTCGGCAAATCACCGAGAAACGCGAAATGAAATCCGAATACGCACACGCTCCATCGCGTCTAAGGTTGAATGAAGAAGTTAATACTCAGTATGGCATTGGCAGTCGCGGCTCCGTTCGCGTGGGCACAGGTTTCTGAAACCACCACTACTACGACCACGACTGAGGGCAGCGGCACAATCACGGAGTTTTCTCCGGGTAGCACCATTGTGCTGAAGGAAAGTGCCGGCCCGAGACATTATCGCTTCGGCAAAAAGGTCGTTTATGTGACCAGAAGCGGTAAGGAACTCGACGAAGCAACCGTCCGCACCAAAATCAGAGTGGGCGTGCCGGTGCGCGTTCACTACCTGGGTGAAGGCGACAACATGATGGTTGACCGCGTAGTTCTGGACGAGGATTAAGAGCTAAGTTCGACAACTAACATTCGCGCCTTCTCTGCTTCGCTGAATTTGTTTCACGCGAAGCGGAAAGGCGCGTTTTGCGTACGGGGTCAGTCAATCGGCATCCCAATGTTCGGCGATCATGCCGTCCTGCACCCGGAACATGTCGAACCCAAGCGCCTGGTGGTGTTGTGCGTCTTTGCCCGTCCAGGTTTGTCGCACGTAGACAACGACCATGTCGTTATCGCCGACCACATTTAGCAATTCGCGTTTGTAATCACCTGGCAACGGCTGAGCAAAGCGCACGCGAAACGTGTCCATGAAACCTTTTAGGCCAGTCGGCACTTGAGGATTGTGCTGAATGTAGTCCGGCCGCAAAAACCTCGGCGCCGCATCGACGTCGCGTCCGATCAACACCGTCGTATAAAAGTTCCGAACGATCTCCTTATTGTGTGCGGTCAACTTTTCATCAGCCACCGCTGGCTTTATGGAAATCGCGAGCACAAATCCAAAAATCAATATTCCCAAACGTTCCGCGGCTCTGTTAAACATATATCTCCTTATTTCCTTCGCCCTATTGACCGCAAAACTGTCGCGAGCGTTCAACGGATTTTCGAATGCGGTCCGCATTTTATCGATAAGTTAGCGAGTGACCGAAATCGTGATCGTCGGTGGCGGTGCCGCCGGTTTTTTTGCTGCGATCTCTGGGGCGCGTGCCAATCGAAATTGCAAGGTTTCCCTGTTCGAGCGCAGCTCGCAATTTCTTTCCAAGGTGCGCATTTCAGGCGGCGGACGTTGTAACGTAACGCACGCTTTGTTGGATCCGCGAACGTTCACGACCCGTTATCCGCGCGGCGAACGGGAGCTCATTTCGCCGTTCCACCGATTTTCAGCGGACGACACAATTTCCTGGTTTGAAGCGCGTGGCGTACGCCTCAAACGTGAAGAGGACGGGCGCATCTTTCCGGTGACAGATTCATCGGAAACCGTCATCGATTGTTTGATTAGCGAAGCGAAGGAAGCGGGGGTTCGACTATTCACCCGCAAAGGCATCGAAAGCGGGCGCGTTCGAACTGAAGGCGGGTTCGAATTGAAATTCAACGATGGCGAATCGACAGCGTGCGACCGGCTGCTTCTGGCGACGGGTGGTTGCCGAAGTATCGGCGGCATAATCGAGTTAGTTCGTTCCCTCGGTCACACTATCGAACCGCCGGTGCCGTCGCTCTTTTCGCTCCATGTTCCAGCGCCCTGGCTGCGATCGCTGCCGGGGATATCGGTAAGCGATGTGCTGTTGTTTGCCGAAAAATTGCGCGAGCGCGGGCCGTTGCTTATCACGCACAATGGAATCAGCGGGCCCGTCGTGTTGCGACTCTCCGCCTGGGGCGCCCGTATTTTGCACGAGAAGAACTATCGCTTCTCACTTCATGTGAATTGGGTTCCACACTTGAACGAAGCCGATCTCCGAAACGAGTTTCAATCGCGGAGACAAACTGAACCGACGCGTCGCGTAAACAATTCGCCCGTCGGCGCGATTCCGGCGAGGCTTTGGGAAAATCTGGTTTCCAATGCCGGCATTTCTCCGGAAACGATTTGGACTACACTCACGCGCCCCGGAATGAACGAACTAATTCGGCAGTTGCGCGCAACGGAACTCGAGATCAGTGGGAAGTCGCTGAACAAAGAAGAGTTTGTCACTTGCGGCGGCGTCCGATTGCGTGAGATCAATTTCAAAACCATGGAAAGCCGGATCACGCCGAATCTCTACTTCGCGGGCGAGCTGCTCGACATCGACGGCATCACCGGCGGCTTTAATTTTCAGTCCGCCTGGACCACGGGATGGATTGCGGGGCACGCCATGGCCGGAGTCGAACCCGCGACTATATGAAGTCTCGAACTGTTCCTCAGCAGAAATTGCAAACTGCGCTGGCGGAAGTGCGACAGGTTTATGTCGATCTTGCGCAAAGGCCAACCCAACGGAATTGCGTGCGCAAAACGGAATGCTGTCATTTCAAACTGACCGGACGCACTCCTTATCTGACAAAAGGCGAGGCGATCGTAGCCGCCACGGCGTTTCGCGCCACTGGACGAAAATCGCTGCCAGAAAATGCGGATGGGTCGTGTCCGATGCTTCAACAAGAAACGGGCAACTGTCTGATCTACGAAGACCGGCCATTCGGTTGCCGCACTCACTTTTGCGCCGCTGCCGGCGGACCAATCGCGCGTCGCGAAGTTCTCGATCTAATCCGGCGCCTCGAGGATATCGATCTTGCCCTAACAGAAAACGGTCCGCGCCCGTTGCAGAATGCGGTCGCCGACGTGCTCGAAGAGATTTAGAATTTACTTTTTCTTCGACTCTTTTTTCGGCTCGCGCTTGGGCTCCTTGGCTTCTTTTGGTTCCTTGGATGCCTTCGATTCCTTTTTCGCTTCGCCGGGGCGATATTCTTCCTGCTCGGCGGCGGCGAAAGCTTTCTCCAAGCCAACCATGTCTTCGCCAGGGCGAAGGGTGTCGAATGTTTCGGCTTCCTTGCGCAATTGTTCTTCGGAGTAATTCGCGGCTTTGATCGACAAACCGATACGGCGCTCGACTTTGTCGACTTTGATCACGCGCGCTTCGACTTCCTGACCGACCTTGAGCACGTCCTTTACTTTCGCGACGTGGTCTTCGCTTAGCTGTGAAATATGCACGAGGCCATCGATGTCGTCGGCCAGTTGCACGAACGCGCCGAAGCTGGCGAGCTTGGTCACGTTCCCTTTTACCAAATCGCCAATCTTGTATTTCTGATCGATGTTCTTCCACGGATCGTCGCTCAGCTGTTTGATGCCGAGACTGATTCGCTGGTTCGTTTTGTCGATGTCGATAACTTCGGCTTCGACTTCGTCGCCTTTCTTAAAGACTTCGCTCGGGTGATTGATCTTTCGGGTCCAACTCAAATCGGACACGTGGATCATTCCGTCGATTCCTTCATCGAGCTCCACAAACGCGCCATACGCGGTCATGTTCCGGATTGTTCCCTTCACCCGGCTGCCGATCGTGAATTTCTTCTCGATCTCGTCCCACGGATTCGGTTCGAGCTGACGCAGACCCAGAGAAATTTTCTGCTCTTCTTTATTAACGCCAAGCACAACCGCTTCGACTTCCTGGCCAACTGTCAAAATGTCCGACGGCCGCATGATCCGTTTCGTCCAGGAAAGTTCGGAAACGTGAATTAGACCCTCGACACCTTCCTCGAGTTCAACGAACGCGCCGTAAGGAACGAGATTGGTGATTTTGCCTTTGACCTTTTGACCGGCGGGGAACCGTTCTTCAATCTGGTCCCACGGATTTTTCTGGGTCTGCTTCAGGCCTAACGAAACGCGTTCTTTCTCTTTATTAATATCGAGAACCTGCACTTCGAGCTGTTGTCCAACTTTGACCAGCTCGCTCGGGTGTCCGAGTCGGCCCCAGGTCATGTCGGTGATGTGAAGCAAACCGTCCATTCCATCGAGATCGATGAACGCGCCGAAGTCGGTCAGATTTTTTACCGTGCCGGTGACGCGGTCGCCCACGTTTACGCTATCCATGAATTTCTGCCGCTTCTCGCTTCGCTCCTGCTCGATCAGTTCGCGCCGGCTCAGCACAACGTTGCGACGATCGTCGTTAATCTTGACGATCTTGAAATCGTAAGTGTTGCCGACGAACTGGTGCAAATCTTTCGGCGGTACGATGTCGATCTGCGACGCCGGCAAAAATGCCTCCACGCCGATGTTCACCATCAATCCGCCTTTGACGACCGATTTGACCTTGCCTTTGATCAGGCCGTCGTCCTGAAACACGGCCGCGATCTTGTTCCAGTTCTGGCGATAGGCCGCTTTCTCTTTCGAGAGCACAACCATGCCCTCGTCGTTCTCGAGTCGCTCGAGCAACACGTCGACTTCATCGCCGACTTCCAAATTTTCTACGTCTTCGAATTCCGCCAGAGGAATGACGCCTTCCGATTTGTAGCCGATGTCGACCAGCACTTCGCGCGGCCGCACTTCCAAGATTCGTCCTTTGACAATCGAGCCCTCCCGGAAATCCGGCATCGGCTTCGACATCACATCCTGCATTTGCACCATATATAAATAAGGCTCCTTGGCCCTTTACTCTGTCACGGCGATCCAGGATCACCGAAAGCCCGCGAAAAGCGGAGCGCCACAGTAGGCGTTTTCAGCGGAACGGTCAAATCCAAGCGCGCGGCGATATCTGACGCAGAAAGACTTTGCCGCCGCTCGCGCGAAGCTCGATCTTTTAACTACAGCGGCACGGTGTCGCTGAGACGATTACACTAATAAATTAACGGGGATGGATTGACTTTGCGATAGGACGGCGGCTGCGGGCCTGTCTCGTTCGCTTTCGACCGATCATGATGACAACGCTTGCCGCGATGTTTGGTGCGCTGCCGTTGGCAATCGGCATGGGCGTCGGAAGCGAACTGCGAAAACCGCTCGGTATCGCAATTGTCGGCGGACTCATAGTCTCGCAAATTCTTACGCTTTACAGCACGCCGGTAATCTATCTTTGGCTGGATCAGCTTCGACATCGCCGGAAACGGCGACTGACCGTTGATTATCCAGTGAGCCCGCCGGCGACCGCGCCGGCATAGGGGGCGTTCTCAGAGTTGAGCGTAGAGGTTCGCCCTACCTTGGATTGGTCGCATTCTGATCCGCGAGGTGAGACTCTTGCCTAATTGCTTCCTGGAGTCCTGCTAGAGGTCTTCCATTTGTCCCGGGTCCGCCGCATTTCCACCGGGCTGCCACGGGTACATGAATCGCACCAATGCCGCTTGGCTGACTCGAGGCGCTTTCGCACGCCGCACACTTCGCACTCGAAGACTTCAGTCGATGTTCTTTTACTTGTCGATGGCATCATGTTGACCTGATTTCTGCGCGGACGGCTTTCACCTACGCCGGTTTCGATGGAAACACAACTAGCGTTGAGCGGGGGGCGTTTCTCTCCATATTTAGAGCAACATGTCGATCTTGCGAATCTCTATCTTCACGGCACTGGTGGCAGCTTTGCTTTGCGTTTACGGGCAGGATGACTTGGACAAGAAGCTCGTGCCCAAGACGTCGGCAGAGCAAAGCGTTCGTAAGGCGATTAAGTCTCCGGATCTAAGCGTGGTTCATCTCTGGGCGCCATGGTGCTCCAATTGTCAGGCCGAACTCAAAAATGGCGGCTGGTTGAAAATGGTGAAAGACAATCCGCAGGTGAAATTTTATTTCGTCTCGGTTTGGAACGACGGCGGCGATGGAAAAGCGATGCTCTCCAAATTTCAAATCGCGGATCAACCGAACGTGACAGTGCTGGCCGATCCCGGTCCGCGCGGTGGCGACAACAAGATTAAACAGTTCGCGGGAATGCCGCTCTCCTGGATTCCGACGACCTGGATTTATAAAGGTGGCGATCTTCGTTACGCGCTCAATTACGGCGAAGTTCGTTTCGTGGTTCTGCAACAATTTCTCGACGATAGCAAATCGGAATGGTCGCATAAGGGCGAACCCAAATTGCCGGAATGATTGAGGTTTCCACAGCGCCGACCTCAACCAAAAAGCCGCCGGCGATTCTCTCGCTTATCGGCGAGACGCCGCTGGTTGAGATCACTCAGTTCGACACCGGCCCGTGTCATCTCTTTTTGAAACTGGAAAATCAAAATCCAACCGGCTCGATCAAAGACCGGATCGCGTTGTCGATGATAGAGGCCGCGGAGGAGGAAGGGAAACTTGAACCCGGCGGGACCGTGATCGAAGCGACGGCTGGAAACACCGGACTCGGTCTGGCGCTGGTTGCCGGGGCAAAAGGTTACCGCGTCGTCCTCGTTATTCCCGACAAAATGTCGCAGGAGAAAATTTCCCATGTCCGCGCGCTCGGAGCGGAAGTGCAATTGACGCGCTCGGACGTGACGCGCGGGCACCCCGAATATTACCAGGACGTTGCAGCGCGCCTCGCTGAAGAAATTCCGGGCGCATTTTACGTAAATCAATTTGGCAATCCGGCGAATCCGCTCGCGCACGAGCGCACCACCGGCCCGGAAATTTGGGAGCAAATGCGACACGATGTCGATGCAATCGTTTGTGGCGTCGGGTCAGGCGGAACGTTGACCGGCCTCGGGCGTTTTTTTAATCGAGTCAAACCTCGCCGCGGAATTGAAATGGTCCTGGCCGATCCCACCGGCTCCGTGCTTTATGAATTCGTCAAGACCGGGAAGTTGGTGGAGTCCGGCAGCTGGGCGGTCGAAGGCATTGGCGAAGATTTCATTCCCGAAATCGCGGACATGTCGCTCGTGACCGAAGCTTTTGAAATTGACGATGAAGAAAGTTTTGCGGTCGCGCGCGATCTTTTGCGAAAGGAAGGAATCTTCGGGGGTTCATCGACCGGGACACTGGTGGCAGGTGCGCTCCGTTACTGCCGGCAACAAACGCAACCGAAGCGGGTTGTCAGTTTCGTGGCCGACACCGGAAACAAATATCTTTCCAAGATGTACAACGATTTCTGGATGGCGGAACAGGGATTCATTCATCGCGCGCCACACGGCGACCTGAGCGATTTGATTTCGCATCGATATGAGGCCGGCGAAGTCATTTCGGTTGGCCCAACCGATACGCTTTTAACTGCATTCAAACGCATGCGCGATGCCGACGTTTCCCAATTGCCAGTGGTCGATCAAAGCGGACGCGCGATCGGAATTCTGGATGAATCCGATGTGCTCGTAAAAGTGCACCGCGACTCATCCCATTTTAACGATCCGGTGAAGATCGCGATGACCGACCGGCTCGAAACGCTCCCGCCCAGCGCGAAGTTCAACGACTTGCTCGAAGTTTTCGATCGAGGCCGCGTCGCCATCGTGATGGACGCGAACAAATTTCTCGGCCTGATCACGCGGACAGATTTGCTTTCCTATTTGCGGCTGAACATGCCGAAGTCAGCCGCGCCGCGCGATCGGGAATACAATTAAGATTTGCTGCCCGCGAATCATTCAAAACACGAAAACATGAATTTCTTTTTCCGTATTAGCGTTCATTCGCGTAATTCGCGGGTAAAATAAGTTCAGATGAAAAAAGAACACGAGTTCGCTACCCGCGCGATCCACGCCGGCCAGGAGCCCGATCCGACTACCGGCGCGATCATGACGCCCGTTTATCTAAGCTCGACCTACGTCCAGGAAAGTCCGGGTAAACACAAAGGCTACGATTATTCGCGCTCAATTAATCCGACCCGGCTCGCTTACGAAAGGTGCGTCGCCGATCTCGAGAGCGGGACGCGCGGTTTTGCATTCGCTTCCGGACTCGCCGCCATGTCGACTGCCCTCGATTTGCTCGAAAGCGGTTCGCACGTTGTCGTCAGTGACGATCTTTACGGCGGAACGTTTCGCCTTTTCGAAAAAGTTAGGCGTAGCTCCGCGAATCTCGATTTCACTTATGTCGATCTTACCGACGCATCGTGCTTTGAGCCGGCGATTAAAAAGAACACACGAATGGTTTGGATCGAAACGCCGAGCAATCCGCTCCTCAAAATCATCGACTTGGAAGCGATTGCGAAGATTGCGCGCGAACACAGAATTCTTTCGGTCTCCGACAATACTTTTGCCACGCCGTGGATCCAGCGCCCGCTCGAATTCGGTTTTGATCTGGTGATCCATTCGGCAACCAAATATTTGAACGGTCACTCCGACATGATCGGTGGCGTGACTGTGGTCGGAGAGAACAAGGAACTTGGCGATCGAATGTGGTTCCTCCAAAACTCGGTTGGCGCGATCGCGGGCGCGTTCGACAGTTTTCTGGTCTTGCGAAGTTTGAAGACGCTCGCGCTGCGGATGGAGCGCCATTGTGCGAACGCGCTCGAGATTGCGCGCTGGCTGGAAGAACAACCGCAGGTGAAGTCCGTCCGCTATCCCGGTTTGAAATCGCATCCTCAGCACGATCTCGCGCGCACCCAAATGCGTGGCTTTGGCGGAATGGTCACGATCGTTCTAAAAACCGATCTCGATGGCACCCGCCGATTTCTCGAAAACACGCACCTCTTCTCGCTCGCGGAAAGTTTGGGCGGCGTGGAGAGCCTGATTAATCATCCTGCACTCATGACGCACGCTTCGGTGCCGAAAGAGCAACGCGAGAAATTGGGTGTCACGGATTCACTCGTTCGAATTTCAGTCGGCGTGGAAGATCTGCGAGATCTGACTGACGATTTAAGGACCGCCCTGGAAGCAATCTGAGGTGGGTCGCGCGCTCCGTCGCGCGATGTTAAATAAATGCGGCTGCGCCGCCATAATTTCCTCGAGCAAGGGACTGCTCGATCCACCCTCGCGCTTTTCGTCGCTTGGTTTAACTTTCCCGCTCAATGGGGAACACCTTCGGCCAACTTTTTCGCGTTACGACGTTCGGCGAGTCGCATGGCGGCGGTATCGGCGTGGTGATCGATGGTTGCCCGCCAAAGATCGACATCTCCGAAGCCGACCTTCAGAGCGAGCTGGATCGGCGCCGCCCGGGTCAAAGCAAAATCACGACGCAGCGACAGGAAGAAGATCGCTGCGAGATTCTTTCGGGAATCTTCGAGGGCAAGACACTCGGGACGCCGATTGGAATTCTCGTTCGCAACAAGGATGCGCGCCCACAGGATTACGCCGAGGTCGCCAAGAAATTTCGCCCCTCGCACGCAGACTTTACCTACGAAGCGAAATATGGAATCCGGAATTGGCAGGGCGGAGGGCGCGCCTCAGCTCGCGAAACGATTGGACGAGTGGCTGCGGGCGTTGTCGCCCGAAAAGTTTTGCGTTCGTTTTATCCGAAGATCGACATCGTCGCCTACGTGAGGCAAATCCATGAGCTTGCAGCAAAGATTGACAGGTCGAAGGTGAAAACTGGCGATGTCGATGCCAACATTGTCCGTTGTCCGGACAGAGTGTCGGCCAAGAAAATGATTTCATTGATCGAAAAAACTCGCGCCGAAGGCGACTCGTTAGGCGGGATCATCGAATGCGTGGTGCGAGATGGGCCGGTGGGTTTGGGCGAGCCGGTTTTCGATAAACTCGAAGCCGACCTGGCCAAAGCGATGCTCAGTTTGCCGGCGACGAAGGGTTTTGAGATTGGATCTGGTTTTTCCGCCATCCAAATGCGCGGCTCGGAGCATAACGATCCATTTGAAATGCGCGGTAGCAAGGTTCGCACATCGACAAATTATTCCGGCGGTATCCAGGGCGGGATCTCGAATGGCGAAGAGATTTATTTTCGAGTTGCGTTCAAGCCGACGGCAACAATCGCGCGCGAACAAAAAACCGTCAGCGCGTCACGCGAACAAACGAAACTCGCAGCTCGCGGGCGCCATGATCCGTGCGTCCTGCCGCGGGCGGTGCCGATGGTTGAGGCGATGACCGCGCTCGTGCTCTGCGATCACGCACTGCGTCAGCGCGCAATTAGTTCTTCAAACGAATGAACTCGCAACTCCAAGCCGCCGCCGGCTCGCCACTTTGGCAGCTCGTCTTTGTTTCGTTCGCACTGGCCTTGATTCTGTTCGAAGTGTTGCGGGGTTGGCGCCGCGGGCTTCCACGGCAGGTCGCGCGATTGGGCGCGCTAGTCGCTGGATATTTCGCCGCGTATTTCGGCGGCAAGTTCCTCGCCCCGCTTCTCGGCATGTTCTTTAAAATGCCGGATGCTTTGTTGTCGATCTTCGCCGGCGCAATCTTCGCGCTCATCGTTTATGCGGTCATCAGCGGCATCGGGTCGGCTCTTTTTCGGCGAACGAATCAACATGATTCGATAATCGTTCGATTGCTTTACGGATCGACCGGTGCGGCGCTCGGGGTGTTCTTCGGTTTGTTCCTGGTCTGGATGATCATAGTCGCGATCCGATCGATTGGTTCGGTGGCGAATGCAGAAGTGCGGGAACAGGCGAGCGATTCCAGCGTCCTGCATGCAGTGGATGTCCGTCGCCGATTTCTGGGTGAAGCGAACGAAGATCAAGCGCCGCTCACGACTTCGTTGGCGCGTCTCAAAAATTCGCTCGAGATGGGAGTAATTGGCAACGCGGTTAAGAAAGCCGATGTCGTCCCACAAACGACCTACGATATCATCGAAAAAATTGGGACGGTAGCGGCAAATCCTCAAAACGCGGAGCGGTTTCTCGAGTTTCCCGGCGCGCGAGAACTGAGCGAGCACCCGAAAATCATTGCACTACGCAACGACCAGGAAATTTCGCAGATGCTTGCGCAGGGACGTTTACTCGAATTGATCCAGGATCCGCGGATTATCGACGCGGCAAACGATCCGGATCTTCATGCGCGATTGAAAAAATTCGATCTGAACGCGGCGCTTACTTACGCAGCGCAGAAGCCAGAATGAAATACATCGCGACAATCGGACTTGAAGTTCATGTCCAGCTGAAGACGCGCTCGAAGATGTTTTGCACGTGCCCGGTGGAATTCGGCGCAGCGCCTAACACCCACACTTGTCCGACTTGCCTCGGATTGCCGGGCGCATTGCCGGTGATGAATCACGAAGCGCTGCGGATGACCGTCTTGACGGGCCTCATGCTCGACTGTGAGATCGCGCCGACGAGTAAGTTTGATCGGAAAAATTATTTCTACCCGGACATGCCGAAGAATTATCAAATCTCGCAATACGACATGCCGCTTTGCGCAAACGGTCGTGTTCCGTTGCACAATCTCGCATATCCAAAAGATGCGCAGAAGAATATCGCCACGCCAGACAAGGAAGTGCATCTGGTGCGCATTCATCTCGAAGAAGACGTGGCCAAGAGTTTTCATTTCGAAACCAGCACCGGCATTGATTTTAACCGTGCCGGCACGCCGCTGATGGAAATCGTGACCCAACCGGAGATCAATTCGCCGGTGGAGGCGTTCGCTTTTCTCACCTCGCTCAAACAAATCCTGATTTACGGCGGAGTGAGCGATGCCGACATGGAGAAAGGCCAATTACGTTGCGACTGCAATGTTTCTGTGCGTCCGGAAAAGCAGGCGGAGCTCGGCGCAAAGATCGAGATCAAAAACATGAACTCGATCAGCGGAGTGCGGCGCGCCCTCGCGTTTGAAATTCAACGGCAAATTGAAGCTTTGGAGCGTGGCGAAAAGCTACAGCAAGAGACGCGCGGTTGGGATGACGCGGCCGGCGAGACATTTCTTATGCGCACTAAGGAATCGGCGCACGACTATCGATACTTTCCCGATCCGGACTTGGTTCCGGTCAAAAGCGAAGTGTTGCTGGCGGATGCACGCGCGCGCATCCCCGAACTACCAAAGGCAAAGCGCGCCCGTTTCATCGAGCAATATCAAATCACACCGTACGACGCTTGCGTCCTGGCGGACGATATCGACCTTGCGCGCTATTTCGAAACTGCTGCCAAGGGCGCAACGAAACCGAAGAACGTGGCGAACTGGATCCTGAACGATCTACAAAGCGCGCTCAGTACTGCGGGCAAAACAATTAACGATTGCCCAATTCCGCCCGAAGCGCTCGACGAATTGGTCAATTTGATCGAGAGCGGAAAGATCAGCGGCAAGCAAGGCAAGGAAGTCTTCTCAGAAATGTTTTCTAGCGGCAAAGGCCCGGCCGAGATCGTGAAAGAAAAAGGGATCGAGCAACTAAGCGACACGAGCGCGATCGAGAAATTTTGCGACGAGGTGATCGCGGCTAATCCGAAACCGGCGGCAGATTTCAAAGCGGGCAATGCGGCATCGCTCAATTTTCTCAAGGGCCAGGTCATGAAACTGTCGAAGGGTAAGGCGAACCCGCAACTGGCCGGCGAGATTTTGGAGCGAAAGTTAAAATCGTAACGCGTGCGCATCCTAATCGCGCCGGACAAATTCAAGGGCACGCTGAGTGCGCGCGAAGTCGGTGAAGCAATCGCCGCCGGGCTGCGAGGAAACTTGCCGGACGCGAAGATCGACATTATGCCGATGGCCGACGGCGGCGAAGGAACGGCGGAAGTGATCTCCGAAGCGCTCGGCGCTTCATGGGTGAAATGTAAAGCGCACGACCCAATCGGTCGCGAGATCGAAGCGCAATATGGTTGGATCGGAAAACGAAAGCTCGCAGTGATGGAAATGAGCGAAGCCGCCGGGATGCGTCGTTTGCAGCCGAACGAGTACGATGTCGATCTTGCGAACACGTTTGGCGTCGGGGAAATGATTTTGGATGCCGCGAAGCGCGGCGCTCAGCAAATTATCATCGGACTTGGCGGAAGCGCGACCAACGACGGCGGCTTTGGCATGGCGCGCGCGCTTGGCTTTCAGTTTCTCGACTGCGACGGCGGAAAACTTGACTGCTTTAAGCAGTCAAGTTTGCAGAAGGCGGAGAGAATCGAAAAGCCGACGGGATTGAAGTTACCGAAAATTATCGCGGCGGTGGATGTGCGAAATCCGTTGCTCGGCGAGAATGGCGCGACCGGGGTGTTTGGTCCGCAGAAAGGCGCGACGCCAGACCAGATTAAAGTCCTGGAAAGCGCGCTTGCGAAACTTGCCGATGTCCTCGCAGCGCAATTCGGTTTTGATTATCGAGACAAGCCTGGCGCCGGCGCGGCGGGTGGACTCGGTTTTGGATTAATGAGCTTTTGCGGCGCAACGATCCGGCGCGGTTTCGATGTCGTTGCCGAATCAGTTGGGCTGGAAGCGAAAATGAAAGATGTCGATCTTGTTATCACCGGTGAAGGAAGTTTGGATCGACAAACACTCGAGGGAAAAACGCCGGCGGGAGTGGCGCGACTTGCGCATAAGCTGGGCAAGCGCGTTTTCGCGATGGTTGGTCGCGCGACGGCAGATCGACAAGCGCGTGAACTTTTCGACGGCGTTTATCAAAATGCACGCGTCGGAATGAGTCAGGAAGAAAATATGAAAAAGGCGGGAGAGCTGTTGCGGGAGAATGCGCGTGAATTGGCGAAGAAACTGTAGCGGCGGTCTATGACCGTCGGTCGATTATGCCGCGCTCACAGAGCGCCGCTACCGAAGACAATTTTTCGTGGCTTTCATTCCGTGCGCGGTGAGCGAAAATAAGCGGCTCATGCAAGAAATCCCTCCGGGCGCGTTGACGCCTTTCGTTTTTTCCGATCCGGCCGGCAAACGCTGGCCGCGATTGCGACTGATCCTGCTCGTTTTCGGTGTGCTCGCGTTTCTCGGGACGGTGCTTTTCGTCCAGACGCTTTTCGTCGCGCCACAAATGCGGGTGCCCTTTTCGTTGAGGCAGTTAAAGGGACAATTGAAAGCGCTGCAGAAGGCAAACCCGGCGGGCCAGGTCACGCCGAGCTCGTTGCTCTGGCAAAAATTCGGCGCGGCCAAACAAGCGGCGAAAAAGTTGGCCGGCGCAACCGCGACACCGACGCCTCCGGCGAAAACGCGGAAGAAAGCGCCACCGAATGAAGTTCGGCTCGCGTTTTACACTAATGGCGATCCCTACAGTTACTCGTCGCTGGAAGAGCACGCGGCGTTGATCACCCATTTGTGTCCGGAATGGATCACAGTGGTGAACGGTCTCGGCGACATTCAAATCGACCCCGACGTTCGGCTGCCAAAATTTTGCGCAGCCAAAGGCATCAAGCTGATGCCGCTGCTGACGAATCTGGTCGGCGATACATGGCAGCCTGAGGCGATTGAAAATCTCGCGCACGGGCCGGCAGATCGGCAGGAGCGCTTTTTCGCGAAGGTGGTCGCTGCGTTGCGCGACGCGAAAGCCGCCGGGGTCGTGATCGACTGGGAACAAATCGATCCGGTTTATAAAAAGGATGTGACCGCTTTCATCGACAAATTTTGCGACGCACTCCACAACGACGACAAAGAACTTTGGCTGACGGTTCAACCAGGCCAGGAGCTTGAGTACATCGATTTCGACGAGCTCTCGGACAATGTCGATCGATTCGTCGCTTCGCTTTTCGATGAGACCTCGGATATCGATCCGGCGGGGCCGCTCGGATCGCGGCCGTGGTTTGAAGGCTGGCTGCACGTCTTGCTTGAAGGGAGCGATACGAAGCAGTGGATTATTACGCTCGGCAGTTATGGTTACGACTGGACGATCGGCGGCAAAAAAGCGGAACTGATCAGCTTTCCCGAGGCGATGAGTCGCGCCTACAATGCGGAGGTCGAATCGACTGAGGTCAGCGGCCCGAGTTACAATCCTTATTTTTATTTCGAGGACAACGACAAGGAACACGCCGTCTGGTTTCTCGACGTAATCACGTTCTTAAACCAATTGCGCGAAGTGCGTGGCCAAAAAGCGGGCGGCTTCGGACTCTATCGTCTCGGGACGGAGGATCCGGCGATCTGGGATGCGCTGGCAGTTCCGCACGATTTCAAGCTCGACAATCAAACGCGCGAAGCGCTCGAAGTGTTGAAAGGCACCGACACCATCACCGATGTCGGCGACGGGGAGATCGTAACAGTGGATGAAAGTCGCGCCGACGGGATGCGCAAGCTCGCAGTCGATGCCGAAGGTTATCTTACGGCCAAGTACACAAAATTTCCGGAGTTTCCGACGTTGTATCATCAAGGCGCGGGCGGTGAGCACCAGGTCGCGATCACGTTTGACGATGGCCCCGACCCGCAATGGACGCCAAAGATTCTGGACATTTTGAAATCGGCCAATGCCAAGGCCGCGTTCTTTTTGGTTGGAGTCAACGCTGAAAAATACCCGGGGCTCGTCAGGCGGATTGTCAACGAAGGGCACGAGATTGGAAACCACACTTATTATCATCCGAACCTGGCGTTGGCCTGGCCCGAGCATGTGCGGCTCGAATTGAATGCGACCCAGCTTTTGATCGAAACAATTACCGGCCGCGCAACCACGTTGTTTCGTCCTCCTTACGCCGCCGATACCCAGCCGTCGCAGATGAGCGAGCTGGTGCCGTTGCAGATCGCGCAGGAATTGAGCTATCTCGTTGTCTTGGAAAATATCGATCCGCAAGATTGGGCGAAGCCGGGTGCGGACATTATTCTTCAGCGGGTGAAGCAGCAAAGGCGCGATGGCAGCATTATTTTGTTGCACGACGCCGGCGGCGATCGTTCGCAAACGGTGTCCGCGCTTCCACGTATTCTCGATTGGCTGCACACGCGCGGCGATACGATCGTGCCGCTGAGCACTTTGTTGGGAACGTCGCGCGACGCAGTGATGCCACCGCTGCAAACAACCAATCCTTTGTCGCGTCTGGTCAGCGGCGCCGGGTTCCGCGTTTATCACGCGCTCGAAGAATTTCTCTGGGCTTTCATGATCGTTGCGACCGCGCTGGTGGTGGCGCGCACATTGATAGTGATTTGGCTCGCTTACCGTTTTCGACGTTTACCGAAGCACAATTTCACTGCGCCGATCAGCATTGTGATGGCCGCTTACAACGAAGGAAAGATAATCGCCGGGACTTTGCATTCGTTGCTTTTGACTGATTATCAAAGCGAACTCGAGATCATTGTCGTGGACGATGGCTCGCGCGACGAAACCGCTGCGGAAGTAGAAAGGGTGGCGGCTGTCGATCCACGAGTGCGTTTGCTGCGTCAGGAAAATCGCGGAAAGGCGCGCGCGCTACAACGCGCCCTGGCCGCTGTTCGTCACGGCATCGTGGTGTTCGTGGACGCGGACACGCATTTTCAACGTGACACGCTGTCGTTATTGCTCGAGCCATTTGGCGACGAAAGCATCGGCGCCGTATCGGGCCACGCGAAAGTCGGCAACCTGCGCACATTCATCGCGCGCTGCCAATCGCTCGAGTACACTTGCGGATTCAATCTCGATCGTCGCGCGTACACGCGATGGAATTGCATCACTGTCGTGCCGGGCGCGATCAGCGCGATTCGAAAAGAAGCAATCAATCAGGCCGGCGGTTTAAGTTTGGAGACATTGGCCGAGGACACTGATCTCACCCTCGCGTTGCACAAAGATCGGCAGCGCATCGTCTACGTGCCGCAAGCGATTGCCTGGACGGAAGCGCCGGAGTCAGTGCGCACGCTGGCTCGGCAGCGTTTTCGCTGGGCCTACGGCACCTTGCAATGCCTCTGGAAACATCGCGATATGATCTTCAATTGGAACTATCGTGCGCTCGGCTGGTTCAGTTTGCCGAGCGTCTGGTTTTTCCAAATTATTCTGGTGGCGGTTACACCGATGGTGGACCTGCTCTTACTGGCATCGCTTCCATTCGGCGCCTGGAGCGCGGTGCTCCCATTCGTGATCACGTTTCTTTCGATGGACGTCATCCTCGCAACGCTCGCTTGCATTTTGGAACGGGAACCGATTACGCGAGCGTGGCGGATTTTGCCGATGCGGCTGATCTATCGACCGATGCTGAGTTATTGCATTTGGAAAGCGATTTTGCGGGCGATCAAAGGCGCGTGGGTCAGCTGGGGCAAACTCGAACGCACTGCGAGCGTACCGGTGCGTGCGTAACCGACGTTTGAGGTTTGATTTTCGATGTTTGAGGTAACGCGGCCGGTTGTCATCAGCATCTGTTGGGCGTTTCTGATCAGTTGCGTTTTCGATTCGTGCAAAAAAACAACGCGACCGCAGTTAGCTGTCGATCCGAACGGTCCGCTCGAAGTTGCTGTTCCCGAGCATGGCGCTTACACCGGAGCGTTCATGGATTTCGGAGACGAAGAGGACGATGTCACGCTCGAGATGATCGAAGATTTCGAGCAGATGGTCGGCAAACATCAGGCGATCATTGCGTCATCCAGCTATTGGGGTGAGCAAAGTTTTCCGACAGCGAATTTAAATGTCGTCTGGCGGCATGGGTCGCTGCCGCTGGTCTTTTGGTCGCCATGGGACAAGCCGTATGTGCAAAATCGCGGTCCGGATAAATTCAACCTCATCGCTATCATCGCCGGAAAATGGGACGCGTATATCGACAAGTGGGCCGACAGCGCGCGCGAGTTCGGGCATCCCATGATCGTCGCTTTCGGGGTGGAGATGAACGGCGATTGGTTTCCGTGGTCGGGTATCTTCTACGGCGGCGAAGACTGGGATGACGACGCCGATAACTGGAAAGGTCCCGAAAACTTCCGCCGCGCCTATCGGCACGTGGTCGATCGCGTTCGCGCACGCGGGGCGGCCAACATCAAATGGATGTTTCACACCAATAATTATTCCTACCCGCTCGACACCTGGAATTTTGCGCCGGCTTACTATCCAGGCTCGGATTATGTCGATTGGTTAGGCATGAGTGTTTACGGCCAGCAATTCAAAGACGAAACCAATCCGCCAATTACAGCGTTAATGGACTGGCCGTATCAGGAATTGAGCGGTCTCGATCCCAATAAACCGATCATGATTGCGGAATGGGCGACTGGCGAATTTCCTTACGAACCGGGCGAGCCCGGAATCCATAAACCGGAGTGGATCAAACAAGCGTTCGAACTTTTTCGGACACGCTATCCGCGAGTGAAAGCGGCGGTGTATTGGCACGAACGCTGGCAGAATGAGGATCAAACTTACAGTAATCTGCGGGTCAATTCGTCAGTCGAATCATTGCAAGCGTACCGCGATGGCGTGGCAAATCCGGATTGGCTGGGGAACTTAATCCTGAAACCGGTGCCGAAGTCCCAATCAAAATGACAGTTAATGCCAAACCGCAAGAATCCCGCCGAGCGCGATGCAGCCGAAAAAGTGATGGCTCGCGTCGATCAACCAAACCTTAAACGGTTTCGATTCCCACAAATATTGGACGGTCAGAGCCGTTGCTGAGAATCCGAGCCCGACACCGGCGCCGAGTTTCAATCCGGGACCCAGCTCGGTGATGCCGGTTCTGGCAATTAGACGCGCCATGATCGCAGCTGCGATGAGATTGCAGATAAAATTGCCAATCATCTTCGGGCCCATACCGGTACCCTCGATTTTAACTCCGTGCTGTTGAATGCTCGCCGCCCAGATTTTCCCGAACAAGGCCATGTACCAGATGCCGCCGATGATCCAATAAGCCGCTGCCGCACAAATTATTGCTAACCAGTTCATACCGGCGGTTGTCTCAAGCTTGTCGATCTAAAGCAAGGGGAAATCTGAGCTTCGGGTCGCGGAGAAAAAATCAATCCAGACAGACAAAATCCATGGTTGGCGGCGTCTCGATTATAAAAGACCGTGAAAAGGTCATGGAGAATGTCGCCACCGATGAAAATTGGAAGATTTGCTTTTCCCAGCTCGCACCCCGCCTGCTCCTGTTCGCGCGGCAATGGGCGCGATCGTCGGCTGACGCCGAAGACATTGTCCAGGAAGCTTTCGTCCGCTTTTGGCGAAAACAACACGACATCACGAATCGCGGCCTGCTTTACGCGACGGTGCGCTCGATTGCGCTCGATTTTCTCCGGCGCGACAGCCGGCGCGCCCGACGCGAGTCCACTGCCGTTGCCGAAATGGACCAGACAGTCCAGCCACTGTTCGAGATTGAGGATGAATCGCAACGCGCGCTGGTGGCCGCGCTCGATCTTTTGCCTAACGAACAACGGGAGGTGTTGGTGATGAAGATTTGGAACGAACTCACCTTTGCCGAAATCGCGAGTGTTCTCGAGATTTCGCAGAACACGGTCGCATCCCGTTATCGCTACGCGCTCGCCGCACTCAAAAAGAGTCTGCCCGCTGTATGAACGATTTTTCCGAGCTCGAAAATCAACTCCGCAAACTCCGGCCGGTTCAGCCGTCATCGGATTTAATGACGCGGATTGAGCGGGAGTTGGCCCAAGAAAGATCGCCTCTCCTTCGCTCCGAAACGGCGCGGCATGCATCCACCGCTGGCGTGCTCCCGCGCGAACGCCGGTTTCAATTCAACTGGTTTTCGCTTGGGCTCGGCTTGGCTGCTGCGGCTACGCTGGTGCTTTTCGCGTGGATTCAACTTGAACGACCGGTGAAAAAGACGCCGTCGCTGGCCTCGATCACGCCGGCGCCGCAATTTTCCGCTGCAACTTCGACCGCGCAGTTTGTTCCGGCTGGTTTGACCCAGGTTGTTTATCACACCCGGGACGAAGGAGTTCATTTCCCAAACAATTCCGAACAGCCAATGCGCCGGGTTCGCTCACACACTCGCGACACGTTGCAGTGGCGAAATCCAACCACGGGCGCGTCGCTGCGTATTTCTTATCCAAGCGAAGAGGTTTCGCTCGTTCCAGTTACCGGCCAATGAATTTAGAAAGACACACACTATGAAAACAAAATCGATCATCACCATCGCCGCGATCGCGCTTCTGCCGCTCGCAGCATTCACTCAGACACCGCCCGCTCCGCCACCTCCTCCCGGGCCGCCACCGACTGGTCCAGTCGGTCCCGGCGCCGATCGCGATCGCCACGAGAAAAAAGTGCCGGTCACTTATCTCGGTGTCGAAACTTCCGATGTGCCCAGAGTTGTGAGCGAGCAACTCGGATTGCCGAAAGGTTTCGGTCTGGTCGTTGACTACGTTGTTCCGGACGGTCCGGCTGCTGCGGCGGGCGTCCAGCAGAACGACATTCTCAGGATGTTGAACGATCAAGTTCTGACTGAACCGGATCAACTGTCAAAACTGGTGCGGAGTTTTTCCGAAGGAACAAATGTCACGCTCACTGTCTTGCGTAAAGGCAAGGAAGAGAAGATCGGCGTGAAGCTGTCGAAAAAAGAAGTCCCGGAACGCTTAGAGTTCGGTCCGGGGCGGCATGGCCATGGCAATTACAATTTCAATTTCAATGGCATGGATTTCGGCGACTTCGGGATGAACGATCTGAAAGAGCAGATGGATCATTTGAAGGAGCAACTCGGGAATGAAAAACAGGGAATGATCCACGACGCGGTGATGACGGCGCAGGCCGAAGCCCAGCGCGTCCGCGAAGAAGCGCAACGCCGCCGTGATGAAGTGCAACGTGTCCGCGATCAAGCCCAGCGCATTCGTGATCAGGCACAACGCGCCCGCGATGAAGCGCGCCGCGCCGCCGGAAATATTAGCGTCACGAGAAGCGAGAACGGTGGGATGAGCACTACCAAGATCGACATCGGCAAGGCCCAGATTGTTTACTCCGACGACAAAGGCGAATTGCGCGTCGAAAAAGTGGAAGGAAAAAAAGTGCTGACGGCGAAAGATCCGCAGGGATTGCTTCTCTTCAGTGGTCCGGTCGAAACGAAAGAAGAGTTGGATAAGGTTCCGGCCGAAGTGCGGAAGCGTTACGAGAAATTGCAACAAAACGATTTGCCGGCGGTTATCTCCGCGCAGCAATCGGAGATGGATAACGACACTGATGCCGACGACGAGAATGACAGTGGCGCCGACATTCAAATGATGAACGAGATTTCCACTAAACGCGTCGCCAAGCCGGTTAATTACACGTTCGTTAAAATCTAACCTTTAGGCAGAGAGAGACTCCGCCGAGCGCCTTAGCCATCTCGACCACACCGCTCGGCGGAGTTTTCCTTGTCGATCTTCGGCGCGCGGCTCTATTAGCTGGCGACCAGGATCGAGATGTTCATTCGCGTTTCTATTTTCGGAGCGGTTTTGCTTTTTGCCAACGTTTCGCTGGCGCAAACGCCGACCGCCTCTCCGTCGCTCGAGCAGCGCGTGGCGGATCTGGAAGCTTATGTGAATAATTCCGCCCGCGGATCGGATTCGGCCAACGCGAAAACTGCTTCCAACATTTCCGGCTCCGGTCCCGGTCACAACGGTTGGATGATGACCGCGTCAGCGCTGGTTCTTTTTATGACTCTGCCGGGACTGGCGCTGTTTTATGGCGGACTCGTTAGGCAAAAAAACGTGTTGTCGGTCCTGGCCCAATGCCTCGGCATCGCCGGACTGGTCGCGATTCTTTGGTGGGCGGTCGGCTATTCGCTCGTGTTTTCGCGCGGCTCGCCGTTCATCGGCGGATTGAAGTTTGCTTTCCTTCATGGGGTCGATGCCCAACCCAACGGCGATTATTCCTATTGGGTCTCGCAAAATATTTTCGCAATGTATCAGCTGATGTTCGCGATCATTACGCCGGCCTTGATCGTCGGCGCGGTCGCAGAACGAATCAGATTCGCGGCGGTGCTCGTCTTTGTCGGAGTTTGGATGTTCGTCGTTTATTTCCCACTGGCGCACATGGTCTGGGGAATTGACGGATGGATGAACGGGGTTTGGAATCCGCGCGCGAAAGTTACTGCGATCGATTTTGCCGGCGGAACCGTAGTTCACATGTCGTCCGGCTGGTCGGCGTTGGTCCTTTGCGGTTTGCTCGGACCGCGGCTCGGTTTTCGAAGGGAAATCATGGCACCGCACAGCATGGTGCTTTGCATGGTCGGTGCGGGAATGCTCTGGGTCGGTTGGTACGGTTTCAACGCCGGGAGCGCCCTTGGTGCCGATGGCATCGCGGCCAACGCGTTCATGACCACGACGCTTGCCACCGCGGTCGCGTCTTTTGTCTGGGCGATGTTGGAGTACGTGTTGCGCGGCAAAGCGAGCGTGCTTGGATTTTGTTCCGGCGCCGTTGCCGGATTAGTCGTGATCACTCCGGCTTGTGGATATGTCGATGCAACCGGGGCCGTGCTAATCG
>Ga0307479_10001192_pt1 | contig 23661 bp, 24 predicted proteins | sample atmos_gasesECM4C_FD_203743 | JGI IMG/M metagenome (GOLD analysis project Ga0307479, IMG submission 203743) | Hardwood forest soil microbial communities from Morgan-Monroe State Forest, Indiana, United States - atmos_gasesECM4C_515 | ecosystem: Environmental > Terrestrial > Soil > Temperate... | reverse complement strand
GCATCGTTGGTCTGGCGGGAGTGCTGTTTTTTTCTTCGTACGTATTGTCGCAGACCCGCCAGCCTAACCAGAATGTGTCCGGTGGCGTCTCGGATCTATACGATAAATTGGTTACCACCGGGCCCGGCGGCCCTGCTCCACGCCAGGATTTGACCGGGTTCTGGGCAGGGCGCGTGGCCCAGAAAATCAACGAGGTGCCTCCGCTGACGCCTTTAGGGCAAAAGGTGTTCGCTACTCACAAGAACGAGTCGCAGTACATCGTCGCGGAGTCCAATGATCCCATGAAGAATTGCGACCCTCTGGGGTTCCCGCGCAACATGCTTTTCCAAACCAGAGGGATTGCGCTCGCTCAGATGCCGGGCAGAATACTGGAGCTGTTTCAGTACAACAAAGTGTGGCGCGAAATTTGGACGGACGGACGGGAACTTCCCAAGAATGTGGGCGGGAGGTCCGCTGATGCACCAGATCCGCGCTGGTACGGATATTCGGTAGGGCACTGGGATGGGGATTATAGTTTCGTCGTGGATACGGTCGGGAGTGACGACAGGAGCTGGCTGGACCAGGTGGGGCATCCGCACAGCATCGATATGCGGGTGAACGAACGCTACACCCGTGTGGATCATAACACCCTGGAAGTGACCATCACGATTGATGACCCGAAGATGTACACGAAGCCTTTTGTGATCAGCAAAGCGAGCTTCAAATGGATTCCGGAACAGGATTTCGAGGAGGAGATCTGCGCACCGTCGGTGATGGCAGAGTATTTGAAGGTAATTGCTGATCCCGCGGGGAAAGGCCCCGGCAAGTAGATTGAACGATAGCGGCAAGTTCCCGTCGCGGAGGTGCCGAATGAAAAGCAAGCTTCTGATGCCTGTAGCTTTAGTTGTGGGTCTTCTAGCGGTTTGTGGCCCCACGTTCGCACATCACGGAAGTGCGGCGTATGCAAACACCGTACTCGTCTTGAAAGATGCCACTGTGACGAAATTCGTGTGGGCCAATCCCCACTCCTTTGTGATGTTCGATGTGAAGGATGACAAGGGCAACATCGTGCATTGGGCTGCGGAAACTGGCAGTTCGTCGGCGGTTAGCCTTCTTGGCTGGAACAGGAATTCTCTGCAGCCCGGGGACATAGTCGCGGTTTACATTTGGGCTGCCAAGTCCGGCAGCCCGGTTGGCCGTCTTAACAAGATCGTGTTTCCCAATGGCAAGACGTTAAGGGATAGCGTACTGGGGGGAGCGGGCGGGAGAGAGTAAGCAATCGGGCCCCGCGCTAGCCGTGTTCGCTGCAAAACCAGGGGTCATACTGCCACGAAGTAAAGCTGGGTCCACGCAGGAGTGGGGGATGCCGAAATGCTGAACGTGACTAAGGGCTGCATCGCGCTAACGGGAGTGCTGTTTTTATCTTCGTATGCTTTGCCGCAAACCCGCCAGCCGAATAAGCCTATCCGCGCGGACGACGGAAAAACGTTAGTCGACCAATTCAATAAGAATGGGACCGGCGGCCCGGCGCCCCGTCACGATATAACCGGTTTTTGGGCCGGCCCGCCCAGCCCTAAAGAGAACGAAGTGCCTCCCATGACAGCCTGGGGGCAGGAACAGTTCAAGACCCATAAGGGCCACTCGCAATATTCCGAGGCGGAATCCAATGATCCCATGAAGTTTTGCGACCCCCTGGGGTTTCCCCGTGACATGCTTTATCAAACCAGAGGGGTTGCCTTCGCTCCCATGGCGGACAGGATGCTACAACTGTCTCAATTCAATAGGATATGGCGCGAAATCTGGACGGATGGGCGAGAGCTTCCGAAGAATGTCGGCGGGAGGTCCGCTGATGCGTCCGATCCTCGCTGGTACGGATATTCTGTCGGACGATGGGATGGGGATTACAGCTTCGTCGTGGATACGGTGGGGAGTGACGACAGGAGTTGGCTGGATACTGCGGGACATCCACATAGCGTCGATATGCGGGTGCAGGAGCGCTACACGCGCCTGAATCATAACACCTTGGAAATGACCATCACGGTTGATGACCCGAAGGCCTATACGAAGCCCTTTGTGATCACGACCTCCCAATTCAAGTGGATTCCAAACCAGGAGCTCCGCGAGGAGATCTGCGTTCCATCGGTGATGCAAGAGTATTTGAGCATAATCGGCGATCCTGCGGGCGAGAGCTCCGCCAAGTAGCCTAGATCACGTAGCCCAGGATAGTGTTACGCGTTTCTTACCGAAGGACGCGGTTACATTGCGATATATTCATTCTATGCCTTGTTTTCTTTCCTCTGCCGTTATTTCAATCCTGGCCCTTCTAACGATCTCTCCGCTTCGTTCTCAGACGATCGAAGCTCGCTTTACGCGACGGATAAATCAGACTACTTAATCGGTGAACCACTCTTCGTGACGTTGGTACTGAGAAATATCGGTGAGGTACCACAGTGGGTCGACTTCGGCCCGTCGAATTTATTCTGCAGCAATTTTGCCGTTGAGATCCCCGGGGCAAATTCAAAGCTGGAGCAATGGGGTTGCGGCACGGCGGGAAGCTGCGCGCGCGCTTTGCGGGAAGTTCCGGCTGGGAAGAGTATCTCTGTCCGACAGTTAGTAAACCGCGAGTTTCGGCTGGAGCAATCCGGCGTTTACGTAATTCGAGTGCGTACCACTCTCACTATCCGCAACGAGAATCTGTTCAACTCTCCGCCAACGACGCAATTCGATGTATCCGATAACCTCAGCGCCACAGTCCAGCCAGGCAGCGAAGATCAGCTCAAGGATGTTTTTAAGCCCTTTGTGATAAATCTGGACAGTTCAGACTTAGCTCAGATAAGTGAGGCAGCAACGGCGATCATTGTCTCGGCTCCGCCTTCTTTAGAAGATGTTCTGATTAAGCTAGTAAATACCCCCTCTGCCTTCGCAGCCATGGATGCATTGAGAAAGGCAAACACACCCAAAACGCGCGATGCGCTGGCACAGAATGCGGCTGGTAACAGCACCCTGGTCGTCCGCCTTGAAGCCATTCGTAACCTCGGCCGGACCGGTGACACTAAATACCTGCCCATGTTGCTGGAGATGATGAAATCAGATAACGCGCAGATTAAGGGCGCTGCCGCCCAGGCTGTCGGCACTTTAGCTGGTGAAGCTGCCGTGCAAGACGTAACCGCGCTTGTGAGAAATATCGATGTAGAGACGCGGCAGACTGGGGCAAATGCACTCGAATACACCCATGCGCGCACAGCAGTCCCAACGTTAATTGGTTTACTGCTCGATCCGAATCCGAGCATACGCCAAACTGCAGTAGCTGGGCTTGCGGTGCTTACCCATCGCGTCGTATTAGACGGTAATCGATGGGCCGAGATATCCATGCCTCAAGACGCCATATCCGTACATCAGAAATGGACTTTGTGGTGGAACTCACACGCTGACAGCGCCGAGATTCACGGTATGAATGACTGCGTGGCTCCTATAGCTCTGAACTGAAAGCTCGCAGGGATACAGCGGGTCCTCAGTCCGAGGGAGCGGGCTCCTAACTCCCGGAAACCCAGGCGGTCTCAATGCGTCAGCGCAACACTTGCTCGACCCGTCTACTTTGCAGGAGTTCTTAGGGCGAAAGTCGGTCGCGAGGATTGATTCAAAAAAACACTACCCGGTATTAGGTCTGAATTGAATACAGCCAGACAGACCGTCGCTCCGGGTGAAGTATCGTCCCATCAACTGATTGGACGTGTTGCATCGACCGGTTGAGCTGGCACGACTTACTGGGATTTGGGCGGAGTCAGAATAAATCCGGTGCCACACCTGTATGCTAATTATAGCCGGCGCCTGATCGGTAGCTCCTGGCTCCCGATTGCCTTGGACGCAACCTTCTGCCACCATGACGCCATCCATGTTTCAGAAGATTGCGATTCTCGTTTGTGTGAGCGTGTTCGCCGCCACGACCATCGATGACGCGACGCGACGCCTCTCCCACGACATCTTCGATGAGCTGATCGGCATCAACACGACGGATTCGGTCGGCAGCACCACCGCCGCGGCCAACGCCATGGCCAAGCGCTTGCTGGACGCAGGCTTTCCGCCCGCTGACGTGAAAGTGCTCGGACCCAACGACCGCAAAGGAAACCTGGTGGCGCGCATCCACGGCAATAGCTCGCCAGGGCTGAAACCCATCCTCGCGATCGGCCATTTGGATGTGGTGGAAGCTCGCCGCAGTGACTGGACTACCGACCCATTTCAGCTGATCGAACGAGACGGCTGGTTCTACGGTCGCGGCACGCAAGACATGAAGTCGAGCGACGTCGCACTGGTGACCACGTTCATCCGGCTCCATCGCGAGGGCTTTCGGCCAAGTCGCGATCTCATCCTAGCGCTCACCTCCGATGAGGAAGGCGGGAAATCGAATGGCGTGGATTGGCTGCTGAAGAACCATCGCGACTTAGTGGACGCCGCTTTTGTGCTGAATGCCGACGCGGGCGGCGTCACCACCAGGAGCGGCAAGCCTGTGGATGTGGACGTGGAGGCGTCGGAAAAGCTCTACGCCGATTTTCAGCTCACTGCCACTAATCCGGGCGGCCACAGCTCGCTCCCCGTGCCGGACAATGCCATCTACCACATCGCTGATGCTCTCTCGCGGCTGGAGCATGCGGCATTTCCGGTGGAGCTGAATGACATCACTCGCACTTACTTCGAACGCCGCGTGCCTTTGGAATCGACCGAGGTAAAGGCCGATATGACGGCCATTCTGCACAAACCTCCGGATGCGGCCGCGGTGGCGCGCCTGTCGAAAGATCCTCGCTACAATTCCTTGCTGCGCACCACCTGCGTGGCCACGCGACTCGATGGCGGCCACGCCAATAACGCCCTGCCGCAGACCGCACAGGCCAACGTGAACTGCCGCATTCTCCCCGGCCATTCGCCGGAGGAGGTGCGGCAAAAACTGATCGATATCTTCGCCGACCCTAAGGTTGTGGTGCGCTTTGACACGAATAGCATTCCCGCAAAAGGCTTCACGCCGTTGATGCCACCGCCGGAAGTGCTCCGCCCGCTGGAACACGTTGTCGCCGAGATGTGGCCCGGCGTGCCAGTAATCCCGGAGATGGAAACGGGCGCGTCGGACAGTGTCTATACCATGGCGGCCGGCCTTCCAAGCTATGGCATCAATGGTCTGGCCATCGATCAGGACGACGTGCGCGCCCACGGCAAAGACGAGCGCGTACGTGTGGCAGCGTTTTACGATGGCGTCGAGTTCTACTACCGCTATTTAAAAGCTCTCTCAGCCGCACAATAATCGACATTTATCGACGTCTACGAGCGGTACAGACGAGCAGTTCCCGAAAAATGGATCGGAATGTAGGATCGGCTGACCTGGATTCAGGAAGACGTTTCGGGACTTGGATGAAGGACGAACTCACTGAACGCAAACGGGATCTTGAAGATGCAAATGGTTTCCGGTTGTTTTGTCTCGCGAAGCGCTCCACTCTTTGGCGTCCTGCTTGCAATGCGCCATGAAGGCTTCCACCTGCCTCTTGCAAATGGGGTCAAGGGCTGTATTGCGTAATGCATCTGGCCAGAAGTCCTGATACTCCCTAAGGCAAAATGGCGAAATCCATTCCCCGGGCTTCGGAGCGAGGTCGGCCTCGCGCGCCGCTTTTGCCATTGCGCCCGACCGGCCATAGATCGCCTGGTATCTCACCGCGCTTCTATGGATCTGCACTGGAAGAGTGGTTGCTACCGCGACGGCGACGTACCAAAACCAGATCCTGCGGCCGTTCGTGAGTGCCGAAAGAATGCCACGCAACTTTAGTAAATTCATAGTCGAAGCTATTAACTGCAGTGTGCCAGAAAGCAGGTTGGAATAGATCCTTTCCTCCCGGATCGCACCGCAAGCATAAATACATAGATCAATGGCCAGGCGAACCAATCAAACAGAATCGAGCGGCCCAGGCGTCGCGGGTCGCGCGCCCTCTTCATTTTTGCGACTCTTTGCCAACTCCTGGCAGGGATTTCCGGAAACTAGCTGGGGGGGTATCTAGGAGGAATCGGTTGTTAGGGCGCGTCAATTCTAAGAGTTTGGGTTGCGCTAGAATCATCGTCGTTATGGATACTCAGAGCTTGCGGGAGTCGGTAACGGGCGCAATCCGCTACTGGGAGCCCCGTCGTTTGGCTTACAACGGTGTTCTGGCCCTCATCATATTAATTTATTTTGGTTTGGGCTACCCGAGCTCAAGATCGACTCTTTCGGTCGATCTGGTCCTTTCCGTTTTTCTTTTGGCCGTGGTAGCAAACGTCGCCTATTGCTCAGCATATCCAGTTGACATCTTTGTATGTGCTTCTAGTTATGGTGAGCAATGGAAAAAGTATCGCCGGGTCGTTTTCGTGGTCGGTTTGTTATTCGCCGCCGTAATCACCCGTTTTTTTGCTCTCGGCATGTTCGAGTCTGGTTCCGTCCAAGCGCGATAGGCGAACGCTAGAAACATGCACACGGGGCCCCACCTACGTAGGCGTTCTGTACACTACCCTTCGTTTCGGCGCTCGCGAGCTTTTTATGTTCCGCCAATTCACGCCCAAGACGAGGTCTCTTGTTTCGGCGGCCGGGGAGAAAGCGTTGGCGTTAGGTTAATTGCTTGAACGGAGTAACGGCGAGTACCCTGTATCTTCTGGACCGGTAGGCGCTGCTTATATGACGGAGGCTGGAACGACCCAAACTTCAACGGTGCGGTCACCGGATCGACCAGTTACTACAAGCGTGGAAGACTCGGGGATACCGGCAGCGATGAACTTGCCCTGTACGTTCTTGGCACGTGCCAAGGCGTACGTGTTGGTAGCACTCCGTTCCTTGCTGTTTTCATTTCCGATGAGTTTTACCACAGTGCCCGGATTGGCTTTAACCAATTTGATCGCTTGTGCGATCATTTCGTCACAGATTGTAGTTACGTGCGTCGGGTCGCTTGCGGTCTTGCTCGTCAGGTTACACTCGAAATTCGAAGCAAATGTACAGATACCAACCAATTGAGGCTGAAGGTTTGAAACAGGGACGGCCACGACTGCGGCGGGTGCATCAACCGGGATAGGAGGCGCGACAACTATCTGCGGAGCAACTGCGAGCGGTGTTGGAGCTGTCAACGCCGTCGGGTTCGGCAGCGTGGCTGGGGTCACGTCGCGCATGCAATCGGCAAGAGTGACACCCGCCTTCTTGGCATACTTGTTGATGAGCATGGTTTTGCAGTAGGCCAAGTGGGCGCCGCTCAGAGCAAAGCTGCGTGCTGTTTCCAGGATGGCGCAGTTTTCGTCAACCTTACCGCCGCCAAATGACGCACCAACTGGTGCTGTCTGGACTCCCGCGCCGAATCCTTTGAAGCAAGGAACCGTGGGGATAGCCGTCGGAGAGTAGGCCGTTTCGACCGGAATCTTAGGCGCTTCCACGTTGGTTGTGCTGTTGTACGAAGTATCGTAAGAACCGTTGGCGGAGGCGGACTGAGATTGCGTGCCGCCTGTTGCGCTGCCTCCAGCACCGCCTGCAGCCGTGCTGGTAGCCATAGCATTTCCGCCGGCACCACCTTGGCCACCCGCGCCGCCCTGTCCCCCGGTGACCGTGTTGTTATTTGTGCTCGTATTCTGCACCGTCGAATTGCCGGAGCCGGACACGCTACCACCGTTGGCAGTCTGGCTTTGACCCTGCGACTGGCTATTGCTGTTGTTGTTGGAAGAGTTTACAGTCCCGCCGTTGGCTGTAGCATTGCCTCCGGTTGCGGTTGCGTTACCACCCGCACCGCCAGTGGCAGAGCCGCCAGCGCCACCGGAACCCCTGCTGCCTCCCGCACCACCCTTGTCACCCTTATCCTTGTCGTGGTCGCTAGCGGTCCTGTCATGATCCTTGTCGTGACCCTTATCATGATCTTGGTCAGCAAAGACCGGAACAGAACAGACAAATAGCAATGAAAAAAACGCGATTGTTATCCTATTCATTTTCATTCTGTTGCCCCATTAGTGTGCTGGCGAAACGCATCTGAGTCGAGGCCGCGGACGGCCTCTTTCCTCAAGATACGCGGAATGGCCGCTGCCTTTGAGTCTGTTCTACAGAAGTCTTGTTGGCGGCAAGTTCGCATTGTTAGAAACTCGCTCACGGCACCGCCTTCGGAACGCATCCGAAGGCCCGGAGAAGATAGTAAAGAAGAAGCACTGGAAGTACCTATGGTCTGCTGAGGTCATTTTTTTTGGTCCCAGGCATTTAGTACAGCTAGTACAAGAGCGCTACGAGTCCTATCTAGGTGCCATTGGGCCTGTGGACCGTGATGACGCTGTTGGACCGTAGCGACCCAGCAGCTCGTATGCATACCTCGCCAACTGCTACGAAATGAGCTCAAATTCGACTGAAAATAAACAAGTTACAAGCAATGCTCGCGCATGAGACAGGAAGAGCTCCCCTGGAAGAATGAGTCGAATCCGGTATATCGGTCTGCTCCTAGGCACTGGGGAGAAAGATATGCGACATAAGCCGCTGTTGCGATCCTGCCGTCTAGAGGAGGCCAGCGCCCGATAAACGGGGGCCTCGGAAACTGGCAAGTCTCTGCTTCTATTAGGCCGCCGCATGCGCGCTGTGCGAATGTAGCGCGTCTCCGCGATACGCTCGCCGTGCTCTCCCTCTGACACGGATGCGGTACCATAGCTCCACTGTTGGCGTTATTACCGGCTGGCACAGCGGAGCCCCGGGCGTTTCTACAGACCGCAATCGGGAGTCCGAATGCGGAGGAGAAGGGAAGGTGACGCGATGACAGGATCAGCGAAGGTGTATGAATTGCGGATTTATCACGCAGTCCCAGGAAAGTTGGAAAGCCTTGTGGCCCGCTTCCGAGACTATACGGATAAGCTCTTTGCGAAACACGGAATGAAGAGTCTTGCGTACTGGACGGCGCTGGATGAGCCCGTGAAAAGCAGCACCTTCTTTTACATTCTGGAGCATCCGAGCCGCGAGGCGGCGTCCGTGAACTGGAAAGCCTTCCAGAATGATCCGGAATGGAAAACGGTGAGAGCCAAGTCCGAAGAGAAAGGCAAACTGGTAGAGAAGATTGATTCGACCTTCTTGACGCTGACCGATTTCTCCCGGCTGCCCCCGATTTGAGATCAGTCGACTGGCTATCGCAATTCGCCACTTAAACGGGTTAGGTCCTCATAGACTGTGCCGGCTCAACCGGTCGATGCAACACCAGCTAATCGGCTGATCCGACAATACTTCTCATAGAGAACTGATCTTGCGCTACGGCATCGACCGCAGCCGGATGGTGGCGCAGCGTTGGTAGACTTCTCCGTTGACCCACAGCTTGTCTTTGGATATCGCGGAATTAACGGTGTGGATATCACGGTTTACGGCGCGCGCAATGAGCTGCACAGCGGCCACTACGAAAGGTGGCTTGGGTCGTTCGAGTTGCCGCCGACAAAGCGCACCGGACGCCGATGGATCTTCCCATTGCGCAAGAGATCGTCCGAACGGTTGAAAGCGCGGGGGCCGGCGATCAAAATTCTCAGTTCAGGCGGCGGAAACCCCGATGCAGCCGGCGACGTTCTTAAAATGCCCTCGATCGGCGTTCCGATTGCCAATCACGACGATAACCAGCACAGTTACAACGAAAACCTTCGCATCCAGAATCTGTGGGACGGAATCGAGCTGATGGCTGCTCTCTTGACGATGTAGCTGCCTGCGCCTGCAATTGACAACGTTACGGGCCAGGTGAGAGAGCGCGTCACTCCGCGATTGACACAGACCGCCCTGTTCGCGGTCTAATAGCGCTTCGCTCGAAAGAAGCACGCGACATCCCTAAATCCGGAGCGTCCCATGTCGGAAAAGCCAAGTATCGACACAATCCCCAACGCAATCTCCAAACCGTCGCGCCGCGCTTTCTTAAGCGCTGCAGCGGCGGCCGGGCTCGGCAGATTGCTGCTCGCGGCGCCCGAAAGCGCGCGTGCCGAAATCGTGCAGACCGATTTCTCGAAGCTTCCGCCTTACGGCAATGGCACGCTCCCCGCCGGCGTCCGCTCGCGCCACATCGCCAACGTGAACGGCCTGACCGTGCACATCTTGGAAGCTGGCTACGAGACGCCAGGCCGGCCGCTCGTCTTGATGATGCACGGATTCCCTGAGCTCGCCTACAGCTGGCGCAAAGTGATGCCGGCTCTCGCGGACACCGGCTATCACGTGATTGCCACCGACCAGCGCGGCTACGGCCGCACCACCGGCTGGGACGACTCCTACGACGCCGACGCGGATCCGTTTCGCATTCTCAACATGACGCGCGACGCCGTCGGCCTAGTCTTCGCGCTCGGCTATCGGTCGGTAGCCATGGTCGTTGGACACGACGCCGGCGCGCCGGTCGCCTCGTGGTCCGCGCTGATCCGTCCGGACATTTTTCGCTCCCTCACTATCATGAGCTCACCATTCGAAGGCGCGCCTGCCTTGCCCTTCGACACCGCCAACGGCGCGCCTCTGCCGCGCCCCGGCATCACCGACGACGAGCTCGATGGCGAGCTCGCGAAGCTCAACCCTCCGCGCAAGTATTATCAGAATTATCAGCGCACCCGCGGAGCCAATGACGACATGCTGCATGCGCCACAAGGCCTGCACGATTTCTTCCGCGCCTATTACTTCTACAAGAGCGCCGATTACAAGGGGAACAAACCCCATCCCTTGAAGGCGCGCACCGCCGAGGAGATGGCGGAAATTCCCCACTATTACGTGATGGAAAAAGACAAGGGCATGGCGGAGAACGTCGCGCCGCTCATGCCGCCGGCAGATTACATCGCCAATTGCAAATGGCTCACCGAAGCCGAACTCGGCGTCTACGTCACCGAATACAGCCGGACTGGTTTCAACGGCGCCCTTCAAGGCTATCGCGTGCGGCGGGGCTCGGATCCAAGAAGCATCGCCGAGATGCAGACATTTTCTGGCCGCACCATCGACGTGCCTTCACAGTACATCGCGGGGAAGAGCGATTGGGGCGTCTATCAAACGCCGGGCGCGGTGGACAAGATGCGCAATAGCGCCTGCACGCACATGGTCGGCTTTCATCTCATCGATGGCGCCGGCCATTGGGTTCAGCAGGAGCAACCGGAAGTCGTGAGCTCGCTGCTCGTCCAATTCCTCCGCGACTCCGCCAAACCCTGACCGACGAGTTTAGACGTCGGGTGCCGCACCCTTCGCTTCTAAGGGTGCGGTTTGTTTCTTGCCGCGCTCCAGCTCTGCACTTTCCGGCGGCCTGGGGCTTTGTTGTCATTCTGAGTCCGCCGTCGGCCGCGGCCCGGTCGCGAAACCGGGGTGGTGACGTGTCACGCCGGTAGGGAGGTCGCGGCCGACTTTCTTGATCGGCGCGCAAAGAGCGCGCGAAGAATCCTCCTCGCTCGTCCCGAACGCGGCGTGCACAGAACATGCACAAATTGGGATAAGAAGCCCGAATCCAGTGTGCGCACCGGATTTCCCAATGTGGATTCCGTCACGTTCTTCGAGTGCCAGAATGGCAACAGTTCGCGACCCGATTTTCCCATTCTCCGGGCAAAGGCCTCAACGAAAACAGTTTGTTCCAGTCAAGACGATGGACTTCTTCTTGCTTCCTTAAGGTCCGTAATTCCATGCCCAATACTTAGAGCATTCCTTTACCCTCTCTAGGTGCACGCTCAGACGTAAAGCGAGACGTTTTTAATGACCTGTACCGACAGAAATATACTTCTCATTGACGACGACGCGAGTCACGCCAGGGCACTTGAAGACGCCTTACTCGCTGCGGGTGACCGTCCATCGACTTTCGAATGGGTGCGAACCCTCTCTACTGGCCTCGAAAAACTAGCCCAAAAAGGAGTATGGGCAATCTTTCTCAATCTCTTTTTGCCCGATAGTCGTGGTGTCAACACACTCGCCAGGCTGTTGCCAGTCATTTCGGCCGCTTCCGTCGTTGTCCTGGCCGGAGTGGATGACGAAGATATTTGCGGGCGGCCATGTTACTGGGAGCGCGAGACTACCTCTTGGAGGGGCACATAGACACCTACGCATTTGCACGAGCGATACGCAATATTACGGAGCGTGAAAGTGCGCGGGGTGAATTGTTCAGAGAAAAGGAGCGGGCCCAAGTCATACTGGACACAATCGGTGATGCAGTATTGATCACGGACCTTTCAGGCAACGTGAGGTCCCTGAGCGTAGTTGCAGAGCGCATGACTGGATGGTCGATGAAGGAGGCGGCCGGCCATCCACTCAAAGACGTGTTTCAGATCGTCGACTGCATTACACACAAGCCGCCGTCAAATTCAATAGAGGTAGCCATTCGACAAAACACGACCGCGGGGCTCAGCGCGAACTGCATCTTGATTCGACGGGATGGACATGAGTGCGCCATCGAGCTTTCCGCTGCTCCTATCCATGACGGGGATGCTCAGGTATCCGGTGCAGTGATCGTGTTTCATCTGGTCAGCGTGCTCCGGGCTATGGTGCTCGAAATGTCTTATGTGTCCCAACATGACATTCTCACTGATTTGCCCAACCGATTGCTGTTACGCGACCGGCTCACCCAGGCAATTTCACTCGCCCCCATAATCATAACGAGCTCGCACTGCTGTTTTTGGATCTGGATGGTTTCAAGCGCATCAATGATTCTCTTGGGCATTCCATGGGCGACGAACTCTTGCAATCGGTAGCAGAACGATTGCGGACCTGCGTCCGCAAATCCGACACGGTAAGCCGCCGGATGGCGATGAATTTATGATCGTGCTTCCGAAGGTCACGCACGCCGCAGATGCAGGCATTAGCGCCGCAAACATCCTCAGCAGGCTTAGGGAGGTGCACAGCATCGGCAAGCACAGTATTCACATCACCGCGAGCATCGGAATCAGCACCTATCCCGAACACGGTGAAGACCCGGAGACTCTCATCAAGTACGCCGACACAGCCATGTATCACGCCAAGGAACGTGGGCGCGACAATTATCAGTTCTTTAGCCCAAACATGGGTGTCCCTGCCGCCGAGCGTCAATCCTTGGAAGGCCAGTTGCGATATGCGCTTGAACGACAGGAGTTGTTGTTGTATTACCAGCCAAAGATAAATCTCCAGACAGGAGCCGTAACAAGTGTCGAGGCCCTCATATGCTGGCAACATCGAAAGCGCGGCCTGCTTCTTCCACAGCAATCCCTGAGCATCGCCGAAGACTCCGGCATGATCATAACTATCGGCGAGTGGGTGCTAGGCGAGGCCTGCAGGCAAACGCGGGAATGGCTTGAGGGGGGCTTGGTAGCTGTCCCCGTGGCGGTGAACATCTCCTCCCTGGAGTTTCGGAACGAGCACTTTCTCGAAGGTGTTCGAGAGGCCCTGAAGAATTACAGTCTTGATCCTGGATATCTCGAGCTGGAATTGACGGAAACCGCCCTCATGCGGCATGTGGAGTCCGCGTCCAGCACGCTTGGAAATCTGAAAGATATCGGCGTGAGGCGAGCCATCGATGATTTTGGCACCGGCTATTCCAGCTTAAGCTATCTGACGCGACTTGCGATCGATGCGCTGAAGATCGACCGATCCTTCGTGCAGAATATCATCTGCAGGTCAGATGATGCTGTCATTGTCAGCGCGGTGATCAGCATGGGCAAAAATCTCAAGCACAGGGTCATCGCCGAGGGTGTAGAAACACCAGAGCAGTTGGCCTTTCTTCGGGCTCATGGCTGCGATGAGGGGCAAGGATACTATTTTAGCCAGCCCGTGACTGCAGCGCGGTTCGCGAAGTTCCTTGAAACGCAGTGTCAGCAAGTATTTGTGAATTAAATGGCACCGATTCCTTTTCACCAGGAGCGACCAAGCCGCATTGTTGGTGCCGCCTCAGAGTCTCTGTAGGATTCCGAAATCTAGGAGGGCCATATGATTGCACAATATACCGGCAGTGTGCCTAGGAGAGGCGATCGCTTCAGAATGTATGAACAGCCAAGTCTATTTGAAGTCGTGGACGTACACATGCTGATGCAGACGGTGAACTTGAAATCAACTAATGTGCAAGGCTGCGTCACCCGGAATGTGGCTTGGAGTTCGCTGGAGTTTGTCGGAAACTAGCGCTCGGAACGAGCCATTTTCTGACTCCCCCTTCAGAAACCGAGGACAGATGGACACTCAACACGTTTGCGACTACATCATCACCAGAACGGCGGGCGCTGGTAAGACTCTAAGTGTTCTCACGCTTCAGAGACTCTTATATTTCGCGCAGGAATGGCATTTTGCCTTCTATGGCCGATCAACCGTAAAATCTACGATCGATTCGCGAGCAGACCGCTGGATTCACAAGTCTCGGCGGCAGATGTTTCGAAAGGTTTTGATGTCACCTCGGTTTCACAAGAAAAGAGCAATCACATTCGTAGTGTGTTGGAGGCTTATGCGAGGTGCGAGGGCTCCAGTCTCGACGAAATAATTAACAAAATAATTAACGAAGATGCGTCATGGCTGGAAGCTTGCACCGGATGTCTGGAACACTGTCAAAGAGAGATCGAGGAAGACAACATCAAGCGCTTCTGCATAGTCCTATATCTCTTGAAGCAATTCGGAACCAAAGGAGGTGCTTGCGCAGAGCGTCAGACATTCCCAGTTCCCGCTGTCCCGCGCGAGGCCTACGAATGGGCCCAAGACTTAGTTCGTGTTTAGATAAACCGGTCGACCAGCCCCATAAGATCCGAGAAGGCGCGATTCTGGTAGCTGGTTTTTCGCACCTACCGGGGCCTGCCAAGGAATGGGGAAGAAACGCGAAGGGAGAGGAGTACAACTCCTCTCCTTCTTCCGCTTGAGCCGAGGGAAAACTTATCCGATGGGAGTGCTGCTTGCGCTTGCACCCGTGCCGGAAGTATCCACGCGGATCACGCCGGACTGATCGGTGAAGTACATGTTCTGTCCGGTCGTAGCCGCAGTGATCGGCTTGGCTGTTATCGAATAAGACTGATTGGCCGTACCCGCCGTGAACGCAAACACGTAGCCGCTCTTTTGGCCGGCTGACAGCACCGAGTCAATCAAGTCTGCTGACGTGGAGCTGGCCGTTCCGGACCCGACCGGACCCAAATTGGTGAGCGCCGCCGGGTATTGGCCGTAGCTGGTGGAGAAGGCGATGCACGCCGTGTTCAACGTACGCAGCGAGCCCACCGCCGAAGCCTGGTTGGCAGCGATCTTGGCACGAAGCAAGTTCGGGATGGCGATAGCGGCGATAATCAGAATGATCGCCACCACGATCAAAAGCTCAATTAACGAGAAACCCTTTTGTCGATTGCGCATGTAGCACCTCGCCTACTCTATGCGCACGTGCGTGGCCATCGCTGGGCGAAGGGCTGGCGTATTGGTCACACGCGGCTGCAGGCCTTCTAATCCTCAGTACATTAGGGCTTTGCATAAATTGTTTGTGATCAATTCCTTGAAATATCACAGGAGCGGCGAATGACGATAAATGTCACAAATAAGCGCCATTAAATGGCGTTGACGACCGGCCCTGTTAACATCTGGAGCAAATTGCCGGCGATTCAATCATCAGGCAATTGCCGAAACTGGTATCATGAGCCATGAGCAAAGCATACAGAATCGTGTTCGAGTGCCCCAAAGGCGGCCACGACATCAATTTTCAGCGGAAGTGCTCTGCGGCATCGCTTTCGGACGTCCAGGCAATGAAAATGTTTGGGAACGAGCAAATCTCCTGCACGGATCCAAATTGTGGCTGGCACGGAAAAGCCTCTAAAACAAGACTCCTGCGAATCATGCCTTTTTATTGGTTGTTGTCGCCGACGGCTTGAACCCTGTTTGGCGTCGGCGGGACCATACAATTTTCGATGATAATTTCTGGTTCGTCTGCTCGAAAACACGAGCCATAGAGCATTTCCTCACAACATAGGCCCCAACACACAAGATTTACCGGGATTTGGCTTTTTGCGGCGGGTCATCCCGTCTTATCAGGGAGGAACCAGCAAGAATTTGCAGGTGCGTATGAGTCGGGCAGGGTTATACTCGGCCAGTTCTTGGGTGCTGGTTCCAAATAGAGCCTGCGGATATAAAGTTGGCGGCAGCACGTTGGCGATCGTCGCTGGCAAACGTCTAGGCCCCTACGAAATCCTCTCTGCAATTGGCGCGGGCGGGATGGGTGAGGTGTACCGCGCCCGAGACACCCGCCTGGAGCGCATAGTGGCCGTTAAAATCCTTCCTGATCACCTTTCCGACAGAGCCGAATTGCGCGAGCGATTCGAACGCAAAGCGCGAACCATTGCCAGCCTGAATCATCCGCACATCTGCACCCTCCACGACATCGGCCAGCAAGACGGCACGGATTTCTTAGTGATGGAATATCTGGAAGGAGAGACACTTGCGGAACGGCTGAAGAAAGGGCCGCTGCCGCTCAATCAGGTATTGCAGTCCGCGATCGAAATTGCGGATGCGCTGGACAAGGCCCATCGCAAAGGCATTACTCACCGTGACCTTAAGCCGGGCAACATCATGCTCACGAAGTCCGGCACGAAGCTGCTCGACTTTGGGCTGGCCAAGCTCAAGGCCTCATCCACAGCGAGTCCTCTGTCGCAACTTCCCACTGCAAACGACAATATCACCGCGCAAGGAACCATTCTCGCACGTTCCAGTACATGGCTCCTGAACAGCTCGATGGTAAGGAGGCCGATGCTCGCACGGATATTTTTGCATTTGGCGTGGTGGTCTATGAGATGGCCACGGGGAGGAAGGCGTTCGAGGGCAAGAGTCAGGCGAGCCTGATTGCAAAGATACTTGAGAGCGATCCGCCGCCCATATCGTCGCTCCGGCCAGTGACCCCGCCCGCGCTGGATCGCGTCGTGAAGAAGTGCTTGGCTAAGGAACCAGAGAAAAGATGGCAGGATGCAAGCGACCTCTGCGATGAATTGAAGTGGATCACCGAGTCCGGCGCGCAGTTAGGTCTGAGCACAGCTGGCGCCACTCCAAGTCCCAAGAGTCGGAGCAAAACGCTGCTGTGGGCCGCTGCGAGCTTGGCAGTCTCTGCAGTCGTCGGGCTTACTGTATGGCATTTCAGGCCGGAGCAGCCGCGGCCAGTCACCCGCTTCACGATATCTCTGCCCGCGGGCCAGCATCTAGTGGGGTTGGATACCCCGGCAATCGCTCTCTCGCCGGACGGAACGCGTCTTGCTTACATTGCGGCTCAGGGCAGTGGCCTCCAACAGCTTTACCTTCGGGCGATGGCTAGTCCAGACGCTAGGCCGATCCCGGGTACGGAAGGAGCCGTCAATCCCTTCTTCTCACCCGACGGCCAATGGGTGGGATTTTTTGCAAGCGGAAAACTGAAGAAGGTCTCGGTCAGCGGGGGTGCGGCGGTGACCCTCGGCGACGGTATGAACCCTCAAGGGGCAAGTTGGAGCAGCCAAGGCATGATCACCTTCGGTTCCGAACCAGCCGCAGTTCTCGTGCAAGTCTCGGACGTGGGAGGCACACCGCAGGCGCTGACTCGCCTTGAGAAAGGAGAGACCGACCACGATTGGCCGGAGCTCTTGCCCGGTGACAAGACAGTGCTCTTCGCTGCCAGTGGCGATGATCGGGCCAATGGGCAGGTTGCCATCCAATCGCTCGTAACGGGCGCGCGGCGCAGCCTGATGCAGGGTGCGACCCACCCCCACTACGCGCCCTCCGGGCAGTTGGTTTATGCGCAAGGCGGGAATTTGATGGCCGTGCCGTTTGATCTCCAGCGGCTCGCGGTCACGGGTGCGGCGGTCCCCGTGGTGGAGGGCGTTCTGCAATCGACATCTAGCGGAGGCGCCCAGTACAGCTTTTCTGCCACTGGATCGCTGGCCTATGTTACCGGAGCTGCCCAGGCGACGGAGCAACGCAGCCCGGTGTGGGTCAGCCGCAATGGTGCAGTGCAGCCTTTGCCCATCCCTGTGCACGAATACCTAACCCCGCGGCTCTCTCCTGATGGGCACCGCTTAGCCGCGAGGGGTGAGCGACCAAGTTTGGCTGTATGACCTCTCCCGGGAGACGCAGACTCGGTTCACGTTTGACGGAGATGAGAATGGCGCTCCACTTTGGACGCCAGATGGCAAGCGGATTGTTTTTACTCAATCAATGAAGGGGCGTCGGACATTTTCTGGCAAATGGCCGATGGCAGTGGAGGCCTGGAGCGGCTGATCACCAGCGAGTACCGCGAGGTTCCGACTTCCTGGTCCCCCGATGGGCAACTAATGGCCTTCGTTCGATTGAATTCCAACAAGCGGATTGAGATATGGGTGCTGCGGATGGGCGACCGCAAGGCGCAGCCGTTCCTCCAATCAAGGTTCGACGAAGCGGCCCCAGGGTTTTCTCCCGACGGGCGCTGGCTCGCTTACATGTCGAATCAATCCGGACGATATGAGGTTTACGTGCAGCCGTATCCCGGTCCAGGCGGCAAGTGGCAAATCTCGACAGAAGGCGGAACGGAGCCTGTTTGGAATCCGAACGGGCACGAACTGTTCTACCGCAGCGGGGACAAGATGATGGCGTCAGAAATCACCACTCAACCTGGTTTTGCTGCGGGCAAGCCTCGGATGCTCTTTCAGGGGCAGTACGATCCGAATATTCCACGAGCTAACTACGACGTATCACCGGACGGCCAGCGGTTCCTGATGATCAAGACAAATGAGCAAGAATCGGCGCCGACTCAAATCAACGTGGTGCTGAACTGGTTCGAGGAATTGAAACAGAAAGTTCCCGCAGGTAAGAAGTAAATCCACGCACGATCGGCAAAAGCTCGCACCAGGGGCCATCCCCAAGTCATGCGATTGTTTTCAACAGTCATCCACAGCTTTGCACAGACTTTTTGCGTCAATCTTCGATAATTTTATTGACGCCGCCTAAGCAGAGATTTATCTTGCGCCTCAGATTGAACCGAAAGCTTAAAGAATTCACGGTTCATTCTCAGATGTCGCGATTACTTAACGGTATTCGCGATCCTGAATGAACCGGGAAGTTCTGAGACTTCGCGATTCAACGCAAACGGCGCGAAAGCTTAACGGCGATTACGGCGTTACGTTGAATTGCCTGGCTCAGAGAGCTCGCGGTGGAGTTCAGAGGCCGCAATGGCCGTTAAGCTATTGCGGTACGGGCTGCATCGCAGAGCCCAGGCCTTCGCGGTTTGGTTCAGAGTTCGCAAAAGCTTCGCGGCTCCTGCGGAAGCTGGGCTGAATCGAGAAGCTGGCAGGCGGTAGGCATCAGTTTGGAGGACGCAATTAGCCGCAAGGCTGTTGGGTCGCCGGATTGACCCGGAAGCCTGCAAAACTGACGGTTCGATTTAAAGGGCGCAATATGCTTAACGGCTATTGCGCCCTTAACTTTTTCCAGTCGCCGCTGGCTCAGCCGCAGCAGTAGCTTAAGGAAAACAAACCGGGGCGCACTGGGTAAGTGCTTCCTCGCCCTTGCGCAACGCGGATTTCCAACAAGAGGACTTCTGGGAAGTTGGGCCGCAGAACTTGGGCAAACAGCCCTGCCTTAAGATACTTGCTCTCGTTCATGCGTGTAGGACAAATACTCCGAGTAAACACCCTTGAAGTCCTCGATGCCCCCATCTTCGAAATGCCAGATGCGCGTAGCGACTTCGTCGATGACGTCATAGTCGTGTGTTACCAGCAAAACGGTCCCTTTATATGCCTGCAAGGCAATGTTAAGCGCATTGATGGACTCCAGGTCCAGGTGATTGGTGGGTTCGTCGAGCACCATGAAATTCGGTTTCTGTAACATCAGACGGCAGAAAATAAGCCGCGCGGACTCACCGCCAGAAAGCGTATCTGTGGTCTTCAAAGCGTCTTCGCCGCTGAACAGCATCCGGCCCAGCAGGCCGCGCAATTCCTCATGTGTCGCGTGCTGATCGAATTGTTGCAGCCACTGGATAGCGGTTGTGCCCTTGGCGATGGAATCGGAGTGGTCTTGCGCGAAGTAGCCCACGGTCACCTCCGGCCCCCAGACCACAGTACCGCTATCGATCGCAAACTGCCTGTCTGCATCGTCGACGTAACGGGTGGCCCCGCGAATCAGTGACTTCAGCAGCGTAGTCTTCCCCGCGCCGTTACGGCCTATCAAGGCGATCTTTTCCTCCCGCGAAACGTTGGCCGTGAAGCGCTGAATGACCTTGAGACTGTCGTATGACTTCGAAAGACTTTTGATCTCTAGAGGATGACGCCCCGAAGGCCGATTCATGTCAAAACGCATGTAAGGTCGCTGAATGTTGGACCTGGCCAGCTCTGTAGTCTGTATGCGCTCGACTTCTTTCTTCCGCGACATCACCTGCGAGGAACGAGTGCCAGCCGAAAAGCGCGCGATAAACTGATTCAATTGCGCAATCTTCTTTTCGCGCACAGCGTTGTCCGCTTCGATCCGCGAGCGGATCTGCGTCTTGGCGAGGACCATATCGTCGTACCCGCCCGTATACACGATGAGGGTTTCGTAGTCGATATCGGCGATATGCGTGCAGACGCTATTCAGAAAATGGCGGTCGTGTGAAATCACGATAAGCGCGCCCTTGTAGTTGCAGAGATAGTCCTGCAGCCAGCGCACCGAATCGAGGTCCAGGTGGTTGGTGGGCTCATCCAGCAGCAACGCTGGCGGGTTGCCAAACAGCGCCTGCGCCAGTAGCACCCGAACCTTCTGGCCGCCCTGCAATTCGCCCATCTTGCGCTCGTGCAATGCGGCTTCCACACCTAATCCGTCGAGCAGCACCGCGGCGTCAGACTCCGCCGTGTAACCGTCCTCTTCGCCGACAATCCCTTCGAGTTCGCCCAGACGGATGCCTTCTTTTTCGGTGATCGTGTCGTGGGGTTTGGCGTAGAGCGCGTCCCGCTCTTCCAAGGCTTTCCAAAGCGGGGCATTGGCCATAATGACGGTGTCGATTACGCGGAATTTGTCGAAGGAAAACTGGTCCTGACGAAGAATACCGATTTTCTTCGGCCGGGTGACCGAACCCTGCGAAGGCTCGATCTCGCGGGTCAGAATCTTCATAAGAGTGGACTTGCCCGCGCCATTCGGCCCGGTGATGGCGTAGCGACGCCCAGCCAGGAATGTGCAGCTGACGTCCTCGAAAAGACGTCTATCGCCAAAGCGCATGGAGATGTTGTCGATGGAGAGCAAAGTAGATTGATTATACCGTGTGGTCTAATGGCGGCGCTTGATGACGAACAAATCGGCCTTACCCGATACGCTTCATGCCTTGCGTGCCTTTCGCGCTTCTGAGCCGGCAGCGCGGGCAAAAAGCCGTCACGCGGCATAAGAAAGGTTTTACTGCTTGGCGTATTTCGTCACGCCCATCAGCGTTGCTTCCGCAGTGTACAAATTGCCCGCGGCATCGACGGCGATACCTTCGCCCATGGCCCCGTCGGGGGAAGTCGTCTTGTGAGCCGGAATGAACATGGTTACTTTGCCGTCTTTGAGGCTCCCGATCCGGATCCCCCTCTGCCAGCCCGGGTGAACCTTTTCCGTGGACTCTGAATCGGATGTGTAAATGATATCGTTCTTATCGATGGCCAGCCCGCTCACGCGTCCGAAGCCGTCGTATTCATGCAGAAACTTTCCCTGTTTGGTCAGCATTTGAATGCGATGGTTATGGCGATCGGCAACGATCAGTCGTTCCTGCGAATCGAACGCCAGCGCGTGTGGCGTCCGGAACTCACCCGGTCCGGTCCCCGTTTTGCCGATCGTTCTCAGGAATTTGCCGTGCTTGTCGAAGACCGAAATGCGCCCGACCAGATTCGGATCTCGCACATCCGTATGGCTCTCCGCTACGTAAATGTCGCCATTGCGCGGGTCCGTGATCACAACAGTCGGGTCAGTCAGCGCCTCGGGAGGATTCCCCCTTACGCCGGGTTTGCCCAGCGTCATCAGCACCTTGCCTTCCGGGCTGAATTTGACGACCACGCTCCCTTTGCTTTGTTCTCCGGGGAACTTCTTCAACTCATCCGCGTCCGGGGCCCGTGCATCCGTCACCCACACATTTCCATCTCGATCCACGTGGATGCAATGCGGCCAGACGAACATGCCGCCGCCGAAGCTTCTGATCTCTTTCCCTGACTCGTCCAATTTGTGGACCGGATTCGCTTTCGTGCCGAGGCAACCCGGCGTGGTGCCTGGCGAGCATCGATCGGTCGCCCACACGGACTTGCCGTCGCGGTCGATGGCCACACCATTTGAGCCGCCCCACGGCCTTCCCTCGATCTTTGCCCAATCCCGGATGACGCGATAGGGATTCGCGCCACTGTTCACCGGCTGAACTTTGTCCGTCTGCGCCGTGCCTCCACGCTCCTGCGCGTGAACGCTCCCTCCGTGATGCAGAACGCAAACGGCGATCAGCCCAGTCAGCGCAGCCAGCGAAAATCTCACAAAACCTGAAACCCGCATCTCCATGCTCCTTTCGCTGCAAAGTAATTTCGCTTATACAGGCGCCCGATGGCCGGCGCTCGACGTGTAACTGGCGATTATTGCCCGCCGCATGAATCTTGATCGCACCCCGACTTGGCGGTCGCAGCTCGATCTTCGCCGTCTGCTATCTCATGTGACGGATCTGGTTGTCAACGGCCTCTGCCGCAGCGGCTGTGTCAATGCTGGATTTGAAACAATGCTGCGCAACCTTCACTTCAACTCGTGATAAACGGTCTTCTCGGAGACTGGGAAGTCTTGGGACTTGGTGCAGGTCGATACGGCCTCGCAACTCGATTACGTTTTGTGACCCAGAAAGATCGTGTGGTGGGGGCCGCCCTTTTTCAAGCGACCGCGCACACGCTCTACCTGGAGGGCGAACCCGCCATGGCGCAGGCGCTTCTCGAATTTTCGATCCTCTCGCGCCGACCAGACGGCCAACACGCCGTCCCTCTTGAGCGCATCGAGAGCGGCGGCTATCCCCTGATCGTCGTAAAGCCAGGCATTGTCTGACGCCGTAAGTGCGGCCGGGCCATTATCCACGTCGAGTAGCACGGCATCGAACTTACCGGCGCTCGACCTGAGTGTGACCGCCACGTCACACGTCTCGATCCGTACGCGCTTATCCTTGAGGGGGTGTCCCGCTAACGGCCCCAAGGGGCCATGGTTCCAGTCCACTACTTCGGGCACCAACTCGGCGACAACCACAGTCGCGTCTGTTGGAAGGAAATCGAGCGTCGCGCGCAGCGTGAAGCCCATTCCGAGACCGCCGATGAGCACGCAGGGCCGCTCCAGTGTTCGCGCCCGGCGACAGCCGAGCGTGGCCAGCGCCTCCTCCGAACCATACATGCCGCTGGACATGAGGCTTTTGCCGTTGGCGAGTATGACGTACTCACCGTCGCGGTGGGCCAGCTTCAAGACGGTGCCGTCGCGCGTGAGCGCCTCGCCGAGTAGCTTCAGGTGCCTCACGCGCGCGATCTCCTGGCAGGGAACCGCGGAGTCAGCTTTGGCATGGGAAGCCGTTCGACAAATTAGATCATGATGTCAATCGCGTGCTTCCGCACTCAGAAGATGCAGCGGAAGCGGTAGAAACGGTAGAAATAGTTCACTCCTGCTGACTCCCTGGTGAGAGACGAGAGGCTTATGTGGATGCCCCTCCTGCTCGCGCCTCCGTTTCCTTCTCGACAGCCTTGCTTGATATTTCGAGTCCATTCTTGTTCATATCGAATCTCTGTTTCCGGTCCAAGCCTTTCACAAACTCACGCGCAGCCTTACCTACGGCTCCGGGA
>Ga0307479_10001191_pt1 | contig 23664 bp, 17 predicted proteins | sample atmos_gasesECM4C_FD_203743 | JGI IMG/M metagenome (GOLD analysis project Ga0307479, IMG submission 203743) | Hardwood forest soil microbial communities from Morgan-Monroe State Forest, Indiana, United States - atmos_gasesECM4C_515 | ecosystem: Environmental > Terrestrial > Soil > Temperate... | reverse complement strand
CACTGCGTGAGCTTCTCAACGCGTCGTCGGCGCACGCGGCGGATCAGCGGGGGCACTGCGAACATTCCGACCACGAATGCGAGGAGGGTGATGGCCGCGCCTTCGAGGCCGTGACGCCACGATGACGGCTCGTAGCTCATCACCACCGTGTGACGCCCTGCCGGGACGTCGACACCACGCATGGCAAGGTCGGCAGGAAGGATCGGGACGGGGTGACCGTCAAGAGTGCCGACCCAACCAGGGAACCACGCATCCGACACAACGAGCAGCCCGGCGCGGGGCGTGTTGACGTCGATCACAGCGCGGCTGTCGTCGTAGGACGTCACCGTCGCCGGGATCGGGGCTCCTGTCGCTGGTGGCGTACCACCGCCCTCGACCACCGCTGTGCGACGGGGATCGTACCCGGGCGCCGTCATCAGCGCCTGGGCGCCGTCTTCCGTGGACGCACGGGCAACGTCGAAGTACACGTTTGCGCGGCCCATGCCATGCGTGTTGCGGTCGATCCGGACGCCGTCCGCCGTGGTGGTGACGTACTCCAGCTGTCCCGGTGGCGGCGGGCCATTTCTGTCATCCAGTGGGCCTCGGCTGGTGACATAGGTGAGGTTGGCGGCGTCGAGGAACGGATTGCTGTACACCGCGATGCGCTTGGGCTGGTCCCAGGTAAAGAGGTTGGGCAGGTCGGGGAGAACCCAGAGCTTGAGGTACCGGAAGCTGCGCTCCGGGTAGAGCGCGTCGATGAGCAACGGGGAGTCGTAGTCGTAGGCGTCCTGGACGCTGGGGAACATGGCGTGCACGGTGGACATGGTGCGTCCCTGTCCGCTCGGCGCTGAGGCATCGAGGAAGGTGGACTGCGGCGTCGGCGGGAACAGCGCGACGCGCGGTGGCAGGGGCGCGATCGGGCTGCTGATGGCGACCATCTCGGCCACTGTCGCCGCGGCGAGCGCCGCGGTGGCGACGATGCGCAGGCGATGGACACGCGTCACCGCGACCAGCCCGACGACGAGCACCAGCAGGGCAACGCCGGCAGCGACGATCGACGCATGGTTGTCACGAACCTGGATGGCGGCAGCCTGCAGCGCGCCGAGGCTGTACAGACCGACGGCGATGAGTGCGGCCGCAATGCCCAGCTCCCACCACGCGATGCCAGGGCTGCGGTCGACCATGCGCTGCAGCGCGGCTCCGGCGAGGAGGGCCACCGCCGCGGAAACGCCGGCGCCGAGGTAGCGGAAGGTGTAGATCCGATCGATCAACGGGATGCCCGAGATGAAGTCGTGAAACCACTGCGGTACCCCGTAGATCTGCGCGGTGAACACCAGCGCCACACCGAGAAGGGTGAGGCCCACAGCGCGTGGCAGCACCCGGGCACGGATGCCGAGCAGCGCGAGCACGCTGGCTGCGATGCCGAACCACTGAGTGGATTGCGTCCATACCCAGCGCGGCGCGAGAACCTGCGGCAACGTGTGCCAGTCGTTGGCGACCGCAGCGGCGCTGCTGCCGGCGGCCCCGTGCACGCCGTTGCTGTTGCTGACGTATTCGAGGAACGGCAGGATCAACGGCAGCGACAGGCCGACGCCGACGACCAACCCGGCTGCGCCGGCGCCGATGCGGAGCAGCACCGGGCGCCACGCTCGTGTGGTGTTGGCCACAACGCCGAGACGCGCCACCGCATAGAGGGCGGCCACGAGCAGGCAGACGAAGCTCTGCTCGGGCATACCGGCCAGGATGGTCAGGGCGACGCCTCCTGCGGTCACCGTGATGGCGGTCCGCGACGGCCGTCGGATGCACATCTCGATGCCGAGAAGGACCAGTGGCAGGAACATCGAGACCGACGTCTCGACGTTGTTGAAACGGCCGACGAACTGCCCGGAGAGCATGAACACGACGCCGGCCACCGAGGCGATCCACGGCCGCATGCCCAGATACCAGGCGAAGATGGACATGAGGATGCCGCCGATCAGCAGCCTGCTGAGCAGCGTGACGTCCCACATGCCGGTGGTTGGGCGGAGCAGCAGCGGCCAGTTGAAGGGGTTGGAGAAGCCGCCCTGCGCCGCCGCGAAGAGCGGCATGCCGAGGCCCACATTGGCCGACCACAGCGGTGCTCGTCCAGCGCCGATCTCGGCATGCGCCTTGGTCGTCCAGGGTTCCTGCTGCCACGCGCTGGCTCCAGGGTCGAGCACGTTCTCCGGCTTGGCGGGGTCGAAGATGTCGCCCTGGTCCCAGCTGCGCGAGCCACCGGGAAATCCGTAGGAGGCGGCGACGCCCTCGTTGCTGGTCATGACCAGCGACAGCGTCATCGACCGGCTGTGGAACACCACGGCGCGGAAGGTCACGGCGAGCGCCGCGCCGTTGATCACGGCGATGACGAGAAGCCCGACCGCCATCCGCGTGGCCCGGCGAGCCTGCACCCAAGCGTGAAGCGAGCGCACGCGGTCGCTGATGAGGGTCACGGGCGCGCAATATAGAGGTATGTCAACGACCGGCGTCGAGCACCACCTCGTCCGCGCGTCCTGAGCGCCTGCGCGCCTCGCCGAGGCGCCGGAGCCGGGTCTCGACGAGCAGCGCCACGGCAACCAGCGCGAGGCCCGCGCCGACGACCAGTCCCAGTTCCACTCGCAGAGCAGCGCCCAGCCCCGAGACGGCGCCGAGCCCGGCGACGGTGGACAGGAACCCCACCATGCCGACGAGCCACACCACCGGGACGAGACGGTGGCCGCCGAGCGCGATCGCGCCCTGTACCAGACCGAGGGCGACCATGTAGAGGCCGCTTCCCGCAGCGAGGAGCCCCATGTCGAGCGCGCCCAGGCGGTAGGCAGCGCCGAAGAAGCGGCTCACCACCGCCGGTCCCAGGACAGCGCTGGCGACCGACCAGATCGCGGCAACGGCTGCAACGGCGGACATCAGGCGCAGCAGGCGACGGCGGAACTCGTCAAGGCGGCCTTCGGCGACATTCGCGGACAGCGACGGCAGCAGCGACGCTTGAACTGCCTGGAAGAAATAAAGCGGGATGCGGGCCATCACCAGCCCGTTGAGAAACGTCCCGGCGGCGGCCTGCTCGGACGGGCCCGACAGCAGCTTGACCACGATCGGCCCCGCGTTGATCAACGACTGACCGAGGAGCGCGCCCGCCACCAGCATCCCAACGGCGTGGAAGATCTCGCCCCAGGGCGCGACCGGACCTCCGCCCAGGCTGCGCCGGTGCAGCCCCATGCCCGCCACCACGCCGGCGATGACGGGCAGCCCCACGGCCAGGCCGTAGGCCCCAGCCGCCTTGACCCCGACCACCGCCAGCCCCGCGACGACGGCGAGCCGCGCCAGCCCTTCGGCGCTCAGCAGCACGCCATAAACGCCGAACTCACCCGACCCGGCGAGAACACCGCGAGCGAGGTAGTACGCCACGTACAGCGCCACGGCGACGACGAACCCACCCAGCAGCAGGCCGCTGCCGTCGAACAGCCGCGAGACGATGGGCCCCGATGCCGCGAGCGCGGCGACGGCAACCACCAGCGCCACCGCGACGCCGGCCGCGCCGGCCCTGGCCACGACGGAGCGGGCGCCGATGCCCAGGACGCGCCGCGAGCTGATCGCCCGCGTCACCTCCTGCTCCAGGGGCAGGAAGAGGCCGGGGACGGCCACGAAGACAAGGGTCCACAGGACCGACACCGGCGCGTACCGGACCGGACCGAGGGCGCGGGAGGTGATGGCGAGGAACGCGTAGGCGGTCAGCCCCGAGACGGCGTACCCGACAGCCACAGGCACCGTGCCCGAGGGGAGCGAAGCGCGGTGGGCAAGTCGGCGCAGGGTGGCGGTGATGCCGGTGAGGTCGCCAGACACGGCCGAATCATGCCCGAGCCGCGACGCGGTGAGCTGTCGACTATCATCGGCCCCCGATGCCAGAGCGCCCCGCCGGAGAGCTGCTCGGGATCGACGATCCCGAGGTGGACCTGCAGGCCCTCCAGGCCGAGGTGAGGACGCTGGCGCGAAGGCTGCGAGGCGGCGAGCCCGCCGCCGACGGGACGCTCCCGCGGCGCCGCGAGCCTGTCCTCCTCGACACCGCGGACATCACCCCGTACCCCGCGCCATCCGGCGGCGGCGGGCCGGGCGGCGCGGCGTTGGCGGTGCAGCGGTCCGTCCGCCGCGCCCTGCGCTGGTACCTGTGGCCGGTGACCGCCCGGGTCGGCTCGCACAACCGCGCCGTGGCCGAGGTCGTCGAGACGCAGCGTCGCGAGCTCTCCGCCATGCGACGGGAGGCGGAGCGGCTCGCCGGCGAGACGACGCTGCTCGACCGCAGGCTGTGAGCCGGGTGGCGATGGTGGTGGTGCGCTTCGGGGAGCGCCTCACCGGCGGGGCCGAGCTGCACGCCAGGCAGGTCGCGCTGCGCCTGGCGGCCGCCGGCCACGAGGTCACGGTGCTGACCACCTGTGCCGAGGACTACGTCAGCTGGGCCGACCAGCTTCCCGCGGGTGAGCATCGCGACGGGTCCCTGCGGGTCCTCCGCTTTCCTGTGCTGGCCGAACGTGACCTGGCGCGCTGGGAGGCGGCGATGCAGCCCATCCTCAGAGGCCGCTGGAGCGACGCCGACGAGGAGGCGCTGCTGCGCGAGCAGGGGCCCGACTCGCCGACCCTGATCGAGCACCTGCGTGAGCAGGGCACCGTCTACGACGCCGTGATCTTCTTCACGCTGCTCTACGCCCCGACCGTCTTCGGACTGCCCGTGGTGTGGGATCGCGCCATCCTCGTCCCCACCCTGCACGACGAGCCCGCCGCGATGCTCGACCTCCAAGCGCGCGCGTTGGGGCTGGCGCGCTTCGTGCTGTGGAACACGCCGGAGGAACGCGCCCTCGCCGAGCGCCTCTACGGTGCGGTCGACGTCCCGCAAGCGGTCGCGGGCGTGGGCATCGACGTCGCGACAGACGGCGCAGGCCGCGAGGCCCCTGCCAGTTTTGGCCTCGAGCGGCCATATCTGCTGTACGCGGGACGCGTCGACCCCGACAAGGGGTGTGGTGAGCTCTTCGACGCCTTCCTCGCCTGGAGTGCGCGCGACACGCGTGCCGACCTCGTTCTCGCGGGCCGCGCCTGGATGGACGTCCCATCCCACCCCCGAATCCGCCATCTGGGTTTCGTCGACCAAGCCGATCTGCACGGGCTGATGCGCAGTGCGGTGGCCACGGTGATCCCGTCGCGGAACGAGAGCCTGAGCATGGCGGCGCTGGAATCACTCGCCTGCGGTACGCCGATCCTGGTGACCGCGGAATCGCCGGTGCTGAGCGGGCACGCCCGCCGCAGCTCGGCAGGACTCGCCTACCGTGACGCCGCGGAATTCGGGGTCGCCGCGTCGCTGCTGCTCGACCGTCCGGACGAGCGCCACGCGATGGGGCGCGACGGGAGTCGCTATGTCGCGGCAAACTTCCGCTGGGATCGCGTCATGGCGTTGTACGGCGATGCCATAGACCGCGTGTCCCACCTTGCGCTGAGCGCGTGATGGCGACGGACGACGATGCGCTGATCCGTCGCGCGCGGCGGTCGCGCGACGAGAAGCAGGAGAGGGGCGTCTACACACCCGAATTGCTCGAGTCGCTCGCAGAGCCGCTCGACCTTCGCCCGGATCCCTCAGCCGCCGCAGGACCGGCTTGGCCGGAGGCGCTGGCTACGGCGACAGTAAGCGTGCAGCAGCCGCCGCCCTCCTCGCGTCCCGCGCTCGGCCCGGCCTTGACCGCCACCAAGCGCGCCATCGAGCGCGCGCTTCGCTGGTACCTGCCACCGGTCACCGAGCAGATCACGCGACACAATCGCGCAGTCCTCGACGTGCTCGCCGAGCACAACCGGCAGATCGTGGAGCTGCACGCCGAGCTGGAGGCTCTGCGCCGGCGGGTGGCTGCGCTGGAGGCGAAGGCGCCGGCCGGACCTCGCGCAGAGTGACGTCCGTCCATCAGGCTGTCCCGGTCCTGCTTCACGCGGACGCGATCGGAGACGAGACTCGGGCCATCCGCGACGGTCTGCGGCGGCGCGGCCTCGACTCCGAGATCTTCATGCTGCCGCAAGAACGCGCGCAACCGAACCTCGACGCGAGTGCGCGTCCGCTCGCCGAGCTGCTCACCGGCGCGAACCGCGGCGCCATCGTGCTGTACCACTACGCGCTGGCGTCACAGGCGACGCAGCTGCTTCTCGACTCGCCACTGCCGCTGGTGCTGATCCACCACAACGTCACGCCGGCGCACTGGTTCCACATGATCGACCCAGCGCACGAGGCCGGCATGGCCGCGGCGGCGACGGACCTCCCTCTGCTCCGCGACCGGACCTCGCTTGCGTTGGGAGATTCCGAGTACACGCGGGACGAGCTGGAAGCGCTTGGCTTCTTCCCCACCGGCGTGCTTCCCATCGTGCTGGATCAGGCCCCGTATCACGAGCACCGGGCTGGTCCGTTGCACCGCGAGATCACGGTAGCCCCCACCCTGCTCACCGTCGGCCGGGTGGCGCCGAACAAGTGCATCGAGGACTGCATCCGACTGCTGGCGGCCTACCGTGTGGGGGTCGACTCGCGTGCCCGCCTCTGGATCGTGGGGGACGCCGATCGTCTGCCCGTGTACCGCGACGCACTGACCCGGCTGGTCTCGCGCCTTGGCCTCGACGACGCCGTCCACTTCGCCGGCCGCGTCACCCAGCAGGACCTGATCGACTGCTACCGCGGCGCCATCGCCTATGTGTCGATGAGCGAACACGAAGGCTTCTGCGTGCCGCTGCTCGAAGCCATGGTCTGCGAGCTCCCTATCCTCGCCCACCCGTCCACGGCCGTCCCGTTCACCCTGGGCGGCGCGGGGCTCCAGGTCAGCCCGAAGGACTTCCCGCTGATGGCCGAAGCCCTCGGCCTCCTGCTCGGCGACGCCGTGCTGCTTGCCGACCACCTGGAGCGCGGCCGTCGTCGCGCCGCCGAGCTGGCACCCGAGCGCAGCCTCGATCACCTCGTCGACTTGCTGGCGCCACTCCACGCGTCGCCCGAGTCGTTCCGCTAATATGTCGCCGACATCGGTTCGGAGGCGTTCCTGACCTCACGGTCAACAACAGATGCGCCGGCCACCGAACGGGAAGGGAAGTTGGGAGAAGGGGTATGCGGTAGGCGGTTCGCCGTCGCTCGACGCAGACAGTGCGGGACACGAGCGGTGGTGTGAGGGCGCGGCGCACGCACGCCGACGCTGGTTGTCCTGTGCGCCCGGCGGACGGCCCTATGGCTGGATCCCCGTGCCGCCGGCCCACGACAGACATCAGGAGGATGCGAGAATGCATCTGAGAAGACACCTACTGACAACCGCCGCCGCTGGCGCGCTTTCGATCGCGGGTCTTGCCATCGCCCCGATCACCCACGCGCTGGCGGGAGGCCCGGGCACGTTGATGTGCGCCGACAACAACTCCGCCGCCGGCTGGCGCGGCACATATGGCCAGGCGGACGATATCCCGATCCTCGGCGGGAGCAACAGCCCAGTCCCGAATTCACCCGTGACGCTGGCGCTCGAGGTCTCGTACGACCAGGGGTATCACGCAGCGCTGTGCTACTCGACGACCCCGTACGCCACGCCCGGAGGCCAAGGCGGCAATGTCGCCGTCGACGTGTTGACGTCGAACGCCAACACCTGGTCGAATCCCGGGCCGACGCCGAACGCGGTCAACACCGAGTGCGGCAACGACACAACCAACAGCCTCATCCTGGCTTGTCCGGGCTATGCCAACCCAACTCTCACCACTGCTCCATGCGGTGGCTTCACCTGCGGCGGCTCGGCGACCCTGAGCGTCCCCTTCTCGGTCTGCCTCGGCACGAACCTCACCGGTCCGTCGATCTGCGGGTCCGGCGCGCCCGCCGTCGGTGCAACTGGAGTCGTCTTGTCGAACGTGGCGGTCGGCGAACCACCCACGGGGACAAACCAGGGAACCACGGTGACGCCGAACGCAACCATCTACGTTGATGGCATCGCGCTTCCATCCGGACCACTGACCACCGGTGCGGGAGCAAATCTCGGGACGGGCTTCGGGCAATCGGTGCAGGTGTGCGTCGTCATCTGCGAGGCTGTGCCCAGCGCCTGGGCGGGCGTTCCCGCGGGCCCGGCGCCGATGGCGGTGATCGACGTTGCCGGCGTCCAGGTCAACCTGCCCAACGTGCTGACCTCACCGGCCTGCGTCAGCACCCCGGGCGCCACCTGCCCTCCACCGTACTGAGTCGCACGTGAACCGGTCGCGCTCGCTCTGCTGTCTGGCGATCATGTCAGTCGGCCTCACTGCATGTGGTGAGGCGCAGGCCGCCGCGTCGCACCAGACGCCGCCAAGCAGGGCCGACGCACAGGGCGGGGGCGGCGCGACCACGCCGGGGATCGCGGCCGCCAACCAAAAGACGGCGCCCGCTTCCCCGTATCCAGCCTCCGGTGCAGCGGGTGCTACAGCGCACGCGGGACCCGCTGACACGGGAACTGGTACTTCCGCAGGTACCGAGTTCAGCGTTGCCCTCGGGCAGGGCTGCCTTGCGCCTGGCGGCCGACAGACCCTCACGGCCCAGTCGCGCCCGGGCTACACCGTCGCCTTCAACAGCGTCTACGGCGATGGCAAGAGAGGCGACGCGTACGGCGGCTACGGCGTCGTAGCTACCGACGGCAAGGGAACCGTGACCACGAGCTGGGTGGTGAAGGAGACGGCTCCGCTGGGCCGGGTCACCGTGGCTGTGGGCACAGGCAACGGGGGCACTCCGGTGACCCGCCCGCTGAGCTTCGCACTGCAAGGCCACTGCTGAGCCTGGCCAGGTCGCGTGGCGGGCGCAGAGGCCCCGCGTGAGGTCCGCCGTCGACGGCCCTGAGGCCGGGGGCTGGAACCCGGCGTCGTCGCCTGACCGGGTCCGGGTCCGGAAGGCCGATGCTAGACTGCCCCCACATGAGTCGCTCCCCCAGCGCAGTGGCGCTCGAAGGGTGGGCGTGATGGCGACGTCCGTCGAGACGCATCTCCCCACCGACGCTGGCGCCGCACCCTCCTCCGAGCCGCGCGGCGGCACGCTCAGGAGGCACGCCAACCTGACCCGCGAGCTGGCCATCAGCCAGTTCAAGCTCAAGTACACCGGGTCGGTGCTCGGCTACCTGTGGTCGCTCTTCAAGCCACTGATGATGTTCGGCATCCTCTATGTGGTCTTCGTCAAGCTCTTCCACATCGACCGCGGCACGCCCAACTTCGTCATCCAGCTGCTGCTCGCCATCGTGCTGTTCACCTTCTTCCAGGAGACCACGGCGGCGGCGATGAACTCGATCGCCAGCAACGGCAACATGATCCGCAAGGCGTATTTCCCGCGCAGCATCCTGGTGGTGGCGGCGACGCTCAGCTCGCTGATGACGTTCTTCATCAACCTGACGCTGATCATCATCATCGCCGGCGCCCTGGGCAAGCTGGACCTCGGCTGGCACAGCCTGCTGGCGCCGCTGTTCGTCATCGAGCTGTACATGCTGGTGCTGGGCATCTCCCTGCTGCTCTCGTCGCTGTTCGTCTTCTACCGCGACCTGGGCCACATCTGGGAGATCTTCATGCAGCTGCTCATCTACGCGAGCGCTGTGATCTACCCGATCCTGTTCGTTCCCGAGCGGTTTCGCGCCTGGGTGCTGGGCAGCCCGGTCGCCCAGATCATCCAGGACATGCGCCGCGCCCTGGTCTCCAACGAAGGCGTGAAGCCCGAGCAGCAGATCCAGTGGTCGATCCATTTCATGGGCGCCACCTACTTCGTCCCCTTCGCGATCGTCGCCATCCTGCTGGGGCTCGGCTTCTACGTGTTCAACCGCCTCACCCCGCGGTTCGCCGAATACCTTTGACCGCCGCGATCACCTGCGCGAACGTCAACAAGACGTTCCGCATCCCGCTCGACCGCAGCACCACGCTCAAGTATCGCTTCACGCACCTGCGCAGCTCGTCGCGCTACCACGACCTGCACGCGCTGGACGACATCAGCTTCGACGTCCCCGAGGGACAGTTCCTCGGCATCATCGGCCACAACGGGTCGGGCAAGTCGACGCTGCTCAAGGTGCTGTCGCGGATCTACACGCCGGACAGCGGCAGCGTCAGCGTCAACGGCAACGTGTCGCCGTTCCTCGAGCTGGGCGTCGGCTTCAACCCAGAGCTGACGGCGCGCGAGAACGTGTACCTGAGCGGCGCCGTGATCGGACTCACGCACGCCGAGCTGGACCGTCGCATCGACGGCATCATCGGCTTCGCCGAGCTGGAGAACTTCGCCGACCAGAAGCTCAAGAACTACAGCAGCGGCATGCAGGTGCGGCTCGCCTTCTCCGTCGCCATCCAGGCCGACGCGCAGATCCTGCTCATGGACGAGGTGCTCGCCGTCGGCGACGCGCGCTTCCAGGAGAAGTGCTTCGACGTCTTCGCGCGCTACAAGCGCGAGGGCAGGACGGTGGTGCTGGTCACCCACGACGTCGGCTCGGTCAACCTCTACTGCGACCGCTGCCTCTTGCTCGACCACGGCAAGCTGCACGCTGACGGCAGTCCCTCCGACGTCACGGCGCTCTACCGCCGCATGATGGGCGCGGTCTCCGACGCCGAGGACAAGGCCGGCGGCGGCGAGCCCGGCGACCGCTGGGGGACGCGCGAGGTGGAGATCTCCGCCGTCCGCCTGCTCGACATCGACGGCGGGACGCACCGCGTCTTCTCGTCCAGCGCGCCGATGATCGTCGAGGTCGACTACGCGGTGCACGGGCAGGTCGACGACTTCATGTGCTCACTGCGCGTCGACCGCAGCGACGGACTGACGCTGTCCAATCCGCAGACGCTGATGGGGCGGCTGACCATGAACCGCCAGCTTCCCGGCAACCGCGGCACGTTGCGCTACAAGGTCGACGCGCTGCCTCTCCTCGCCGCCAGCTACACGCTGACCGCCACCCTGCACGACGCACACGGCGGCCACACCTATGACCACCTGGAGCGCGCGCAGTCGTTCCGCGTCATCGACGAGAAGAGCCGCCCGGGTCTGCTCGAGCTGGGCGGCCGGTGGGACGCAGAGGAGCGCCCCACCGGCACCTGACCCGGCGCGCCTAGTTCGCCGTCGCCGCCATGCCCACCATGGGCTGGTTGAGGTGCACGCCGCCCTCGGAGCCGAGGCCCTGGGTGGCGTCGCCGAAGGGGAAGATGCCGCCGTCGGAGGCGACCAGCCAGTAGCCGCCGTCGTCACCGCTCTGGGCCATGCCGACGATCGGCTGGTTGAGGTGGATGTTGCCCGTCGAGCCCCGGCCGACGGCGTCGCCGAACGGGAAGATGCCCCCGTCCGCCGCCACCAGCCAGTAGCCGCCGCCGTCGGACGTCGCCGCCATGCCCACGATCGGCTGGTTGAGGTGGATGTTGCCCGTCGAGCCCCGGCCCACGGCGTCGCCGAACGGGAAGATCCCGCCGTCGGAGGCGACCAGCCAGTAGCCGTGCCCCGTCGGGGTCGGTGCCATGCCGACGACCGGCTGGTTGAGCCGGATGTTGCCCGTCGAGCCGTAGCCGCCCGCGTCCCCGAAGGGGAAGATGCCGCCGTCGGAGGCGACCAGCCAGTAGCCCTTGCCGTCCGAGGTCGTGGCCATGCCGACGATCGGCTTGTTGAGCCGGATGTTGCCGGTCGAGCCGAGCCCCTGGGTGGCGTCGCCGAAGGGGAAGATGCCGCCGTCGGCGCAGACGATCCAGTAGCCGCCGCCGTCGGGCATCGCCGCCATGCCCACCGCGGGCTGGTTGAGGTGGATGTTCCCGGTGGAGCCGAGGCCCTGCGTCGCGTTGCCGTGCGGGAAGATGCCGCCGTCGGCGGCGTCGAGCCAGTAGCCGTGGCTCAGCGGGGGAAGGACGAAGGTGAATGCGCCCGGCAGCGTGACGCTGCCGGTCAGCGTCTGCACGGTGACGTCGTAGGTCCCCACATAGTGTGGCGGCGTCACCGCCAGGATGTGCCGCGAGTCGATCCAGGTCTGACTCTGCGCGGGCACGCCGCCGAAGAGGACGACGCTGTTCTCGTCGAACTGCGAGCCGATGACAATCGTCGCCGTACCGCCGCGGGTCACGCCGTTGTTGACCGTCACCGAGCTGATGCCCGGCGGGTCGAGGGTCACGCGGGTGAGCAGGGTGCCCCAGTTGTTGTCATGTCCGTCACCAACTGCGGAGTACTCGGTGGCCACCCACACTGTGGTGGGGTTGGCCGGGTCGATCGCCGAGCCCGAGTAGTCACCCCAGCGCGTCGGCGGCTGGCCGCCGGTGCAGTGGCAGTCGTAGGGGCCCTGGCCGGCGCCGCCGTTGAGCACGAGGGCGTCGGCCACCGACTGGGTGCCCTGCAGGAAGGCGAACGTCCCCGAGGACATGAAGCGCGAGGACGAGCCGCGGCTGAAGGAGAAGAACGGGACGCCGTTGCTGTCGAGCGCGAAGTTGGGATAGGCGAAGGACTCGCTGATCGACGAGGAGATGACGTCGGCATTGGGCAGGGTGTTGCCGCTGGTGTCGACCTCGAACATCGACAGCCCTGAGACCGCGCCCGGCACCGCGGTGCTGCTGCCCGTCCACAGGACGTTGTTGGCCCAGATGGCGTTGAGGAAGCGGTCGTCGCCGGGGTCGACGGTCATGCCGGTCTGCGGCTGCGGGATGCCCGCCGACGGCTGAATCGTGACGAGGCCCTGGCCGGAGCAGGACGGGCACATCGTGATGTGATGTGGCGGCGAAATCATCGGTGAGCCGCCCGGCACCCCCGTGATGTCAAGCAGCGTGACCTCCTGCTTGGCCGGTTGCGCATTTCCGCAACCCTGGGGAAGCGCATAGGCGGGGTTGTTGTTGAACACCACGTACTCGGTGCTTGCCGAGCTGACCGCCACCGCGGGCGCGTAGCCGAACGCCTCGCAGTCCGGCATTCCCGGCGGAGTCCACTTCGAGTTCGAGCTGATGGTGTTGCCGGTCAGATCCGACTTCTTCCACACCTCCAACTGCGCCCCGATCGACTGCTTGTTGGGGTCGGTCTGCGTCTCGTCGAAGTCGTTGGCCCCGATCACCACCTTGTCGCCGTTGAGCCCCAGGTTGGGCTGGTCCATGAGCACGGCGCCCGCGCTCTGGAACGAGTCCACCACCCACGACGTCGCCGTGGCATCGGTGTACGCCGCCACGCCCATCCAGCTGTGCGTGCTCGTGCTGGCGGGCGCGGGGACGAGGGCGTTGTCGTAGTAGACGATCGAGGTGAACCAGCGCCCGCTGACGCTGTCATAGACGATGCGCGGGTCAGAGATCTGCTTCGAACCGCTGCCGATGCCCGAGTCGAGCGTATTCCACAGGTCCGTGAGCAGCACCACACCCTGGCTGCCGCCGCTGTGATCCATGTAGAGCAGCGACAGGTTCACCGCCTCGATGACCAGCGTCGGGCTGGCCGAGATGTTGGTGTCCGGCGGGCTCACCTTCGGTGTCTGCGAGTCGTGCGACACGCCCTGGATGGTCTGGACCTGGTCAACTCCCTGCGCCGTGGCAGGGCTGACGTCCTTCGGCGCGTTGAGCGTGCGCACGCTGCCGCCGCTGGCTGCCGCGGTCTGCACCAGGCGCGGTTGCGGTGCCACGAGCGCGCGACGCCCCGGACGCAGAGTGCTGTGCTGGTCCATGCCGGCGCTTGCCACCTTGGACACCGGCCGCATCTGCGGGTGACTGATGCGCCCGCCCGACGGCGCGTCGGCCGTCGCTCCGTGCGGTGCGAGCGAGACGACGGTGGCGACCACGGTGGCGGCCGCGACGGCGAAGGCGCTGGCGCGTCGGGTCATCGGCAGACGGAGCATCGTGGGGGGTTCCTCCTGCCGCCCGAACCACTCTCGACGGTCGCTCAACGACCGGGCGGCGCTTCTATCGCGCGGCGATCCTAACAGCGGCGCGGCCACAGCGACAGGAACCTGGGGCGATCAGGGCGTTGGCGCCATTCCATTGATGGGCTGGTTGAGCCTCATGTTCCCCGTCGACCCCCAGCCGCCCGAGTCGCCGAAGGGGAAGATGCCGCCGTCCGAGGCCACCAGCCAGTAGCCGTGACCGTCCTTGGAAGCGGCCATGCCGACGATCGGCTGGTTGAGCCGCACGTTGCCCGTCGAGCCGTAGCCGCCCGCGTCGCCGAAGGGGAAGATGCCGCCGTCCGAAGCGACAAGCCAGTAGCCCGCTCCGTCCGGCGTCGCCGCCATGCCCACGATCGGCTTGTTGAGGCGGACGTTCCCCGTCGAGCCGTAGCCGCCCGCGTTGCCGAAGGGGAAGATGCCGCCGTCCGAGGCCACCAGCCAGTAGCCGCCGCCGTCCGGCGTCGCCGCCATGCCCACGATCGGCTTGTTGAGGTGGATGTTCCCCGTCGACCCGTAGCCGTGCGCGTCGCCGAAGGGGAAGATGCCGCCGTCCGAGGCCACCAGCCAGTAGCCGCCGCCGTCGGAGGAGGGCGCCATGCCGACGATGGGCTGGTTGAGCCGCACGTTGCCCGTCGAGCCGTAGCCGCCGGCGTCGCCGAAGGGGAAGATGCCGCCGTCCGAGGCCACCAGCCAGTACCCGTGGGCGCTCGGAGTTCGGGCCATGCCCACGATCGGCTGGTTGAGGTGCTGGCCGCCGGTCGAGCCGTAGCCGCCCGCGTTGCCGAAGGGGAAGATGCCGCCGTCCGAGGCCACCAGCCAGTAGCCCCCGGTCGGGGGCGGCGCGTGGGGCAGCAGGGCGGCGGTCGGCGTGCCCACACCCGTCGGCCCGTCGTATCCGGGGCCGGCGGTGCAGAGGTAGGCGGGCGAGCAGCTGCCGTTGCTCCCCGCGACCACGTCGTTGGCGGCACCGCCGTAGAGGCTGTGGGCGTCGTTGCCCACGGCGGCGCCGCTGACGGCGACGATGCCCGCCATCAGCGGCGCACCCGCGCTGGTGCCGCCGACCACACCCCAGCCGCCGCTCTGGTAGCTGTCGTAGACGGAGACGCCGGTCTGCGGGTCGCCGACCACGGCGATGTCGTTGTCGGTGCGGTTGCCGCAGCCGCCGTCGCTCTGCCAGGCGGGCTTGGCCTCGAAGGCGCTGCAGCCGCTGCCCGTCCCCGACCAGGCCGTCTCGGTCCAGCCGCGGGTGTTCGACGAGCGGTGCAGCGCGGTGCCGCCGACGGCGATGACGTTGGGCGACGACGCCGGGTAGGAGGTGCCGTAGCCGCTGTCGCCGCTGGCCACGGTGATGGTCACCCCGGCGTGGCTGAGCTGGCTGTCCTCGAACGTCTCGCCGGTGAACTCGCTGGAGCCGAGGCTCAGGCTGACCTCGCCGGCGCCGAGCTGGATGGCCAGGGTGACCCCCTGGATGATCGCCTGGACGCTGGCGCTGCCGGTGCTGTCCTGCGGCACCTCGACCAGCAGGATCGAGCAGTTGGGACAGCTCGCCGAGACCATGTCCAGGTCGAGCGAGATCTCCGTCGCCCAGCCCGCGTTGGCGGAGCCGCCGCTGTTGACCTTGCGGAAGCAGCCGTTGCCGGTGGTGCAGGCGCCGAGCCCGTAGTTGGCCCGGTAGACGTTGAGGTCGGCCTCGGCGTTGGGATCGTCGGCGACGTCCACCACCGCCACGGTCTGGCCGCGGCCGCCGCCCGTGGCGATGCCGTACGCGCCCTGCAGGTCGGACGGACCGTAGCCGCCCGCCCCGTTGGCGGTCGCCGCCTGCACCCGCGGTCCGTAGGGGCTCTGCAGCTTGGCGCGCGCGAAGCAGCGCACGTGCTGGGGCGCCACCGACGTCGAACACACCGGCGCGCTCAGCGAGTCAGACGAGGCCAGGCTCGTCTCGTTGCTGCCACCAAGGGCCAGAACTGGTGCAGGAGCAGCGATCAGGGCGAGAGAGAAGATGATCACTGGGCGCCGCACCATGGCGCTCATCAGTGCTGGCTCACCGTGGCGACGATGCCGACCACCCGGTCGGCAGGGTTGACGACGCCGGAGTTGGCCAGGAACCTGGCGTTGCCGAAGGCGTAGACGGTGCCGCCCTGGGTGGCCAGCCAGTAGCCCCGGCCGTCGCTGGTCGCGGTCATGCCGACGACCGGGCTGGGCACGTTCATGCCGCCGGCGGAACCGAGGCCCTGGGTGGCGTCGCCGAAGGGGAAGATGCCGCCGTCCGAGGCCACCAGCCAGTAGCCGCGCCCGTCCGCCGACGGCGCCATGCCCACGACCGGCTTGTTGAGCCGGACGCTGCCCAGCGAGCCGAGCCCCTGGGTGGCGTCGCCGAAGGGGAAGATGCCGCCGTCCGCGGCGACCAGCCAGTACCCCTTGCCGGTGGGCGACGGGGACATGCCGACGATCGGCTGGTTGAGCCGGATGTTGCCGGTCGACCCGTAGCCGCCGGCGTCGCCGAATGGGAAGATGCCGCCGTCGGAGGCCACCAGCCAGTAGCCCTTGCCGTCCGCCGTCGCCGCCATGCCCACGATGGGCTGGTTCAGGTGCATGCCCACGGTGGTTCCGAAGTACTGGGCGTCACCGTAGGTGAAGATGCCGCCGTCGCCTCCGACCATCCAATACCCCCTCCCGGACGGCGTGCCCGCGGCGCCGACGAGCGGTTGTGCCAGCGCCAGGCTGACCGGCCCGCCGAAGTTGCTGGCGCCCGCCACAGGATAGACCAGTCCCGCCCTGGTGATGAGGGTTGGCTTCAACGGAAGTGCAGCCGTGCTGGAGCGCAGCCAGCCGACGATGGGGATGGTCTCGCGCGCCGGCATGGCGGTGCCGTTGATGGGCAGCCGCGCGGTGCCGACGGGGTTGGTGTTGCTCCAGTTCTGCTCGACGATGTCGACGTAGCCTGGACCGGTGTCCGCGACCACCGCGACGTGTCCGAAGGGGGCGGCGGCGACGTGGTCGAAGATGAGCAGGTCGCCTGTCTGCGGCGCCGTGGGCCCGCCGTTGGGCAGCTGCACGAAGGGGATCTGCAGGCTCGGCGCCACCGACCACATCTGGTACGCGGCCGCCACCGGCCAGATCTTCTGCTCGCCGTAGCGCACCGCCGCGAAGCGCTGGGCCAGCTCCACGCACTCGAAGGACAGCCCGTAGGCGCTGGTCTGGTCCTGGCCGCCGGTGCCGTTGCTGTAGACGTTGAAGTCGCCGAGCTGGACGACCTCCGGGCTCACCCACTGCCCGCCGGGGACGAGCACCGACCCCCAGGGGACCACGGCTGCGGCCGTCTGGGTGGGCAGGGTGAGCGGGACCACCAGCGAGGCGGTGACTGCTGCGAGGGCGCGCGCGAAGACGGTGAGACGGGGATGCTGGGGGGACATGGCGCCGATGCTATGGAGCGATCGTCGTCATCAGGGCTTTCGTCGGGGGTCCGCGATGGCGCCGTTACCTGATGGCGATGGGCCAGTCCGACTGTTGTCCCGCCTTGATATGAATGCACAGGCGCGCGGGTCTTAAGCGCGCGCGGCGGTGGGGCGACGACTGCGGCATACTGCCGCGCGTGACAGAAACTCCGCGTCCGCAGCCGCCAAGCGCGCTGCGCATCGTCACCCCCCGCTATGGCGCGGACGTGGTGGGCGGCGCCGAGCGGCTGGTCCGGGCGCTTGCGGAGTCGCTGGTGGCGGTGGGCTGGCGGGTCGAGGTGTTCACCTCGTGCGCCGTCGACGCCGCGACCTGGGCGGACGCGCTGCCCTCGGGGGTGTCGGTCGAGGACGGCGTCGTGGTGCGCCGCTTCGCCGTGCGCGCGCCGCGGCGTCCCGAGCTGTTCAGGCAGGTGTCGCGCGGGTTCTTCCGCCTGCCTTCGGTGGCGCGGCCGGAACGCGTGTGGGTCGATCTGCAGGGGCCGTGGGTGCCGGGGCTGCTCGATGCGCTGCGCCTGGCGACCCCGATGCCGGCGCTGTTCGCCCCGTATCTCTACTACCCGACCCTGGTGGGGCTGCCCGCGTACGTCGGGCCTCGGGTGTTGCTGCCCGCGGCGCATGACGAGCTGCCGTTGCGGTTGCGCGCCGTGGCGCGGGCGTTGCGCGCGGCTGACGGGCTGCTCTTCGGGACGGTGGAGGAGCGGGAGATCGTGGTGTCGCGGCATCCCTTTGTCGAGGCGATGCCGTTCGCGGTGGGGAACGTGGGAGTGGTGGCGCCCGCCGATGTGGATGGGTTGCGCTTTCGTGCAAGCGTAGGACTCGGGCCTGACGAGCCCTACTTGTTGTATGGAGGACGCGTCGCCGAGGGGAAGGGGATGGCGGAGCTGCTCGGTGGGGTGTCGCAGCTGCGAGCGCAGGGCAGACGGGTGCGGTTGGTGCTGACCGGCGAGGCGGGGGTGGTGACGCCGGCGTCCGACGCCGTGCTGCCCGTGGGGCGGCTGGACGAGGCGGCGCGCTGGGATGCGCTCGCCGGGGCGGCGGCGGTGGTGGTGCCGAGCTTTCACGAGTCGCTCTCGCTGCTCGCCCTGGAGGCTTGTGCGGTGGGGCGGCCGGTGTTGGGGAACGGGGCGTCGCCGGTGCTGGCGGGGCAGGTGGCGCGCAGCGGTGGGGGGATTGCCTACCGCGGGGCGGGGGAGCTTGCGTCAGCGGCGGCGCGGGTGTTGGGGGATGTTGGGCTCGCTGCGGCGTTGGGAGAGTCGGGACGGGCGTGGGTGGCCTCGACCTACCGGTGGGAGGGGGTGCACGAGCGGGTGCGGGGGTTGATCGCGCGGGCGGTGGTCGCAGCCGAGGCGCGGGGGTGGGTGGGAGCCGATTGGAGCGGTGCGGCGGGCGGCGTGCCACGGAGCGGTGGTCGCGGCACCGAGGTTGGTCCCGACGGCACGCCGAGGACTTTGCCCGAGCGGCCTCATTCCAAGAACCAGCCGACAAACCCCAGTGGCGCCGCGGCGCGAGGCGGCGATGTCGGCGCGGCACGTCCAGGCGCCTCGCCGAGCGCTGGCGGCGGCGACACAAGTCCAGGCGCGCCGACTAGTTCCGCCTCGCGCGAAGAGCCCAAAGGCGCCGCGGCGCAAACCGGCGATGGCGGCGCGACAAGTCCAGGCGCATCGCGCAGCGGAGATGGCGGGACCCTGGGAAATCCCGCTGCCCCGCCGCGCGCCGACGGCAACGACGCATGACCTCCCCTTGGCTCCTCGACGGCCGCGCCCTGCAGGACCGCTCCTCGACCCGAGGCATCGGCACCTACCTCCGCGGCCTCCTCGACGGCATGCACACCCTCGGGGAAGACGCCCACATCTCCCTCCTCCTCCGCTCCGGCGAGCCCCTCCCCACCGAGCTCAACCGCTGGCACGCCGTCGCCGGTCCGCGCCTCCCTGTCCTCAAGCGCCGCCTCCAGCCCGTCGCCGACCCCTTCCTCGTCTCCCGCGTGGTCCGCTCCTACCGCCCGGCGCTCTACCACGCCGTCGAGTACGCCCAGCCCATCGCTCCCGGCACGACGCCGGTGGTGGTCACCGTCCACGACCTGATCCCCTTCCTCTACCCCGCCGACTACCCCTGGATGCGCCGCGAGCGCCTCCTCGCCCTCAACCTTCTCCGCCGCGCCGACGCGCTGATCACCCCTTCGGCGGCCACCGCACACGACTGCGAGCGCCTCGCCCACGCATCCCCCGACCGCATCACCGTGGTCCAGCACGGCGTGGACCCCCTGTACGCCCCCGCCGAAGCGCACGACATCGCAGCCCTGCGCACCCACCTCGGCGTCGCCGGCGACCCCTACCTGCTCAGCGTCGGCGTCTTCGATCCCCGCAAGCGCCTGCCGGTGCTCCTCGACGCAGCCGCCCGGCTCTGCAGCGATCGGCCGACGCTTCGCCTTGTCCTCGCCGGCGACCAGGGCGCCTACACCGAGCCGGTCCGCGCCGCCGTCGCCGCCGCCGGACTGGCCGACCGCACCGTGCTCGCCGGCTACGTCCCCCAGGAATCCCTGCCCGCCCTCTACAGCGGCGCCACCTGCCTCCTGTTCACCTCCGCATACGAGGGCTTCGGCCTGCCCGTCCTCGAAGCCCTGGCCTGCGGCTGCCCGGTGGTCGCCTGCGCCAACTCGGCGATCCCTGAGGTCGCCGGCGACGCCGCCACCCTGGTCGACGAGGCCCCGCCGCAGCAGCTCGCAGCCAACCTCGCCCACGCCACCGCCCCCCTGCTCGACGACGCCGTCGAGCGCGCCCGCCGCGGCCAGCTCGGCCGCCTCCACGCCGAGGCCTTCACCTGGGAGCGCGCCGCCTACGAGACGCTCGCGGTGTACCAGCGGCTCGCCTGATACTCTCGCTCGCCGTGACCGACCAGGACACCGCCCAGCCGGTCGACGTGGCCGCGGTCGTCGCCGAGATCGAGGCGGAGGTGGCCAGGCGGCGCGCCGCGGGCGAGTATCCGCAGGACCTGCTGGACCGCCTCGCCGTCGAGTTCCACGACGTCGCCGACGAGCGCACCTCGCTGGAGGAGATGGCGCACATCGAGACGGTGCGTCCACTGGTGTCGACGCGCAGCCGCCTCGCCCCCGCCGCGCTGTTCGCCAAGAAGGTGCTGCGGCGCGCGGTGGCGTGGTACGTCAAGCCCATCGCGGAGGATCAGTCGCGCTTCAACTTCGCGCTGCTCCACGAGGTTCGCTCGCTGCGCGAACGGGTGGACCGGCTGGACAGCGCCTGGTCGCGTCCCGCCGGGTCGCCACCACGAGAGGCCGGTGCGCGCGGGCTCGAGCTTTCCGCGGCGCGCCTGCACATCCTCGACACCATGTTGCGTGACCTGCCGGCGGGACCGGTGCTGGTCGCCTGGTGGGCCGACGACGCCCTGCTGCAGGGCCTTGTCTCCCGCGGCCTGCCGGTGGAAACCTCGACCCGCGACGGTGCGATGGCTCTCGCCGCACGCACGGCAGGAGCTCGCGTGCACGACGTCGATCCCCTTGCCTTCCTGCGCGACTGCGGACCGACGCTCGGCGCCGTCGTGGCCCCCGGGTTGCTGCCAATGCTGACCCCATCGGAGGCGCTCGCCCTAGTCCCGCTGGCCGCGGCCGCGCTGCGCGACGGTGGACGCGTCTACTTCGACGCCCCCGATCCCGCCGGCCCGGGCGTCCCCGCCGACCCGTCGCTCATCGACCCCGGCTTCCGCCGCTGGGTGGCCCGCGACACCGTGATGCTGCTCTGCGAGGCGGCGGGGTTGCGCGAGGTCACCGTCCACCCGGTGGGCACGGCGCTCTGGCACGCGGTGACTGCACGACGCAAGACATGAGGCTGGCCATCGTCGTTCCCCGGTACGGGCCGGGGATCGTCGGCGGTGCGGAGACGCTGTGTCGCGACTACGCGGAACGCCTGCGCGCCGCAGGACACGACGTCGAGGTGCTCACCACCTGCGCCCGCGACCACTTCTCGTGGAGCAACGAGTTCCCAGCCGGGACAACGCTGATCGAGGGCGTCACCGTGCACCGCTTCCCCGTGACCACGGCGAAGGATCACGGCGCCGTCACCATGCTGCACGCGCGTCTCGACGCAGGGTTCAAGCTCGACGCCGCGGGCGAACGCCGCTGGGTGGAGAACACCGGCTTCAGCGAGCCGATGATGGAGGCGATCGCGGCCGTCGCGCGCCGCGTTGATGCGGTGCTGTTCGCGCCCTACCTGTTCGCCGCGACCGTGTTCGGCGCGCGCGTCTCACCGCAGAAGTCGCTGATCATCCCCTGCCTCCACGACGAGGCGTACGCGCGATTCGGCATCGTCCAGGAGACGCTGCGCGGCGTCGCGGGGCTGATCTTCAACTCCGCGCCCGAGCGCGACCTCGCGGCGCGGCTGCTCGGTGACGTGCTACCGCGCAACCACGTCGTGGGGGTCGGCTTCGACGAGCCGGGACCGCTCGACCCTGCCTGGTGGCGCCGGCGCACCCGCGTGGACGGCGACCTCGTCGCCTACGCGGGGAGGCGCGAGATCGCCAAGAACTTCCCGCTGCTGCTGCAGTGGATGACGGCGTACGACGAGGGCCTGTCGCACTGCGGCCCCGCGACGCTGCTGGCGATGGGCAGCGGCGAGGTGCGCGCTCCTGGCAGCGCGCGCGACGTGGTGCGGGATCTCGGCTTCGTGTCGCAGCACGAGAAGCTGGAGGCGTTCTCGGCGTCGGTGGCGACGGCGCAGTTGTCGCTCAACGAGTCGTTCTCATACGTGCTCATGGAGTCCTGGCTGGCGGGGACACCCGTGATCGTGCACGCCGCCTGTGACGTGACCCGCACCCACTGCGCGGAGAGCGGCGGCGGGCTGTGGGTGCGCGATGCGGAGACGTTTGCCGCCGCGCTCGACCGCCTGCGCGCTGACGCAGCCTTGCGGGCGCGAATGGCGCGGGCCGGCGACCACTACGTGCGCACCCACTATTCGTGGCCCGCCGTGTTGTCCCGACTCGAGCAGGCGGTGCGAGATCTCTCGGCATGACGCGCGCTGTCCACCAACTGCTCTCCGACTTCGCCTTCGGCGACGCCATGGGAGCGATCACGCTGCAGACGCAGGGCCTGCTCCGCGAGCTCGACTTCGAGTCGACCATCTACGCCGACGTCATCGACCCCCGACTGCGCGACCAGTGCAAACCCGCTCGTCAGCTGGAACGCGACGTGCGCGACGGCGACGCAGTGATCTACCAGATGGGCATCGGCTCGCCCGTCGCCCACCTGCTGGCGCGCATGCGCGGACCGCGCATCGTCATGTACCACAACATCACCCCGCCCGCGTACTTCCGCGACACCAACCCGCGCGTCGCCGCCCGGCTGGCGCAGGGACGCGAGCAGCTCGCCATGCTGGTGCCGCGGGCGGAGCTGTGCGCGGGTGTGTCGCGGTTCAACGTCGAGGAGATGCGACTGCTCGGCGCGCGCCGCACGGCGGTCGTGCCGCCGGTCGCCGACCTCGCGCACCTGCGTCCGCGGTCGAGCGTTCCCAGCAGTCCGCCGCTGCTGCTCTTCGTCTCACGCGTCGCGCCCAACAAGCGCCACGACGACCTGATCCGCGTCCTCGCCGCGCTGCGCGCCACCGCACAGCCCGACGCGCGGCTCGCCATCGTGGGACGCTTCGACGACACCGAGGACTACGTCGCGGCGTTGCGCGCGCTGGCGGACGACCTCGGCGTCGGCGACGCGGTGGAGTGGAAGGGGCGGCTGGGCAACGAGCAGGTCGGCGATCTGTACGCGCAGGCGTCGGTCTTCGTCAGCGCGTCCGAGCACGAGGGGTTCTCGGTGCCGCTGCTCGAAGCCATGGCCTTCGACGTTCCCGTCGTCGCCTACGCCGCGGGCGCGGTGCCCGACACCCTCGACGGCGCAGGTGTGCTGCTCGGCCACAAGGACCCGCTGCTGTGGGCGGCAGTTGTGGACCGCGTGGTCCGTGACGGCGCGCTGCGTTCTGCATTGGTCGCGCAGGGCCACCGCCGCCTGCGCGACTTCACCCCGGACACCGTGCGCGCGCGCCTCGCGGACGCGCTGGCATCGATCGACGTCGTCCCCGATGGGAGAAAGCCGTGATCTCGTATCATTCCGCCCGCCCATGAAGTCCGCACTCATCACCGGCATCACCGGCCAGGACGGCACCTACCTCGCCGAGCACCTGCTCTCGCAGGGCTATTCCGTCTACGGCCTGGTGCACGGACAGAACAACCCCCGCCTTGCCGCCATCGAGCGCATCGCGCCCGGCATCGAGTTCGTCGAGGGCGACCTGCTCGACCACACCTCGATGATCGCCGCGCTGGAGACCTGCCAGCCGACCGAGGTCTACAACCTCGGCGCGATCAGCTTCGTCGGGCTGAGCTTCAAGCAG
>Ga0307479_10001190_pt1 | contig 23664 bp, 41 predicted proteins | sample atmos_gasesECM4C_FD_203743 | JGI IMG/M metagenome (GOLD analysis project Ga0307479, IMG submission 203743) | Hardwood forest soil microbial communities from Morgan-Monroe State Forest, Indiana, United States - atmos_gasesECM4C_515 | ecosystem: Environmental > Terrestrial > Soil > Temperate... | reverse complement strand
ACGTCTTGACGTCGGCGAACGTCATCGGGTTCGCGATCGAGCCGTCCGAGGCCGGCTGGTTGACCACGATCGGCGCCTCGGGCTGGAACGACAGCTTGAAGCCGAGGTTCTCGCGCAGATCGATGGGCAGCACCATCGCATTGCGATCGCGCGGCGACGGCGTGCCGTTCTGCGCCAGCTCGAACGCCGAGTTGGTCGAGAACACGTAGTAGCCGTGGCCCTGCGGGTAGTCCTGCGCCACGCCGTACGTGTAGACCTTCCCGTTGTACGAGAACTCCAGGTACGTGACGCGGTCGAAGTTGAACAGCGTGCGCAAGGTCGGAGGATCCGACAGCGCGCCCGAGCCGTCCGCGAGCTGCGGCTGCGTCTGGCCGATCGCCGGGCGCATCACGCGCACCAGCTGGACGCCGATGCCGTAGACGTACATCTCCCACGACTGCGGGAGGCCCGAGTCGCCGTTGCGCGGCACGTTCGTGTCGACGCGGGTCGACGCGCGCGTTCCGCCGGGGATCGGCTGGCTGCGACCGGCCGTGAACGCCTCGACCGGCGAGGTCTGGCCGTTCGTGATCTGCACGGTCGAGTAGAGCTTGTCGTCGATCCAGTCGCTGATCGCGACCGTCTGCCCGTTGGGCAGCGTGATCGTCGTGGTTCCGGGGGCAACACCAACAGTTCCGTTCGCCATCTTCCTTCTCCTGAGAGGGTTGAGTAACAAGCTCGACCGTGGGCATCGTTTCCCGGCGATCGAATCGGGTCGCGAAACACGCGACCTTCGTGGGCATGACCGGAGTCGAACCGTCACCTCCCGCCGTTATCCGACGGGTGCTCTCCCGGTGAGCTATCTGCCCAACAGCGAGCCGAGCGGCTCGCCGGAACTACTAACCTCGGCCTCCACCGAGCAGCGTCGCGCCGTACGCCGCCGACAGGCCGTGGACCTGCGGACCGCCGAGCAGCGAGACCTGCTGCGACTGCGCCGTCGGGCTGCCGAGCAGGCTCACGGGCGAACGCGCCGAACCGATCTGCGCTCCAGCGAACGCCGGGCCGTGAACGCCGGGGATCGTGCCGAACGACTGCGGCTGGTTCGCGGTCATGTGCAAGCCGAGGCCGTTCAGCAGATGGCCGTTCGGCTGGCGGCGCATGCCGAGACCGCCGTTGAGCGCGTGGATCTTCGCGATCCCCAGGCCGTTGAGCGCGTGGATGCGCGGGATCCCGACGCCCGAGGGGGTCACCGGAGTGCCGCTCGCAGCAGCGGCGACCGTTGCCGCGGTCTGCGCGGTCGCGACAGGCAGCTGCACCGTGCCGAGCAGCATCTTCTCCAGCCACGGCAAGCCCTCGGCGAGGAACGCGCCGACGACACCGCCCCACGCCGCGTGACGAGCACGCGTCGGACCCGTCAGCCACATCACGGCCGACGCCGCGAGGCCAGCGAGCAGGCCCCAACCTTCGCGGTTGATGACCTGCCCCGAGAACGCGTTGACGTGCCCGAGCATGATCGACGTGCCGCCCGCGACACCACCGCCGATGAGCGCGCCCGTGATCGGCGAGACGCCCGGGTTCTGCCCGAACTCGTCGAGCCCGAGCAGGTTGACTTCGCCCATGAGACCGTGACGCCGCTTCGACATGTTGCTCCTTACTTGGTTCTGATCGGGTTGGGGCACTTGCCCCGAAACTTGATGCCGCTCCGACTTTCACTTCGCGTCACGCGACAGACCGAGACACCCTTGCCTGTTCGCGTGTTGAGGATGCACGTACACTCGCCGAGCTTCAGATCGGCCGTTGGCCGCTTCTTCATCGCGCGCTAGGCGTTCCACCGCGGGGCGATGAACTGCTCCCACGAAAGGCCAGCCCGCGCGTTGGCCGCCATCTGCTCGATCCCGCCGTTCATCAGGATGTTCGCCATCGCCGCGCGGTTGATCTGGTAGGGCTCGATCTGATTGCCCATCTGCGGATAGCCCGTGCCGACCATCAGGGTGTGGCCCAGGCCGCTGATGCCCGAGCTGTAGTTCCAGCCGGGCCCGTGCATGCCGCGACGTCGCGCCTTCCACGCCTGGTAGCGAAGCTTCAGCTTCTGCAACAGGCCCATGTTGTTCGCGCCGAACCCGCGAAGCCCGGACACGCCGGTCGACGCCGGAACCTGCATGTCGATCGGGTATTGGGTGAACGCCGACGCGATGTCCTGCACGTCCGACGTCGGGTCGTAGCCCATCGTCGAAGTCAGAACACCCGTGCGATACACGCGATCGGGACGCACGAAGTGAGATCCGCCGCCGTGCCTCGTGATCGTCTGCATGGTCACGACTCTGCACGATCAACGATCTGACCACAAGACTAAGCTATTGTAACTGCTATCGAAAACATGCTATCGTCGTCCACGATAGTCCAAGATGTGATACCTAACTGATCGGAACAAAACGAATCGGGGGCGATCCGTTTTGCCGTGACCGTCGAATGCTTTTCGTATCGTCCCACACCGCGAATGCGATCTCGCCGCTGGCGGAAGATCAATCGTGGGTGATGTTCCTGCAGATGCGCGCCCCAACGATCGAGTCTGGGCCGATCAAGATCGAGGGCGTTCGTGGATCGCAGATCGGTTCGCGCTTGGGCGAGATCGCTGCCGAGAACGCGTACGAGATGTTCCTCATCGGCCTGCACCCGACGAACGAGCCCAACGAGCTGGCGCAACTGATCTGCGAGCAGCACGCGTCGGCGCACATGCACCACGATTGGTTCGAGCCGTCGCCAGAGCTGGTCGCGTTCATCCAGCACACAGCACAACAAGCACTCGCTGATCTGCTCGAACACGCACGATCCGGCAACGTCCCCGACGGCGCCGTCGACATCGAAGAGATCGCCGCGCTCTTGGGATTGTCGACTAAGACGATCCGCCGGCTCGTCAAGGCGCGACAGATCCCGTTTCTGCGAACGGCGAAGGCGTTGCGCTTCGTGCCCGCCGACGTGATCGCGAGTCTGCGCCAGCTAGAACGCTAGCCGCGCGATCGACGTTCAAGTAGCGCAGCTCGGGCTTGCTTGATCTTCGGCCACGCGAAGTAGGCCCCGACCGCGGCGACCAGCCCAAGCCCGATCCACAGCCCGTACTTGAGGATGAAGCCGGTGAAACCGACGAGACCACCGATGACATCTTCGGCGGCCTTCACGACCTGCGTCACGGCGGTGACGATCACGCCGATGACCGCCTTGGCGGCGTCGACGACCGCGCCGAATGCCGACGCGATCATGCTGTCGAGCGAAGGGACGTGCGAGATGAGGCACTTCGCGATCGAGATGGCGTTCGCTGCCGACGACACCGCGTTGAGCGTCCACAGCACCCAGTCTTTGAAGAGCGGCGCGCCGACGACGACCTGCGTTTGTGGATCGTCGACCTGACCCTGCTGCGCGATCGCCGTGACGATCGCGATGTCGTAGTTCGCACCCTGAAGCGCCGCCTTCGCGATGTCGTCCTGGGCCTGCCAGAGATTCTGGAGCACGCCGGCCCTGTCGATCACTTGCGCAACGCCGATGTCGCAACCACCGGACTGCCCCATCACCTGCATGGCGGTGAATGCGTTCTTGCAGTTCTGAAACAGCACGGTGGAATCGACCGCATGACCGTCGGAACTCGTCCCAGCCGTGACCGACGGATCGAGCGCGAACGAGCTGGCGATGCTGTTCTGCATGTTCGAGATCGCCGTGTTCATCTGCCCGAGCAGCCCGTTCATCGCGTTGATGACCGTCTCCATGTCCTGCGGGTCGTAGCTTCCCGTCGGGTGCCACGTCTGACCGATGTTGTGGATCATCGCGTCGAACTGCGAGGTCTCTTGTGTGGCCAGCGCAGTACACGTCGACGGATCGAACGCGCCCAACATCTACGCCGCCCTCGGCTTGGCGAACCCTTGCCCGATCGCGAGCACGGTCGTGAGCACCGGGAACATGCTCGCGGCGAAGCCCCACCAGATCCCCCAACCGATCGATCCGTTGTGGCGACGCACACCGTGGTAGGCACCGGCCAGCCCGGCGAGCAGCGAGAAGACTCTGAAGATCTTCTCGGGCACGAGGCTGCCGCCGTCACACGCGCTGATGAACCCGTAGCCGGCCGAGACGGCGTTCGGATCGACGCCCTGCTGGATCAGCGCTTGCGCGGCCGTCATGCGATCGGCGCCGCTGTACAGCTTCAAGAATCCGGCGATGTCCGCGGACGTCGGGCTCGGCGTCGTCGTCAGGAATCCGGTAATATCCGTCTGCATCGAGTCCGACGGCGCAGCCGCCATCGGGCACTGCGACAGATCAGCGGCGGTCGATCCATCGGGGCACGTCACCGGCGGTGTCGCCGACGCGGCCGACGAGCACTGCGACGGATCGTCGACGGTCGTTCCGTCGTCGCACGTGAACGTCGTCGCCGTCGCGGGCGCCGAGGAGCAGAGCGACGAGTCCGCTACGATCGATCCATCGGGGCACTGAACGCCGGCAGCGGCGGAAGCGTCCTGACCGAGGCCGGTGAACCTGAGCATGGCTGCATGGTGCCACAATTGTTGGTGCACGCTCAATGTCGTAGGCCACCGGTAGAGTGCTCGCTCGGTGAGCAAGCGAGCAAAATTTCGCGACGACCTTTGCGCCTACTGCGGCGAGGTCGGCCGGTTCTACGTGCATCCTGCCAAGGGATCGCGCTGCGTGAAGTGCTGGAGCGCCTACTACCGGCTGCGCGCTGAGCAGAACGCGGGGAAGATCGTTCCGTGCAGCAAATGCGGCCAACCGAGCAAGATCCAGTCTGACGGCAAGCATCGATGCAACGCGTGCATGAACGAGTACAAGCGCACGTACAATGCGACCCCGAAGGGCCGCGCTCGACGGAAAGCTCAACATAAAAGGTACGCACGCAGTGCAGCTGGAAAAGCAGCCCGCGATCGTTACCGTGCGCGCCTCAAGAACGAGCGGCCAGACGAGTACGTCCGCCAAGTCAGAAAAAAGATTCTAGCGCGGCACGGCCTCACGCCCGACGACTACCTGCGCATGATGATCGAGCAGAACGGCTGCTGCGCGATCTGCGGTGACAAGTACGATCACGATCTGCACGTCGATCACGATCACGCTACCGAGCACGTCCGGCAGCTCCTATGCCGCAGTTGCAACAACGGGCTAGGTGCCTTCAACGATTCTATCGACCGCATGCTCAAGGCGATCTACTACCTACAACGTCACGCTCACGCCGGAAAATCGACCGCCTCGGCGTAAGGAACCTCAACACCGAACTTGTTTCGACCAGGCAGCGTCGTATCAAGAGCGATCCAGCTCGTCGGGGAATTTTTTGGAAGTCCAGCAATTGGAAACACGTGTGAAAAATCTTCGCTCGCGCTTTCTTTCATCACACGAAGCCGTGGTGTGATCCCATTCAAGGCGAGTAACGTAGCGATCAGAATGCTCTGATCATCACAATCACCCCCGGACATTTCTACGGTCCTTCTTGCGCTTTGATACAAGTCGATGCCCTCGACGTCGCCACCAGGAAATTGAATCGGTGCGACGTCACCCGTGTAACGGATGTTCTGCTTGACGAAGTCGTAGATCGCTTGCGCTTCACACTCGCCGTCGCGCTCGGGACAGCTCGACGTGATCTGCAACGCGAGCTTGCGCATCTCGGGGTCCTGCACGGATCGATAGACGAGATCTTGGATCGACGCGAGTCGCTCTTCGATCGGCATGTCCGGCGAGGCGCGTAGCGTTGTCTTCTTGCCGCCGTCGCTGTAGCCGTCGATCGCAGGCGCTTGGGGGAACCGACGCGGCTCGAAGCGCGTACGACCAAGCCCGCCCTTGCGACTTCTGAAGTAAAAGTAGCCGGCGACGGCGGCGACCCCGAGGCCGAAGATGATCCATTTCTGTCGCGGGGTCATCGCCTCTGAACCTATCACGGACGCAGACTTGTGATAGCGTAGGCTCACACCACCAAGGCAGGGCCATGCTCTTCTACGGCGTCAGCGATCTCGGCGGTCTCGGCGATCTCTCGCCGTGCAACAACAGCAACATCTTCGACTCGTCCGCCGACTGCAGCGCGGGATGCCTCGACGACAACGGGAATCCCACATCGTGGGGTTCCTACAGCAACGGCAGCTGCATGGGCCCGCAGGCTGCGGGTAACTCGTGCGGCAACGGCAACGTCTTCGATGCGACCGCCGACTGCAGCGCGGTGTGCATCGACAACGGTGGCAACCGAACGACGTGGGGCGCCTACAGCGGCGGCATGTGCAAGGGCCCGATGACGGCGCCGGGATCGAATCCGGGATCTCCAGGACGAACGGGCGCGCCGTCCAACCCGGGCGCTCAACCGCAGGGCGCCGGCACGCCGTGGTGGGCGACGCTGACGACGGCGCTCTCGCAGGGCGTGACGGCGGGGCTCAAGCCGGGCATGCCCGGATACGTGTCCCCGCCCTGGTACGCGAACCCACTCGCGCTCGGTGGCATCGCGGTCGGCGTGCTCGCGCTCATCTTCCTCCTGAAGAAGTAACGTGCTGCAGCTCGGTGACTTCATCAGTGATCTCGAAGCCGCCTCGGTGAGCGGCGCCGAGATCACGACCGATCCCTGCTTCCAACAGGTGATCGGGCTGACGCAGCAGTTCCTCGCGAGCTTCCCGCCAGCACCACCGAGCACGGGTCCGGCCGTCGGCCCGACGTTTCAACCCGGCGGCGTTGGGCTGTGCAGCGCCGTCACGCCGATCAAGCTAGCGATCTGGGTCAACCAGAACCGCTGGTCGATCCCAGTCGGTCTCGCGATGTTCCTCGGACTGTTCGTCGGGATCGGCTACAAGGTCGGTCGCAGGGTCGAGAGGCACAAACCCTCAACGACGGCAGCCACACCATGATCCAGCTCAACCCGAGCGTCGGCGTCGCGCCGGGAACGACCACGATCCAGCTCAGCGACTGCCCGCCGAACGAGCCGTGGCACTACACCGTGCCGCCGGACGTCGTCACCGGATTCCCGTCGGGCATGACGCCGCCGGCCACAGCCGGCGCGCCCAGCACCGCGCTCAATCCGTACGCGACCGAGTCGCAGCTCCGCGGCCTCGGGCTCGCATCGCCCAACTGGGGCTTCATCGTACTCGCTGGGCTCGTCGCGTTCCTCGGCGTGCTCGGCTTCAGCTACTGGCAACGACATCGGAAGAAGTAACCGATGAACACGCGCTGGGCCCTCGTGATCGGCGGCGCGCTCATCGCGATCCCAGTCGCGATCGCCATCGGGTCTTCTGCGAAGCGACGCTCGCTCGGCGGCGACGATGACGAAGTCGACTGGGCTGCCGACACCGAAGATCCCTACGCGAAGCCACCGCCCGAAGACCATGGCGACTGCTTGATCCTCGGCAAGGACCATCCGCTCTACTCGTTCGGGGCGTATCGCGTGTGCTTGTCGGCGAACCAGAAGAAGAAGCTGAAGCCGAAGAAGAAGCTTGGCTGCGGCGTGTTCGCGTGCGCCTACGATTTCGGTCGCGGCAAGGTCGTCAAGTTCACGCGCAACGCAGAAGACGTCGCCGCCCTGCTCGAAGCACAGAAGCTGGGCGTCGTACCCAAGGTGTACAAGACGTACAAGCTGGCCGAAGAGGGCGAATCGCTCAAGACCGGCGAGCAGAAGCCCGTCTACGCGATGATCATCGAGAAGCTCCGCGCGTTCACGCCCGAAGAGCGTCGCTCGCTCGACGACACGCTGATGCTGGTCAACGACATCGTGGGCCAGCGCAAGATCAACCCAGAGCTGACCCTCCAGCAAGCGTGCACCGGGATCACCGGCCAAGAAGAGTGCGGCCCGATCACGTCGCAGACGATTTTGGTCACCGAGAAGCTGCGAGCCGCCGGGATCGACTGGCACGACATCCACTCGGGCAACATCGGCCTCGACAAGAACGGCAAGGTCAAGGTGCTCGACCTCGGCATCACGGGCACGCAGCTCAAGAAGGCGCCACAGATCCTCGAAGGTGCGCTCAAGCGTCTCGCGAACCAGCGCACCATCAAGCCGATGTGATACCGTTCAAGGGCGATGCTCGGATTTGTACTCGCGCCGCTTGGCCAAGAAGTCCCCGGGCAGTTCCCGAACGAGATCGCGTTCAGCTACGGCGGCGGCGGGACGTTCTTGTGTCCACCGGATCCACAGTGGAACCAGTACGGCGAGCAAGGGCTCTACTACGACACGAAGCTCGGCGGGCTCGGCGCCATCCCGACGGACGCGGAGCTGGCGACGGCCTACGGATGGACGCCGACTGTCACCGGTTGGGTCGCCGCGCAGGAAGGCTACTTCCCAGCGCCGTGGCGCCCACCAGGCGGTTGGGATCCGTCCTATCCCAACGGCCCATCGATGAGCCTCTCGGGCCTTGGCGACGATGCGTCGTCGCCCGGCAACGTGACGACGACAGTGACGATCCCGCCGGGCTCCTCGACGAGCGACGCACAAGCCATCGTCGACGCGCTCAACGCGCACAACGAGCGCATCTTCAAGGTGACGATCATCTCGACGGTCGTCGTCGGCATCGCGGCGATCTTGAACTCGTATCGCGTATGGAAGCAGCTCAAGCGGGACGAGGCGCTGCTTCGTAGGTCGCTATCGACGAAGTAGGATGAAGCCGCAACTTCCGACCTACCAGTCCGCTGCCGCGGTTCTCGAAGGGACCACCGGCAGTGGGATTCGTCTGTTCGGTTGGACGCTCGCACGCATGTTGCTCATCGGTCCACCGATGATGGCTGTTGGTGTTCCCGCCAAGCAGGCGTTCTTCGGCGCCGCGCTCGCGTCCGGCCTCATCAGCTCGCTCGCGTTGCTTCGCCTCGCGAAAGCCGGGCCGATGACACCACTCGGCGGCGCCAAGCAGCTCGGCGATCGCTACCGCGTGCACGCGCGACATCCGCGGCTCCGCGGCTCGCAGAGCATCTGCATCGAAGCGCCGTCGAAGAAGATCGCCCGCGATCGCATCGAAGCGACCGCCAAGGGCGTACGTGTCACGCGCATCGCCCGCGGCTGCTAGTAGCGAGAACGGGCGCGGAGGATCCACTATCGCGATTCGCGCGCCGAAAAGACGCGCGCCGCGCCCGTTCTCTAATCGAAGCTAGTCGCGACGCCGCTTGGAGGCGAGCGCGTTGACGATGTCTTGCTGCGACGGCGTCACAATGTTGTTGCACGCGCTCTCGATGCCGGCAGCCAGAGCGCGTGCTTCGTCAACCGTGTAGATGCAACCCTGCGCGCCGAACGGCGTCGTGATGACGTACACGATGCTGTCCTCGCGCAGCGGACCAGACGCCGTCGGCGTGCCGGCGGGCACGCGCTGCACGAACCAGTTGAACGGCGACAGCGCCAGTGGCACCGGCGGGATCGCGAGCATCGGTGCTTCGTGCGGTGTCTCCGGTTTCTCGCTCACGCTTCATGGCTCCGATCGATCGCCGCCCGACGCACGACGCTTTCGAATCGCCGTGTAGCCGAGGATCGGCGGCAACGACGGCCAGATCGCGCCGAACACGCACGCGGTCATGACCACGCTCACGGCGAGCGCGAAAACGCTGTTCGTCGGCAGGCTGTCGAGCTGACGCCGGGCGTTGTCGAAGAGCAGGATGCCGACGACGACGAAGACGAAGAGTGCCACCACCAAGTACGCCGACGGGCCCAGCCAGAATGCCGTCGCCGTGGAGAACCCCAGCGCGATCAGCAGCTGACCGATTTCGGCGAAGATCATCACGCGCTCGTTCTACGCGATGGGTACGACATCGAGGTTCGGCAGATCAGATCTCGCTTGCGGTCCTGAGAACCGCGAGGATCGGGATCAGGCTCATCACGACATCTTGTTTCATCGCCGCAAAGGACAGGCGCTCGACGCTACCGTCTTTCTTGGTGATGACCGATTCGTCACTCACGAAGCTGAACTCGACCTTGGCGATCGTCGCCTGACCCGCGGGCACAGGCATGATTACGCTCGCGCCTGCGTCGGCTTGACAACGGCGAGCTGCGGCGGATCGGCTTTCGTCTCCTCGACCTCTTCGTCGTCGTCATCGTCGTCGTCATCGTCGTCTTCTTCCTCTTCGCCGTTCAGCCGCTTCAGCTCGGAGACCACGAGCTGAGCAACCTCGTCACGGTACCCCTGCGGTACATCGGGCAAGAGCACGTCCATGAAGTCGGCGACGCGCGATTGCCCGAGCAGATCGATCATCGCGGCGATCGGGATCTGGTTCTGCACCACGTGAGCGGCGGCTTGCAAGATCACGGTCGCGGACTGTTCGGGCTCGATACCGTCGACGTGGTTGTCCTTGAGCAAGCGCGGCGGCTTTATGCTGATCGATTCGATGAATCGCGCGACGCCGTCGCGTAGCTCGTTGACCTGTGGCAAGATCGGGCCGAACCACTCCTCGTCGGTACGACCCAGATGCCTGCGCACCTTGACCTCGGCCGCGATCGGTGGAACCGGTCCCGTCGTCCACGCGTCCGGCTTGTTGATGTCCGACGGCTTGACGGACGACGTCTGGGAAACACGCGTCTCGCCAGCCGGCCCAGCGACGGCGGCGACGGCAGCTGGCGCGTTCGCGTTCGTCGGTTTCGTCCCGTTGACCCCGGCAGCTGGCGCCACGGACGGCTGAACGGCGCCTGACCCGCTCGCCTGCGCACGAGCACGCTCGTTCTGCGCGTTGATCGCCGCCTGCGCGGACAACGCCTGCGCCTGTGCTTGCATCGCGGCAGCTTGCGCTTGAGCGATCTGCGCCTGCGACTGCTGCGCGACGGTCGCCTCCTTCGTCTTGCCGCCGATGAAGCGCTCGGCGAACGACGACGCGCGCTCCAGGCCTTCCTTCACGAGCGCGATCGTCTCGGAGCCGCCCGTGCCCTGCAGCTGCAGGATCTGCTCGACGGCAGCACGCTGCATCTGGAGGATGTCCTGATACGTGCTCGTGATCGAGCGCGTCGCTTGATCGAGGCCGTTCGACGACTCCTTCGCCATCGCCATGATGTCGCGCGGGTTCATCATGAACGGCATCAGCTGAGCGAACTGTGCCGTCGACTGACGAGCTTGTTCGCGAGCGGCCTCGACTTGCTGCCGCGCGTTCTCCTGCATGAACATGATGATCGGATCGGCGCCCTTGTTCTGCTGCGAGGCGACGATCTGTGCCTGCATCGCTTCGATCATGCGTCGCGTGTCTTCGGCTTGACGTTGCATCGTGTCGCGCAGCTCGCGCTCGCGGCGCTCGGCCTCGCGCTCGCGCTTGTCGGCTTCGCGATCGGCCATCAGCTGCCGGTTCTGTTCCTGCAACGCGGCGACCGCGGGGTCTGGGCCAACCACCTTGGTCGACGCCATCGTGGCGATCATCTGCTCCAGCTTCGAGAAGCGCTCGTTCTGTGCGGCCTGCTCGGCGCGCATGCGCTCCTGTTGCTCGGCGCGTACGCGCTCCAGCTCCTGGCGGTGCTGCGCGGCGAGCTGCTCCTCACGAGCGCGCGCGGCTTGCGCTTGTAGCTCACGGATCTGCTCCTCGTAGCGACGACGCTCCGCGTCCTGGTGCGACGACGCGAAGAAGTCGAACTGCGGCTGTCGCGGCGTCGAGAACCCCGTCGGGATCGACTGCGGCGATGCGAAGCTCTGGCCGGGCAAACCGGCCGGGAAACCGTTGGGGAACGCGGACGGGTAAGGACCGGACATGGGGCGCACCTGCTGCGGTTGTGGTGTTTGTACGGGGCGGTCGGAGATCGCTGCCGCGAGCGTCGGTGGCGTCTTCTCTGGGTACTCGCTCGTCGCGTAGTAGATTTCCCAGGTCATCGCCTGCGGCGTCGGCTGCGCCGAATCACTCACCGTGATCGCGTAGAAGCCACCGCCCGACCACTCGTTGACGAGCCACTGCTCGATGCCGCGAACGTCGTCCTTCGACCAGTTGGCGCCCTGAGCAGCGCCATCTTCACCGGCCGGGAGCGGGATCATGCTGCGCACGTTGCCCCGCCGCTTTTCGACGCGCACGAACAACGGCTCGGTGAGGGCCTCCAACTTGACCGGATCGAAGATCTTGGGTGCCGCGGGCATCTTGCTCATCGAGGCCACTCTAAGGCCTTTGATCCAGCTTTCCAAATAGTCGACCGATTTATTTGCGGCGAGCGATTCAACGATCTAGGTTGTTCTGGACATGGCCGACGACGATCATAAGCCAAAGCTCAATCGCGGGATGTTCGGCGGCATGCTCGTGCCGAAGGACCGTGTCGTCTCACGCGGCCAGGGCTGCTGGAATTGCAAGTGGTGGAGTCCCGAGAAGGCGAAGCCGCTGTGGACCGAAAAACGGCAGAACGATCTGGCGACGGCCGCGAAGCTCGCGCTGGAATCTCCCAAAGGGGAGAACGACGTTCGCGTGTACAACATAAGAGCCATGGTCAATTCTTTGGACCACTTGGTCGCAACCGGCCATGCTGGCATCTGCCTCGGCAACGGGCGCACCGCGGACGGCAATCCTGTCGGTGACCTCGTCGTGCACTCGTTCCTGTGCGATCGCTGGTCGGGCGTGACGGGCTCGTCGCTCGCGACCGGCGGCAAGACGGACATGCTGCCCGAGGAGCTGGCCGACAAGCTGAACAAGCCCAACTGAACACGCCGTTGTAGGCGCTGTCGCCTTCTATGTCGACCCGACCCTGAAAAACGCACGCGTTCGTATGGAAACACTGTTCATCTACTCGCTCCTGACCTCGGCTGCCTTCTATCTAGGCTCCCGGGCGAAGATCACGGCGTTCGTGTGGTCGCGCTACCCGCGTAAGCTGGCGAGCTTCATGGATTGCGCCGCCTGTACCGGATTCTGGTACGGGCTCGTCTTCGGGGCGCTGCTGTCGGCATATCTGCCGATCGGCAGCATTCCAGGTGGGGTGTACGTGATCGTCGTCGCGCTGTGCTCGATCGTGACCACCCCGATCGTCGCCGGGCTGATGCAGGCCGGCTTCGAGCGACTCGGATCGGCGATCTCTGACGACGAGTCGGAGGTGTAGGTATGACGCGCAAGAACAGCCCCATGGCGCCGTACTTCGTGCAGATGCGCGAGTTCGAGCGCCGCCTCATGACCGGCGCGATCGAGACGGCCGGCGGCAACATCGCGGCTGCCGCACAGATGCTCGGCGTCACCCAGCACTACGTGCGCGCGCGCGCGAAGCTGCTCGGGGGCGTGATCGGAAACGAGCCCAAGCACGAGCCGCCCGGCCGTGCGATCAACGCGTGGAACGCGACCAACGGGATCGGCATGCGGGGCCGCAACGGCGTCGACGAAGATGAACCGGCGCCCGACGTCGAGATCTCCGACGAGGTCGTTCAAGCGCTAACCGCCGACGAGTAACCACATGCGAAATCAAACCATCCAGACGCTCCCACCTGGCGCCTCGATCCAGCTGTCGATCAACCCGGCGATCGGCGATGGCGAGAAGCCGTACGTGTTCACGATCCGAGGACAACAGTCGATTGTCGTACGAGTGATCGATACTACACGCATCGAGATCACCAACCCCACGAACGAGCACTCGCCGTTTTTGTTCTTCGTCACCAAGACGCCGTGGCAGAGGCTGAGCGAGTCGATTCCACCCTCCTGGCTGCAATTTCTCGTGTAGGAGATCTAGTGACGCAACCGATCACGCTCACGCTCTCGCTCGAAGACTACAACGCGCTCCAGCTCGCCAAGCAGCAAGCGCTCGAAGAGACCGCCGAGGTCCGACGGCAGCTCGAAGCGGCGAAGTTCGTCGATGGTGATGCGCGAGTCGCGGTCGTCACGAGGTTCGCTCGCGACTGCCTCACCGTCGCGCGCTTCGCGGTCGCGAACCTCGCGCCCGAGCTGACGCGCGGTTGGCCCTTCGAAGCCCTTCGGCGCATCGCCGACACGATCGACGTGCTCCCCGACTACACGCTGCAGGATCGCGACATGGCGATCGACCTCCGCTCGTTCGCACGTGAGTGCGAGCAGCACGAGATCCGCCGGCACGCCACCGGCCGCGAGATCTCGATGCCGCCCGTCGACAAATCCGCGCCCGATGTCTAGTTTCACATTCATCGTCTGCCACGGCGATCTCGAACAGGCGTGGGCGAGATCGATCTGCGACGCGCAGGAGCGGCAGCAGCACGAAGACGAACGCGACGAGCTGATCAACGAGAACCTGCACCTCGACACGCTCGCGCTTCACGATGCCGAGGAAGACGGCTGCGATCCCGACGAGTATGTGCCGTGGTACGCAGATCGTCCGTACGCGATCGAGCATCCACAGGTGTTCAAGCCGTAGGAGGCTTCATGAGTCTACGAATCGCTGAACAGGTCTTTCGCTTCTCGCATCCACCCGACGCGGCGGCCAATGCAAACCCGCACATGACGGCCGAGATTCGAATGCGTGATGACGGCGACCCATCGCACCCAGCCAGCCGGAAGTGGACCGGTGAGGCGCGCGTGATGGCTGGGCTCGTCGGCCTACACGACGACATGCGTGGAGCGACACGCGCACTCGCTACTCTGCTTCGCCGGCTCGCCGATGAGGTCGAAGGAGCACCGTAGCCACTTCGATTTGCAATCGATCCCCAAGATCGTGTAGGAGGAGAAGCAGATCGGAATCCGGCTGCTCGACCCAGTCGCCCGATCGAGGTGCCCTCGCGCTAGCCCCCTAGTGACGAGGGCACCCACCCGCCTTTCTGGTGTACGATGCGAGCATGCAGACGATGACAGGTCTCGGCTGCGGAGCGTGCGTGCGCAACGCGGCGTTGCAGGGCGGCGGTCTCCGTGGTGGCGGCTCGTCGGGCGGGCTCGCTGTCGTGCTCGGCCTGCTCGCGGTCGGAGCGATCGGATTCACGGTCTACGGCTTCCGTTCGAATCACAAACGGCGCTGACTGTCGTACAGCTCAGGTAGGATCTCGCACATGGGCTACCTCCTGATCATCGCGCTCGTCGCCGGCCTGCTCATGTACATGCTCTGCGCCCCCAACTCGAAGCCGGCACGGATCGGCGAGATGATGCTGTTCAGCTCGATCTTGGCGCTGCTCATCGCGATCGCCCCAGCGACCGTGCACCTGCTGCACGGCTAGGAAGCGCCTCGCGCACCAGGTAGCGCGGACAGGGCTTTCAGGAGCCCGTTGGCGATCTCGATGATCTGATCTTGGGTGTAGCCGCTCTCGAACAGCATCACGACCCCGAGTCCGAACGTCGCACCAGCGAGCACGTCGGAGATCGCTTCCGGTGGAACCGGCCACTTGCTCGCGATCTGCTTCGCGATCTCGCGGTGGTGATCCTTCATCGCCTGCGTGACGGTGCGGCCGATCTCTTCGGCCGTCAAAACGCACCTTCGAGTTGCTCGGTGGTCGAGCCGGTGATCTCGCATCCGCGGCAGTGTACGTAGGTGATGCTCTCGTTCTGTGGCGGCCGTCCGGTCGCGCGTACTGCGTTGCGGCGCGCTCGAAGCCACGGTCGACGGTACTTCGAAGTACGAGGCCGAGCGTCAGCACCGCGGACGAGCGACGTCGTGGTGTGACAGTCGATGCCTGGATGCAGTCGAACACGTGTTCCGTCTGGAAGCGTGATCGGCGTGCCGATGCTTCCATCGAAGCAGCGGCATCCGAGCTGTTGTAGGAAGTCAGAGATGGTCACGGCGTCGACTTGCCGGTGTAGGGATCGATCTTCTCCAGCGCGCGATCCTCGTCGCTGAGCCCTTCGATCGGCTGCTGCATGCCGAGATGCTTCGCTTCCCAGATCGTGAGGTGCTTGAGCTTCTGCTCGTCGCCGCCGCTCCACTGCATGGCGTCCGATTCGGTCCGCGTTTTTTCGAGCGCCATTTCGAGCTGACCATAAGGCAGCTTGTTCTTCGTGTAGTGGACGTAGCGCGCCCAGGCCGCGTCTTCGGCGCTCGGGAATGTCCCAAGGTGGATGAGCCCGACGCGCGTCGCAGGGTCCTTCCCGGTCGCGCGGAAGCCCTTGCCGTTGCTGTACACGCCTTCGAAGCCGCTCTTGGTCTTGGCGCTCCGGTGGAGCTTCATGAGGTCGATCGGGATCGTGCCCTGCAGCTCGCCGACCTTGCCCTGCCGCTCCAGGTTCACGCGCGCGCGTTCCCACATATGGGGGAGCGCGCCTACGGACCCGAGCCGCATCCCATCTTCGATCAGCACGAGCATCTGGTGGAACGCGTCCAGAGGCGAGATCCGCAGGATTTTTCCGACCTCGGTGAAGAGGTCCCACAAATATCTTGAGACCTCGACTCTCGAAACGACACCATCGTCACGCACTATCACACTCGGCTTGCGCATTGTCGATGACATCACAGTGTAAGCAAGCCGAAGTCAAGCACCAAAACTCGTGATAATGATCCGACGAGTCGACTAAGCTTTTGGAAGCTTCGAGCGAGCGGCGTTCACTCTGCTTACTTTTGAGTATCTCAGGCAACCGAACAACGGCTTTTCTCTGAACGAACAGCCAGTGAGACGACAGAGCATCCAGTGAAAAAGGTCGTTTTTGAATAGTCAGATGTAAGGAACTTTTGATCCGAGTGATATCACTTAGATCAAAAAGTAGGTAGTAAGGAGTCTCCAAAACAGTGGTCAAACACTGGATGCTTCCGCGTCTCACTGAACTAGTGAGTAGCTTTAGAAGCAGTCGGGATCGGCGAGCAGCATGAAGCGCCGCGCGTTCGCGCGAGCGCGGCGCTCGCGGTGAGGCCTCACCGGGTAGCGCCGGATCGGCTCGATCTTCATCGGGTGCGCGCTCGCGCAGTCGGCGCCTGGTAGGCTCCCGCACTTCGGACAGCCGACGCTGAGGAACCGCGCGTGTGAGACCGTGAACGTCACCGCGTTCGGGCTGAACCTCGGATCCTTCGACACTGAATCAGTTGGGCTGCGCGCGAGCGCGGCAATTCGGGCAGTCGCAAGGACCGCCGAGCCCGAGCACCGTTTCGAGCAAGTCGATCCGCTTGCCCTGCTCTTCGCAGATCGCACCGAGGTCGTCGAGCAGCCCCAAGACCTCGCCGAGCTGCGCCGAGAACTCCTTCGACAGGCGCTTCGTGGTGCGTCGGATGATCGCCTTCTCGCGCGGGCTGAGCTTCATGATGAGCCTTCGTGCGGCAGCAGACGAACGAATCGAAGCTTGAACCCGGCGCCGGGATCAAGAAGTTCGATGATAATTTCGGCCTCGGCTGCCTCGTTCGACATCCACCCACAGTCCTCCCAGCGTAGCCCGGTCGGGCTCGACGGCTCGCGTACGAGCGCGATCAATCCCTGCGAGCAGCGGCCGAGCGCGAGCACGTCCCGACCGTCACCGGTGGTCCCGATAGGGAGCGCATCGGCCTTCTCAAGCGAGAACACGATCGATTGGCTCAAGCTGAAAGCAATCTACTCCAAGGGTACGACGGCGAGCGGGATCTCACACCGGATCAAGCGGTCACCAACGACGATCGGGATCTTGCCGTCGTGGCACCAGATCTCACCCTGGATCGCGCCGTCGTAGCCGATGATCATCTCGTCGGGCTCGTGGCCACGTGGCTCGTGCTTGCTGGCCGGGACCACCTGACGGCACTCGTAGCGGCCAGCGCCCTTGTCGCGGCGTGACTCGATGTAGAAGCCCTTGGCGCATTCGACCGTGGTCGGCTTGGTGACGCCTGCGAGCACGAGCACCAGGAGAGACACGATCGACCAGTAGAAGCTGGGCATCGATAGATCAGAGATCTCGACGAGCGTTGTAGCGAATCGCGATCGACGAGTCAAATGAATCAGGCGTCTTCGATCCTACGCACGGTGATCCCGTACGCGAGCCACACGGTCCACGCCCACCACGATGGTGATCGCGTTGCACGCTCCTCGATGATCGGCCGCAAGCCGTCGATAGCGGCGCGCTTCTGCTGAAGCATCGGGTCGAACAGCTCGTGGAGAATCTTAGCGTGGAGGCTCACGCAGCTCCCTCAGCTTGAGGATGCACTTCGGACAGACAGGCCATCCGAATCGGCCTTGCATGTACGTCTGCCGGCCGTCGAACGCCCACTCCGGGATCTGGTACGTCCCGTCGGCGGCGTTGCTGATCGCCCCACAGTAGCCATGTGCCTTGACCTTGAGGCCTTCGCGCAGGATCTCGAAGACGGCGTGGACCGTCGACGGTTCTGTCAAGAATACGGCGATCATCAGTCGAGCCCCGTGTTCGGTGGTGAGCTGCGGAAGATCTTCGCAATCTCTTCGAACGCACGAGCCATCTCCTCGCGGCGCTCGGGCGACTTCGGCAGCCAGAACGAGATCGCGCTGCGATCGTCGTCTTGTGGTGGGTGGTGCAACCTCGGCGAGCTGTGAAGCACGAGCTGTGCGGCGTGGTAGACGATCGTCGTCTCCTTCACACCTCGGTATGGATTGGTCGCGTCCACGAAGTCTGGACGGCCTTGCTTCTCCCAGATCTCGACGAGGAAGTCCGGCAAACGCTCGCGTGCGGCGCCATCGCGCAGCTCACCGTTCGGAAAGCACGAATACCCGGTTACCTCCCGTCCGTTGCTTTCCTTTTGGATCGCGATTACCTCGCTTGTCAGCTCTTGACTATATACGTTGATTCGCACTGTTTATCCTCGCTTCGTGTAGACGTGATTGAAGATCTCGATTGTGGTCTTGCCGGCGATCGACTTGTAATCGGCCTCAGAGACATCAACAGCGACGAACGGACGTTCGTCGGCGAAGCCCTTGCGGATGGCTCCTGCACGAACGATCTCGACGGCCGTCGCCTCGGTCGGCTTGATATCGCCCGAGCTGATCGCCGAGATCAGCGTCTCGCGCGCTGTGTCGTTGTTCTCGGCGACTACGTAGACGTCGTAGATCGCGATCGTGTTATACAGACGCACGTTTCCTTGCCTCTGCTCTCTTGTTTACGTTGTATCGACAAATTCGACACTGCCGTTGTGGCCCACGCTTGGTGGCGTGAAAATATGTGTTCTCTGGTGAGAACGGGTGGCCATGCTTGCAGTGCGTTTTGCGAGCGTGCATCGCACACGGACTCTCGCCACGCATGACGTTCTCTACAAGCGACACCGGCTCCATATGCAGCGGATTCACGCAGCGTGTTAGCTTGCACAGATGATCTATGTGTAGCTCGTCTGGGATTTTTCCAATCAACGTTTCGTATGAAAGTCTATGAGCTAATACCTGTTTGCCGTTGACTCGAAATACTCCATATCCACCATCATTGGCATTAATGGCCGCAGCTAGCCATAACCAGCATCCTGAGAACGGCACTGGGATAGTGCTTGCCCAGAAGTTGACTGGGAGCCGATCGTCGAACAGGTTCATCGGCCGAGGCTCGGCTCTTCGAGGGCGGCGTAGAGCGCTTGGACTATCTCGCGGATCTTCGGCGGCTCCCAACCGGGTGGCTTCAGCGTCTTGCCGTCTTCGCGGGTGGCACCGCCGACCTTGAGCATGTTGGTGCGGTGGACCTCGTCGAAGAACGGCTGGATGTCGATGCCGAACTCGACGGCCGTGCCGAAGACGACGTAGAGCAGATCGCACATGCCGTCGATCGCTTCGACGAAGTTGGCCTCGCGGATCGCGGCGACGGTCTCCTTGGCCTCTTCTTCGATCAGACTGGCGCGTAGCTCGGCTCGCGACAGCCTCGGTGTGTGGTTGACGACGTGGCCGAACTTCTCGTGGAAGTGCTCGACGGCGATCTGCATCGCGTTGCGCGGCTTGCACGCCATGTCACCAGCGCAGCACGCGGCGCGCAGCTGGCAGAAGTTGGGGTTGATGCACGTCGTATCGTAGACTCGGCACTTCATGTTCTATTTACCTGCAATGGCAACTACGGTCATACAGATAACGAGTATGATCAAGAACCACCATTTCATCTCTTCTTCTTGTGGCCAGCGCATCACACAACCTCGAAGAGTGTTTCGCTGGCCTTCACGAGCCCACGATCGGGCTCGGTGGTCAGCTCTTTGGCGGCGAGCCGTGAGAGGTACGCGTCGCGCGTCGATCGCTTGAAACTGGTCTGCTCGTCGATCGCGGACCGATCGACTGCTTGCGGGTACGCGCGCACGAGCACTTCGAGCACCTGACGTTCGCCCGATGGCAGGTTCTGGAACCAGAACTCGCGTAGCTCGTCGCCGGTTGGAAGCGGCTCGGCGTCGGGCATCACCGCGACGCCTTCGCTCGTTGTGAAGGCGCGCTCGCCGCGGCAGTCGACGAAGCCGCGCTCGCGTAGCCGCGCGATATACGCGTCTCGTGTCGAGCGCTTGTAGCCGGTGAGCACGGTCAACTGCTCGCGGCGCAGCCCCGTCGGGTACTGGATCAGTGCACGCAACACCGCAGCCTCGCCGATCGGCAGGTTGCCGTCGATGGGAACCGCATGGCCGTTGGTGAACGCACGGATCGGCTTCTTGGCTGGTGGCGTACTCATCGTGTGGTAGGTCTTGTCGTTGGTCAGATCCTTGAGCGTGACTTGTAGCGGTTTGCGGCCTTCTGCCGTTGTCGCAGCGCGCGTGACCTCCGCGAACGATCGAACACCGATTGCTGCCGACGTGAACGCTTCAGCCGTGCTCGATAGCTTGTCAGCGAGCGCGCCTGCCTTGCCTGCAAGCATGTCGAGCTGCTTCATCTGCTGATCGCTGATCACGCGCTTCTCGATGGTTTTGATCTTCGGCTCGGGCGTAGCTTTCTTGGCAGCACGCAGCTCGCCTTCGAGCTGACGGACTTTCGTACGCAACTCGGTCGACGTCTTGGTCTCTTCCTCGGCCTCATGCGGTAGATCAGCTAGCTGCGCGAGGATCTTCTTGACCTTGTCGCGTGGCGGTGTCGGCGCCATCGCGCGTTGTCCGGCCTTGGGGTGCGTCGTCGACACGTTGCCGACCTTGATCTCGGTGACGACGTCGGAGATCGCCGGCCCGAAGCCGTAGAACGTGCCGGCCGGCAGCGTACGGAGCTTCTGCATGTCGTCGCGCGTGGTGAAGCCCAGCTCGGCTGCTGCGCGCTTCATGTCGATGTCGAGCGCCGAACGGCCGATCAGCTTGTTGTTGGCTTCGGCCGCCGCGTCCTTGTGCAGCTTCGCTATGCGCTGGGTGGCGAGTACGCCGCAGAACCCGCGCTTGCGCCCGCGCGTCATCAGGTCGATCACCGCCGATGCGCTCTCGCTCTGGCCCGACTCGGGCGCGAACATGTGGGCCTCGTCGACGACGACCAGGAGCGGATGCCACAGCTCGCGCGGCGCGTTGACGAGCGATTCCAGAAACAACTTCATGAACCGCACGCGCTGGACACCCAGCTCGTAGATGTCGACGATCGCCGAGACGCTCAACTCCAAGAGCCGCCGTGCGAGCAACGTCGCGCTCTTGAGATCGGCCGAGCAGTCGCCGCCTTTCTGGCCCGCGAGCACGTAGTCGAACTTCTCGCGCAGCGTGTGGAACTCGCCCTCGACATCGATCACGATCTGCGGAACCTTCGCGTACGTCTGTTCAAGCAGCCGACGGATCGCCCAGCTCTTGCCGGCGCCGCTGTTGGCCTGGATCAAGAGCCGCGACTCGATCAGCTTGTCGACGTCGATCGGATGGTCTGGCCCTAGCGTCGCTTGCGTCACGACTTCGAGCCCTCGGCGTAGAGCGCGTACGTTCGCGGGAAGTGCTCCTTGATGACCTCGGCGAGTGCATGAGCATACTGCCGGATCTCGTACTGCGCCGCAGGCGCCTCACGCAGCGTCAGGAACGCTAGCCAGTTGCGCAGGTTCGCGCTCGCGCGCATGCGGCTATAGCGGCCGACGGGCAAGTGCACGCGCGCCAGCTCCTTGGGGACACCGGCCTTGAGCGCCCACTGGTAGAGCGCTTCCGCGTCGCCGTAGATCTTCGCGAGCTGGTAGATGAACTCAGTAGCGTTATCTGATGTCAGCTCGTTAGCGTCTTTGATCGTACCTGCTTGTTTGTTCGTTTTGCTTGCCAGATGAAGCCGCTCACTCGATGGAATGTAGTTGACGTCTGGTAGCGGCATATAGCGCGCGGACATCTCGTTGTACGACTGCGTCCGGTGGCGGTGCCACTCACGGAACACGAAGATCGGCGCTTGCACCTCGAAGATCGCGCCGGCCATCTCAAACGGTGTGGCGTGCTTGTTGTCCCAGAGGAACTTGAGCAGCTTCTCGTCACCGATGATTTTGTCCTCGCCCTTACACGTCGCGCACGACGCAGAACCGATGGTGCTCCCGTGTCCCTGACAGTCAGGACAGCGGCCACCCCAGCCCTTGAAGCCCTTGCCCGTCGACATGCGCGCAGCCTCGACGATACGCTTGTCGGAGCCCCACGTCTCGATGAGCTTCAGGTAGCCGTGGTCGAGCAGGTTCTTCACTTGAGCGTTCCTTCCATCCGCGTGATCTCGCGATCGAGATACCATCGACCCTTCTTCAGATCTTCTAGCCCGGCCTTGTGAACGTGGCGCGAGATGTACTTGATAGCGTTCCCGAGATTGAAGCCCAAGCCCCACGCCTCGATGACCTTGATCGTTTCGTACACGTTGTCGGCGCCGCCGTAGTGGGCCGGGTGGTTCACAGCTTCGGTCGACTTTCCCGGCTTCGCTACTGCGGCCAGCTTTCCAGACGACAGCCAGCTCTTGATGACCGAAGCGAATTGAAACCACCGATCGCGTTCTTTGCCGAGCACATCTTCCCACGCGCCGAGCCACGCGTCTCGATCGGCGTCAAGACCGATGAACGCGCCGTGTAGTGAGATCGCCAGCTCCCAGACTTCTTTTTCCCATGTGGCGTGAGCATTCCCAATCCCAAGTGTCTGGCGTTGCGCTTCCATCGGATCGATAATCACTTACTACCTTTCTTGACGATCGTCAGTTTGCCAGTGTCTTTGACGGCCGGTGGCAGCGAGTACGCGGCCAGGTAGAGCCCACGCTTCCACGCGATCGCGAAGGCGCGGCGCTGGCGGTCGTTGAGATCGCCCGCGAGCTGCGCCGAGACGCCGATCGAATCGCGGCAGCGGTACTCCAGCACGAGATCATAGACTTCCTCGGGGAACATCGCTGCGAACGGTCGGACGAGGATCGCGTTGTAGACCTCGCCGCCGCCGTCGCTCTTGGCGATCAGGATCTGCAGGCAACGAAGCGCTGCGCGGAGCAACACCCCGATCTGAGTGTCGTTGGTCCCCAGGCTCGTGTCTTGGATCATCCAGTAGATCTCCGACGAGCCGACTCGCCGTTCGCAGACGTCGGTGAGCCAGACGATCGTGCTCAGCTCCGTCCCGCTCTTGACCTCGTGATCGGCGATCCGCTTGGCCTTCGCTGCAGCGAGCGCCAGCTCGATGGCGTTCCATCCGTCGCGCCATGTTGGCCGGAACCAGCCACCTGCGTTGTTGTCGAGACTGTACTCGGCAAGAACGGACGCAAGCTCGTCCAGCTCACCGTCGCGATCGGCCGCTTGCGGTCGACGTGGCGGGCGCTTCATGCCCTTGCGCGGCGCGCGGCATTTCGCCATCCATCAGCTTGTATCAGAACTGTCCGACATCAAGCCGGGTGCGCGTACGTGTGCTCGGTGGGCCCGGCTGTACACGGCTTGCTCCAGCCATCACCGTCGGCCTTCATCGGCTTGTGCTTCATGTCGATGTAGCCACCGCAGTTGTAGCAAATATCGGAGTGGACCGCGCCACAGTTGCATTCGAACACGAACGCTTCGAAACAACCGCAGCGCGTACACGGCTTGTCAGCAAGGTAGACCGGCGTTCCGCTTTCGAGTTTGATCTTCGTT
>Ga0307479_10001188_pt1 | contig 23673 bp, 14 predicted proteins | sample atmos_gasesECM4C_FD_203743 | JGI IMG/M metagenome (GOLD analysis project Ga0307479, IMG submission 203743) | Hardwood forest soil microbial communities from Morgan-Monroe State Forest, Indiana, United States - atmos_gasesECM4C_515 | ecosystem: Environmental > Terrestrial > Soil > Temperate... | reverse complement strand
TTCGAGCACACTGCGCTGGGCTTCGAGTGAAGTTAAGTCGAGAACCGCATTAGGGATGCGCGGAACCTTGTACGACGAGGGCATCAGGTCACGTTGTAATGGCAAGGAAAGGGACAGTGAGAGCGGACTAGATAATTTTGGTGCTCGGTATGATGCTTCTGCCTTGGGCCGCTTCATGACGCCCGATTGGGCAACTAAACCGACGGATGTTCCTTACGCCAATTTCGGGAACCCGCAAAGCCTCAATCTCTACATCTATGTTAAGAACAACCCAACAACTTTTGGCGACCCTGATGGTCACTGCTGCGATCTTTCAGATTTGAACACCTTTGCTTCGGCTGCGCTCAATGCACTTGTTAGCGACAACCTTGCAGGGTACGCGAGGCAGGACCAAACCACCAGTGTGGGTAAGGTCGGGGCTGCTGTCGGTGATGCGGTTGCCACTGTGCAAGGAGGCGCCGAGGCACTGTTTGGTGGCGGCGTAGAAGTCGGAGGTGTTGCGCTGGACGCCACCGGCGTTGGCGCAGTCGTCGGCGTCCCCGCAAATGTGGCTGGTGCTGGAATTATGCTGCATGGTGGGGCCACGGCTGCGACCGGTTTCTCGAATCTCTTCAAGAGCGCAACATCGGATACCGGGTCCTCCAGTACTGAGAGTAGCGCAGACACAACGCGTGCGGCGCGACGCGAGGCAATGCGACAAGAGGGCATACCCACAAGTCAACAGCCGAAAGAGGGTGGCCAGATCAGCACTGAGGCCGGGCGACAGTATACGTATGAAGTGCCGAAAGCTGGAGGCGGAACGGAGACCAAGATTGTCACGAATCAACTGAAAGACGCGAATCATGGCCCGCATGTCGAGGCAGGTGCTCCGAAGGCTAACGGCCAGACCGATCCTTCTGGCAGGCTGCGCCATGCCAACCGTAAGACAAAGGTCAACGTAAACCAGTGAGCCAAAACTTGACGATGCAAAACAACAAGCCAGGGAAGCTCGAACTGCTAGTTCGTCGGAACAAGGGACGTACCGAGCATCCCTACTATGCGACTGAACTCTCCCATCTGCTTAAGACCGAGGTACGTCCGACCGACATTTTGGATCTCGAAGAGACTGACTGTCTTTTCACCCGTCATCGGGATCAGTCAATCAGGAGCGGCAAAGAACCGGACTTCGCGTTCCGGAAAGTGTGGAAGTATGAGCCGAAAGATTCCTGGCTAGGTTCATGCCATTGCCTTGAGGAAAAGCTGCGGGGTGAGCCAGCCGTATTATTTGTAGGTCCGTATGAGTTTTGCGGCGGAGTCAAGGTCGGCGTGGACCGAGCCTTGAGTGCAGCGATACCCATCTTGGAGTTTGATCAGAACACCGTCCGGCTTCAGTCCCTCTCATCAGAGTCGGGTCTTTTTCTGGATATGTTCGAAGAGAACTCCGAGTGGTTAATTGAACTGGTCGTGTGGGGTCAGTGGAAGGCAATGGCGGAGAACTGTGTCTGAGCTACTTCGGCGGGTACGAATAACCGGCTCTCGGGTTTCGGATATGACGCTGCGGGCAATATGACAAGCAACGGTTCCGCGTCCTACGTATATTCGTGTGTGACGTGATCAACCCAGAGCCGGTCGAAACTAGGAGGGCAAGAACTGGCGGGCGATTTGAGCAAGATGTAGAAGATATCATCTCGCGAGCAGAAGAAAATCCCAACGCGATCATTTATGGAACCTTCCATATGTTCGAGAAAGATGATGCGTAGAGCGGAGCCACAACGGATTCAAGAAACGAGATAGGGCCACTACAACTACTAACGAAGCCTTGGTCACAGCACCGGCTGGTGCAACAGGGATTGGGATTGTTCCTGCGGTCGGTGCCGCAGTTGCGGTTCACGGGGTGGCCACGGCAGTAACCGCGCTCTCGAATCTCTTCAAGAGCGCAAGTGAAAGCGGCCAAAACGAATCTACGCCAGCGACTGAGCCCTAAAAGCGCCCATCGGGAGCCACCACACCAGAACAGCGGGAGAGTGGTTTCAGGGAAAGCCATGTGTCGATTGCGGTAACACTGAACCACAAATGAATGCGAATCATAAGACCGCACTCGTCGAAGAACACTATCAAACAGGCAGGAATCGACAAAGCCAAAATGAGATCCGTCGACGCAGTCAATAGTCATTGCCCCACATGCTCAAATAGGCAGGGTGGAAAACTTTCTCAGTACTCAAAGCGAATGAAGAAGGCTATTAAGAAATAGCAGTAACGTAAAATTATGACTATCAACATGAACGACGAAGAGTTGCGCAGTTTGCAGGCCCATGTCTGCGGCACGTACTCCCAAGAGTGCTTGACCCCAGCATGGAACTCGAAGCTCGGATTTGCCCTCGAAACGATTGGGAAGGTACCCATCAACGGGTTGCGTCATCCTCCGAAAGACGACACAAACGGGTGGTACATCTGGTGCGGCAAGGAGTTATCGAAGGCACCCGACTTTTTTTCGCCCTTGCACACTGTTCACCTCAAGGAGAGATGTCCAGAAATACTTCGCTTTCTTGGACTCCCCCCTGGATATAGATTCTTGCTAGATGGAGAATATGTTGACGTTTGGTACGATCCTGCGCTCCTAGCCGTTTAGTCCGCGCGGCAGCTAGATTGCCTAGAAAAACAAATAAGGAGCTGCCATGCTTGTTTTTGTCTAGGCATTAAATCGGTGTTATCCGAATCATGTTCACTCGTTCTTGCTCAGGGTTGATAACGGCCACTGCCGCCATCCTCGTCTTTGTGCTCTCCGGTTGTGGTGGAGGCAGTAGTTCGAGTGGCGGTGGGAGTGGTGGTTCCGGTTTGTCGATTTACGTTCTATCTCCGTCTACCGTACCTGTTGGTGTGCCGCGAGGCTCGGTGAATGTCCTTGGCCAGGGCTTCACGCAGCAGTCACAAGTGCTAATCGATGGGCAGCCAGCGCAGAATAGCGAGTTCATTAATTCCGGTACGCTGCAAGCTGAGGTAAACATCTCTTCAAACGCTGCGCCGGGAACACATCAATTTTCCGTGCAGGACGGCGGAAAGGTATCGAATTCCGTACCGTTCACCGTCTATGCACAGCAACCCGGACCATCGGTCATGCAAGCGATTCCGGGATTTATGGTCGGGGAATTGGAAGTGGACGCTCCTTTCATCGCCGCAGCGGACGTTAACGGCGACGGTCTTGCCGATGTCATCATGCCAGGTCCGGGACTCTCCAATTCCGACAGCATCGCCATTCTCGACGGTCAGGCTGATGGCACGCTTGCAGCCGCGCAGTATATCTCTATTCCAACAGCGCCCTACGCTCTCGCCGTGGGAGACGTGGACGGAAACGGCACGGCTGATCTGATCTCGATTACTAGCGATAACGGAGTCACAAGCTCGACTACCGTAAGCATCTTGTTTGGCGATGGTCACGGCAACTTTCAACCACCCGTAGCGCAGCAGATTGTCTCAGGGATTTATCCTGGACCGGCGTATCTAGCCGATCTAGACGGAGACGGCAAGCCGGATTTGGTGCTTGCCGTTGAGAATAATTCTGGCATCAGTAGTGCCATCTTTTGGTTAAAGAACACCGGAGGAAGTTTCGCCGCTCCGATCAAGTTGGCAACGTTAGGTAGTCAGACGTTCTCGATTGCCGACTTCAATGGCGATGGCAAGCCAGACATTGTCTATATTGCGCCAGCAACGGCGAACTCGTCTCGGACGATCCACATCCTCATGAATCAACGAAATGACGTTTTCAGAGATCAAGTGCCAAGTGGTTTGAATGGTATCGTTGGTGTGCCCAACATCATGGATTTTAATCTTGATGGCATTCCTGATCTTGTTTTGGAAGTGCAGCAGAGCAATGGTGGGCAACTTGTGTCGTTTGCCGGAAATGGAGACGGCTCATTTACAAAAATCGCAAGTATCAACACGCCGGGTTTGGCACAACTTGTTACCGGCGACTTTGACCATGATGGGTTTCCTGATTTAGCCGGTCCTACGGGAACTGAACCGTCCGAGATCATGTACTTTTTCGGAGATGGGCACGGCAATTTTGTTCAGCAGGCAGTCGTTGGCCCGGAGGGGCAATATGCTGCTGTCGGAGATTTCAATGGCGACGGTCTTTCCGATGTCGTTGTACCCGACCGTTTCAGTCTCGTATCGCTTGCGTTAGGACGCGCGGACCGCAAATTTTTGTCTGCGCTCGCGCTGAGTCCAGCAACAGTGACAAGCGTTTCAACTGGCGACATCAACGGAGACGGACTACCAGAAATTTTCGTTGGTGGCGATCTTATCGACAGCATTCCGGGAACTGTGTTTCTGAATCAAGGCAACAGCTCATTCCAACTCGCGGCCAACACTGATCCCAGTTCCGGCCTGCTCGCAGACTTAACCCGCAACGGAGTCGTTGATCTTCTTGGTGGGAATGCCAATGTGGAAATCTGGCCAAATAATGGCACGCTCAGCTTCTCTCCCTCGCCGATTACTCTTCAGCCTTCATCTGAAGGGCCAATTACTGTCGTTGACATGGACGGCGACGGCTGTGCGGACATTGTTGCTCTTGGACAAATCTCCTACGGCAACTGTGCTTATCAGTTCACCCAAGTTGCTATGACAAATACGTTTTCAGCCCCATATGTAATCGGCGATTTCAATGGGGATGGCAAGCCTGACATTGCATCCGGCACATTTATCTACCTCAATACTGGCAATCGAACATTTCAGGAGGAGCCGAATACTCTCCCATTAACCAACGGTGCTTTGGCCGTTGTCAGTGACTTCAATGGTGATGGAAAAGACGATATTGCTATCAATCTGCCCGATGACAAGTTGATTTCGATCTATTACAGCAAGGGTGACGGAACGTTCTATCAGGCAACGGTGATTGATCCGGGTCAGCAACCCGGAGCAATAGCTGTGGGAGATTTTAATAACGATGGCCTAGCCGACCTTGCCGTAGGACTGTTATTGAGCCAACAGACTTCCATGCTGCTCAACGCGGGAAATGGTCAATTTACGCGATCTTTCTTTGCCTCTGGTGCGTCTGCGATTGCCATGATTACGTCCGATCTGAATCAAGACGGGAAGACCGATCTGGTCATCGGAAACTTTGTGCTGAGTTTTGAGCCAGCCAACGTAGATGTCGTATTTCATCAATAACACGTTAGCTCAAGTGCTCTCGCAATCCGTTTGCGATCCGTTATCCAGTTTTCCACTGCTTTTCATGCACTTTCATGCCATCCGTGGTCCTGCATGTTGTTGATTTTACGTTTCTGTGCGGATTCGATTCCTTCCGCGCTCACCAACCTTTCAATGAGATGGAGCCGTTTTTCAAACGGCCGTTCGAATCATTGCGGAAGATTTTGTAGATGGTGCAACACCCGGCACGTGTGCAGAATGGCGACGAGGTCTCAAAACTCTCTTCCGTACACTGTCTATGCGGCGAAGCACGGCCCGTTTGTGATGCAGGCAATTCCTCGTTCTGGTAAGCGCGGGCAAAAAAACCTCAATTGGTTAGCAGATGTGGAAAGCGTCACGAGCGAAGAATACATATTGCAATCATCGGGAATTGGTTTTACTACCGACGCCATTCCCTTATCTGCTGCCGCGCAGCGCCAAGACCATCGATTCCCAGTTCCACAACGTCTCCATCTTTTAGGTAGCGCGGAGGATTCATACCGAGACCGACGCCGGCAGGCGTTCCGGTGCTGATGACATCTCCCGGCAACAGCGTCATGAATTGGCTGATGTAGCTGACCAGGAATGACACGTCAAAGATCATGTTAGCGGTAGTGCCTTTCTGGCGATATTCTCCGTTCACCTTCAGCCACATCCCTAAATTGCCGGGATCCTTGATTTCATCGGGCGTAGCCAGGAATGGTCCGAGCGGCGCGAATGTATCGGCGCTCTTTCCCTTCACCCATTGGCCACCTCGCTCGAGTTGAAAGTTTCGTTCTGAATAATCGTTATGAAGGACATACCCTGCAATGTACTCGGCGGCTGTTTCTGGCGAAACATAGCTCGTCCTTTTGCCGACCACTACAGCCAACTCAACTTCCCAATCCACTTTTTGGGCGCCTCGCGGAATGATTACGTCATCGTTTGGGCCAGCCAATGAAGTCGTCGCCTTGAAGAACAGAACAGGTTCTTTAGGAATTTCCATCTTGCTTTCTGCGGCATGGTCACGAAAATTGAGACCGACGCAGACAATCTTACTCGGCCTTGCGATGGGAGGACCCAGGCGGCTGGCGGAAATCTGTTCCTTGGGAGTGGCAGTGTGATGCTCATCCAGCCACTTTTTCAGCCCGGTGAGACCGCCACTGCCGAAGAAATCTTCGTCGTAATCACGAGTGTATTGGGATACATCCACCCGCGTTTGGTCGTTTAGTACCCCCGGCTTCTCTTTGCCGGATTCTCCGAATCGAATCAGTTTCATAGATTGAAAAGCTCCATTTGTAATGATGGCACCGCCATCTCCTCTAGGCAGCGCACGCTCAAGCTGGTTTTATTGCGCAAGACAAGAATTTACTATATTGAATCAAAATCGGCTTCTTGTTGTGCGCAATACTGCGAGAGAATAAGCGGATGAGTTCGAACGCAACCAGCCAACCAGAGATACAAGGAGGGGTTCTCCGAGTCGATCCACGGGATAACGTGTTGATCGCGTTGCGAGATCTTCGCAAAGGAGATCGCGTCAACTGGTCAGGCTGCTCAATAGAACTGCAGTCCAATGTTTCGGCGAAACACAAATTCACGACCGAGAAGCTCTCCGCAGGAGCAGATGTCATCATGTACGGCGTTCTGGTCGGCAAAGCCAGAGAGTCACTTGAGGCCGGCGAAGTCCTGACCACTCGAAATCTCGCCCACGATGCGTCTCCATTTCATCAAAAATCGCGGGAATACGCTTGGAATCCACCAGATGTGAATGGTTGGCGACAGCGGATGTTCCTTGGGTATCAACGCACGGATGGGCAGGTGGGCACCCGGAACTACTGGCTAGTGGCGCCGCTGGTATTCTGCGAGAACCGAAACATCGGAGTCATGAAAAAAGCGTTTGAGGAAGAGTTGGGGTTTGCGCCTCCTCAAATCTATCGCCAGCAGCTGACTGAATTGGTGAATCGCTATCGAGACGGCAAACTGGGCCATGAATGGCAGGGTAACGAAGACAGAATTCCGCACACTTCAATTTCACGAAAAATTTTCGAAAATGTGGATGGCATCAAGTTCCTGATGCACGAGGGAGGGTGTGGCGGAACGCGCGAGGACTCCGACAATCTGTGTGCTCTGATTGCGGGATACATTCATCATCCGAACGTTGCAGGAGCGACGGTTCTCAGCCTGGGTTGCCAGCACTCTCAAGTCGCGATTTTGCGCGAACAGATCAAGCGGCGTATTCCGAAACTAGAGAAACCCTTACTCGTCTTCGAGCAGCAGCAAAGCGGATCGGAATTCAAGATGCTTTCGCAGGCAATCGAGGCGACTTTTCTTGGATTAGTGGAAGCCAACAAGAGCAGGCGCGCACCGGCGAATATTTCGAATCTGTGTGTCGGTTTAAAATGCGGAGGCTCGGATGGATTTTCTGGCATATCGGCGAATCCCACGATTGGACATGTTTCCGATCTCATCGCCGGTGTTGGCGGAAGAAGCATCTTGTCGGAGTTTCCTGAACTCTGCGGTGTCGAACAGGAACTGATCGATCGCAGCATCAACGATACCGTTGCCGATAAGTTCATTCAGTTGATGCGTGACTATGCTGCGTGCGCCCGCGCTGTGCGTTCCGGCTTCGACATGAATCCTTCGCCGGGAAACATTCGCGACGGGCTCATTACCGACGCTATGAAATCTGCCGGCGCAGCGAGAAAAGGCGGAACATCGCCGGTGAATGCGGTGCTCGATTATCCCGAGTATTGCACGCAGGCAGGACTCAATTTACAGTGCACGCCTGGCAATGATGTGGAATGCGTAACCGCGCAGGTGGGCGCGGGTGCGAACATCGTTTTGTTCACGACTGGGCTGGGCACTCCGACGGGAAATCCCATTGCACCGGTCATAAAAATCTCCACCAACTCGGAACTGGCGGCTCGGATGCGGGACATTATCGACATTGATACCGGCTCTATCCTATCGGAGCAGACGAGTGTCGAAGAGATGGGCGAAGCAATCCTTGAGACCATCATTCGCGTGGCGAGTGGCGAGGTTCGAACGAAGTCTGAGATGCTAGGGCAGGATGATTTCATTCCTTGGAAGAGAGGAGTTTCGCTCTGAAAGATCCGAAAGAGAATGTGAATGCGTTTCGGCTTGATGGCAAAGCCGCCATCATTACGGGCGCAGGAAGCGGTATTGGCTTGGCCATCGCTCGCAAGTTTGCCTCGAACGGTGCATTTGTCCATCTACTCGATATCAACCTTGAAGCTGCAGAAAGTGCTGCGCAGCAAATCCTAAGTGAGAGTGGTCAGGCGCGAGCGTATGGTTGCGATGTTACGCGGCGAGAAGCCGTCAAGGTAGTTTTTGAGGAAATCTTTGGGCAGGACCGAATTCATATCCTTGTAAATAATGCCGGTATTGCACACGTGGGCAATTTGGAAAAAACCACCGAAGAAGAGTTTGACCGTATCTTTCGAGTGAATGTAAAAGGGGTCTACCAGTGCATGTTCGCCGCGATCGAGCACATGAAAGGAAACGGCGAAGGCGTAATTCTTAATATGGCGTCGATTGCGGCCTGGTCTGGGCTTGCCGATCGCTTTGCTTATTCCATGAGCAAAGGAGCCGTCGTGGCAATGACCTACTCGGTAGCCAGGGATTACGTGCAGCATGGGGTCCGCTGCAACAGCATTTCGCCGGCGCGAGTACACACGCCCTTTGTCGACAGATATCTGCAGCAGAATTATCCGGGCCGGGAAAAAGAGATGTTTGCGAAGCTGTCGCAAACTCAACCGATCGGTCGCATGGCGCACCCCGACGAAGTAGCATCACTCGCTTTGTTTTTGTGCTCGGATGATGCCGCGTTCATTACCGGGACCGACTATGCGATCGATGGGGGTTTTTTGAATCTGCACGGGTGAAAACTTCCGCCTGACTTCGGCTGGATCTCATGAACATCGACTCGCATCAGCATTCCTGGCGTTATGATCCCAGCCGACACGGCTGGATTACTGATGAAATGTCAGTGATCCGGCACGATTTCCTGCCCAAAGACCTTCTGCCCGAATTGTATCTCAATCACATGGACGGATGCATTGCTGTACAGGCGGATCAGTCAGAAGACGAAACCATCTTCTTGCTTGAGTTGGCCGCACGGCATCACGAAATCAAGGGAGTGGTGGGCTGGGTGAATCTTTGCAGCCAGGATCTCCCTGAACGCCTTGAATATTTTTCTCAATTCGAAACACTCTGCGGGTTCCGCCATATTGCCCAGTCCGAGCCCGATGATCGTTTCCTGGTACGAAAAGACTTCGTCGAAGGAATCCGGCGTCTTCAAGAATTTAACTTTTGTTACGACATCCTGATTTATCCTCGTCAACTACCCGCGGCGATCGAGTTGGTGGAGAAATTCCCCAATCAGCGATTTGTGCTCGATCACCTGGCAAAGCCGTCGATTCGATCCAAAGAAATTCTGCCTTGGGCCCAGCATCTCCACACTCTTGCGGATAACCCTAATGTCTATTGCAAGGTGTCGGGTCTGATCACGGAGGCTGATTGGAAGAACTGGCGCAGCACAGATTTTGAACCTTATCTCGACCTTGTCTTTGAAACCTTTGGTCCGGATCGGATCATGTTCGGATCAGACTGGCCCGTCTGTTTGCTGGCAGGAACTTACAAACAAGTGAAAGAGTTGATTGCGAGCTATGTTCGAAACCTGCCCATGGCACAACAAGAAAAAATCTTTGGCTTGAATGCGATCTCGTTTTACGGCCTGAAAACTTCAAAACATGAACCTGCAACTGCGCGATAAAGTTGTACTCATCACGGGTGGCGCCAAGGGGATTGGGGCAGCGACCGCCCGCGCCTTGGCGGCCGAAGAAGCTATCCCGGTGATCGTGGATCGTGATGCTGAAGCGGCGGAGAGTCTTCGCGCGGAACTCTGTCAAAACGGTGCGCGAACTTTTTTCATCCCCACGGATTTAATATCGCCCGAAGGATGTTCCCAAGCTGTGACCCAATGCGTGGGAAAGTTCGGGAGGATTGATTCTCTGATCAACAATGCAGGCCTCAATGATCGCGTTGGCCTTGAGCATGGCAGCCCCGAACAATATGTCTGCTCGCTACAACGAAACCTACTGCATTACTACAACATGGCGCATTCCGCGCTGCCCCACCTGAAACAGTCGCGAGGATCGATCGTCAATATAAGTTCGAAAACTGCCATTACTGGGCAGGGAGGAACCTCGGGCTACGCATCCTCGAAAGGCGCAATCCTGGCGCTTACGCGGGAGTGGGCAGTTGAACTGCTTCCCTATGGAATTCGCGTCAACGCCTTGGTGCCGGCGGAGGTAATGACTCCTCTCTACAAGCAATGGCTCGGTACCTTTCCTGATCCGGATGAGAAGTTGAAGACGATCGTTTCTAAGATTCCTTTGGGAAAGCGAATGACGCAAGCTGAGGAAATCGCCGCGATGGTGGTCTTTCTGGTTTCGTCCAAAGCGGCTCATATTACGGGTCAACATCTATTCGTGGACGGCGGGTACGTGCATCTCGACCGTGCCTTGAGCTAGTAGGAGCAAATGACGGGGACCTCCGCGCCACTGACTGAGAGACGGTACATTCTGCCGTTCGCCCTGGTGACCAGCCTCTTTTTCCTGTGGGCGATTGGCGTGAATCTGAATGACATTCTGATTCCGCATCTGAAAAAAGCTTTCAGCCTTACGGATTTTCAATCGTCTCTCATCCAATCAGCGTTCTTCGGAGGGTATTTCCTTGCTGCTCTTCCCGCCGGCTGGCTGATGCAACGAATCGGGTACAAGCGCGGCATCCTGGCTGGACTGCTGATTTGTGCCACTGGAGCGATTCTATTTATCCCGGCTGCTTCCATTCGCGTCTACGGATTCTTTCTCTTTGCACTGTTCGTGATGGCCTGTGGGCAGTGTTTCCTCGAAGTAGCGGCCAATCCATACGTGACGATATTAGGTCCTCCGGAAAGCTCCGAACGACGGCTGAATTTCGCACAATCGTTCAACTCGGTCGGAGCGGTCATCACGCCTTTGCTGGGAGCAGCGTTCATTTTGTCTGGAATTGAGCACACTCCAAGCGAACTGGCCGCCATGAGCCCTGATCAATTGTTGGCTTATCGTGCGTCGGAAGCCAATATGGTGAAAGTGCCTTACCTTGTAATCACTGGAATCTTTCTTTGTGTTGCCGTTCTCATCTATTTCTCGCAGTTGCCGGAAATTCGTGAGAGCCGGGAATCGGACGAACCTTCGTCCGCGCACTTGAGTGATGTTTGGGCCCATGCCCATCTTGTCAAAGGCGTGATTGCTCAGTTCTTCTATGTTGGCGCGCAAGTTGGCGTTGCTAGTTTTATCATCCGATTCGCCGAGCACGAGATCCCCGGGACGCACGAAAAAATCGCGGCTCGATATTTGCAATTACACATGCTCGGCTTCATGATCGGGCGGTTCGCCGGTTCAGCCATCATGAAGAAGATTCCCGCGGCAAAGCTACTCAGCGTTTTTGCATCAGGTTCACTGCTTTGTCTTCTGCTGGTTTCCCTCGCGTCCGGACGCATTCCCGTTTGGGCTGTTGTTTTGGTTGGTTTCTTTCATTCGATTATGTTTCCAACAATCTTTGCCCTCAGTTTGAAAGACTTGGGCTCCTATACGAAGTTGGGATCATCGCTGCTCGTGATGTCCATCATTGGCGGAGCTGCCATTCCTGCCGTGATGGGCAAGATTTCGGATGTGATGAACATTCAACGAGCTTTCATTGTTCCCTTGCTCTGCCATCTTTACATTTTCTATTTTGCCGTGCGCGGTTACAAAGTGCCGGCGGCTGGGGTTGAAAACCGCCTTCTGCACGTTGCATCAAGTGAGGCGGAATGAGCCAACGATACTGCTTGACCCTGGATTTGAAGGACGACCCGAAGCTGATCGCTGAATACAAACGGTATCATCAGCGCATTTGGCCAGAAATAACCGCAAGCCTCAAAGAATCTGGCATCGAAGATGCCGAAATTTACTTACTCGGGACACGCCTTTTCATGATCCTGGAGGTCAATGACAATTTCTCATTCGAAGCAAAGGCGCGGGCGGACAGTGCAAATCCAAAAGTGCGCGAATGGGAAGAATTGATGTGGAAGTTTCAACGCCCATTGCCTCAGGCAGCCCCCGGAGAGAAATGGCTTTTGATGGAGAGGATTTTTAAACTCGAAAAGTAACCCGATTGGTGCAAACATTAACGTATTCGAATTTATTTAAAACTAAAGTGTTCTAAGCAGAATAGACTTTAACAACTTTTCCCGTAGCTGCCAGTGACCCGGGCGACTTTAGGCTTGGTCGCGGAAGCATAAACAGCGCAAGCGAACGTTTGAGGAAGCCTAAGGCTTGCTGCTTGCCTTAGTCGTTCTGACGGCTTGATTTCCTAGATTATTCGATTTAGGCCAAAACTCGAATGCAGGCTTACTGAAGTGCGGCCAATCCGTCTACGCCATCCAGTTTTTTGCCGCTTACCAGGAATGTCGGCGTCCCAGAGACGCCCCGTTGCTTGGCCTCTGCCAAATCGTGCGAGATCAAGGGCGCATACCTGTGTGCGTCAACTTCCGTCCAAAGCGTTTTCTGATCCAGTTGTACCTGCGAGGCAATGACCTCTAATTCTTTTCGATCTTTCGGTTTGGGGTCGGCCAAAAGCAGGGATTCGACTTGCCAGAACTTTCCCTGGGCGCCGGCGGCGAGAGCAAACTCATGGACAAGCCCGGCATTGCGATGTGTGGATAGTGGGAAATTTTTGAATTCCACGCTGACCTCACCTGGGTGCGCAGTGAAAAACTTCTGAAGCGCCACTGCGGATTCTGCCGCTAAGGGGCTGGTCAGATCGACGTACCATTCGATTTTAAGGCGTGCGTCTTCAGGGCCAAGCGATAGATTTACAACGGGAATTTCGACTACAGTTTCGCTGGGTTGTTTGTCCTCGGCAGCGTTTTGAGTATCGATCTTGGCTTGGAGTTTTTCAGCCAAAAATCCAGAGATGGCTTCGCCATTCACGATAAAGGTTGGGGTCGCAACTACGCCGATTCGTTCGCCTTCGCTCTTGTCCCCGTCAATTCTCGCCTTCAGTTGCGGACTATCGAGATCATTTTGGAACCTTGCCAGGTCGAGATGAAGCTGCCCCGCAAATCTCAAGAGATCACTGCGCTTCAGAGTATGTTGATGAGCATAGATCAGGTCGTGCATTTCCCAGAATTTTCCTTGTTCTTTGGCTGCAAGAGCTGCCATATGCGCCAAGCGAGAATCGGCGTGAGAGTTCAACGGAAAATTCTTGAACGCGAGCCGCACTTTTCCCGGGTTTGCGTCGATTAAGCGCTGCAGCGGCTGGGCTGCTTGAGCACAGTATGGGCACTGGAAGTCTGCAAACTCAACGATGGTTACAGGAGCGGACTCGGGCCCCTGAGAGGGCGCATTTGCAAGATCGATGTCGGTCCGTATTGTGGTGGGCCATGACTCGCCATGGATCTCGGCTTCGATAATCTGCTTCAGTCTTTCATAGCTTTGACGGCCGACCAACTTGTGGCCATCCACAACAAATGTTGGCGTAGCGGTTACATCGAGCGCCTTGCCTTCGGCAATGTCTTTATCGACAGCAGCCAATTCAGTAGGATCTACGAGTGCGCCCCGAAATTCTTCCATGCTTAAACCCAATTTCAGCGCGTAGCGATCAAAGTTTTCGGGGGATAAGTGTTGCGGATCAGTAAAAATGAGGTCATGCATCTCCCAAAATTTTCCCTGGCGGGCTGCAGCAAGAGCGGCCAGATAAGCTTCCTTAGATTGTTGGTGAAACGGCAAGGGAAAGTTCTTGAAGACGAAGGTGACTTTGCCGGAATACTCAGTTCGCAATCTGCTCAGATCCTGGGCCTGGCTGGCACAAAATGGACACTGAAAATCGGCAAATTCAACGACCATGACTTGTCGTTCCTTTTGAGAGCTGCTTTTATCGTTGCTCTGGCCCAGGCAAATGAATCCCGAAAGCACAAGAAAGCCGGCAATTGCAACGATTCTTCTCAATTCGCCGCTCCAGTAACACGCACGTCTGCACGAACCATCTCATAGATCAATTGAGCGGCCTTCATGCTGCCATCAGCTGGCGGTATGGTAGTGTGACACGAAATGCTCTCGGACAAAAATTCTGAGGCAAGTTGGGCAAGCTCGTTTGGAGTCGTTCCTCGGAACGTCCGAAAATTCACATGCCCATGACTTACACGCTCGGCTCGTGCAAATTGGTCGTCCCATTGACGCGCAGCTGGCATAAGAACAGTCTTGGCACCCACTAGTTCGAGTTCAGCAACGGTGTTGTACCCGGCTTGACAAATGACGAGGCCGGATTCCGCAAACCTAGCCGGCATATTCGGCTCGAAGGGCGCTACTGTTACGCCTTCTGTGAGCTGGAGTAAATGCCAGTCACAGAATAACGGCCCAGTTATCAGGTGCCCGCGGAGGTGAGGAAGATGACGGCGCAATTCAGCCACCGACTGCAAGGCCAGATTGTAGAAGTCTGCTGTGCCTGGATACCCACCCCCACCGCCGGTAATCAGAACGAGATTTGTCGCAAGATCCGGGGCGTGATGTTGAGCCGAAGTGGCTCGTGCTATTTGACCTACAAAATAGCTCTTGGCCTCCAGCTTCTCCGGTAAAGAAAATGTTCCTGTTGGATGTGGAATGATGATCCTCTCCACATGCTCTAGCAAGACGGAGATCTTCCGGAGATAGGAAGGCAGATTGCGCATTTCGCGAAGGCAGAGAACGATCGGTATATCGCATTCGATGACTGCCTCCAAAAAAGCAGGATTCGGCAGACAGTCGAAGACAACAACCTGCGGAGCCATCGCTTCCAGAATGGATCGTCCGACCTGGACTTGGATCTTTGTGCGTTCACGATTGCTCCATTCCGCCCATAGTACTGGTTCGTTCATAAGGTGGCTATCTGGTAGCGGGATATACGGTAGTCCCCGGGCGTCCAGCAAAACGTGGCAAGCACCTTCCACTGCGAATGGAGTACGGATATCCTTATCGATCTCATGAAGGGCGAGAGCAATAATCGAGAGGCGGTTGATGTGACCCAATCCAATATGATTGAGTGGTTGAAACAAAACTGTTGGTCGCGGGTCCATAAAAACCGTAGGTACTATGACACAGTAAGGAATGCCGTAGGAACTGATTGAATGTGAGCACTAATGACGGAAGTTCCGCGCCTGGTCGTCAAACTTATTTCTGCTCGGCCATTGCATAACTCGACGCTCCGCGATCCCCGGATTGTTCCCAAGTTATCGAGGAGGATACCATCTCCAGTCAGACCGAATCTGACCCGGTCGCGCGCGCCAAGGCATTGTTTGCCGTTAGCATCCAAAAGCCGCGCCTCTACTTGAACTTTTTCTCCGTCTCTCCAACTTTCTTGAAGTTCGAGGCGTTGAGCTGAACCCCAATCTTCCGTTTGATATTGCAGAATCACCTCATCTTCAACTGACATTCCTTTCCTGCGTCCAACCACTCTGAGATGGTTCCGTCCGGGCTGGAATTTTACCAGCCAATGCAATCCCGCCGCAGGAAAATCTGGACTGCTGCGCTTCTTAATTCCTTGGGAAACAGCGTTCAGGAACAAATCCGCTGTTTCGCAATTCGAATACACTTTCACGAGTTTCAATTCGTCGGGTTTTCCCCAACGGATTGGCCAGGAATGCCCATAGATATGTATCATGGGCTTTTCCGACCAGTATGACTGAAAGATATAGTAGCCTTCTTTGGGTGTGAGGTCCCGTTCCATCAGCCCTTTCTGATTCACATGCGGAATAGGGTTATCGGGACGCAAGGGGGTAGAGAAGTCTTTGAATATCCATTGCGCAGAACCTGCAAACTGGGGCATGTTCTCCTGCTCTTTGAGGTGCCAGTCGAGCAGGTTACAGGCATAGGTCTCCGACCAATCACCGTCACGGGATGCCATGCTCGTACCACCCGTCAGCAGTTGTTCACGTTCTTCGGTTGAGAATTTGCCGGATACGAACTTTACCAGCAGGCGGTCACAGTCCTCTGAGTGACGATGGGCGTGACTCTCGGCTCCCCACTCTACGTGCAAAAAATGACGAACCGTTTCCATCTCTTTTTCGATCTTGTTTCGATATTGTGTGTACGGTCCGTGATACCACCCCGCCCAGATTGAAGGCGAGTACACATCGACAACATCTTTACAGAAATCACAACGTCGCAGGAATGTCCGACGGCTGGGGTCGAGCGCACGCGCTTCGTCGTGAAGCTCTGCTACGAAACGTTTGACTGCATCCTTGTTGTACTCGGGAAAATCACCGGGCCAGTCGTTCTCATTGCCTACGCCCCAAAGAATTACAGAGGGATGGTTGTAATGCTGGTCAATCATGCTGCGCAGCATGCTTCGAGCTTGTTGTTTATAGTCTTCCTCGCCAAGACCTCCACGCGACCAGGGGATTTCCTCAAGAACCAGCAGGCCCAACTCATCGCACGCATCTAATACCACGCGCGACTGCTGGTGATGTCCCAGGCCCACGAAATTCGCACCCGTTTCCTTTATCAAAGACATCTCTTGCCGGATGAGGTCGTCCGGCATGGCTGCGCCAAGGCTGGCATGGTCTTCCTCGCGGTGAGTACCTTTTAAAAAGAGGTACTCTCCATTCAATTTGAATGGGCCGTGATCAACGAACTCAAAATAGCGGCACCCGAAGCGTTCAATTGCAGTCATTGTTCCATATGGGCTTGCCAGTTGGAGTTCGCAGCGATAGAGCGCCGGCTGCGAAGGCGACCATAGCTGAGGGTTATCCAGTTGGAAAGCGACAATCTCGATCTCTCCATCCGATGCTGCAAGGCGCCTATTCGTCGTCCGAATCAGAGCTCCCTTCGAATCGAAGATCCGTAACAGGATCTGCACCTCGTCACGGAGCGCACTGGGATTCTGGAGTCTCGCCCTGACCGTTACCGCAGCAGACGTTAAGCGGGACATGACGACGCTTACGTGAATTCTTTCAATCGAAATCGCCGGAACATACATCAGTGTTATGTTGCGGTAAAGGCCGCCGAAACGATGAAAATCGTTGAGAGAGGAGGGAATCATTTCTAGATCACGCGAGTTGTCGCAAAGGACTGCCAGTGGGATCTCTTCTCTTGGCCCATTCGCAACGGCCTTGGCCACTGCGTCCGTTATATCGACGACGAACTCATCGTATCCGCCAACATGCCTGGCTACCGGCTCAGAGACAACAAAAACCTCGCACTTCTGTCCGGCTCCCTCGAAGTGCAGGAGAGTGCGTCCCTTTTCGAAAGGGTTTCTGAGCTTTAGCTTGCAGCGATACCAGGCCGGTCCCTCGTAGAACGGCTGGTCTGGATCAACAGCATCGTGGGCATTGAAACAGTGGGGAACTCCAACTTGTGTCCAGATGATAGTTTCAGACTCGTCTGTGCGCCAGACGTCCCAAACGCCTCCGAGGGATCCGCGAAAAAACTCCCAGCAGTTTGCCAGCCGCTCAAAATTCATTCCCTTCGTAGGGGTTGAATCCTGCAAGGCATGAGGGACAGGAAGGAAGGTAGTGGCGGCAGTAAATGCAATCGATTCCAGAAAGTCTCGGCGGGTAACAGCGTGCGGATGTTCTGAGCGGGGAACGGTAGCAGGCTTGATTGGCAAACTCATCAGTCAGGGAGACGTGGTTCCTGAAGTCGACAACCCGGAGACCGGCTCCATAATTTCCACGCGAGCGCCGTCGGGATCAAACAGATTTGTACGCGGCGGCAGGCTTCCGCCAGTCTGCACTGTGAGGGGAGTAGTTAGCAAGCCTGATGTCGCGCGTTCCTGGAGGCTGGTAATCATCTTGCGCACGTCAGCGCTGACCAGGCAAAAATGGTTTTGCGCACGCAAATCAGCGGCGGAGGGCACTCCTGAGAACGGAAGCAACTCTATATAATCGCTTCCATCGGGTGCCTGCAAATCGACCCAGCCGGGTTGTTGGCCGCCTCCTCGAGAGAATTCGTGGAAACCGAGTATATCTCTATAGAACTTCATGGACGACCCCACGGAATTCACCATGATCCCCACGTGCGTAATGTGGTTGGAGATGCGGCTATCTGGCATGAATTTACCCTGTGTTCGCGCAGTCAAGCTATTCGGAGAGTACTGGAGTATCTCGATCGGGTGGCCATCAGGATCGCGGATCGTGAGAAAGGAATTGCCGACACGGCCCTTGTGAATGTCCGCGAAGATCCGAACGCCTTGGACGACAAGGTAGCTGCGCATGGCGGCAAGGTCGTCTGTGTACAAGGCAAAATGATCCAGCTGCCCTTGACCCCGTTCGTCTCCGGAGAATAGTTCCACATATTGCTCGTCGTTGACCTTTACGAACGCAATTGTGGTGTTACCGGTTGAGTCCTTCACCGAAAACGGCTCTTTATAGCCCAGGAGACTTTCGTAGAACGCACCGGTCTTGCCCAGATCGCTGACGCGAAATGCCACGTGCGCCAGTCCCCACACGTGCGGCCTCGGTACCCCTGTCTGCGCCAACAAGGAAGACATCGTCAGCATGCACGCCAGAATGTAGCGCATAAGGTACCTCCCTAGAACCCTGAACCTGGGAGTGGACACATCGCTTTTTCCTGCTTAGCTACAGTTTGATTACAAACTATCGAGTGGACTGCCACAGGATTCCACTGCCGTCCGGAATCTGTTCCGAAAATGGGCTGCAAGAGATCGAAGAGATTAACAGTACTGAGCACGTCATCGGTATCCGACGGTTGTCCCTGCAGCCCAGGATTCCAACTCGTGTTGGTCTGTATAGCAAAATTTATGGTCGTGGTTGTTCCTGGCAATGCAAGGAACCCCTGCGCTTGGCCCGTAGCCCCTGTCGTTGTGTCAGTGGCACTGACAGTTACGGGTCCTACAGACACTCCTGAGACGGTGTAACTTCCGTCAGAGCCGGTCGTCACGATAGTCCCGCTGGAAGAGGCGGTGGCAACTAAAGCGTTCCTACTCACCACAGCCGCAGTTCCGCCGCCCAGGTTTCCGGTCGTCACCGTTACCTGCACTCCAGCGGCAGGCGCTCCGGATTCGGTGATCACGCCTGATACTGTTCCAGTCCCCTGCACCAGATTCAAGTTCTGATTGACCGTCTGGTTAGGGACCACAGTAATCTGTACACCCGCTCCACTCTGACTGATCGGATCATAGGCTTCGAGCGTGGCGGTTCCAGGAATCACGTCAGTGAAACTGAAATTTCCGCTGCTGTCGGTGGTCGTCAGATAGTCTCCTCCATTGTTTTGCAGCTGGACCGAAAGACCCGGGAACGGCGTACCACTGACGCTGAAAACGGCCCCACTGACGGCACCCGCTGCTTCCACGTTGATATTCGCCGTCGTGCTCTGACCTTGAACGACGGTAGCATTGGTCGCACCCACTAGAGGTGGACCGCCCTGACTCGTCGGTACCCTTGCGTCTAACGTGTATGTACCGCTCGCAAGGTCTACGAAGGAATACGCGCCGTTACTGCGGATCGGCGCCGTGGGATGACCCACAATGCGAACTGTTCCGGAGCTTACAGGCTGTCCCGTACTATCGAAAACGGTTCCGCTCAATAGCCCGCTTGCAATGACAATATTCTGCTGCGCTGCGGTGGCCCCAGTTGCGAACTTCCCTGGAGTTGCGGCCGACGTGAGCTGACTGACGGGATCGAAAGCCTGGACTGTAAATCCAGTCACTGGAACAGCGATCGACCCGCCTTGAGGGTTGAACTGTCCCGCAAAACTATAGTTGCCGCTGGAGTCCGCGACCGTCCTAAGGGTTTGCGCGAACAACGGCTCATTGCTTTGGAAAGTCACAGCCGCACCCGGTATTCCAGTGGCGCCGTCGCCCGCTTGCACTTGTCCGAAGACCTGCCCCGTCAGAGATTCCAACGGGGGCAACGTGCTGATGCCATTCGCCGGCATGACGAAGTTCACAATCGAAGCTGAGTCTGCCGTACTAATTCCGACAATTCCTTCCGGTGGGAGCTGGACTAGTCGTTGGGCAGATGCGATCGATCCCGTTACGTTTACCTGCGTGCTGAAGAAGTGTAGGACCACCACCTGCCCACCCGCTGGCACTGCAATATTGTCAAACTCTTCCTCGAGCACACCCTCTCGATTGGTATTGTCAATTGTCCACTGAGCTGTCGTAACGGGCAACGCACCACCTGGTCCTTCGAAGATATGCGCTATCGGCGACAAGGTTTGAATCGTGATAGACCCCAGCAGATTGGCGCTGGTCGATTGAAACACACCCCAATTGTCCGGGGTGGGTGGTGAGACGTTGAGTACATTATCCCCGCTCGATGTAGTCACGATCGAGGGAGGAACGGTGATCAGGCCGCCGGGGTTCGCGAACCCGTTCGTGAAAATCAAGGTGCTTGTCAGCCGGAGCCCGACGGTGATTGGGCTGGTGGTTGGATTCTGAAGAACCTCTAGATAGCGGGCAAAATAGCCATCGATAGGAACGAAAACCTTCCGCGTGATGTTCAGGCCTGCAATCCCTTGCTCTTGTATGTCGAATTCGCGCCCGTTGTTGCTAATAGTTGCTGTGTCGCTCCCGTAGAAGTGAGTAACTGAACCACCGGCAATCACATCCAATTGGACCGCCCCTTGCCCCGTTGTAGTGATGACGCTCAGAAATTCCGCGTTACGGAGAGATCCGTCGGTGGAGATGTTATACGGAAGCCCGTTGCCGTCATAAAGAGTCGCTGGCAAAACCTGCGACTGCCCAGCCAGTCTGATAGTTTCAAGCGTTGTGGCCCCATCAGCGGTGATCTGCCCCTGCACGAAACCTGACTCGACCTGCGTAGGCTCCTCAAATACTGCCTCTTCGGTAAACGCCCCAACGGCTACCTGTGTGATGGTGTAACTACCAGTTGCGTCGGTGGCGACGGTCTGTACCTTGCCGGCGGCATCGGTTAACGTAACCGATGCATTGACTGCGATTCCTCCTTCGGCTAGGAAGACCTGCCCTGTGACCGTTCCGAAACCGACCAGGACCAAGTTCTGAGACACGGTACTGCCTTCCGTTGCCACCGTCACGCTGGCGGTAGCGCGTATGGTGCCGTTCCCGTCTACCGCTTGCAGGGTGTAGGTTCCACTGGGCACTACGTCGAACGAAAAGCTGCCGTCGAAGGCGCTAACTGTGGTTTGAGTTACTCCGCCATTGAGGTTCACCACCATTCCCGCGACGGGAGTGACTCCATTGGCTGCTAAGACAATTCCGTTCACGGAACCTACCGGCTGCAATTGCAAAGTCACCGATACAGTCCCACCAGGTGACGCCGAGTTGCTAACAGGGCCTGCTCCTGCCAAGGTCACCGGGTCTGACGCTGTCACGGCAAACGCTCCTGCCGGCACCTGGCTAAATGTATATGTTCCGTTGGGCTGTGTGATGGCGTTAAACGTCCCACCAAACGTGGTTTGTCCGGTCAACGTGAGGATTGCACTGGCGTCAGGGTTGCCGAGACCATCGAGTACAGTAACGGCGACGTTGCCTTGACCATTTAGGTTGATGTTGACCGTCTGTGACTGTCCCTGGCTGCCGATCATGACGCTACCTGTACCCTGATCGCCATCACTCGGGTCAGTCACCGAAATCGTGTATGTGCCCAATGGTACAAAACTCAGCGTGTAGACGCCATTCGCATCCGCCTGTGTCGTAGCTCCATCCGAGAGACTTACCTGCGCGTTGGGGTCCGGCGTGATGCCATCGGCATGGAAGATCGTTCCAGTAACTGTCCCCGAAGCCCCCAGCGTAATGTTCTGGGTAATCGTTTGTTGATCGCTGGCAATTATGCTACTGGCCTTTCCTCCTAACTGGAGGGTGCTGGAGCTAGCCGTCACATTGAAGGGACCCACAAAGATGTTGGAAAGCGAATAGTCGCCATTCGCATCCGTGGTCGTAGAAGTGACTCCGCCAAACATGCTGCCACTGCTGAGCGAGACAGCGGCATTAGCGACAGGGTTTTGGGAGCCGTCGCTGACTACGCCTGATACTGTACCTCTTCCCAGGAAGTTGACATTGTTCAACACAACGCTCCCTGTCTTTGGGATCGATCCCATACTGCGTCCATGATTACCGTTGGCATCGGTTGCGTCCAAAGTGAAAGCGCCGACGGGTACGAAACTGAAGGAGAACGCTCCGCTCTCATCTGTCGTAGTTGTGGCCAATGAGGAGCCCGAAAGCACAACATTGACTGCTCCTGCGGGGGTTGTGCCGTTGGTTGCAAAGACAGTCCCTTTAATTGTTCCCGATGCCGTCAATTGGATGTTCGCCACGGCCGAGGAGTTCGCAAACAGGAAGCCGGGAGATTGACCGTTGAGTCCCGTTGTGGGATCGCTTGCGATCACTACAAAACTGTTGGGAGTGAATCCGCTGAAAGCGTATAACCCACTCGTATTTGTGATCGTGGTTCGACTCTCCGCTCCAATGTTGATCGTAACCTGTACATTGGCCACGGGAATATTCTGCACATTCGTTACTACCCCGGAGATACTTCCATTGCTCTGCCCCAGCTGGATTACTCCGACATCAGTCACAGCGTTAGCTGGATTGGTGGGGCCGGACTCTCCCTCCAGAATGACATTGTTGATCGTCACTCGTGCGATCGCAGTGATCGGGCCAATATCGGCAGGTACATAGCTGATGGAAAAGAAACCCGTGCTGTCGGTGACGCCGGTGATGAGGCCAAAGAGGACAACCGACGCCCCAGCCACGGGAAGCTTCGCATTCAAGACACGACCTTGCACTGTTGTGGTTGGATCGGGAACCAAGGGGTTGGTTCCAAGTTTCACTTCAATCCCATCCGGGATGCCATCGCCATCCGTATCGGGATTCAGTGGATTTGTGCCCAGAGAAAGCTCTTGTCCGTCTGGCAACCCATCTCCGTCAGTGTCCGAATTCAGTGGATTGGTCCCTATCTTGACCTCCTGACCATCCGGGATGCCATCGCCATCCGTGTCCGGATTGGTCGGGTCGGTGCCCAGTTGGTATTCCTGCAAGTTCGTGAGACCGTCGTTGTCGGGGTCCGCGCTGGCAACGCCGGGATCGGTGACACTGAAGCCGTATTTGATCTTCCAGGAATCCGGAATTCCATCGCCGACGGTACTGACAGGCGTATTCACGCTCATCTGAATCGTAGCGGCAGCGCCTTCGTTGCGGGCCGTAATGATCAAAGGCCCACGCCCGACGGCGGTCACTAGTCCATCGGCGCTCACCGTAGCGACTTGCGGGCTGCTGGTGATATACAGCGTGCCCTGCGCCCGGGTGCTCAGATCGGCTGTGCTGCTATCGGTGAGTGTTCCAGTGGCCTTCAGCTGTACGGTCTGTCCTGCGGCAGTCAGCGAGTTTTTCGGAGCGCTTAGGCTGATTGAGATCGGCGGCAGCGTAACAGTGCCAAACTTGATAAGAGGAACCTTACTATTGCCGTTGGGGACCAAGCTAAAGTATTGGGACTGCGCCTGCGTCGTCACT
>Ga0307479_10001186_pt1 | contig 23693 bp, 24 predicted proteins | sample atmos_gasesECM4C_FD_203743 | JGI IMG/M metagenome (GOLD analysis project Ga0307479, IMG submission 203743) | Hardwood forest soil microbial communities from Morgan-Monroe State Forest, Indiana, United States - atmos_gasesECM4C_515 | ecosystem: Environmental > Terrestrial > Soil > Temperate... | reverse complement strand
GTATGAGCTGGTCGTGCAGGTGGGCGGAAACGACGGAGACTTTACAGTAGTGACAAAAACCGCGAAGGGAGAGGAGGAAAAATATCGGAGCAAAAAGATTGTAATAGCCACCGGCTACTACGATTTGCCGAATTTGCTTGACGTGCCGGGAGAAGACTTGCCGCATGTTTCGCACTACTATACCGAGCCGCATGCCTTCTGGCGCGAAGATGTAGTGGTGATTGGGGGAAAGAATTCAGCTGCGGAGGCAGCTCTGGACCTTTACAGAAACGGGGCGCGTGTGACGCTCGTGCATCGGGGAAGGGAATTGGGCGCGACGATCAAGTATTGGGTCCGCCCGGACATCGAGAATCGCATCAAGGCTGGAAAGATCCAGGCACTGCTGGATACGCGCGTTGCGGAAATCACCAGAGACGAAGTGGTGGTAGAAAATCACACGCAAACGAAAAAGATTCCGGCGAAGCAAGTGTTTGCCCTGACAGGCTACCATCCGGATTTCAGGTTCATGGAAAGCCTGGGTGTGAAGCTGGACCCAGAAAGCAAAAGGCCAGCACTGAATCCCAAAACGCTCGAAAGCAATGTGCCGGGAATCCATCTGGCAGGAGTGGTGATCGGAGGCCGGCATACCGGAGAGATTTTCATTGAAAACGGGCGATTCCATGGGAAGCAAATCATCGAAGCGCTCAAACAATAAGGCTAGTGCGCCGTTGCGATTCTGAGACCGCGTGGCCGGTTTGCCGGGGTCTCCGGCGTTTGCTAAACTGCAATTCTATGCCATCTGTCCTCCGCGAATTCGGTGAAACATTCCAGGCGCTCGTGAAAGGGTTCAGCGTGACCTTCCGGAATATTTTCCGGAAGACGGTTACGGAGAATTACCCGCACGAGCCGGTGCATTTTCAGCCGCGGTATCGGGGCATTCATGTGCTGCACCGCGATGAAAGCGGGCTGGAAAAGTGCGTGGGATGTTTTTTGTGCGCCGCGGCTTGCCCGGCGAATTGCATTTACATCGAGGCCGCCGAGAACACTGACGCTAACCGCATCTCCGCCGGGGAGCGTTATGCCAAGGTGTACAACATCGACTATTCGCGTTGCATCTTTTGCGGGTACTGCGTTGAAGCTTGTCCGACTGACGCGATCACTCACGGACACGGGTTCGAGCTGGCGACGTACGACATTAATTCCCTGGTGTATCGCAAAGAACAGCTTCTGGAAAAAGAGCCAGCGGTTTCTGCAACTTCTTCCCGATAAGATTAACCTCCTGTCATTGGTCCTCGTGATTGGATCTTCCTAAGAAGCATTTTCTCAACACATGTCCGCGCAGCTCCGGTCCCGCGCAGTAGTGTCTTCTAATTTATATAAAGGCGCCAAGACGTAATCGAAATGGGAATGGTCACGGGGGAAGCGGCGACGGCCATGAACGAGGACGGCAAGGCGCGCAAGAGTCGCACCGAGGAGCAGGCGAGTACGCGAGGAGGCGTGCCGCTCCGGGGGAGCGTCACGCCGCGCAAGCTATTGCCGCGGTGGCGGGCGCGAGAGCGCGAGCTTTCGCGTCGAGCGGCGCAAGGCGTGCCGCGCGGCAATGACAACAGCGAAATGTCGATAACCTCGCTGGAAATAGGCTTCACCTTATGCCGGGTTGCGGTCTGCGCCCGGGGTGGCCGGGCCAATCGGCAAAAACATTATCGGACACGTTACGTGGTTCGTCCGAAGGAATCGGTCCTTCGATGGCGGAAGAATCGGAGCTGCGTGGGGGCCGCTCGCGCTGCTCGATCAGCCAACGGGCCAGCATGGCGCAGGCATTTTCCTCCAGCCACTGATCGAGCAGCGCGCCAATCTCTTTGCGGAGATTGGCGGAGTGGCCGAGACGCGAAAGCTCGTAGCTGTGCAGCGAATTCCTCGAAGCCGAGAGAAGGAAATCCCAGGGCGGTTCATTCTTTTGGCAAAGCACGGGCCCTCCAGGGAGGCGTGGGTTCTAATAACAGTATAGTAATTAATAGTAGTACTAATGTAAGAGTACTGACCTGTGGAAAGCTGTGAATATCTTTGGGGCCCCGCTTCGCGGGCAGACGCCGCAGCCGAAATGCGGGGCGAGCCCGAGGGTAGGAACCAGGGGCGCGAAAGGGCTCCGGCGCTGCGCGCATGCAGTGCGTGCGCGGGCGACTACGAGGATCCGGACCGCACGGCCGGGACGCCGGAAGAAGAGCTAGATGGGGAGAACTTGAGGGCTTGCGAGGAGATCGACGAGGAAGGGTTTCCTGCCGAGCAGTAGCCGGCGGCGGAAGAGGAGGGAACATGCGGCAAACTCGAAGAAGGATGAAAGCGCGCGTCCGCGCAGGTCTGCCTGCGACGGCAGGCAGGCGCCGCCAGCGCGACGTGCTTTGCATAGTGCTGCTGAGCGCCGGCCATCTTGGCGCATGGCTGACGCTCGACGAGCTCGCCCATCTCACGCATTACCCCCAGGCAAGCATTTCCGCGCAACTGCGGCATCTGCGCAAGCCGCAGTTTGGTGGATTCGAGGTGCGCAAGCGGCAACGCGCGTCCGGCAAGATTCTGCGCGGCGAAGACTTCGGAACAGTTTGGGAGTATCAGTTGCGGGTTCGCGTTCGCAGGACTGCGAAAGGACGACCGGTAATTTATCGCGGACTTCACGGACCATCGCAAGCTCAGCGCGGTTGACCACCGGCAACGGAATACCCATTCAGTCGGCTGAAGCAGTGGGGGGGAGCCATGGCCATCAAGCCGGAACTGGCATTTGATGTTTGCTGGGATGTCTACCGCGACGTGCGCGAGGTCCTGGAGACCAAGCGCGGCGTTTCCGCGAAAGACTGGAAGGACTCGGATAAATATTTGTGGCGGCCAGACATCCGCCCGAAGCTCGGCGAGTGGCTGGCGGATTTCACTCTGGCGGGGCAGGCAGCGCTGGACGGGCCGGAGTGGGCTTCGCGCATGGTGATGTTCCGCGTCTATTATTTGGGTTTAGCGCCATACGATCGCGCGCGGCATTTTCTGGGCTTGAGCGAGAACGGTTGGCTGAGCTGGTCGGAGGAAATTCGCCGCCGTTGCGGCAAGGAGCTGCTGCGCCGAGGCATGTTCCCGCCAAGAAAGTACTTTAAGAAGGAATCCTAGACCGAAGGCTCACTGCCGACTACGCTTCAGTGGGGACGTGAAGCCGCCCGGAACTACAGAAGAACGAGAGGATCGTTTACGCGCAGGACTTTGCCGGTTTCCACGGAAGCCACGCGCGTATTCGTAGCCAGTCGGTAGTAGTGGTCGAAGCGGGCTTCGGGGCACCAGGCTGGGATGTGCGAGCGGCGGTAGTCGGAAAAGGTTTTTTGGAAGCCGGGGATGATTTCTCCGGTTTTCGGGTCGCGCGGGGGAACCGGGCAGCGCGCGCAGGGATGGCTGCCCTCGAACTCCACGTCGCCAATGCGGAAGCGCACGAAGCGGTTCTCCTCCGCCGTGAAAAGCTGGTCTTCCCAAAGCGCGGGGACGCCATCGATTTCCAGCGTGGTGCGAAAGCGCAACCGCACGTCCTCGAGCGTCATCCCCGGGAACAAGCCCGCGATCGTCTGCAGGCTGGCGGTTGAAATAATCGTCGGGCCGTTGGCCACCGTCTCGTCCGGGAAGCCGGCGGGTGAATGGCGCACGGTGATGGGCTGCTCGAAAAACGCGCTGAACCATTTTGCCGCGTCGTCCGCGCCGGATGGAAACGCGAAGGTCTTCGCAGGACTCTTGCGGCGGTCGCCGGGAGGCGAGACCGACAGGGTCACGGAGCTGAGGTCCGGCGCGAAGGCCGCGCGAATCAAATGCACCGCGGGGCTGCGCTTGCCGTTGACCCATTCCCCGTCCGCCGAATAGAGCGCCCAAACGCGGTCAAACTCCAACCCGCCGCCCGGACCGATGCGCGCTTCGTTCACCGGCACCGGATCGAGCGCTTTGATGGGATGCAGCTGAATGTGCACGAGGACCGGGGTTGGCGTCTGAGAGGCCATATTCGGATATTAGCAAAAGCGCTGAAAACCGAGCCGCATCTCGTCAGCCGCGTTGCTCAAAAATACCGATGATCATTCGCTCGATGGGATGTACCACAGGCGCACGCAGACGGCACGATGGTGCACGCTCCTAGCGCGCTCCGGCTGAACCCGGTGCGTTGGCCTGTTATGCTTTTAGCCAGCGGTATGCCGGCTTCGCGGCGAACGGCCGGTCACGGACGCGGCGCGGCCGCGGCGCTGGCGGCCGCCTGCACCGGCCGGTACCCGCACGTGGCGGCCTTGCGCATCGCTTCCAGCCCTTCGGCGTTGGACATCAGCGCCGTGGTCTTGTAATTGCGCAGCGAACCGCCCGCGGCAAACGCCACGGCCATCGCTGCCGCCGACACGTTGTCCGGCATCTCGGTGATCGCCACAAGGTCGTACTCCCCGAACGCGAAGTAAGACTGCAAGATGCGACCGCCGAGTTTTTCGATCGGTCCGCGGACTGCATCGAAGCGGTCCTGCGGGTTGGCGATCATGCGCGCCAAAGCTTCCGGCGTGTAGCTGGATTGGGACAAAAAGAATGGCATGGGGAACCTCCTTGCAAGGAAATATCTGAAGCGGTCCGACTATGCGCCGGAAGCGTCCCAGCGTCAAGGGAAGAGGACAGCTGGCGGATTTTTCTTCGAGCGCTTTTGCATTTCGTTTTTTGCGGATGTCGTTGAAAAGAAAAGAGTAAAAAAAATCTTTTTGAGCTGTGGAAAACTCACTCGTTTTAGCGCCGATGAAGCGGGCCTTTTCGTCGTCCCGAAGTCGTTGAAAATAAAAAGAATAAAAAAATCTTTGCGAAACGCAAAGATTTTCCTTGACAAAATTTTACTTTGTGGTATGCTATCCCTTGTAGAAAAGTGCGCCCCGATTTAAATCGGGGCGTTTCGCATTTTAGGCCCATCCCATTCGCTTCTCCAGTTAGCTCGCACTGAAAACAAAGAACTTATTTTCCGGCGTCTTGAAGCTGAGCGTTACGCAGTGCCGGAACCTGAATCCAAGCTGCTAAAAATATCTTGCGGTCCTGCCGCGTTGCCGTTCGAGGAGCTCCCATGCCCGCTTACCAAAATACCTTTCCGCCCAGTTCCCTGATGCCGGGTGACGTCGGCTTCAGCTTCAACAACGAAGCATTTCCCGGCAGCGCCGAGGCCAGCAGCCAGTTCGCCATTCCCAGCTACGCGGGACAGCCGGACACCGGCACGGCCGTGCGCTGGCAGACCATCTTCGGCACGGCCCCGACCGCCGTGAGCCTGACGCTGCAAGGCGCCATGGCCGACGTAGACGCGGAATACCAGACCATCGACACGACCACCAACACCGCGGGCGAAGCGCGCACCGTCACCGGCGTGCAGGCCAAATTCCTGCGCATCAAGTTCAATTCCGCGACGGGCGGCGCCGGGCTCACCGCGAAATTCATGGTGTAAACCGCTGCGCGGCAGGAGGACGCAATGCTCGAAGGCCATACGTCATCTTCGCTCTGGGTCAACGAGCCTGTTCTCACCCCGGAACGCGGACTCTGGCGCAGCGTGCTCGAGCAGGCTTATGCCGACGCCGAGCTGCACTTGGGCGTCGAAGAAGACGATGAACTCTTCATCGATCAGTACCGCGCCCGCCGCTTTCTCCGCGCGGACACCGTACACGAGGCAGAAGGTCTAAAGCTGGTTTGCGACTTCGCCGCGGTTCCTTTCGATCGCGTGGTCGTGTGGGCCAGAAAACGCTATTCGCTTGCCGCGTAAAGGAAGTAAAGGAGGCAAAGGAGGTAAATGAGATAGCGGATTAGCCTCCCGGCCCAGGACGCGGGGGCAGGGTTGTTTCCGATCCTTTACTTCCTTTACCTCCTTTATTTCCTCTACCTCCTTTACTTCCTCTACCTCCTTTACCTCATTTCGCCATGACACAACGCACCACTACTCGCAAACCCAACGGCCTCCCGGGTCCCCATGGCCGCCCCAATGGCCACGGCCCGGCGTTCGCGGAGCGAGGCGGGGCCCCGGTTCCGGCCTGCCCAGACAGGCACCGCGGCCATGCGGCCTCTGACGACGCAAGCGGAATGCCCGTCGCGTGTGCCCCAGCTTCAGCTGCGGCCAGCCTGCCTTCGCAGGCAAGCACGGACCGCGAAGCGTACGCTGAGGCGGCGCCGCCCGCTCCGCGCTCGCCGGCAATCCCACTGTCAACTATCTCAAGACCTACGAAACGCTGAACGCCACGCTGCGCACCCTGGCGCTCGACTCCAACGGTGTCCTGTACAAAGAAACGACGCCCGGCACTCTCGCAAGCATCGCCACTGGCCTCGCAGGCAGTGCCTTCGCGAATTCCACTACGCTCTTCGGCCGCGAATACCTGGCCATCAGCGACGGCAAAACCGGCAACGACCTCCCGCGCCAGTATGACGACACGAATTTCGATCGCGTCAGCCAAACCGGCCCGGGCGCAGGCCCTACCGCCGTCGACGAAAACGTGATGGTCGCGATCGCCGCGAGCCCCAACGGCGCCACGCAACCCGCTACCGTCGCCATCGCCGCCAGCCCCAACGGCGCCACGGAAAACGGATTTCTCGTTACCATCACGACCACCACAGCGCACGGCCTGACCGCTGGACAGTCCGTCACCATCTCCGGCGTCGGCGTGGCCGGCTACAACGGCACGTTTCCGGTCGTCTCCGTTCTCTCCAGCACGCAGTTCACCTACATCGCCGGCGCTTCCGGCCTTGCAGGTTCCGGCAGTGGCACCGCTGCTTCCTGCACGGCCACGATTCAGACCACCTCCGCCCACGGGTTCGTCACTGGCCAACTCGTCACCACTTCCGGCGTTGGCGTCTCCGGCTACAACGGCACCTTCGCTGTCACCAGCGTTCCCGATTCCGCGCATTTCACCTTCACTGCCACAACCGGCGGGCTAGCCGCTTCCGGCGGTGGTACGGCTGCCGCGGCCGGCAGCATCCCCGCTGGCGTGCACCAGGTCTGCGTTATCTTTCAGACACGCCAGGGCTACCTCACCAAGCCCAGCCCCGCTGCCAGTTGGACCGCCAGCGGCTCCAAGCGCGCCGTGGTCACCAACATTCCCACCGGCCCTTCCAACGTTGTTGGCCGCATTCTTTGCTTCACCGGCGCAGGCGGCGCCAGCTTTTTCTACACTTCGAGCAGCGCCACGCTTTTCAGCGGCAACATGGTCATTGCCGACAACACCACCACGTCTCTCACCGTGGATTTTTCCGATGCCATTCTTCTCGCCGGCACCAACGTCGACGACCTTTTCGAGCTCGGCGACTGCGCCGGTGTGCTCGACTACGCACAGCGCCTCTTCTGGTGGGGCGAGCGCAACAAGATGAATGACTGGCTGAATCTCGGCTTCGACGGCGGTTTCACCGGGCCTGCCTTGCCGCACTATCCCCTCGGCTGGACGCCCGATGCCGTCTTCGCTCCCGGCGGCACCGACGAAGAGAACTTCGTCGTCTGGGGCGCGGCCTATTCCGTCGTCGGCAACGGCTCCACGGCCACGCGCGGCCTCATCACGCAGCCCGCCGTGCAGGATTCGCTCGGCGCCCCGCTGATTCAGGCCAACACCGGTTACATCGTGCGCGCCCGCGGCGCCCGCAACTCCATCCTGTCGCAAGGCGCGCTCCACATCCATCTCTTCAGCGCGAGCGGCGGGATCAACACTACCGGCCTGCAGCTCACCGCCGCGCAGCTCACCACCAGCTACGTCGAATACTCCGCCGAGCTCACCGCGCCGCTCGCCCCCATCCCCAGCGATCTCGTTCTCCGCGTCTACGCCGACGGCACGCCCAACCAAAACGGCCAGTTCTACATCGACTGCATCGAGATTTTTCCCACCTCACAGCCGGTCAACTCTTCGCTTGTCCGCGCCAGCCGCGTGGAAGATCCGGAAAGCTACGACGGTATCAACGGCTTGCTGAGCGTCGCAGAGAACAACGGCCAGGCCATTCGCGCCGCCTTCAAGCTGCGCGAGCGCCTCTACTTCGTTAAGGAGCATTCGCTTCACGTCACCCAGGACGACGGCGCCAACGAGCCTTCGCTCTGGACCATCGCCGAGGTCTCCCGCAAAGTCGGCACGCCTTCCGTCCGCGGCGTCGGCCTCGGCGAAGACTGGGTCGTCATCGCCCACCGCAGCGGTCTGTACATTTTCTCGGGCGGCGAACCCATCAAAATTTCGCAGGAAATTCAGCCCACCTGGAATCAGATCAATTGGCAGTATGGCCACACGCTTTGGGTTTCGGTGGACACCAAGGAGCGCCGCATCTTCGTCGGCGTCCCTCTCGGCTCCGCCACTTCGCCCAACAAAATTCTCATGCTCGATTACCGCGACCTCGACGACGCCGACCTCATCGCCTCGCGCCCGCCTATCAACATCACCTACACCGGGCGCAAGACCGCCACAGACAAAACCCGCAAGTGGTCGCCCTGGACCATCGCCGCGAACTCCTGCGCGCTCCTCGAGCGCACTGACGGCACCGCCGTCGTTGCCCTCGGCGGTGGTACTCCCGGCGTAGGAGGCGGCGGGGCAACCGGCAAAATCTACCAGCTCAGCGACACGCAATTCTCTGACGACGGCACGGCCATCCCGAGCTACTACACCACGCACTATTTCCCCGAACGCCCGGTCGAGCAGTCCCTCGGCCTCGGCGCCCACCGCAAACTCTTCAGCTACCTCACGTTATTTGTCGAAGGGGCAGGGAACTTGTCGCTGACCAGCTTCACCGATTCTTCCAGCGCTTCGCAAGCGCAGCAGCCGCTGCCGCTCAGCTCCCCGGCGCTCAAGGATCTCGAGCTGCCCATCAACGTGCTCGGCGAACGCGTCGCCTTTCAGGTCAGCACCAACCAGCCCGGCGCCTGGTTCAAGCTGCAAAGGTTCACGCCTTCCGTCCGCCCCGATCCCTGGGCCCCCGTCCGCGGCTGGAACTAAGTTGCACAGGCACTCTTGCCTGTGCTCTTTGCGTGAAAGGAAGGGCTCTTTTCAGTGGGGAAGGCGAACTTGTGAGTCGGCACTCGAGGATGGCTGGTTTGGATTCGCGGGTTCGGGCTGTTCCGCTAGAAACTGATCGATTTTCCGTATATTCCAGTAACCCGGGATTGCACACGTCAGCATCAGCAGCATCGCCGGAAGGATGGGGATAAACTCTTTCACAACAGTCCTCTTGCGACTAGTCTACGCTTTTTGCGCAAATTAGTCGTGTCGCCCTAGCAGCTCGCGAATCCTCAGCCCCAGTTCCGTCAGCCCAAACGGCTTTTGCAGGAAGTCTTCGCCGTCGCGGCGCAGGGAACTGAGGATGCCGGAGTCCTCGGCGTACCCCGACATGTACAAGATCTTGGTCTCTGGCCGCAACTCGCGCACTTTCTTTGCCAGCTGCGTGCCGGGCATCCCCGGCATCAGCGCATCGGTGATCAGCGCGTCAATCTTCCCGGCATGGCCGCCGATTTTCTCGAGCGCGTCTTCGCCGGATAGGGCCGAGATGACCTCGTAGCCCATCGATCCCAGGTAGCCGGCCGTAAGTTCCAGGATATCTTCCTCATCGTCTACCAGGAGCAGCGTCTCCGTGCCGCGCAGGCTCGCGGTGCGCGGCGCAGGAATCGGCTCCGCTTCCTGGGGCGCGGGAACTTCCGGCAGAAACACTTCAAACGTCGTGCCCATTCCCGGCGCGGAGTCGACCCAGATCCACCCTTCGCTCTGTTTCACGATGCCGTAGACCGTGGCCAGTCCCAGGCCTGTGCCCTTGCCGAGCTCTTTGGTGGTAAAAAATGGCTCGAAGATGCGCGCTCGCGTAGCTGCGTCCATGCCGGTGCCTGTGTCCGTTACGGTCAGCAGCGCGTAATCCGTGTCGCGCATTTGCGGGAACCGCCGCAAACTGGACGAGCCCGCCTTGGCGCGATCGACGCTTACCGCCACCGTGCCTCCCTGCGGCATGGCGTCGCGCGCGTTCACCACCAGGTTGAGCACCACCTGCTCGAGCTGGCTGCCGTCCGCGCGCACGTGCAAAGAATGCGCCGGAAGCTGCAGCTCCAGTTTCACCGCCGGACCCAGCAACCTCCGCAGCAGGTTGGCCGTTTCGCTGACTGCGCCTCCCAGTTCGATGACTTTCGGCTGCAACACTTGCTTGCGGCTGAACGCCAGCAGTTGCCGCGTGATGGCCGCCGCGCGGTCCGCGGCCTTCAGTACCGCTTCGGCATTTTGCCGGGACGCCGCATTTCCCGCGGAAGCTGTCAGCAGGGTTTCGCTGTTCCCGCGAATCACCGTGAGCAGGTTGTTGAAGTCGTGCGCCACTCCGCCGGCGAGCTTGCCGATGGCTTCCATTCTTTGCGCTCCGCGCAGTTGGTCCTGGAGCTCGCGTTCCCGCGTCACGTCGCGCGCTACGCCCCGGAAACGCAACAGTTTTCCGTCGGCGTCGAATTCCGGCCGTCCCTGGTCCGCAATCCACACCGTTCGCCCATCGGGCCGCAAAATCCGGAAATCAAGCTGATACGATTCGCCCGTGCGCGCGCAATGGTCCGCCGCTTTCAGGAACTTGTCGCGGTCTTCCGGATGCATCCTGGCCACCAGGCTTTCCATCCGGCCGTCGTATTCGCCGGGCGCGAATCCTGCCAGGCTGCACATGCTGGCGTCCCATGCCGTGCGGTTCGTGCCCGCGTCCCACTCCCAGACGCCCATTTCCGCCGCGCTGAGCGCCTGCCGCAGGCGTTCCTCGGATTCCCGCAGCGCCGCTTCCGCGCGCTCCCGCTCGGTGATGTTAGTGGCCACGCCGGCCACCCCGATGATCGCGCCTTCGGCGTTGCGCAGCGGCATCCACGCCATCTCAAACGTCAAGACCCCCGACTGCGCGGATACTTGCGTTACCACGGTGAATTCCGCGCCGGAAAGCGCCCGGTGAAAATTTTCCAGGATCTCGGGGTAACCCTTACAAAGTTCGTAGATGGACTGCCCAACGAATTGTCCCGACGAGCGCCCCAGTGCTTGCATCCCCTGGCCCTCGGACAGCAGAAAAATACCCTTGGCATCCAGGGAAAAAACCACCACAGGCGTGCTGTTCAGCGTGTGATGCAGGCGGTCCTGCAACTCCTCCAGTTTCTGTTGGGCTTCCCTGCGATCGCTGATGTTCTGGTTGGTTCCGATGGCGCGCACGGCTCGGCCATTGGCATTCCGGTCGATGACTTTTCCGGTGGAATGGACCCACACCCACTCTCCCCGCGCGTTGCGCACGCGGTGGTCGGAAGAGTAGCGCTCCGTTTCGCCTCGCACCGTGCGCATCGCTTCCCGGAGAGTGCGCTCCCGGTCGTCGGGATGCGTGATGGCGAACAATTCCTGCACGTTGGTTCGCGTCGGCGCCTTCGGCCCGCCGAGCATCGCGGACCACTGTTCGTCGAGGAAGACTTCTCCCGTCGCCACGTTCAGGTCCCATAAGCTCAGCGCGGATGACTCCAGCGCCAGGCTCAAACGCTGCGCCACCACGCGGTAGCGTTCCTCGCTCCCTCGAACGGCGGCTTCCATCAATTTGGAGTCGTGGATATCGTACAGAACGCCGTGCAGCAGCGGCGGCCCGCCTGGCCGCGTTATGAGCGGAACGCCTTCGTCGCGGAACCATCGGTAGCTGCCGTTGCGGTGCTGCAGCCGGTATTCGCTTCGGAAATTTCTGGCGTTTTTCTGTGCCTCTTCCTCTTCCGCCAGGGCCTTCGGGCGATCCTCCGGGTGTATGTGCTCAATCCAGAATCTGGTGTTCCCCAGCCAGTCTTCTGGCTCAAAGCCGAGCAGTTCCCGGATCTTCGAGCTGACGAAATAACACCGGCCCTCGATGCCGTACTCGGCGATGTACAGGATGGCTGGGAGCTGCTCGATCAACGTGCGGTAGCGCTGCTCTTCGTCGGGTAGGCTAGGCACGGGCGAGCTGGGGACCGCCGTTGACACCCCTGCGCGCTCCGGGTTCACACGATTGGGGGGCCCGGGCAACGCAGACTTGTCCTGAGCGGACACCTCGGTACCGGGAATTTCAGTCTCGCGTCCCATGTTCCGTCCCTGGAGGGCTACAAACGAATATACCCTCCCGGAACCGAGGCCCATCCAAAATTTCCGCCCCTGTGGGCTATTCAGTTAGCTCGCGATTGCGGCGGAACAAACTGGTGTAGAGTTTCTAAATCGCCGCGACGAAGATAGTCCTCTCGAATGAGGATATAGCGCCGGGCGGAGTTTATCCCGACCCGGTCGGGGCCCGGCATCCTCGCCCGTCGAAACAGCGCCCCAAAGGGCGGCGCTACGCAAATAAACCCGCGTCGATTGAGTCGCGGCTCCAAAAATCCTCTACTTAGAACATAAAACTTACGACTTAAAACTCTTGTGTTAACCGTCGCACAACTCGCCCCCTTGAAGGACCGCGACCCCTACCTTTACGAAACGCTCGTGAAGATTGTCGCCTCCGTCAACGCCGCCAGCCAGCGCGCCGGCGTGGATCCCAATACACCGGCTCCTGCGCCCGCGCCTATCGCTTACCGTGCAGGCCGCCAACGGCTGGTTCGACATCTCCATCGCCGATCCTTCCGACGCGCGTTCCGGCTTGTTTTATTTCGCGGAGTCGGACACCACTCCTGCTTTCGGCGCGCCACGCGTCTATTTCATGGGCGCGTCGCGCATCGGCGCCGCCGTCGGCGCCATCGCCGCCAAAGCCGCTCCCTAGCTGCTCGCTGCGGAACCTTTAAGCGATAGCCACACCCGCCGAGCGGGCGGAATAAACCAGTGGCTGGCGCACCCCCCGCGCCAGCCACTGCCTCCTCATCCTCCGTAAGGTGCATGAACTTGGTCCCTGCCGGTGAGAGCGCCCAACAAGAACGCAGCAACTCTTGGCCCTCTGACGCCAGTCTTTCCTCTGCGCGCAGTTCGCCCTTCACCCAAATGTATGCCAAGGCTCTTACACCAAAGCCTTTACACCCATACGCGCTCAGGTGGCGCGGCGGCTTAGAACCCCGCAACCGCAGCTCCGGCGGCTAGCCGCCCTAGCCGCCTGTGAGGGTCCTTCACCTGAGCGGCCACTTCCGGGAGCCAAAATAGTTGTGGAAAACCCAAAGAAAGCCCTTGACACTGCGTCTTATAAGTTATATTATGTTAACTACAAAGTGGGATAAACGCGCTCCCGAGGCACGACTCTTACCGCCAAGCCCCTCAGTTCCTGCTTCCCTCTCTTGGGGTTTTCTACCTTTTTTCGGCGGGTTTCTTTGCAGCCAGCTTGGCGAGTTCGTAGTTGATAGACTGCTCGATGGCGTGCTCGTCCGCCCCCACCAGACGGCGGCCGTTGATGAACAAAGTGGGCGTGCTGTTGACGTCTAGTTTCTCGCCGTTCGCCCGGCTGGCATTAACGGCGGCGCCTGCCTCCGGGCTGGCCATGCATCTCTTGAAGGTCTCCACATCCAGTGCCGACTCCCCGGCGTAGTCGGTCATCTTTGTCCACGCGTTGCCCGCCGAAATGAGCTCTTGATTGTCGTAGACCAGGTCGTAGACCTTCCAGAACGCGTCGGGCTTCTGCTGGTAAGCGCAGCGGCCGGCAAGGGCCGCGGTACGGGCCCATGGATGAAGCTGTTCAATCGGAAAGTCCTTGAAAACGACGCGCACCTTGCCGGGATAGTTTGGCAGCATCGCGCGCATCACGTCGTGCAGGTTGCGGCAGACCGGACACTCGAAATCCGAGTATTCCACGATCGTGACGGGGGCCTTCGGGTCCCCTAACGAGGGCGAGTCCTTCACCGCAATCTGCGCCACGTTTTCCGCTAGCGTATCTTTGGTCAGGTCCGAGAGTTCGCCCCGGAGCAGAAATCGTCCGTTTTTGCTGACATAGAACTTCGCCGTTTGCTTGTTCTCTCCGACGGTGACGTCGATGTTTGTTTCCAGCATGCCTTGAACGGGAGATTCCTGGAGCGGCCCAACGACCAGTGTCACGTCCGGTCCAAACGCATACAGATTCCGGAGGTAGGCTTCTATGTCCTTTTGAGCTTGAGTCACAGCAGCCGGGGAGGTGACAGCGGCTGTTGTCTTCGCTTCCTGGGCAAAAGCAGTTGCGCTGCACAAACACGCAAGCACAATCACAATAAATCTCGGGGGTATTTTCACAAGGAACCTCATGCTTCACGGGATGAACTTCTGGGCAATCGGGAACGGACGGCCAAATCCGAAGGCCCGGGACGTAATCTTCAGTCCCGGGGGTGCTTGCTTGCGCTTGTACTCATTGTGGTCCACTCGCAGGGCAATGTCTTGCACCAGCTTCAAGTCAAAGCCGTAGTGATCGGCAATCTCCCTCGGGCTCCGCAAGTCCTCGATGTAGGCCTTCAGGATGCGGTCCAGCACACCGTAAGGGGGCAGGCTGTCCTCATCCTTTTGGTTGGGCCGCAACTCTGCCGATGGCGGCTTGTCAATCGTTGACGACGGAATCAGTTCCCTTTCGCGGTTGATCCATTGCGCCAGCTCGTACACCATCAGTTTCGGGACGTCAGAGATGACCGCTAAACCTCCGGCCATGTCCCCGTAAAGAGTGCCGTAGCCAACCGCCAGCTCGGACTTGTTCCCCGTGCTCAGCACCATCGAGCCGAACTTGTTGGAAATGGCCATCAAGTAGTTGCCGCGAATGCGCGCCTGGATGTTTTCCTCGGTCACGTCCATTGGCCGATCTTCAAAGGCGGGCGCTAACGCTCCTTTGTAGGCCTCAAACACATCGTTTATGGACAAGGTGATGAACTGGATGCCCAGATTCTTCGCCAGCGTCTGTGCGTCCGCCTTGCTCCCCGCTGATGAGAACGGCCCGGGCATGGAAACGCCCAACACGTTTTCCGCACCTAACGCATCCACGGCAATCGCTGCGACCACGGCAGAATCGATTCCGCCGCTCAGCCCCACCAGGACCTTCCGAAACCCGCATTTGCAAACGTAGTCGCGAGTCCCCATGACCAGCGCCTGGTAGGCATAGGCAATTTCCTCCCTCGGCTGTTCGTGGATGTCCCCCTTCCCTGTCGCCGTGTCGAAGATTACCAGGTCTTCCTCAAAAGCTCTGGCTTGTGCGGCCACACGGCCATCGGGAGTCAAGGCGATGCTCGCCCCATCGAAAATCAGGCTGTCGTCGCCTCCCACCTGGTTCACGTAAACGACCGGGCGCTGGTTATTCCTGGCAATGGCGTGGAGCATCTCGAAGCGCAGCCCGCGCTTATCCAGCGTGTACGGCGATGCGGAGAGATTCAGCAACACCGTGCTTCCCTGCCGTACAATCTCGCTCACTGGGTCGCGCTCGTACCTTTGTTTGGCCCAGAAATTCTTGTCGTTCCACACGTCTTCGCAGATGGTGATGCCCAGTTGCTCCCCGTCCAAGCCATACACGTACTGTCGGTCCGCGGGCTGAAAATACCGGGATTCGTCGAAGACATCGTAGGTGGGTAGCAACATTTTGCTTTGCTCGAACACCACGCGTCCCGCGTAAATCAGCGCCGCTTTATTGGCGATGGACTTTCCTGTTCCATTCTCCACGCGCCCGGCATAACCAATCACCGAAGCCAGCGGGATTCTTGCGGCCAACTCCTTCAACGCCTGATGGTTTCGTTCGATAAATGCAGGCCGCTCCAGCAGATCCTGCGGCAGATACCCGCACAGGCAGAGTTCCGAAAACACCGCCAGCCCGGCGCTGCGCTCTTTGGCTTGCCCTGCAAGCCGCAAGATGCGCGCCGTGTTTCCTGCAAAGTCACCGACGGTGGGATTGAATTGCGCGAGCGCTATTTTCATGCTCGCCTAAAGAATACGAAGCCTTGCCAGAGATTGCAAACCATCGCGCGGCAAAGGATACACGACAAAGGAGTTGTGGCGGGCTTGAGCAGGCATCTTCAAAGGCACTTCTTCACCGCCGCCAAGCTCGCAATTCCCTGTCCCGCCCGCAGCTCGCGATAAAAAGCAGTTTGTAACTCGGGAAACGCCTTCCGCAACTCGCCGCAGCCGAGCAGATATGCCGGATTCCGGGGGCCTCCCGGAAAATCCAGCTGCGCCCGCGTGTATGTCTCGAACAGAACCATTCCGCCCGGATGCAGAGCGCGGCAAATCTGTGGGAACAGCGATCTCTGCAAGTACCGGATGCATACGATCAATGAGAAGCAGGCCTTGGGAAGTCGAATTTCTTCCAAGTTGGCTTGCAGCAAGTCTATGCCGGTGCCACGCGAGCGGCTCGTTTCCTCAATCCCCTGAATCCTGCGCACAGGAATCTGTCGCGCTTCAGCGCGAGCTTTCAAAATGTCTAGCGCGCCGCGCGACCAGTCGACAGCTGCGACGTGCCGGCCATGCTCGGCCAGGAAAAGGGCATTCCCTCCGGTTCCGCAAGCCAAATCGAGCGCCGGGCCGGTAGGCAGAAGCGGCCATAACTCGCGGAGAATGCCCGCAGGCTCCTCGGACGTGTCCCCCGCGGCCAACCTGTGCTTTTCATCCCACGCTTCTTGAGTGGAAGGCATAAAAAAGGCTCCTGGACGGCATGTCCAGGAGCCAGAATCCTATCAAAGAACCGAGGCCTACTTCCCTTTCGCTGCCCTAAACGCTGAACGAGCTCCCGCAACCGCAGGTGCTCTTCACATTGGGGTTATTGAACTTGAATCCCGCGCCTTCCAGCGTCTCGATGTAGTCAATCTCGATACCGTCCAGGTACATTGAGCTCATCTGGTCCACGGCCACCTTCAAGCCGTCAAACTCGTAGATTTGATCCGCTTCCGAGGTGGTGTTCTCGAAGGCCATGTGGTATTGGAACCCCGAGCATCCTCCGCCAACCACCGCCACGCGCAGCGCCGTCGGGACCGGGCTCTGCATGTTCATGATTTCCTTTACCTTGGTACTCGCAATGGGCGTCAAATGAATCATAATTCTGTTAGCCTCCGCGTCGCGAACCCGTCGCGACCCTCATCCAATTACATTATAGCAAAACCGCCCAGCCCCCGCACTCCGCCATTGTTGCTTCTGTACACATCCTGTTAGCTCTCGTTTCTTCGGCCGGAAACCCTTTTCGCATACAATAGATGCGCCGATGGACCATAAAGTTACCCTTATTCCCGGCGAAGGAATTGGGCCCGAAGTGGCCGCCGCAGTGCGCCGGATCCTGCAAGCCGCGGGCGTGCAAATCGACTGGGAAGAAATCTCCGGCCGCTCCGGCAACTCCGCCGACCAGGATCAGCGCGTCAACCAAGCGGCAATCGACTCGGTGCGCAAGAACCGTGTGGCCCTCAAGGGCCCTATGGCCACGGCCATTGCCGGCGGCGCCCCCAGCGTCAACGTCGCGCTCCGCAAATCGCTCGATCTCTATGCCAACTTGCGCCCGGTAAAAAATCTCCCGGGCGTGAAATCCCGCTATGAAAATGTGGACCTCATCCTTGTACGGGAAAACACTGAGGATTTGTACTCCGGCCTCGAGCACCAGGTCGTTCCCGGCGTCGTGGAAAGCCTCAAGATCATCACGGAGAAAGCTTCCACGCGCATCGCCCGGTTCGCCTTTGAATATGCACGCACCCACGGCCGCAAGAAGATTCATGCCATTCACAAAGCCAACATCATGAAGCTCTCCGATGGCTTGTTCTTGCGCTCCGTCCGCACTGTTGCCGCGCAGTTCCCTGGAATCCAATACCTGGAGCTTATTGTCGATAACGCCTGCATGCAGATGGTGATGGACCCGCTGCAGTTCGATGTCCTCCTGCTGCCAAATCTGTATGGCGACCTGATGAGTGACCTGGCGGCGGGCCTGGTGGGTGGCTTGGGAGTGGTCCCCAGCGCCAACCTGGGCGACGATTGCGCTATGTTCGAGGCCGTTCACGGCACCGCACCGGACATCGCTGGAAAGGGGCTGGCAAATCCCACTGCTTTGCTCATGAGTGGAATTCTTATGCTCCGCCACTTGGGGGAACGGGCGGCCGCCGAGAAGGTTGAGGCAGCTCTTTGGAAGATTTACAGCGAGGGAACCTTTACCACTCGGGACGTCGGTGGCAGAGCCAGCACCGAGCAATTCGCCAACGCGGTGATCGAAGCCCTCGACCCCAAATGATTCACCCGCAAGGATTTGACCTTGTGAAAATGGCCCTGTGGAGAGTTCCAGTCGGCCTCCTCTCGCATGCTAAAAGTGGCATTTCCACAACTTCTTATGGTACTAGTTCTACTAGGGCTGAATTGCTCTTGTCTTCCACTTCTCTCTTTGGCACTATTCGTGCACCCTCCGCCCTCTGCGAGGTTCCTATGCAGCGGACTAGATACCCGGAACGGCGTCGCACGGTTCGCCTTCCTCTACAAATCCCTATCAGTGTTCGCTCCCGTCTGCCCGAAGGGGAGACCATTGAGCTGCAAGCTTCCACCTATCTGGTGAGCGCCCATGGCGCTCTCCTGCTCATGGATACCCCCTTGCTCCCGGGGCAAATCGTCGAGATATTCAATGAGATGAGCGCCGAATCGGCGGAATGCCGCGTCACTTCTCTGCGGGAAAAGCGTGAGCGCCGTTTTGTTGGGATTACCTTTACCTCGCCGGAACTCGACTTTTGGCATATCGTCTTCCCCAAGTCCGGCACGCGGCAGGCAGTACGTTCTCCGCAAACCGGCGCCTTGGTTCCTCCCGGCTTCCGCGAAACTCAAACCCGTCAGCTCTAGGGCCGCCTCAGAAACAAATCATAAGATGGCAGTGTGCGCGCCTTTACCTAACGGACTGTTTGTCTCTGCGCTCGCTCCAATTTCATATCATCCACGTGGTGCTCAGTGGCGGGCCCGAACCTGCGCTCACGTTGTCGGCTTGGCAGCGGGCGGCTCGAACGGGCCGCAGAATCCACGAAAGCGCTGCCGGGCTTTTTCGCGCTCTTCGGGAGTCATTTGTTCCCAGCGCTCTGCCATTCGCCGGCGCATGCTGGAGCGATGCGAGGTGCGAAAACCATGCCTGCCGAACAGAATCCGGCAAAGAAGCAGCAGCCCGAGGGCCTGCCAGAAGCTAATCTGCCGCCACCCGAACAAAGCCGGCATCAGCCAATTCCAAAGCTGCTGCACGATTTCGCCGCCAATAACGATGAATGCAAAAACACCAAGAATTGCCAGCGGCCCTAACCAAATCCATTTCCTCCATCCTCGTCTCATGTTCGTCCCTCACTTTCGTAAGAATTCGTCGTAGATGCTTCGCAACCTCTCGCGTAGATGCAGTACTGCGTAGCGCTTCCGCGAAAGCAAAGTATTCACGCTTGTGCCCGTCACCGCGGCCAGCTCCTGGAAGCTCCGCCCTTCCACTTCGTGGGCAACAAATACTTCACGCTGCTCGTCAGGCAGTTCGTTGAGCGCCAGCTCCAGCTCGTCCAGAAGCGCGTAACGGAAGTACAGCTCTTCCGGCCCAGCATCGGGCGACGGCAGCAGGTCTTCGATCCGCAGCACTTCGCCTTCTTCGCCCTCCACCACCGCGTCGCTCAGCAAATCCGGCTTCTTCTTGCGGAACAGATCCGTAATGCGATTGCGCGCCACGCGAAAAAGCCAGCCGGTCACATGCTCGATGGGCATCAGCAGGCGGTTCGCTTCTACCAGTTCGTAGAAGACTTCCTGCACGATGTCCTCAGCTTCCCAGGGATCGAGCACCCGCTTGCGGATGAAATTCCGCAGGCGCGGCCGTTCTTTCGCCACGATTTCCGAGATTTGGCGGTTCTGCTCGGTCATCCAAGTGATTCTCGCCGTCTCACTCATTCACTTATGTAGACGAACGGCGGCCCCAAATATTGTGGAGACTTGAATGCCGTATGCCGCAGGGCCTAAGGGATATTCGCGAGGAAATTCTGATACACCATGAAATAGACAATCACTCCGGTTACCGACACGTAGAACCACAGCGGCAGGGTCCATCGCGCAATGAGCTTGTGCTTGTCGAATCTGCCGAGCAAGGCCCGCCGCAAGTTGATGATGATCAAAGGCAGAATCGTTGCAGCCAGAATCGTGTGGGAGGTGAGCAGCGTGAAATACACCGGCCGGATCCAGCCCTGCCCGTGAAATAGGATAAGCTTGCCTGCGCGGACATGATAGGTGATATACGAGATCAGGAAGACTCCGGTGACCCCCACGGCCGACAGCATGAACGCCTTGTGCACTGCTTTTTTCTTCAGGCGGATCGCCACGTAACCGCAGGCCAGCAGGATTCCGCTCAGCCCATTCAAACATGCATTCAGTGCGGCGTTGGAAATCACAAGTGTCCTCTTGTCCCTAACAAAACTGCAGAATCAAAACTGGCGCCCGTCAGTGCCTGCCTGCGTCCTCTTCGCTGTCTTTACGCAGAATAAGAATTATGACTTACAACTGCGGTCAGCGCGGCAACTTATCGAACACCATCAATCCAAGAAGCAACGGTATATGCAGCACGGTGGCGTGCATCAGCCATTTGGCACGCACGTTGGTCTTATCGCGCGCGGCCCATAGGCACACCTGCACCAGCCCCAGGCAAGTTACCAGCGCGCCAAAGAAATAAACCGTTCCGGCCAGCCCCACGATCGCCGGCAGCAAACTCACACCTGCAAGTGCCGCCGCATAAAGAACAATCTGCCGGAAAGTACGCGTTCCCTCGCGGTCCACCACCGGCAACATCAGGATCCCCGCGCGCGCGTAATCCTCCCGGTAGATCCAGGAGATAGCGTAGAAATGCGGAAATTGCCAAAGAAACACAATCCCGAAAAGCAACCAGGCCCCGCGTTCCAATGAACCCGTCGCCGCAGCCCATCCGATCATGGGCGGAATCGCCCCGGGAAATGCGCCCACGAACGTAGCCCAAACCGTGCGTTTTTTCAGCGGCGTATACGCCAGCAGATAGCTCAAGCATGTGGCCACGCCGAGCCCAGCGGCGAGTGTCCCTGCGGCAAAGTAAAGGTCCGCCGCGCCGGCAACCGCCAACAGCACGCCAAATCCGAGCGCCCGCACGGGGTGCAGCACGCCGCTCGGTAGTGGCCGTGAGGCTGTGCGCCTCATCGCGCCGTCCGATTCGCGCTCCACATATTGATTCAGCGCTGCCGTTCCACCGGCGATCAGCAACGTGCCGAAGACCACGTGGCTCAGGTGCAGCCAGCCGATCGGCCCGCGCGCGCCCATACAATAACCGGCGGCAGTGGTCATCAGCACAAGCAGGGATACGTCCGGCTTCATCAGCGTAACGTACGCACTGGCCTGGGAAGCCAGAGTCAGGTCAACGCTGCGCACCGTGCTCATCCCGTCGTCACCTGCGGCGCCCTGGCCGCCACTTCCCCGCCCCGCGCCACAGCGCGGTAGCACATCAGCGCCACCAAAACCGAAAATGCAAAAAGAATCGCCCCCACCACCGTGTGCACTACGGTCAGCACAACCATCACCGGCATCGGCTGCGGGGCTTCTGCAGTGGTCAGTCGCGACCAGTACGCCAGAATCCCCAGCAGGAATTGTGCCCCGAAAATCGCGTGCAGCAAGATGCGCGCTCTGCTGAGTTCGCGCAATTCGCCAAAGCGCTTTCGCAGCGCCACTGCCGTCCACGTCACCGTGCCAAGTACCACCAGGGCGCCCGCAGCGTGCGGCCAGATGGGGATATCCTTGTGCCGGAAGCCCGCGCCGAGTATGACCTGTAAATAAATCACCGCGGCATTTAGCACCGCCAGAAAGTGAATCGACGGCGACCCTTTGTCCGCAAGTTGCGGCTTTTCAGAAAGCCACCATTTGCTGGTGAACACCGCGATGCCCACCACCGCGGCAAAAACAATTTCCGCGAAACACGCATGAATCACTGGAAGCCAGTAGTGCAACAAGCGAATGACCACCTGGCCTCCCAGGATGGCCTGGGCCACCACGCCCAGAACGGCAATTAGGCCCAGCCACCGCAGCCATACCCGCCGCTCCTTTACCAGCAGCAGCACTGCCAGAAGCAATGTGAATAACCCCAATCCTCCCGCAAGAAAGCGGTGGGAGAACTCGTAGAAGTCTCCGCCCTGCAAGGAGCTGAGCGGCGGCACCCACGAGCCGTGCGACTTGGGCCAGTCCGTCACGGAAAGCGCCGCCTCTTTCGAGGTCACCAGCGCCCCGGCCACAAAAAGAAGAATGGTCCAGCACGCCACAAAGACCGAGAATCTGTGGACACCTGGATTGTAGGTTGAAGTCATTTCCCCGAAGCTCAGCCGCGGATTATACCTTGAGTCGCCGCCATTTTGCGAAATCCCGGCGCAAAAAAAACGCTGACTTCGGTGCGCGCCGCTGCCACAACACGCTTAGCCGGCCGCGGGTTTATAATCGAAGCATGGATCACAGCAATCTTGTCGTCGTTCACTCATTCAGGTCGCAAGTCGATGCGGATCTTGCGAAGAGCATGCTCGAATCCGCGGGCATCGACGCCATGATCCAGGCCGACAGGGCCGGCGGCATGCGCGACCATTTGGCATGGAGTGGTTTCGGGTTCAAGGTGATAGTGCGCGAGGAAGATGCCGCTACCGCTCGCGAGGTGCTTAAGTCGCCCGAAGGTGAACTTGTTATGGTTCAGGCATGCGGAACGGAAGCTGAGGCGGATATTGCGCAAGGCGCGCTTCTCTCAGCGGGCATTGTCGCGACGATCCATGCGGACCAAACCGGCAGCCAACTGGGTCTTGGGCAGGTCCGAGTTCTGGTCCGTGCGGAAGATGCCGCCACGGCGCGCGACGTGCTCAAACCGCCTCAGGAAGAGGGTGCGTAGGTCAACCAGGAGAATCTGCGCTCTTAAACTGTCGCCCTATCCATTTGAGCCGGCGCAACTGGTGTGGCCTGTGATCGGGTTTCGATTCCAATAGCGCGCAAGACCAAGTCCTTGAGCGCCGCGATAAACAAAGGTGAGTCTCCCACCGCTGGCATCATGCGGAACTTCTCCACGCCCAGTTTCTTGGCCTCCGCGCGCGCCTCGATATTGATTTCGTGCAGCGTCTCGATGTGTTCGGTCACGAACGAAATGGGCACCACCAGCATTTCCTTCACGCCTTCATGGGCCAGCCGCTCGATGGTTCCTGTCAGCGGCGGCTGCAGCCACTTTGCCGGCCCCACCCGGCTCTGATAGCAAAGCAGGTGCGTCCGCGGCCATCCCGCATTCTTCATGCCCAGCTCGCAGACCATCCGCACCGTCGCTTCAATCTGCTTTGGATACGGATCCCCCTTTTCCACCAGGCTCATCGGCAATCCATGCGCGCTGAAAATCAAATGAATCCGCGAACTGTCGGCAAATTGCCTCAGCATCGAGCCGATTCGTTGCACCAGCGCTTGAATGTACATCGGATGATCGTAGAAATGATCGATGGTCCGCTGCGGTGGTCCGCCCTCGCCTTTTCCATAAACACGCTGCCATTCCTTCAGGCTGCTTAGCGTCGTCGCGTACGAGTAGTGGGGATACAGCGGCAGCAGCACGATTTCATCGAGCGGCCCCGCCTTTCGCAGCGCCTCGACCGCCTCGCTCGTAAGCGGATGCCAGTAGCGCATCGCGGTTACGGCCACGGCATCCAGGTGAGGCGACAACGCTTCCACCAGCCGAAGCCGTTGCCGCTCCGTCAGCATCTGGATTGGCGACCGTCTCCCGATTTCCGCGTATTTTCCAGCCACGGGAATCGACCGCCGCGTTGAAATCAGTTTGGCAATCGGGCGACGCAATAATCCCAACGGTCCCAGCGGAATGATGTCCGGATCCAGGAACAAATTCAGCAGAAA
>Ga0307479_10001185_pt1 | contig 23696 bp, 28 predicted proteins | sample atmos_gasesECM4C_FD_203743 | JGI IMG/M metagenome (GOLD analysis project Ga0307479, IMG submission 203743) | Hardwood forest soil microbial communities from Morgan-Monroe State Forest, Indiana, United States - atmos_gasesECM4C_515 | ecosystem: Environmental > Terrestrial > Soil > Temperate... | reverse complement strand
CGCCATACATATGGACGCCAAAAGCACAACTACCGCCGCGACCGTTCTCGCTAAGACCAAACGCCTATGCCCCATGGAATCCTCGTTCGCTCCAAATTCTGCAGCCGTTACCGGACGCTATTCTAGCCTAGTCCACCCAAGTTCTCTGGAAGTTCCTGTACTGTGATTGCTCCAATGTTTTGGTGATGGGCTGTTTTGTTTGGAGTTTGGAGGAATTGGTGAGATTATTTGGAGCGGAAGACGGCATGGAATCGCAGCATGACAGGACTATTTATCGTCGGCGGAATCTTGACAGTCGGTATGATCCTAGTCGTGCATGGCACCATTTTTAAGACGCGGTGGGGAATCAATACTGCCAGCCGGATTGAGTGCCCACGTTGCGGCAAAGTGCGCGGGCAGATTCGCGTCCCGCGCAACTTTCGTCAAGCACTCTGGGGCGGCGGCACGTGTGAGCAATGCGGTCTTGAAGTCGATAAATGGAATCGTCCTGTTCTGACGTGAAGTTCAAGACGGCCCCACTACTCATTGTTCCGCGTCATGACGCATGCTTTTCCGTGTTAACATGGCGCGCCTGAAACTCCTCTGGAGGCTACCCGTGAAATTCCGTCATTCTTCAAGCTTCACCCTCGCACTGTTTCTCACATTCTCCGCCTTGACCGCTGCGCAAGATCTCGCACGCCATGTTTCCGTCAACGTCCCCGTGCAGCCGTCACTATCGACTCGCACCCTCTCCGCCGAGCGCCGAGCTGTGGCACCAGTGGCTGCGGCGGCCGAGCCTCTGCTCGCTAATCCAGCCGCGCACAACTGGCAGTTGCAAGCCACGCTCCCTGGCGCCGTGATCCACGACATCGCATTCGCCTCGCCCACAACCGGCTTCGCCGTCGCGGAGGGAGGCCAGGTCTGGAAGTCCACCAACGCGGGCCGCAGCTGGACCGAAATTCTCAACCTCGGCTATCCCTACTATTTCTACGGTGTGTCCGCGCTGACCACGAATGACGTGGTGATCTCCGGCTTCTACGACTCCTCAACTTTTTTGAGCCTGATCCGCTGGAGCCACGACGGCGGCAATACGTGGACCAGCGACATCGATCTTCCCACCACCGGCTGGGCACAGCGGGTACGCTTCCCGAACACAAACGACGGTCTCATCATGGATTTGATCGGCGATTCCTCAGGCAATCTTGCGCAGTACGCAACCAATGGCGGAGCTGTCGCAACCGATTGGACCAACGTCGTCGACAATACCAGTGGCGGCTGGTTTGGACTGGAGTATAGCTTGCTTCCCAACCTGCACGCCCGCGCCTCAGGAGTTAATTTTTGCAGCAGTGGGAATGGCGGAGCCAAATGGAGTTGCGGTCCCTCGGTCGATTCGGTTTTCGACGGCCCTGTTTTCTTTTTGAACGATACCGATGGCTGGGTCGGCGGCGGAGAGATCAGTCCAAACGTGGAAGGCTGGGCTCACGTGACTACCAACGGCGGCAAAACCTGGAGCGCTCGCACTCTCGATGGTCCCTGGCCGATTCGCGAAATATTATTTCTCACCCCGAAGGCGGGCTGGGCCGCCGGAGGCAATGTTTATACCGGAGTCGGCGGCATCTACTACAGCGCCAACGGCGGCCAAACCTGGTCCGTCGACGCCACAACCAATGCCGAGATGGACGCCTGCGCTTCGCAGCCGGCAAATCCCGGCTACCACGTCTGGTGCGCCGGCTACGACTCGTCATTCAACGGCGTGATCTATTCGGTGTATATCAAATAGCGGCAGTTAAATGTTGGTCCGTTGTTCGGGATGCCGTTGCAAATACCAGCACGGAAGATAGCCGGCGCGTGGGAATAGCGTGTTCACACAGATTTGCGCCTGCGGCGGATTGAAGAGAAATTCAGTCTTTCCGTTTTTCTGAAGCACGGCATCGTAGCTGGTCACCACGACTTGTCCGTACGCTTGCCGGTTCGCCGCCACGCGATAGCGGAACACGACGAAATCGAGCCCGTAAGCGACCAGCGTCACCGCCAATACCGACAAGATCATAAAGCCAACGAATCGCTTGAGGAAACGTCGAATTCTTGCGCTCAGCACCGGGGACACGGGGTATCATTATAAGCGCCCTCGCGACTTTCGCCGATTGTCGCAAGGGCCACAGCCCGAATGTTTTCATCACACACCACCACCCTCTCGTTGACAACTCCATGCCCCCACAGGCAAACTACCGCATCAGCTGCGTGCGGCCTGCGGCGAGCCCCTACGGGCAATTCAGAAGACGGGTGCGGTCTAAGACGTAATCGATAACCATGGAGCAACAGGTCTCCTACACGCTCGATTCCACTTTGGAAACGGTGGACCATGCGGAAGAAAGCGCGTCCCGCATTGCCACGGAATTGGGATTTGGAGAAGAAGAAGTGATGCAGATTTCCATGGCGGTGCGCGAAGGCGCGGTCAACGCCGTTCTGCACGGCAACCAGTATGCACCCGATAAAAAAGTAATCCTGGCGTTCGAGCGGACTCCTGACGGACTCGTCATCACCATTCGCGATCAGGGAAAAGGCATTGACTTAAGCGGAATTCCAAATCCTCTGGCTCCGGAAAACCTGCTTAAGACTTCAGGGCGCGGCATTTTTCTCATGCGTTCTTTTATGGACGAGGTGGAAATCCGCCCGTCCAAGACAGGCACAGAAGTGAAACTTATCAAGCACGTCCACGGCTCATCCGTGGGCAACAAGGAGGGTTCTCAGTGAGCATGAAACTTAGCACTCGGCAGGTGGACGGAGTCACCATTGTGGATTGTAGTGGCCGCATCACTCTGGGCGAGGGCAGCATCACCTTGCGCGACACCGTTCGCGACCTGCTTTCCAAGGGCAACAAAAAGATCATCCTGAACCTGGCCGAAGTCAACTACATCGATAGCTCCGGCATTGGCGAGCTGGTCAGCGCCTTCACCACCACCAAGAACCAGGGCGGTGAACTCAAACTACTGCACCTTACCAAGAAGGTGCATGACCTGCTCCAGATCACCAAGCTCTACACCGTCTTCGACGTGAAGGACGACGAAACCGCCGCCGTCAAGGGCTTCAAGTAGACTTGCGACGTTGACGCGTTGCTTTGAAAGGGGCGCGGCTTCCAGCCGCGCCGTAACGCCTCACTCAGAGGATGTCATTCCGAACCGGGCGCCAAGCCCGGTGAGGAACCTGCTGTTTTGCCACTGCCGATAAACCACGCTTGTGCCCTACCGTAGTCTCGCCGTTCCTTGGCGAGACTAGGGTAGGGTTTTGACTTTGCGTCCAGTCAGCAGAAGAATCTTCGGCGGGCAGTGAACTTCCCGCATTCCGTCCGCTATTCGACCCCTTGTCATCCTGAGGCAGCGGAGTCGCTCGCGGAGCGGGCGACTCCCAACGAAGGACCTATGCATTTTGCTGGCGCCGACTGCAGCCGGTGCAAGCGAAAGGCGGAGCCAGTAGGGGCGGCACATGATAGCCCCGGACGTAGGTCCGGCGTAGGCTCCGCAAATGGGAGCCACGTCCCGGAGGAGTCCGTGTCAAAGCCTGATCGAGGTGGCTACCGCCCCTAAGGGGACATGCCTGCCCCTGTTCTAGACTTCAGCGGTATACTCAATCGCCGGAAGCGCGTTAGCGCCTCCAGAAGGAGTCTAATGCAGCCAAAGAAAATTCCACTATTCGCCTGGTTGCGTCCAGCATTTGCGATTCCGACCATGGCCGTTCTGCTTGTCGTCGTTGGGTATCAGAACCTTGTCACCTACCCACAATTAGAAAAGGTTATAAGCAAGGCCTCCCCGGACCTCAACAACCAGATTGCGGAGCTAGATGTTGCAAGAAACAGTCTTCAACGTCTCATCGTCTTCGTCGACGGGCAGGCCGCAAAGATTAACGCCCAGCGGGAGGAATTAGGCGAGTTAACCAAGGAACGGTTCCAGCTTGAGCCTGTAGTGCGGGCCCAACGAGAAGCCATTGACGAACTATTTGCCATCCAGCAACGAAGAAACCGTTGGTCCAGATGGGAGGACTATGGCGTGGGTTTCTTGCTGGGCGTTTGTAGCTCCGTGCTCGCCACCTTTCTCACCAAAGCTCGCGCGTGACGCTTGAACACACCAGGATGCTCAATCGCCTCCATCGCTGCTACAAGGCTGGACATTCGCATTCCGTCACTACCAGCCCGAGAGTAGCACAGAAGAAAAAGCCGACATGATGGCGATCATGTCGGCTCTCTCGAATGTCTTTATCTCGGTACCGGGGCCTATCGGGCTACTCGATTCCAGCCTTCCGCTAGTAAACTTATTGTTTTTTCCTCCCTTCGTGAAAGTAGTGAACTACAACGGCGCCGACGAGGCCGGATACCACGGGTAGCCAGCCAGAAAAAATTCCCGACAGCCTGTCGGTCGCCTCTTGATGCCCAAGCAGTATCAATGTCAGCACCGAGCCGTAATGGACCAGAACCAGACCGAAGATCACCCGGATCAGCAGCATTCCCATCGGGCCTGCCGTCCTCTCCTTAAGGTGAACGTATGTATGTTCGTCGGTAACTCCGTTTACATGCCCGCCGAACTCTGGCTCCGACTCCGGCCAGCTAAGCTCCTGCGCGACTGACAGCTTGCTCACCGAATACTTTCTGTTGTCTTCGTTGTTGTCTTGATCCATGTCTCAATTCGTCTCCTTTTTTATGACATAGATCCGGTATTACTAAGACACGTTCGTCTGTGCTACCGGGGCTGCGAGCGACTACCTCCGTGAATCCCTGCTCATGTTGGGACTGAAGGGCGAGCGCTATTTTTAGAGATTCACGCACCGCCTCTCCCATCGAAGAAAACCCACAACGCTCCGTGAGTTCCTTCAACGCCACATAGCTGCGATCATCAAAAGTGAAAACAACTCTCTGCGACATTCGATGTGTTCTCCTTGTGAGGCAATTTTGCGACGGGTACCTCCAATCCCCCCCCCACGGAGGACAGGGAAGCATTCCGTCACGTATGCCAACACCAGAGGTCGTGCGGTCAGCCCGCGCGACCGACTGTTCGGCAATTGTTTAACGCCGGGCCCCGGATCGTCACTTTCACGCGGAAGCGTGACGCCTGGGCTCGTACGTTTTCGCAAGCACCACAGGCCGTACGGTCAGCCTGCGGTATAGGAGCTCAGCGATTCCCGACGCGGGGTGCTTCCAATTCCCTAAAAGGGCGAGCCCAGGAAGCAATCCGCGTTCTACCGCTTACCTCCAGAATGCAAGTATCCTACAAGACATCACATGTGATGTCAAGTAATATCGTCAAGTGATGTCGCATGCTTCCTGCGGGCGGATGCTGTCCCAGCCTAAACAGTGCCGAAGATGCCCCGCACGCTGGGCGGGGTTTCCATCAGCCGCAGGTTGCTGTGAGTAAGAATTTCACAGCCCAGCCCTGTGACATCTGACCTTGCGCCGCCTCAACAACTCACCCGATAATTGCCGAAGCAAAGGAAGTAAATTCGGCGAAAGCATGAAGACCGCTCCCGGCTAGGAATCCGCTGGAACTCCTTTGTTCTAAGTCCTTTAGAAGACGTAATTTGCAAGGAAAATCTTGCTAACGCGATGATTCCAAACGGGCGCTTGGGGTAGGGGTCTCACTAATAAGGTAAATAGTTATCAAACGGTAAACGGAATTACGGCTAGCAAGAAAGGCTAGTCACTCACCCCGCTCTGATGTGCACAAGAAATATTTTCGCCGTGCTAGCGGTCCTGCTCTCCGCCGCCGCTTCCGCCGCCTCCGACTGCCTGCCCATCCGCGAAGCCAGCCAGCACGTCGGCGAAACCAAATGCATCACGGGAAAAGTTTTGCACGTGAAAGTCGGTCCCAAAGGGGTCCACTTCATCCGCTTCTGCGAAGAGCAAGCGGCGTGCCCGTTCTCGGTTGTGGTCTTCGCGTCCGACCTTAAAGATGTCGGCGACGTCCGCCGCCTCGAAGGCCGCGTCATCGAAATCCACGGCCCCGTAAAACTCTACGACGGCCGCGCCGAGATCATCCTGAACCGCATCAGCCAACTCACCGGGGGCTCAACCCTGATCCCTCCCATGCCCAAGGAGTACGACGTAGAAAAAGAAGGCCACTACAGCGCCGGCAGAATGCGCCCCAGCAAGAAGCCAAAGAAAACCAAAGCCACCCCCAACACCAGCGCGACCTACGGCAATGAAGCAGATGTAGAAAACGAACCGCCGCAGTAATAGCGCGGTTCACCCTGTGCGACCGTGTGTCCCCCGTGGTGAAAGAACTTTACTATGTACATATATTCAGCGTCTATGTACATCCGTGCTAAACTCATACTCGAGAGGGCCTATCTATGCCAACCGCCAGAAATCGCTCCCACAAACATTTCCAACTCGATCCGGCGAAAATCAAGCGTGCCCAAAAGGCGTTGCGAGCGAAAACGGAGACTGAGACGATCGAACGAGCATTAGACATGGCGATTGCCGAGAGCCGGAACAACCGTCTCGTCCTCGATGCCAACAATCGTTTCGTCAGGAGCGGCATCGTCATCGACGATGTCTACGGCGCTCTGGACGATTAGATGCAACCTGCCCTGCTTGATTCCTCCATCTATGTTTCCGCCTTGCGTAGCGGCGACGCTGCAAACGCGCTTGAGCGCCTCACTTCAGAGACAATCTTATGGCTAAGTGCGGTAGTGCTGGAGGAACTGTACGCCGGCGCACGGGAACAGGACCGGCACGTGGTGGAGACGTGGGAACGAGACTTCGACAAGGCCGGGAGAATTCTGGTACCGAATCTAAGTGATTGGATCCATGCTGGCAAGGTGCTCCGGCGCCTTGCCGACAAGTACGATTACGAGACAATCGGACGCGGTCGGCTTACCAACGATGCCCTGATCGCCATCAGCGCCGCCCGAACGGAAACTCGCGTGATCACTGCCAACGAAAAAGATTTCCGAAGGCTGGCGGAATTCTGCTCCTTTCCGTGGCAGCTCGCCCCCCTTTGATTTCGCTGCCTCTATGCAATTTCTTTCACGTTGACCCGCGCCCACCCTCGTGACACGATGTAGCCGTTGTTGTCCCTATCGTTCGGTCTTGTGTGCGGGCTAAGCCGGCTCAGACACTGGAGAGACTCATGAAAGCCAGCAAAGCTCTTGTCACATCGATCTTGCTTCTATGCGGCGTCTCCCTCGCGCAACCTGGCAACCCTATTCCTCTGGTCGATCAACCACTTTTGCCTACGAGCGTAGCGCCTGGAGGCCCAGCTTTTACGCTCTCGGTCAGCGGCGGGAACTTTGTGAAGAATTCCGCTGTAGCCTGGAACGGCAAGCCTCTTCGCACGCGCTTTGTTTCTCACACCGTTTTGAAAGCGCAAATAACGGCAGCCCAGATCGCCACTGAAAGCACTGCCTCCATCACGGTCGTGAATCCTGCGCCCGGCGGAGGCACTTCGAACGTTGTCTTCTTTCCAGTGAGAACGTCTGCAACCTCGGTGCAGATGCAAAGCCAACAACTCACCGCCGGGACCACCGATGTGGCAGTAGCGGACTTCAATCACGATGGCAAGCTGGACTTGGCGGTGGTCAGCGGATATACCAACGGCAACATGGTGGGCGTGGATATTTTACTGGGGAAGGGAGACGGCGCCTTTTTGAGTCCAGCCAACTATCCTACGACGTCCTCCCCTACGTCGATTGCTGTGGGAGATTTCAATGGCGACGGCAATGCCGACCTGGTTCTGGCAAACGGGAATCTCTACTCAATTTCTGTTTTGTTGGGCAAGGGCAACGGCACGTTTGGCCCCGCCAAAGATTACAAGGTCTCGAACCTGCCAATCGCGGGTATTGCGGTAGGAGATTTCAACCGGGATGGACGATTGGACTTGGCCATCGCTGACAACCAGTATCTGTGGGTGATGTTAGGCAACGGAGACGGGACGTTCAAAGCGCCCACCGTAATTTGGTACAGATGCTGTAATTCATACACCAGCGCCGTTGTGGGAGACTTCAACGGAGACGGCATCCCTGACATTGAAACCAACAGCTTCCTCGGAGGCGGACAGGGATTTGCCGGCGTACTTCTCGGGAACGGTGACGGCACGTTCCAACCGCCTATCGCTTCACGTGACCTTTTCGACGCGACGATCACGGTTGCGGCGGACCTCAACGGGGACGGAAAACTTGACCTGGTGATGGACGCATATCTTGGAGTTAACTATGTGATGGTTCTCCTCGGCAATGGAGACGGTACGTTCGCAAACGGTGTCCTCTATCCGGTTCCGGGTGGCTCCTTTGGTTTAGCCGTGGGTGATTTTAATGCCGATGGAAAACTCGATGTGGCGGTCGCCAGCAACAGCGGGACTGGAAACGCCAGCCACAGCGTTAATGTCCTGCTCGGAAACGGCGACGGCACCTTTCAGCCATTTACGAGTTTCCCCGCAACAAATTTCGTCCGCGGATTGGCCGGCGGCGACTTTACTGGTGACGGCAGCCTGGACTTGGCCGTCGCTACGGATGGAGGAACTGCAATCTATTTGCAGCCGGCAAACCCATAAATTGGGAAACGCGCGTCTGTGAACTTCCGCTGCGAAATGAGGTTCTTCATGACGAGCTTTCAAACAGATCGAGCTTACGTTTCTGGAATACCTCCGCAGGTAGCATTTGCCACTTTGATCATGGCGCTGGCGATATTCGGCATTCCAGCCTCGACAGCGCACGCGCAAACCTACACCGTGATCCATGCATTCAGCGGTGGAAGAGATGGGGAGTTCCCGTACGCTGGCGTAACTCTCGATGCCGCTGGAAACATCTACGGAGCCACTCAAGGTGGTGGCATTTACCACGGGGGAACCGTTTTCGAGATCGATCCCAGCGGTCAACAGATCGTGCTCTATGACTTTCAGGCCAGTCCTTTCCAGAGAGCCGTGAGCGGCCCCGACGGCAGCCTGCTCAGAAGCGCGGACGGCACTCTATATGGCACGACGATCTATGGCGGGAACCCCTTCACATCCGGAACAGCGTTCGCCCTGAGCCGGTCCGGCCGTCTGAAAGTGTGGCGCAATCTTCCGGGAGAGCCTTTCGCAGGCTTGATCGCCGACCCGCAAGGAAACTTATACGGCACCACCGCGGGTGCGATATTCGAAGTGACCAACAACCAGGTTCAAACCATTTACAACTTTCCCAACGGGGCTGAAGTGCAGTGTCTAGCGCCTCTGCTTCGCGATGCCAGCGGCAACCTTTACGGAACCACCGAATACGGCGGCATATACAACCTGGGCACGGTTTTTAAATTGGACCCGTCGGGAAACGAAACCGTGATCCACAGTTTTGCCGGCGGAATGGATGGAAAATATCCCACTGGGGGTCTTATCGAGGACGCCTTCGGCAACCTGTACGGCACTACAGGGGCAGGCTACATTAGTGATGGAGGAACGATCTTCAAGGTTGACCCGAGCGGCAATGAGACGATCCTCTACGGCTTTACGGGTGGCAGCGGCGATGGGTTCATACCCACTGCGGGCCTTACCGCTGATCCTCAAGGCAACCTATACGGCACCACCATTGGCGTCTATGGGAACGTTTTCAAGCTCGATACCGCGGGCAAGTTGACCGTTCTGTATCGCTTCATGGACGGCACGGACGGGGGAACGCCTTACGCTGGAGTTGTTCGGGATCAAGCTGGCAACCTGTATGGCACGACGTTCTATGGCGGCGACCTTAACTGCCCAAGGTTCGGTTGCGGCGTGGTTTACAAGATCACTCCCTAATTCGGGCACTCACACCATGCCCTTCCTCAACTCCTCCAGCGGGTACTTCGTCCCCCGCCACACGATCCCGTCGTTCCACAGCGTAAGAAACATCGACCGCAGCAACGTATAGATAAACAGACCCGTGCTCACCGGATGCAGCAAAAAGTAATAAGCCGGAACCCCCGACCGCAAAGACATGCCCAGATAAATCAAAAACATCGACCCCAGCGCCACCGCATAAGGCACGCGCTCCCATCCATGTGCCAGCCACACGCCGACAAACGGCATGAGATTCAGGAACGCCAACCCAAAAGCTGAGATCAAAGTGCGCGGCCACTGGAACGACAACACTGCAAAGAAGTTCTTCGTGAGATTATCGACCACTCCCATCGCGCCCCGCGCCCAGCGAATCGAAATCAAGTCTCCGCCAAACACATTGCGCTGCCTGAACCCGGCGTTCTTCACCACTTTGCCCAGCTTCATGTCGTCGAGCACTTCCATGCGCAGGGCCTCATAGGTTCCCACGGCTTCATACACGTTGCGCCGAATCAAATTGAACGCGCCCACACCCATGTGATCCCGCGACTTGGGGTCAGCTACCTTCCACGGCCGGTGCCCGAAAACAAACATGGTCTGAAAAAACGCAATCATCATGTACTCGCCCGGCCGCTTCATGATCATCTGCGGAAACAACACCACGTGATCCGCTTTCGCCGCCTCGGCATAAACCACCGCCCGCCGCACTGAATCCGGCTTGAACAAAACATCCGCGTCAGTAAATAAAACCCACTCTCCCGAAGCCGCATTCGTAGCCGTCCACATAGCATGCGTCTTGCCCAACCATCCAGAAGGCAATTCCTGGTGATGAATAACTTTTAGAAGCGAGTGCCCCATTTCTCGCGTACTTTGCGAGAACTGCGGATTTCCCGCCATCCTCTCCATGATCTCCCCAGTCCGGTCCGTCGACCGGTCATTCACCGCGATCACTTCATAGTTGTCGTAATCAAGTTGCAGCAGGCGAGTGAGAGATTGCTCGATATCGCCCTCCTCATTCCGCGCCGGAACAATAATCGACACTCGCGGATTGGCGGAAGGAATCTTGCCTGGAGCTGCAGACGGACCTTGATCCCATTCCGGCTGAGAAATATCTGCAACACTGGGCATGCCGATCGCAGCATCCACAATGCGAGAGAACCACGCCAGCGCCAGAATCGTGCCGGCAATCCAATGAAAGTAAGTCATGAACAGGTTTCTGTGCTGGTGACAAGCTACCACGGAGACACGGAGTCACGGAGAAGACAACTTCTCTGTATAAACAAAATCAGCATCTGTTGTTTTCGCAAGGTCTTCGGTTTTTCTCCGTGCCTCAGTGCCTCCGTGGTGGATGCTGGTTTAGCCCGCATCCCCAACTCTTACCGATGGCGCGAATCTCGTCCCATAAAACAGTATCGCAGACGAAACCACCATGGCGATCACCGGCAGCACGAAAGCGGCCTGGAGCGAGCGCCGGTCCGCGACCCATCCCATCATGGTGGGCGAAGGCACGTCGCCCAGAATGTGAATGATGAAAATGTTCATCGCCAGCGCCGTGGCCCGGATGTGAGCGTCAACCGAGTTGATCACCGCCGCGTTCAGCGGCGCCGTGTTGAACAAAAGAAAGAACGCAGCAACCGCAATGGCGGGAATCATGACCCGGCCGGTCACGAACAGTGCCACAATCATTGCAGGCACACCCAGCACCATGCTCGCCGCCGAAACCAGATAATAAGCACTCTTCGTGCGCCGCAGCAGGTAATCTCCGAGCCATCCTCCAGCCAGGGAAGCGACAATCCCGTCTCCGACAATGATCAGCCCAAACATCAGGTTCGCGGCTTCCAGCGTGTAGTGCCGTTCGCTGTACAGGAACTGAGGCATCCACACTTGTATGCCGCCAAGGGAAAACGTCATGGCGGCCATGCCCAGGGTTGAAGTTAAGAACGCAGGATTGCTCAGCACTAGAGCGTACAGCCGCTTCCAGAACAGATACACTGCCGTCCACAATTTCCTCAGAACTCCGCCCGCGACGTTCTCCGGCACCAAGTCGCCAGCAAACTGTTGCTTCACTGAATCAAACTGCCCACGCTCCGGCTCATTGAGAAATAGCACGGCGATCGCCAGCAGGAAGCCGGGAGCCGCCGCGATATAGAACGGAAATCGCCAGCCATGTTGCGGAGCCAGATAGCCCCCCAGCAAGTATCCCGCCGCCGACCCCACAGGAATCGCCAGATAGAAGACGCCCAGAATCCGGGCGCGTTTCCCTTCCCCAAAAAGATCAACGACAAAAGTCGGCGCAATCGTGACAAACGTGGCCTCTCCGATCCCGACCAGCGTGTGTCGAATCAGCAACTCGGTGTAGTTATGGGTAAACGCGGTCAGCAGCGTGAGCCCGCTCCAGAAAATCGCGCCCAGCACAATGATCAGTTTGCGCGAATAGCGGTCCGCCAGCGGGCCCACGAAGGGCGCCGCCACCATGTAGAAACCAAGGAAGGCCGTGGTTAAAAAGCCAATCTGCGTCTTGCTCACGTGAAACTCGGCCTGCACCAGCGGCTGCACCGCGAACAGCACATTGCGGTCCGCATAATTCAGCAGATTGAGCGCCGTGAGCACAATCAGGGCTGTGCGCGGTTGGAGTTTCGCGGAGTTCACAGGATCGAGCGAATATAGCACGCCGCAGTCGGATGAGAGCCTTCGACCCGACAATTGAACGATGTTCGGTTTTAAACTGATTGCCCTGCCGCTGCCCAGCGTCTCACTTCTCCCGCGGCCATCTCGCCACCACCGTCGTCGAAATCCCCCCGCGCGGACGGAAGTCCCCCTTCACCTCCGCCCATATCGGCTTCGCCCACCGAACCACATCTTCGAGCACCCGATTCACGACGTTCTCCTGGAAAATTCCCAGGTTGCGGTAAGATTGCAAATATTCTTTATACGATTTCAATTCCAGGCACAATTTGTCAGGCTGGTAGCGCAGCGTGATGACGCCGAAATCCGGCAGCCCCGTCTTCGGACACACCGAGGTAAACTCCGGATCGTCGATCACAATCTCGTATCCTGGAAACTGATTGGGCCAGGTCTCGATCTCAGGAAACTTGGCGTCCAGTCCGGCTTCGGCGTGCTCAGGGGTATAGCGGCGCGCTTTTGACATGAAGATATTGTAGCGGTTCCCTGAAGCACTCGGCGCGGCTCACTCGGCATCCGCTTCTCCCGCCGAGCCAGTTTAAGGCATCCGGCAAGCAGCGCCAGCATCTAACCATGCAACGGCCTGGGAAGGGGTGGCATTTTTTCGCAGCCGCCACAGTGGTAAATTAAAGCTTGCAATTGTCCCCGCCGAGCCCTGAAAGAATAACCAGTTGGCAGGAAACCATAATTCGAATGGACGGCCCGCCACGCGCAAGGGTCGCACTTGGCTTACGCTGGGTGTGCTCGCGGCCCTGGCTCTGATTCCCTTCTTCAGAGGACCAGCCCCGTTAAAGGTTCGCGCCACAACGGTGGAGCGCGGATCTATCCGCAGCCTGATTTCAACCAATGGCAAGGTGGAACCCATTCAGAATTTCGAGGCTCACTCTCCCGTCGCCACCACGGTGAAGCGTTTGCTCGTGAGAGAAGGGGATCACGTTCGCAAGGGCCAGCTGCTGTTGCAGCTCGACGATGGCGATCTCCGCAGCCAGGCCGCGCGCGCCCAGGCGCAGATGAAAGCCGCGCAAGCCGATCAGTCCGACCTCACCACCGGCGGCACGCGCGAGGAACTTCTCACCCTCGATGCTCAACTCACCAAAGCCCGCACCGCCCGCGACGACGCGCAGCGCAACCTGGACGCCTACAAGCGCTTGCAACAACAAGGTGCAGCCTCTGCAGGAGAAGTGCAGCAAGCCGAAGAGGCCTTGCTGCGCGCTCAAGCCGACACCACTTTACTCGAGAAGAAAAAGAAAGACCGTTACTCTCAACCCGAAGTCGCAAAAGTTCAGGCTGCGGGCGCGGAAGCTCAAGCCGCCTATCAAGCCGCCGAAGACGCTCTCAGCAAATCCAGCGTTCACGCCCCCTTCGACGGCATCGTCTACACCCTTCCCGTCAAGCAAGGCGCCTACGTGCAAACCGGAGACCTGCTGCTGCAGGTCGGCGATCTGTCGAAGATGCTCATCCGCTCTTTCGTCGACGAGCCCGAGATCGGCCGACTCGCCACCGGACAGACTATCGAAGTTACCTGGGACGCACTGCCCGGACGCATCTGGAATGGAACCGTCAGCACCATTCCTTCCACCGTCAAACTTCGCGGCTCGCGCAATGTGGGCGAGGTCACATGCGCGGTCGACAACCACGATCTTCGCCTGCTGCCCAACGTCAATGTCGGCGTCACTGTCATCACCGCCGAACGCAGCGGCGTCCTCACTCTTCTGCGCGAAGCTGTGCACATGGACGACACCAAGCCCTACGTCTATCAAGTAGTCGATAGCCAGCTCAAACGCCGCGACGTGGAAGTCTCGCTGCAGAATCTCACCCAAGTCGAGATCGCCGCCGGACTTCCCGAGCATTCCCAGGTAGCTCTCTCCTCAACGGACACCAAGCCCCTCACCGACGGTGCCCGCGTCAAGGTGGTCCAGTAACAAATGGACGGGAGCGAGAATTACCCTTGTCATTCCGAACCGGGCACCAAGCCCGGTGAGGAATCTGCTTCAGGGAGCGCTAATCTGGCTCTGTTCTTAGGTGCCTTGCTCTCTGTCCTCGTGATCCTGTCATCTCATTCTGTCGCCGAAACACCTCAGGATCTCCTCGCCGCAGGCCGCCTCGACCAAGTCCTCCAGACCCTCGAACAACAAATCCACAGCGCCCCCACCGCCGAAGCCTACAATCTGCTCTGCCGGGCTCATTTCGAAATTGATGCCTGGGAGGCCGGCATTCCCGCCTGCGAGAAAGCCGTCTCCCTCGAACCCAACAACGGCCTTTACCATATGTGGCTGGGACGCATCTACGGCGAGAAGGCAGATCGTTCCGGTTTTCTAAAGGCCGCCGGACTCGCCAAGAAAGTTCGCACTGAATTTGAGCGCGCCGTCGAGTTTTCGCCAGACAGTTGGGAAGCCCGCACCGATCTTGCGGAATTCTATCTGGAAGCTCCCGGCATGGTCGGCGGCGGCGAGGACAAAGCGCGCGCCCAAGCCGATCTTCTCCTGCCCCTGAATCCCGGAATGGCGCATTGGGTAAGAGCCCGCATCGCGCAAAAACATAAAGACACCGATACCGCGGAACAGGAATATCGCGCTGCCATTGACGCCTCACACGATGGCGCACGCGCCTGGGTGAACCTCGCCGGATTTTATCGTCACATCAATCGACTCGACGACATGGAGCGCGCCTTGATCACCATGGAATCGCGCCCGCTCGACCGTCCCGCGGCGTTGATGGACGGAGCCGGCATGTTGTTTCGCACCAACCGCGGTCTCATCATGGCCATCCGCCTCGTGCGCCGCTATCTCGCTTCCCCCACCGTCGAGGAATGGCCCGCCTTCAAAGCTCACAATCTGCTCGGAGAACTACTCGAAAAACAAGGCGACCGCCCAACCGCCGCCGCCGAATATCGCACCGCCCTCTCCATGGCCCATACCTTTACCCACGCCCAGCAAGGCCTGCAGCGCGTCACTCGCTGATTCAGAATCACGATTCTGGACTTGCTTTCAGGCTATGCGCTTCAAGCATTGAGATTCGTATCAGGCTATGCCTTCAGGCATAGCTTAATTGCCGCCTAGAGCCACGCCTTTAGGCGCTGCTTGCGAACCTCCCCTTCCCTGCCACGTCGGACGCCCGTTCACTAATCCGACGCGCCCACCTCGAACCCATAGCTCTTCAACAGATCGCGTATCGCGGCCGTCTTCATAAACGACAAAAACTCCCGCGCCACTTCCTTGTTTTTCGAAGACCGCAGGATCACGCACGCCTGCTCAATCGGCGGATACTCCCCGGCGGGAACCTCGACATACCGTCCCTTGCCTTTCATGTTCGGCGACAAAGCCAGCGACAATGCCACGATACCCACATCGGCGGCGCCCGAAACCACGAACGATGCAGTCTGCGAAATGTTCTCTCCCAGCACAAACTTGTCTTTCACCCTGTCGTAGATATTTTCCCGCTGCATCGCCGCCACCGCGGCCTGCCCATACGGCGCGTGTTGCGGATTGGCAATGGCGACCTTCTTCACTGACGGATCGAGCAAAGCCTTCAGTCCGGCGCTGAGATCGAGTTTCGAATCGCTCGGAACCCAGACCACAATCTTGCCGCTCGCGTATTGGTAATAGCTTCCCGGCTCCGTTAATCCAGTGGCCTCCAGTTTCTTGGGATAGTCGAGGTTCGCGGAAAAAAATACGTCGAAAGGAGCCCCGCTCTGAATCTGCTGATAAAAGTTTCCCGACGACCCATAAATCGCCTTCACTGTCTTTCCCGTCTGCTTCTGGAACCGCGCCGCAATATCCTCCATGGCGAATTGCAGGTCGGCCGCCGCCGCAACGCTGATCTCCTGCGCCGCGCACAAAACGGAAAATAAACAGCAAGCCGCAACCAGAATCGTGCGGAATCTGCGGATGCTCATCAGTCCCCTCCGGACTTATAATGACTGCATGCCAATCTCAGCCAGAAACAAACTGCGTGGAAAAATCGAAGAAATTCAATTGGGCGACATTATGGCTCACGTGGTCGTTCGCGTCGGCGACAATCTTATCGAGAGTGCGATCACTCGCCGCAGCGCCGATGAACTCAAGCTCAAGCAGGGCGACACCGTCACCGCGGTGGTCAAGGCTACAGAAGTGATGATTCAGAAGGACTGACCCGCTTCACTGCACGTCCACAATCTTCGGCGTCGTCACTTGCCGCACCCATCGCGCCATCCGCTTTTCATCGGGTATCACAATCCGGTACGGCCCCTCCTTGTCATCTAACGGCTTTCCGTCTTTCAGGAATGCCAGAACAATCTGCTTATCGCTAAACGCCGGATCGATCTCAGGAAGCGCAATCACCACCCGATATCCATCCGTTGCCTCGACCAGCAAACAGGACGCCAGTCGTTTTCCCCGGAGCGTCTCCCCGAACTGAACTCCAGATTTTTCCAACACGGCCTCAAGAGCAATTCCCTCAAATACCGAAGGCGTGCCTGAGTTCATCGTCGTGACCTTAACGTGCGGCAACGCTTCAAGATCGGCTCGCGTCAGCACGGTTTGTTTTCCGCTTCCGGCTTGAACCGTTAACTGTTGAGACTGCGCCAAGGCAGCCTGAAGCATCAGAACCAGCAGGGCGGCAGAGAATAAAATTCGCTTTTTCATGAGACTCGCAGAATCATCACTTCCGTTGCCTTGATCAGCGCAGCCGCGGTTTGTCCGGCCTTCAACTGCATCTCGCGCGCCGAGCGTGACGTGATAATCGATACGATCTGCTGCCCGCCAATAGAAATCGCCACTTCTGCCATCAACCCGCTGATGCGAACCGAATCGATTCGTCCCACCAACTGATTTCGTCCACTAACGCGCCGCACCACCTGCTTGCGCTCCTTCTCGGTCTTGCCTCGCGTCCTGTAAAGCAGCCGGTCCACTTCAGCTTCCGGAATGCGGTGATGCCCTCCCGCCGTTTGAACACTGCGGATTTTCTTCTTGTAAATCCATTGTTTGATCGTCGGAAAGCTGATCCCGAGTTGCAACGCGGCATCCCGCAGCTTTAGAAGTTCCCCATCCTTGCCGCCGGTTTTCTCATTCCTCGTCATCGCGACGAAATCCTACATTCAGCCCGAGCCCGCGGTCAACCACTTGGCCCTTCAGCCTGCCGGAAAATGCAAGCGAGTGGCATTGAAATGCATCCTATTAGACAGTATAACCGTATGTAATATACACTTTTGAGTTTTGTTGCTGTTGTCGAAACGGTTCCTTTGGAGACATAACAATGCGCCGCACCTCCCTCTTCTGCGTAGTCCTATTTTGCCTTTCCTCGCAATTCGGCTTTTCCCAGGATGGATATTTCGCCAACTGGTTTGCCCGCGTCGACAAGACGAAAGACGAACAACCGCACTGGGTCACGCCGCTGGCCACCACCACGCCGCGCCTGGAGGAAGAGTATCGCTACGATCAGCTCTGGCAGACAAACACCAAAGGAATCACCACCAACAATTACGACGGCGGAAAAGGCCTGGAACTGATTCCCTTCGAGAAGGTCGAAGTAATTTTTAACGTTCCTCCCTATCTCGCGCACAACGATCCCAAGGTCCACGATGGCTTCGGCGATGTCGCCTTCCTCGTCAAGTACCGCTTGCTCTCGTCAAACGAGGAGCATGGCAGCTACATTCTCACGGCGTTTCTGGGCTGGAGCCTGCCCACCGGCGACCATACCAACGGAGGCCCGCACGCCGTAATCACTCCAACGATCGCCTACGGCAAGGGCTTCGGCAACTTCGATTTGCAGGGAACCTTTGGCATTGGCTTTCCCGTCGCAGATACCAACACGGTAGGACGAAACTACTTGTGGAACAATACTTTCCAATATCGCGTATTCCGCAAGTTCTGGCCTGAGGTCGAACTCAATTCCACTTTCTTTCAAGATGGCCCTCGCGACGGGATGAAGCAGAACTTCGTAACCCCGGGCCTGGTGATCGGGCGCCTTCGCCTTTATAAGAGAGTCGGATTCACCATCGGTGGCGGATACCAGATCGCCACCACCCACTTCCACACCAGCAACCACAACGGAATCCTTTCCATTCGGTTCCCGTTCTGAAATCGAAGTACTCCGCCATGCACCTGCACAGAAACTCATTCATGTAGGAAAATAACCCTTGTCATTCCGAACCGGGCCGAAGGCGCAGTGAGGAATCTGCTGTAATAAATTATGACCTCCGTGCGCATGGACAAGTGGCTGTGGGCCGCCAGATTTTTTAAGACGCGCTCCCTCTGTGCGCGGGCCTGTGAACTTGGGCGGATCCAATCCAACCGCCAGCCCGCGAAAGCCGCGCGCGAAGTCCACATCGGCGACATGCTCCGCGTAACCAACGATGGCGGTGACTTCGAAATCGAAGTCCTGCTTCTCAGCGACATCCGCGGCCCCGCCTCGGTCGCCCAAACTCTCTATCGCGAAACCGAAGGCAGCCGCGAACTCCGCCAAAAAGTAGCCGCCGAGCGCAAAGCCATGCGCCAGTTCGAAGAACTACCCGCAGCCCGCCCCTCCAAACGCGACCGCCGCCGCATCATCCAATTCCGCGGGAGAAGCGTCTAGAGCGGACACTCCATAAAAAACCTTTGTCATTCCGAACCGGGCGGCAGCCCGCTGAGGAATCTGCTGTCCGCTGTTCCCGGAATCCCAGCCAACAAAATCTCCTCCGATGTCGATTCCTCTCTCCCTCATTCGACGAGTAAATAGAAGCAAGAAAGCAGGACACCGAATGCAGCCGTCATTCTTCCAACGCGCAAGATCCGCCGCAGCCCCAGTCTTAATCGGTCTCGGCATTCTTATTTTTTGCGGAAATCTGGAGCAGACCGCCATCCATTTCAGCCACCTCTTCAATACCGCTCCCCGGCAAGCGATAGGAGTTTTACCCGCAATCAGCATGGCTGCTTCCCAGGTGGTACAGGCCTGTGCCGCCAATCAGCAGGGTTTTCTACAGGTTTGCCTGCTGCGTACCCTGGTGTCTGCCTGGCCTCTCCTGTTGGTCGCCGTTGGAGCGTTATTTTCGCCAGCCGCCTCCAAGAAATAAACTCTTGCTTGTCGATCTAAGCCCCGCTTGTTCGACGTTAGAGTAGAAGTTAATCTCAAACTCATAGGAGACACCGCAATGCGATGCATCGTGATGGTGAAAGCAACTAAAGATTCTGAGTCAGGCGTGATGCCGAAGCAAAAACTGCTCGCCGAAATGGGGAAATTCAACGAGGACCTGGTCAAAGCTGGCGTCCTGCTCGCCGCCGAAGGACTTCAGCCCAGCTCCAAAGGCAAGCGCGTCCGCTTCTCCGGAACCAAGCGCACCGTAATCGACGGCCCCTTCACCGAGACCAAAGAGTTGATCGCCGGCTTCTGGCTCTGGCAGGTACGGTCCATGGAAGAAGCCATCGAATGGGTCAAGCGCTGCCCCAACCCTTTTGACGTCGAGTCTGAAATCGAAATCCGCCAGGTCTTCGAAGCCGATGACTTCGGCCCGGAATTCACCCCTGAACTCAGGGAACAGGAGAAGCGCATCAGCCAGCAGATAGCGGGGAAAAAATAGTTTTGTTCGATGTCGATTTTTCAGTCTCATGTTCGACGCACTGATAGAGCCCGGTTTCATCTCGACAGAACTCCGAGAAGGACCGGGTCACAACCCAAAAATAAAACAGGAGAAAACACAATGCGATTCATGATGTTGGTCAAGCATGCGGAAAGTTCTAGCCCACCGCCCAAGGAACTGATGGACGCTATGGCAAAGCTCGGCGAAGAAGCGGTGAAAGCCGGCACGATTCGCAGCAACGGAGGACTTGCTCCCACAGCGCAGAGCACCCGCGTCCGCCTTTCCGGCGGGCAAATCAAAGTAATCGACGGGCCTTTCACCGAGGCCAAGGAGATTGTCGGTGGCTACGCGGAGTTCGAACTGAAATCAAAAGAAGAGGCCATCGAAGGCGCGGTGCACTTCATGGAACTCCACAAGAAACACTGGCCAGGATGGGAGGGCGAGACCGAGATTCGCCAGATCTTCGGGCCCGAGGACTACGCTCCGTGTAAATAGCAGCCTCCACGCATTCACACCAACGAAGGTCGTGCCGAACAAACAGGAGAAATCAGCATGAAATTCCTAAGCATTTACAAGACGGCGGAACGAAGCGTCCCACCTTCCCCAGAGGAAATGACCAGGATGGGTAAACTCGTCGAAGAAGGAATGAAAGCCGGCTGGCTCCTCGGTACCGAGGGCTGCTTGCCCAGCGCTCTCGGCGCACGAGTGCGCCGCTCCGACGGAAAATTGACCGTGACCGACGGGCCTTTCACCGAAGCCAAGGAAGTAGTCGGCGGCTTCGCACTGCTTCAAACAAACTCGAAGCAAGAGGCCATTGAGTTGGCCAGGCAATTCCTTCAGGTAGCCGGCGACGGCGAGTGCGAACTGCGTCAGATATACGAGGAGGGTGAAAATACCTGCGCCGACTCCGCCGCCTGACTCTAGTCAGCTTGCGTCCTTAGACTTGCACGGGATCGTTGGAAGATGGTGTGATGGTTAGCAGTGGCTACTACCGATACTGATATCCATCGCACCATTGACGCCGTCTGGCGCATCGAGTCTCCCCGGCTCATCGCCGGCCTCACGCGAATCGTGCGTGATGTCGGCCTGGCCGAGGATCTCGCACAAGATGCTCTCGTCGCCGCCCTCGAACAATGGCCGCAGTCGGGCGTTCCCGATAATCCTGGCGCATGGCTCATGGCCGCCGCGAAACATCGCGCCATCGATATGTTTCGCCGCAACACCCGGCTCGAGCGCAAGCACGAAGAACTCGGCCGCGAACTCAATGCCAAAGAAATGGCCGTGCCCGATATGGAATCTGCTCTCGATGACGACATCGGCGACGACCTCCTCCGCCTGGTCTTCATCTCCTGCCATCCCGTGCTCTCTACCGACGCTCAGGTTGCGCTCACCCTGCGCCTGATCGGAGGCCTCACCACCGACGAGATCGCTCGCGCCTACCTCGCTTCCGAGGCCACGATTGCTCAACGCATCGTCCGTGCCAAGCGCACACTCACCGAAAAGAAAGTCCCCTTCGTAGTCCCCCGCGGCGCTGAACTCGGAGCGCGCCTCTCCTCGGTGCTCGGCGTGATTTACCTCATTTTCAACGAAGGTTATTCGGCCACCGCCGGCGACGACTGGATGCGTCCCGCTCTCTGCGAAGATGCTCTGCGCCTCGGGCGCATCCTCGCCGGACTCGCACCGCAAGAACCCGAAGTCCACGGCCTGGTCGCGCTCATGGAAATTCAGGCATCGCGCTCCCGCGCTCGCTCGGGTCCGTCAGGAGAGCCGATTCTGCTCTTCGATCAGAACCGCGCCCACTGGGACCAACTCCTCATCCAGCGCGGCCTCGCGGCGCTAGCCCTTGCCGAAAAACTGAATGCAGAAAAACTGCGTGTCGAGATCGGGACAGAGCCAGGTCCGTACGTCCTCCAGGCTGAGATTGCTGCCTGCCATGCGCGCGCCCGCACGCCGGAAGAAACAGATTGGCCCCGCATCGTCAGGCTCTACACCACACTCGCGCGAGTTACACCATCTCCCGTCGTTGACTTGAATCGTGCAGTCGCGGTCGCGATGGCGTTCGGCCCAGCCGCCGGCCTCGAACTCGTCGACGCGCTCACTGCCGAGCGCTCACTCCAGAACTACCACCTCCTGCCCAGCGTGCGCGGAGATCTCTTGAAGAAACTCAACCGCCTCGACGAAGCCCGCGCCGAATTCGAACGCGCCGCCTCCCTAACCCAAAACGCCCGCGAGCGCACCCTCCTCCTAGATCGCGCCCAATCCTGCCAAACGTAGCCCTTGTCATTCCGAATCCTGCCGAAGGCAGGGGGCTGCCGAAGTGGACCGCGTAAATGGTCGTGTGGAGACGGACGCATTCGTCCGTCCAGGCGGCCCAGGTGTATCGGGCTTCAGCGCAGCGCCCAACTGTGTGTGCGGGCTTCAGCCCCAGTGATCGGCTTTGATCGTGTGGAGCGGGCACTCCTGCCCGCTGCCTTTGGACTTTGATCTTGATCTTGCCTTTGACCTTGATCTTGACGTTGACCGGGACGGGCACGGCTTCAGAGGTTGCGGAAAAACTCTGCAAATGTGTGCCGCAACGTGGAAGAGCGGCGCTTCAGCGCCGCGTAAAGGCTCCAAAATCAATGCGGGCTTCAGCCCCTGTGATCGCATTTTTGCGGTCACAACGAGTTTTTCCGCAACCTCTTCAGTCGTACCGCCAGCCTCCAGGAGTTTTGTCATTTCGCGAACCGGGCTGAAGGCCGGTGAGGAACCTGCTTTGCTACGCACCTCGAACCCCTATTCAATTCCGAGGATGAACCTCGATAACGGATCCCAGCGACTCTCAACGAAAACCGCGACATGACCGCTCGATCAGAATTCATCGAATCACCTGCGCCTTGGCCCGCTTGACCCGAGCACTCTGAGCGTCTACCCTAGTCAGTAATGCATTTGGCTAGGCAAATTCTTCGGGCGGTCCTCGCGGTCGCTCTTGCGACGTACGCGTTCGACTGTAATGCCGCGACCACGCCCGAGCAGGCAATGCAGTGCTGCAAATCAATGCATTGCTCATCGCACGGTCACCATGGCCAGGATTGCTGCAAAGACATGCCAACGGTGCACGGTCCCTTTGTACAGCTCTCGTCCGGGCATGGCTTGTCCGTCTATCCCGTGGTAATCGCAGTTGCGCCCGCCTCGGGCGACTCTGTTGGCTCAGATTCCTCTACTCGGAGCCTCACAGCACAATGCCACGCCCCGCCCATCTTCGACTCCCCGCCCTCCTCGATTCTTCGCATCTAGTCTGACCTCCAGTCGTTTCCCGGCTCCGCGTATTCGTGTGCTTGGAATCATTTTCTTTGCTGGAGGAAAAACTCGTGAAATCTCGGAACGTTGTTCGGCGCAGACGCCGCCTGTGGTTGGCGCTCGCCGTGTTCTTTTGTGCTTCAAGGGCCACCGGGCAGGGTCCGGCCCCGGAAACGGCCCCGCCGTTATTTCCGGGCGGCGGGTTGATATCCTACAACTCCATTTTCACCACACGCGGTCTAATGCCTGGAATGCCGGGCGGCATTCCAGTAACTGCCCGTCCCACCTTCGCGCACGAAGCTGATTTCAACTTCACCTGGGGCTTCTACCGCGATTTTGATTTGACCGTGCTCGTTCCCATTGTCACCAATCACTTTGATGTGTCAGGCACACCGATCGATGGAGGAACCGGCCTGGGCGACGCCATGGTGCTGGTAAAGTACCGTTTCTACCGG